>Ga0335398_10000625_pt1 | contig 62367 bp, 63 predicted proteins | sample BON03_FD_205742 | JGI IMG/M metagenome (GOLD analysis project Ga0335398, IMG submission 205742) | Freshwater microbial communities from Lake Bonney liftoff mats and glacier meltwater in Antarctica - BON-03 (spades assembly) (version 2) | ecosystem: Environmental > Aquatic > Freshwater > Ice >... | reverse complement strand
GGGAAGGTCGGGTTTGCGTCCCGCCAAACAGGTGCCGACGGCGTCGGCTTTACACCCCTGCTCCCGATCTCTCAGGTGGGGGATTTTGAAGTGGCCATACCCGGGGGAGTTTGGGTGGCCATCCGGGTTCAGAATAACGAAACATCTGATCCATTTGATGTTGGTCAAACTTGCTAGGGGTTGACCAGTGGAAACTTGAACCAGATCAATTTGGAAGACCCGAAAAATGCAATTTCCCAATGCGAGAGCCACGACATACAACGACACGGTGGTGCGCCAGTTCACCATCATGACCGTCGTCTGGGGCGTGGTGGGCATGCTGGTCGGTGTCATCATCGCCGCCCAGCTGACCTGGCCAGAACTCAATTTCGGCATTCCCTGGCTCAGTTATGGTCGATTGCGGCCGCTGCATACCAATGCGGTGATCTTCGCGTTTGGCGGTTGCGGCCTTTTTGCTGCCGCCTATTACGTGGTGCAGCGAACCTGCCAGGTGCGCTTGTTCAGCGACAGACTGGCGGCATTTACGTTCTGGGGCTGGCAACTGGTCATTGTGGCCGCGGCCATGTCGTTGCCGCTGGGCTTCACCCAGTCCAAGGAGTATGCCGAGCTGGAGTGGCCGATCGACATTCTGATCGCGCTGGTGTGGGTGTCGTTCGCGGTGGTCTTCTTCGGCACCATCGGCACGCGCAAGGTGCGCCACATCTATGTCGCCAACTGGTTCTTCGGTGCTTTCATTCTGGCCGTGGCAATGCTGCACATCGTCAACAGCGCGGCCATTCCGGCTGGCTGGATGAAGTCCTACTCGGCGTACGCCGGCGTACAGGACGCCATGGTGCAATGGTGGTATGGCCATAACGCGGTGGGATTCTTCCTCACGGCCGGTTTCCTGGGCATGATGTATTACTTCATTCCCAAGCAGGCCGAACGGCCGGTCTACAGCTACCGCCTGTCGATCGTGCACTTCTGGGCGCTGATCTTCACCTACATGTGGGCCGGCCCGCACCACCTGCACTACACCGCGCTACCGGACTGGACCCAATCGGTCGGCATGGTGTTCTCGCTGATCCTGCTGGCCCCGAGTTGGGGCGGCATGATCAACGGCATCATGACCTTGTCGGGGGCCTGGCACAAGCTGCGTGACGACCCCATCCTGCGCTTCCTGATCGTGTCGCTGTCGTTCTACGGCATGAGCACGTTCGAAGGACCGATGATGTCGATCAAGACCGTCAACGCGCTTTCCCACTACACCGACTGGACCATCGGCCACGTGCATTCGGGCGCCCTGGGCTGGGTTGGCCTGGTGACCATGGGCAGCATGTATTACCTGATTCCGCGCCTGTTCGGCCGCAAGCAGATGTACAGCGTACCGGCCATCGAGATCCACTTCTGGGCCGCGACCATCGGCATCGTGATCTACATCGCGGCGATGTGGATCGCCGGCGTGATGCAGGGCCTGATGTGGCGCGCAGTCAACCCGGACGGTACCTTGACCTACACCTTTGTCGAGTCGGTCAAGGCGACCTTCCCGTTCTACGTGCTGCGCCTGTTGGGTGGCTTGTTGTATCTGGGTGGCATGTTGGTCATGTTGTGGAATACCTGGAAGACGGCAACCGCCGGCAAGGCCGTGACCGTGACCATTCCCAATGCAGCAGTGGCGCACGCCTGAGAAAGCTCCAAAATGGCAAAAAAAGAAACCTCATCCTCGCGGCTCTCGCATGAGAGCGTCGAGACCAACAACTTCCTGATGATCGTGCTGATCCTGGTGGTGCTGTCGATCGGCGGCCTGGTCGAGATCGTGCCGCTGTTCTTTCAGAAGTCCACCACCGAGCCGATCAAGGGTGTCGAGCCCTATACGCCGTTGCAACTGGCCGGGCGTGACATCTATCAGCGCGAGGGTTGCTACAACTGCCACTCGCAGATGATCCGGCCGTTCCGCTCCGAAACACTGCGCTACGGCCACTATTCGGTGGCGGGCGAGTCGGTCTACGACCATCCGTTCCAGTGGGGCAGCAAACGCACCGGGCCTGACCTGGCCCGCGTGGGCGGCAAGTACAACGACGAGTGGCATCGCATTCACCTGAACAATCCGCGCGACCTGGTGCCGGAGTCGAACATGCCGGCCTACCCATGGCTCGAAAAGACGATGGTGGATGGTGAGTCCATGCCGGCGCACATGCGCGCCTTGCGCATGGTCGGGGTCCCCTACACGGACGCACAGATCGCAACGGCGACCGAAGAGGTCAAAGGCAAGACCGAACTCGACGCCACGATCGCCTATCTGCAGATGCTGGGCTTGGCCCTCAAATAAGGCGGGAGCATTTTCATGGATATCAATACGCTGCGTTCCATCACCACCGTTGCGGCACTTGTCGCTTTTCTGGGCATCGTCTGGTGGGCCTGGTCGAAGAACCGCAAAACCGAATTCGAAGAGGCGGCCAATCTGCCGTTCGAACAAGATTGACGCCACGCACAAGGAAAAATGCATGAGTGATTTCACCAGCGGCTTCTGGTCGCTTTACATCTCCGCGATCACGCTGATCAGTATCCTTGCCTGCCTGCTGCTGCTGTGGTTCAGCGGCAAGGCCAAAGCCATGACGGCGCATGACAACACGACCGGCCATGTATGGGACGGCGACCTGCGCGAGATGAACAATCCGCTGCCACGCTGGTGGGTCTGGCTGTTCGTCATCACGGTCGTATTTGCACTGGTGTATCTGGTGCTGTATCCGGGCCTGGGCACTTACGCCGGGCAACTGGGCTGGACGTCGACGGGACAACATGCGGCCGAGATGAAAAAGGGTGAGGCCGAGGTCGCGCCGCTGTACGCCCGTTTTGATGCCATGACGACCGAAGACATCGCCAAGGATCCGCAGGCCACGGCGATCGGTGAGCGACTGTTCATGAACAATTGCTCACAGTGCCATGCCTCGGATGCGCGCGGCAGCAAAGGTTTTCCGAACCTGACAGACGGCGACTGGTTGCACGGTGGTAACCCGGAACAGATCATCGAGACCATTACCAATGGCCGGATGGGCAACATGCCGGCACTGGGGGTGGCACTGGGAACGACCGACGATGTGAAAAATGTCGCGCAATATGTGCTTAGCCTGTCGGGCAGTCCGCATGATTCGCTGAGGGCGTCGCTGGGCAAGTCCAAGTTCGGCGTTTGCGCTGCCTGTCACGGTAACGACGGCAAGGGCAATACAGCCCTTGGTGCGCCGAACCTGACCGACGACATCTGGCTGCACGGTTATGGCGAGGCCGCCATCACAGCCATGATCAACAACGGCAAGGTCAACCAGATGCCGGCCCAGGCCGGTATGCTCAGCACACCGCAGATCAAGGTGCTCGCCGCCTATGTATGGGGTTTCTCGCACAAGCCCGGCGTAGCCAGCAACTGAAGCGGGATCACCCACCTTGAGCACTACGCCACGTCCCAGGGGCAAGGTCGTTCCGATCATGCTGGTGCCGGGCAATCCGGCCCAGGTTGACAGTGCGATCGCGGCCGATCCTGAACTGGTGTCGCTTTACGAGGCGCACAAGAAGATCTATCCACGCAGCGTGCAGGGCCTGTTCCAGAACTGGCGCTGGGTCATGGTCTGGATCACGCAACTGGTTTTTTACGGCCTGCCGTGGCTGGACTGGGGTCAGCGCCAGGCGGTGCTGTTCGATCTGGGGGCACGGCGCTTTTACATATTCAACCTGGTCCTGTACCCGCAGGATTTCATCTATCTCACTGGCATCCTGGTGATATCGGCGTTGTCGCTTTTCCTGTTCACCGCGGTGGCGGGGCGCCTGTGGTGCGGTTATGCCTGCCCGCAGACGGTCTACACCGAGATCTTTCTGTGGATCGAGAAGAAATTCGAGGGCGATCGCTCCGCACGCATGCGGCGCGACGACAAGCCACTGTCGGCCGACAAATTTCTGCGCAAAGGTGGCAAGCACCTGGCCTGGTTGGTGGTGGCGCTGTGGACCGGGTTCACGTTTGTCGGCTATTTCACGCCGATCACCGAATTAGGCAGCGAACTGATGGCGTTGCGCATGGGGTCGTGGGAGGTGTTCTGGAGCATCTTCTACGGGTTCGCCAGCTACGGGAACGCCGGCTTCATGCGCGAGCAGGTGTGCAAGCACATGTGTCCGTACGCGCGGTTCCAGAGCGCCATGTTCGATCGCGACACGCTGATCGTGACCTATGACGAAACACGCGGCGAGCCCCGGGGAGCCCGTTCGCGCAAGGCCGATCCGACCCAGTTGAACCTGGGCGCGTGTGTCGATTGCACCCTGTGCGTGCAGGTATGCCCGACCGGCATTGATATCCGCAACGGCCTGCAATACGAATGCATCGGCTGCGGAGCCTGCGCCGACGTGTGTGACACGGTGATGGACAAGATGGGGTACGCGCGCGGCCTGGTCAAGTACTCGACCCAGAACGGTGTTGAGCAGAACTGGACCAGCCAGCAGATCGTGCGCCGTGTGGCGCGTCCGCGTGTGCTGCTGTATACCGGTATTTTGGTGGGCATCGTGCTGGCCATGGGGATCAGTCTGGCGTTGCGCATACCGTTCAAGGTCGATGTGGTGCGTGACCGAGGCGCATTGGCGCGCATCGTCTCGGGTGGCAAGATCGAGAACGTATTCCGGCTGCAGGTGATGAACGCGACCGAATCGAACCAGCAGTACCGTGTCTCGGTCAGCGGACTCGACGGCATCACGCTGGCCTCCGAAGATCAATTCGCGGTTGACGCGACACAGTCGCGGTGGGTGGCCGTGCGGGTGCAGTTGCCCTACGAGCGGGCTATGCCAGGGTCCCATCCGATCCTGTTCGACATTGCCGAGCAGGGCAGCGACCACAAGGTCATAGAGAAGTCTGTATTTCTGGTTCCACGTTAAGGAGTTCGCACCATGCAACCAATTGCTTCCGATAAGCCCGCTCCCTGGTGGAAATTCGGCTATGTCTGGCTGGTCATTTCCGGCCCGGCGATCGTGGTCGTGGCGGGATTCGCGACGCTGTACCTGGCGGTGATAAACCCCGACCCGGTGATCGACAAGGACTATTACCGTCATGGGCTCGAGATCAACAAGACTCTGGCCAACCCGGCCGCCAGCCTGGCGCCAGCAGTGCAAGGGCGCAACCATGCGCAAACCGGCTTCGTGGTGGCGCCGGACGACGCTTCCGTTGCCGGCGCGACCAAGCCGTGATGCCGGCAAACTGAATACGGGCCTAGACCATGTGGACCAAACGCCTGATGTGGGTACTGTGGCTTTCCTTCCTGGTTGCCGGCGTGCTGGAGATGCTGGTGTTCGCCACGGTTGATCCCCAGGACCTGCACTGGGCCGGCCAACCATTGGACCTGTCGCGCGAGGGCATCTATACCCTGGCATTTTTCGTTTTCTGGGGTCTGACCATGATCGCCAGCGCTCTGACTGTCTTGTTGTCGATGTCGCCCGATGAAGTCAATCAGCTGCCCGGTGACGACAGCGATTCCGGTCGCGGAACCAGCGCCAAACTCTGACTGACTGACTGACTGACTGATTGAATGCCGGGCTGGCTAATTGACCGACTGACGGTCGTTGAGGGCGATGGCTGTCTCACGGCGCCTGTCGTTCAAACGCACTGGTGGATGCTCGTCAAGACAGCCATGCCGCAGGAATACGGGCATGGTGCACATACTTTCTGGCGCCGGAAACATTGGCCTCGGTATCTGTTAAATTGCCCTGCATCCAAAACAGAGGACAATAAAGGGTACGCCAAATTTCGATGATCTGCATGCTGCCATGCGCGCGCAGGTCGACCAGGGATTCCTGGCCGGCTTATCCACCGCCGTGCTGCGCGGGCGCGAGGTAGGCGACACTTTCTGTTGTGGGCATGCCGACAAGGAAGCGGGTGTCGCGTGGCGTGAAGATCGCATCGTCAGGGCGTTCTCCAATACCAAGCTGTTGACCTCCTGTGCGGTACTACTGCTGTGGCAAGAAGGGCATCCGCAACTGGATGATCCGGTCGAAAAGTGGATTCCCGCGCTGGACAACCGACAGGTCCTGCGCCCGGGCGCGGAACGTATTGACGACATCGAGCCAGTCCGCTCGCCCATCACCATTCGCCAGCTCATGACACATACGTCCGGGCTTACCTACGGCATCTTCGAACCGGCAACCGTTCTGGCCAAGGCCTACAGCGCGGCCCGACTGCGCGATCCCGCCAGACCGTTAAACGATTTCATTGCAGACCTGGCGCTTATTTTGAGCGTCCCGTTTTCGAGTCTGGCGGCGGCCTGGTAACGACCCTGGGCGATACCGTCCGACTGATACAGGCCTTGATGGTTGGCGACAATTACCTTGATACCCGGCGGCCCCACGTTGCTGGCGCCTGAGACCATCACCATGATGGCCGCCAACCAATTGCCAGCCGGCATGTGGGTCGAGTTTCCCAACATGCCGGCATTTGTGAGCCCGGCATTCGGGCTGGGGTCTTCCGCCTCCATTCACCCCGGTATGTTCGAACCCGGGGAAGTGAGCGGTGAAATGGCTTGGGGTGGCCTCGCCGGAACGGTGTGGTGGATCAATCCACGCCTGGACATCGCCGGCGTGCTGATGACCCAGCGCTTTTACGGACAGGGCGGCTTGCACACGATCAGTTTCGAGCAGGAAGCCTGCAAGGCGCTGGGCTACTAGAGAATATTCAGCCTGGCCGCGCGAATCCGGATTCCACCCATGCCAGTGCGCTGTTCACATTGAGCTTGAAGGCGGGTGACACCGCAACCCGGCCCAGCTCCTCGTCGAAGCTGTCGACGGCTACGAGGGACGCGGTGGCGCCGTCCTCGTCGGGCACGATGGCCATGGCAACCCGGATGCGGCTCCCATTGACGGTCACCGTGACATTGCGGTTGAGCTGGGCATGGAGTTGCTGCTCATGCCGGCGCAAGACCTCGGCCGCGGTCTTGACCAGGGTGTTGAACGCAGAAACGTCCAGCGGCTTGGGTTTCTTTTTGTCGCGCCCCATGGTCCAGGGCCCGACGAGGGCGGGTTCTGATTCACTGTGCAACGTCATTGCAACAGCCCAGCCGTCGTCATCTTCGTTCTTGATCACGCGGGCGGTCCAGCGCTCGTCGCTCCACACACGGTCCTGGTGAATCGGCTCGGGGGGGTCTTCTGTCATCGCAGCATTCATGCGTCCATTGGAGCATAGTGCCGAAGTCCATCGGCAGACTGGTTGCCGGCCCGCAGAGCCGGTCGCCTCCGATCACGGCCGGACGATGTCGCCCGCCGGGCTCTGCAAAATGTTGTCTTAGTTGCACACCTGCGGGTTGACGAGTTGCTTGAGCGCGTCCGGTTTGACGATACGCACATGCCGTTGCTTGACTTCGACAATGCCTTCTTGCACGAACTTGGAGAAGGTGCGGCTGACCGTTTCCAGCTTCAGGCCGAGGTAGCTGCCGATTTCCTCGCGTGTCATGCGCAATACGAGTTCGGACTGCGAGAAGCCGCGTGCGTGCAGGCGCTGCACCAGGTTCAGCAAGAACGCGGCGAGCCGTTCCTCGGCTCGCATGCTGCCCAACAACAGCATCACCCCGTGCTCACGCACGATCTCGCGGCTCATGATCTTGTGCACGTGGCGCTGCAGGCCGGGGATCTCGGTGGACAGTTCCTCGATCCGGTCAAATGGCATCAGGCAGACGTCGGCATCTTCCAGCGCAATGGCGTCGCAGGTGTGGCTGTCATTGACAATGCCGTCGAGGCCCACGACTTCGCCTGCCATCTGGAACCCGGTAACCTGGTCTCGCCCGTCTTCGGAGGTGATGCAGGTCTTGAAAAATCCGGTGCGGATGGCGTACAGGTTGGTGAAGCTGTCGCCATTGCGAAACAGGCACGCGCCACGCTTGATGCGTCTTCGGCTCGCGACCAGGCCATCGACCTTATCCAGTTCTTCCTGGCTCAAGCCCAACGGCATGCAGAGCTCGCGCAGGTTGCAGTTGGAACACGCAACACGGATCGAGTTGGCGTTGATGGACACGATAGGTGTAACCGATTTGTGATCGTGATCGTGAACGGAAAGGGCGCTGTTCAACATGGTGACTCCTGACATGGGTCAATTGTGCTCCTCGTCGATTGCATGGGCCTTGATGTAAATCAAGCCCGACGTCGGGTGGCTGGTGCATATTGGCGACTGTTATCGAGAAAATTCATGCAAACCGTCGCCACTGAACCCGTACCCGCCGAACTGCTGCGCAAGTTCGATATATCTGGTCCGCGCTATACATCGTATCCGACCGCTGATCGTTTCGTAGAGGCATTCACCCCGCAGGACTATCAGCGCGCATTGACCCAGCGCCGGGCAGGCGCTGCGGCGATGACTTTGCCTTTGTCACTGTATGTGCACATTCCATTTTGCGAATCGTTGTGTTACTACTGTGCCTGCAACAAGATCATCACCCGGCATCATGATCGCGCCGCGCCCTACCTGCGGTACCTGGAGCGTGAGGTGGAGCTGCACACGGCCGTGCTGGGCACGCGGCAGCCGGTCAGCCAGCTGCACCTGGGCGGCGGCACGCCAACCTTCCTGTCCGACGACGAATTGCGTTCGCTGATGGCTATGCTGCGCGCCAATTTCAATTTTGTTGCAGGTGGCGAATATGCAATCGAGGTCGATCCCGCACCATCGACGTCGGGCGGCTCGATGCACTGGCTGACATGGGATTCAACCGGCTGAGTTTCGGTGTGCAGGATTTCGACCCCACCGTACAGAAGGCGGTGCATCGCGTGCAACCAGCCAGCGATGTATTCGCGTTGATCGAGGCGGCGCGCCAGCGTGGTTTCGATTCGATCAATGTCGACCTGATCTACGGTCTGCCGCACCAGACACCGGCGTCATTCGACCGCACGCTGGCGCAGGTGGTGCAACTGCGGCCGGACCGTATCGCGTTGTATGCCTATGCCCATTTGCCCGAGCGCTTCAAGCCGCAGCGGCGCATCATTCAGGCAGACCTGCCGGATGCGTCGGCCAAGATCACCATGTTGTCGCGCTCGCTGGCCGCCCTGATGGCGGCCGGTTACGTGTATGTGGGCATGGACCATTTTGCGTTGCCGGGCGATTCGTTGGCCGTGGCCAAGCGCCAGGGTCGATTGCATCGCAATTTTCAGGGGTACAGCACCCAGCCCGATCATGACCTGATTGCGCTGGGCGTCTCTTCGATAGGGCGCATCGGCGCGACCTACAGCCAGAATGCCAAGACGCTGCCGGAATATTGCGACGCGATCGATCGGGGGCAATTCCCGGTGGTGCGGGGCCTGGCGCTGGGCCGTGACGATGTGATTCGCAGGGCGGTGATCATGGCGCTGATGTGCCAGGGGCATTGTCTCTTCGAGTCAGTCGACCTGGCGCATCTGATCGATTTCAAATCGTACTTCGCGGCTGAATTGAAGCGTCTGCGACAACTCGAGGAGCAGGGCATGGTGCAGATCGACGATGCAGGGATCCAGGTCACCGGGATGGGCTGGTATTTCGTGCGTGCCGTTGCCATGGTGTTCGACCGCTACCTGCAGACCGACCACGCGCGCGCGCAGTTTTCGCGAATCATTTAATCTCTCGGGATGCAGAACTCCCTGGCTTGGACGGCCCTGTTGATGGGCCTTGCTGGCGGGCCCCATTGTGTTGTGATGTGTGGTGCCGCCTGCGCAGGGATTGGCCGCGCCGGCGCACCCCGGGGTAATCGCGCGATGTGGACGTTCCAACTGGGGCGGGTGCTCGGATATGCGGCGCTCGGCGCCCTCGCTGCGGCGTCGATGCAGGGAGTCGGCTGGCTGACGGTGCAGTCGGCCGCCCTTCGGCCGGTCTGGACGATGCTGCATGTGGCGGCCATCGTGTTGGGACTGGTCCTGCTGTGGCGGGCGCAGCAACCGGTATGGCTGGAGCAGGCTGGCAAGGCCATCTGGTCGCGCGCCCGGTCCTGGGTCGGCAGGTCGGGCGGGGGCGCCCCGTTGATGCTGGGCACGGTGTGGGCGCTGTTGCCCTGTGGGCTGCTGTATTCGGCGTTGCTGGTGGCCGCAATGAGTGCACGGCCCGTGGACGGTGCAATTGTGATGGCCCTGTTTGCCGCCGGAACCAGTGTTTCGATGATGGCTGGCCCCTGGTTGTGGTTGCGTCTGCGCTCGGCCGGCTCAGGGGCCTGGGGTGTGCGGTTGGCGGGCCTGGCCCTGGTATTGAGTTCGTCGTGGGCGGTCTGGATGGGGCTGGTCCATGACACTGCCCCCTGGTGCATCACGACCTGAGCGCAGCACATGGCGGCACTGCCTGGCCTGACCAGATGTCCGGCCGCGACTTCAGGGCGCCATGCTCCAGTTGATCGATGACAGGTACCACAGGATCAGCGTCGGAATGAGGACAGGCAACGCCAAACCGACAAAGGTGAGGGCTGTCAACAGAAAAGTCCCCAAATCGTCGATCCAGCTGCGAGCCAACTCCACCAGATCGACATCCCAGAAATGCTGCTGTGGCTTCATGTCGGTCTCCTGTTCGTCGCCGCGTGGCGCGAGTGTCGCGCCCAATACAACTTATACACGCATCATGGCACTTTGTCGCCCCACGGCGTCACGAACTAGACGATGTCGATGACGTGGAAGGACAAGGCGCCAACGCGCCGATCGGAAAAATAGTGCTCCAGCGTTTCCTTGACCGTGCGAAACGCGATCTCGTCCCAGGGGATGTCGGCCTGCGAGAACATGCGCGCCTCCATAGTCTCATGGCCTGGATCGAAGGTGTCATTCAACAGGCGTGCGGTGTAAAACAGATGGACCTGGCCAACGCGCGCCACGTTCAGAACCGAGAAAAGGTTCTCCATTTCAAACGACGCGCCAGATTCTTCCACGGTTTCCCGGGCTGCACCCTGCGACGTTGTTTCGTTCAGCTCCATGAAGCCCGCTGGCAGGGTCCACTTGCCCTTGCGGGGCTCGATGTTGCGTTTGCATAGCAGCACCTTGTCGCCGAGATGGGGTACGGTGCCGACCACATTGAGCGGGTTCTCGTAGTGGATCGTCGCGCATGACGGGCACACTGCGCGCTCACGGGTGTCACCGTCGTCCGGGACGCGGTGATCAACGGCCGTGCCGCAGTTTCTGCAATGTTTGATCTGGCTACGCAGCATTGGGCAAATGTAGTTGGGAGCGCGCCATGCAGGGGCACGCCAGTCTGCGCCGCGGGACGGATGCGAGCTGTGCCATCACGCGATCTTGACGCTGATGCCCTGCAGGCCGTCCACGCTGCCAACCAGCGTATCGCCCGCAATGACCGCGGCCACGCCTTCCGGCGTGCCGGTGTAGATCAGGTCGCCGGGCTGTAATGTCCATGCAGCCGACAGGTGCTCGATGATCTCGGCGATGTTCCAGATCAGTTTCGACACCGTGCTGGCCTGGCGTGGCTGGCCGTTGACCTGCAATTGAATGCCGGCCTTTTCCAGGTCCAACACCTGATCGGCCGGTGTGATCGGCCCGATCGGGGCCGAATGGTCGAACGCCTTGCCGATGCACCACGGCCGGCCCTGTTTCTTCATCTCGCCTTGCAGGTCGCGGCGCGTCATGTCGAGTCCGACGGCATAACCAAAGATGTGCTTGTGTGCGTCGGCGGCCTTGATATTCGCACCTCCCGCGCCGATGGCCACGACCAGTTCAATTTCGTGGTGCAGGTCCTTGGTCAGGCTGGGGTAGGGCATGGTCGCCGTCTGGCCAGGGGCAACCAGCACTAGCGCATCGGCGGGCTTGAGGAAGAAAAAAGGCGCTTCACGGCCAGTGAAACCCATCTCCTTGGCGTGTTCTACATAGTTGCGACCAACGCAGTAGATGCGGTGTACCGGAAACTGCGCGTCCTGACCGACGACCGGGACGCTGACCGGCGCTGCCGGTGGAAATACAAATGCCATGAGATTCTCGGGAAAGGTTGAAGGGGCCGATGCGTGAAGCACGGGCAGTGGGGCAAGCCTCGTGCTTGCGGCGTATTACTCGGAGCGCGTCACCAGTTCGAAATGCTCGACCGTGGGCGGACCATCGAAAAACGGCCCGACGATGGCGCGCCATTGTGCAAAGAGCTCTGACTGCCGAAACCCGACATTATGGTCTTCTAGCGTGTCCCAGAAGATCTGCAGAATGTAGCGTTGCGGATTCTCGACGCCCCGGTTGACCTTGAAGCCGCTAAAACCCTTGGCCTGGCTGACGACGGTGGTCAGGCCACGATGAATCGCCTCTTCAAAAGCAGCGTTCTGGCCGGCGGGTATACGGATATCGGCAAGTTCAAGAATGGTCAAGGTTCACTCCTCGGTGATGGGTTGGATTTGAAGGCGTTCGCAGGTGCCGTCCGGATGGGTGGCAAAACGCCGCGGTTCCTTGCCATGCACAGGCGCATCGTCCGGCCAGGGCCAGCCACCGAATCGGGTGTTTTGGTAGTCGGTGAATGCCTGGTGGATCTCGGCAGTTGTGTTCATCACGAACGGGCCATGCTGGGCCACCGGTTCGGCAATGGGTTTGCCCTGCAGCACCAGAATCTGCGCTGTGTGCGGCCCGTTGACCAGTTCGATGTCGCTGTCGCAGCGCACCTCCAGGCCGGTGTGCCGCTGCAGCGTCTGCCCGCCGATCACAAGGCTGGAGCCTTCGAAGAAATACAGGCAGCGGTGGGTGTCGGGACCATCTGCGCGCGGTAGCGTCCATCGTGCGAGCGGCGCCATCGTGATGGTCCAGATGGCGACGTCGGCTTGCGGCTGCGCGGCCCAGGAGTCGGGTGGCGGCGCTGGCGTCGGTTTTCCCTCCACGCCGCGCAAGGCGCCAGCGATGCAGGTCACGGTGGTCACGGCGCCGGTGGCATCGGGGACCGCATGTCGCGGTACCCGCTCCGACCAGAGCATCTTGAAATGGGGCTCGACCATCTTGTGACTGCCCGGCAGGTTGAGCCAGATCTGGAACAGTTCGAGCCGGTTCGGGTGATCGGGTTGCAGCAACGGAAACATCTCGGCGTGCACGATGCCACGTCCTGCTGTCAGCCACTGCACATCGCCGCCGCCAAAACGGGCGGACGCACCCAGTGAGTCGGAATGGTCGATCAGTCCTTCGCGCACGATGGTGACGGTTTCGAACCCCCGGTGCGGATGCGCCGGGAATCCCGGCACTGCCGCGCCGTGGTACATGCTCCAACCGTCCTTGCTGGCAAAGTCCTGCCCAATATCGCGACCGGCCAGTGATGCATCCGGCCCCAGCGCGGCATTGCCGTTCGGATACCGGTCGTCATGGTGCACACAGAACAGGAACGGATCAATGGTGTTCCATCGAAGTCCGAGGGGCTGGGCGCTGATGATGGGCGAAGTGGGGGACATGGACGGATTGCGCTGAGTCAATGCCAGCTAGTCTACGACCATTTTTCGGCCTCGCCAGGCGCGCGTGGCAAAGCCCGCAAGGGCCGTGCTAGAACCGCGCGAAGTATTCACGCCGCTCCCACTCCTGCGGGTCCTGCGCCTGGGCATACCGCGCCAGTTCCTGGCGCTTGAGGGTGTCGAGGTAACGCACGAAGGTCGCACCCAAGGCCTCGACCATCACGGCGTCGTCGCGCAGGGCACGCAAGGCGTCGCCCAGGTTCGTCGGCAATCTGGTTTGGTGGTCGCCGTACGGCCTGTCGGTTGCGCTCGGCGCGGTCAACTGGCGCCTGATGCCGTCGAGCCCGGCATAAACCTGGGAGGCGATGTACAGGTAGGGGTTGGCGCAGGGCTCGCCGAGGCGGTTCTCGATCCGGGTTGCGCTGTCCGGGTGCGCATCGGGCGGCCCGGATGGCGCAGAGCCGATCACCCGCAGCATCGCACCCCGATTGTCGCGACCCCACAGTGGCGCGATCGGCGCCAGGGCGTTGGGCTGAAAACGACCATACCCGTTGATCGTTGGCGTGCACAACACAGACATGGCGCCGGCATGCGCGAGTAGTCCGGCCAGGTAGTGTTCGCCTACCGGTGACAACACCGATTGCGCGTCCATGGCTGTTGTGCCCGGTTTGGCGCTCTCGCGCATGAAGGCGTTGCGCCCATCAACCAGATGCACCAGTGACTGGTGCAGATGCCAGCCGCTGGACATGATGTCGGGAAACGGCGGTCGGCACATGAACGTGGCGTGGTAACCGGCGCGGCGCAGGGCCTGTGTCACGCCGTTGCGAAACCGAACCATGTCGTCGGCCGCGGTCAAGGCGTCGGTGGCGTCGAAAACAGCTTCAACCTGACTCGGGCCAAGCTCGATTTCCAGCGATATCAGGGGCAGGCCCAGCGATTGCGCCGTCTCGCGTACGATGCCCAGCGGCACATGTGCCATGTCGGTGCAGGATTCGGACAGCAGGTTGTAGCCCGGGTGGATCATCGATACCTGCGGTGCAGCACCAGGCCAGGTCGCCAGGTTCGGGTCGAGCCGTGCCGAGGCGTCGTCCAGCCGATAGATGTGGAATTCGACCTCCAGCCCGCAGCGCAGGCCGTAGCCGGCATCGGCCAGCGTGGCCAAAGCCTGCTGCAGGACACGGCGCGTGTCGATGGGAACCGGTTGTCCGTCGGGGAACCAGGGCTGGCACAACAGGCTGGCCGTGCGGTCGGCCCAGGGCAATACGCGGAAACTGGCCGGGTCGGCCAGCAGCAGCAGATTCGCGGCGCCGGTGAAACCTGGCAGGTCCGACAGGCCATCGGGTTCGAACACCTTGTACGCGGTGCGGTCGGAGGTGTCCTTGAGCATCAAGGTGCCGACCATGCCGACACCTTGGTCCAGCGCCCCCGCCGCGTGGGCGGCCATCAAGGTCTTGCCGCGCAGCATGCCATGCTGGTCGCACCACGAAAAACGCAGCTGCACGATGCCATCGTCGGAAATGCGCCGAAGAACCCGGGCTACCTGCTGGGCGCGCTCCGGCGACGCGATGCCGCAACGTTCGGCGAAGGTCATGAAACCACGTCGTCTGTGGGCGCAAGCCATGGCGCGCCGGCGCGTTTGGCCGCCGCCGCTGTGCGCCAGAACTCTTCCCAGTCGGTGCCGGGGGCAATACCGTCGACGGTGTCGGGGCCCTGCATCGAGGGTGTCCGCTGCGCGTCGGCCAGCCCCGGCAAGGCTTGCCCGTTGCCCATTGCCTCGATGGCGCCGAGCAGCATGCGCCGGTTGGCGATGATGACCTTGTCCGTACTGCCCAGGTGCTCGCGCGTGCGGTTGGCGATGGCGCCCATGCTCTCCACTGCCCACTGGTCATGCACGTTGATGTCCTGCTCTCCCATGCCCAAAAAGGTGCGCTCGACCTGGTCCTGGGGGTCGAAACCCCAGTTGTTATGCCGCCCGGAGCGCGGGAGGTAGTCCGGCAAAGTCATGGCTGCCAGTCGTGGCCGGCGCATCGCCTCCTTGTCGATGGCGTCGCCGAAACTGGTGAAGATCGAATACCAGTAGGTGTGCGTGTCATCGACGGGAACATGGAACTGCGTGATGGTCATGGTTTCCGACAACGGGATCACGAACGACTGCGGAAACACCGACTGCGTGACCCGCACATGGGTGGCCTGGTCGCTGATCTTGCGCAGTGTGGTCAGCCGCATGCCCCAGGGGGTGGGTTCGTGCATGATCTCGGGTTGGTGGCACTCGCGCATCACGCGCGACATCGGCCACTGCTGCCCGTCGATGCTGCCGGCGCTGGCGGCACGGAACTGCTGTCCGTAACTCTGGCCCAAGGCCTCGTCGGCAAAGAACCGGTGCAGGAACGACGGATGCACAGGATCGATGCCAACCTCGACCGCCTGCAGCCAGTTGCAGTTCCACAGCCCCTTGAACGCGAAAGTGTGGCTGGCCGGCGCGACAAAGCAGTCGAATGCGGCAAAGGGCGGGGGCTCGGTGCCAGGCTCACCGAACCAGGCGAACAACACGCCGCTTTTTTCGACCACCGGGTAGCTGCGCTGGGTGACGCGGTCGCACATGCGCCGTCCCGGCTGTCCGGGCGGCTCACCCGGGGTTTCCAGGCAGCGCCCGTTGCGGTCGAATTTCCAGCCGTGAAAGGGGCAGCGCAGTCCATCGCCTTCATTGCGGCCAAAAGACAGATCGGCGCCCCGGTGCGGGCAGTCGCGGTCGAGCAGCCCGAACTGGCCGCTCGCATCGCGAAACAACACCAGGTCCTGGCCCAGGATCCGCACCGCCTTGACGGGCCGCACCGCCATGACCGGGTCCAGTGCCGGGTCGAATTCGTCGCACAAGGCCACGGGTTGCCAATAGTGGCGCAACAGTTGGCCACAGCGCGTGCCTGGCCCGATGCGGGTCAGCAGTTCGTTTTGTTCAGCTCTCATTGCTCTTTCACCAAAAAGGATGCGTCCGGCGCTCAACGGGCCGGGCGCGGGGCGCCATGACGTGTCCGGCTGTACTTCGGTATGCTCAGTGCCTCGCGCCACCCATCACGCCATGCGGTGTGCGCGGTCGCCGGATTTTCCGGCGCCGCCACAGCATACCAATACATGCAAAACAGTTTTTTGCGGACCGCCCTGGTGCTGGGCCTGCTATCGGCCATTGGTCCTTTCGCGATCGACATGTACCTGCCGGCATTGCCATCCATCGGCAAGAGCATGGGCGCGTCTGTGGGGCAGGTTCAGGCCAGTCTGATGGTGTATTTCGTCGCGATGGGGGTCGGTCAGCTCATCTACGGGCCGGCCTCTGACATGGTGGGGCGCAAGGCTCCGCTGTATTTCGGTTTGACCCTGTTCGCATTGAGCAGCGTCGGTTGTGCATTGGCAGACGATATCGGCACCCTGGTCGCATTTCGATTCCTGCAGGGCCTGGGCGCCTGCGCCGCCGTGGTGGTGCCCCGCGCCGTCGTGCGCGACCTGCATACCGGACATGAGGCGGCCCGGTTGATGGCGCTGCTGATGCTGGTTTTCAGTGTGTCGCCGATCCTGGCACCGCTGGCCGGCAGTGTTTTGACCGAGTGGGCCGGCTGGCGCAGCGTGTTCTGGGTCGTGACCGTGATCGCCGTGATGGGGCTGGTGCTGGTGGCAACCCGATTGCAAGAGACGCGGCCTCCCGAGAAGCGCACCCACAGCGGCGTGCGCAGCGCGCTGGCGGGTTACGGCGTACTGCTTCGGGACCGCCATTTTCTGGGCCTGGTGCTGATCGGCGCGTTCGGTCTTTCCAGCTTTTTTGCCTACCTGGCCAACTCGCCCTTTGTGTTGATCAACCATTTCGGATTGACGCCGCGGCAATACGGCCTGGCGTTCGCGGCCAACGCGGCGTCGTTCATCGGGTGTTCGCAGTTGACTGGACGGTTCGGCAAGCGACTGGGCCTGGAAGCGCTGGTCCGGCGCGCCGTGACCGGTTTCACGATGGCCATGGGCTTGTTGATGCTGCTCCACCTGCTGGGGGTGGACCGGCTCGACGTCATGCTGGCATTGCTGTTCATCGGCTACGGGTTTCTGGGCCTGGTGATGCCGACCGTGGCGGTGCTGGCGTTGGACCGCCATGGCGCCATTGCGGGCACCGCATCAGCGCTGATGGGATCGCTTCAGTTCCTGATTGGGGCCTTGACTATGGCCCTGGTCGGCCTGTTTGTCGACGGCAGTGCCACTCCGATGCTCGTAGGTATTGGCCTGTGTTCGATCGGCGCGTGGCTGTTGGCCCAGCTGACACTGGGTGGCAAAACCCGCCCCAGTCGTTAGCGTCTGGCCGGTGCCCTGTGGCGCACCGGTGATCAGACCCGTCCCGAGACCGACATCACCCGGCGCAGGAAGGATTTGCGGTCGTTGGCGTCATCGATCTCGTTGGCCAACAGCGCGTGGAGTTCCTGTTCGGTGTGGGCACGGGCCGACGCCCTGCGTACGATGGCCTTGGCAACGGCGCCGATATGCTGCGCCAATTCCAGTTCGGCCCGGGCCAGCATGGCGCTGTCGAACGGCGACTGCGGCGGATACAGGCCCGTGGCAAGCGTCGTGTTGCGCGCAGGCTGGGAGCGGTCCGCCGCGGGTGGTCCTGACCGGTCCGTCACGGGCGCATGTTTTCTGATGAAATCTGCCCGTGCCGTCCCGTCGGCAATATCCGTTGCGAGGCTGGTCACCAGCTGTTGCAGGGTGCTCGCCTTTTTCGCTGCCGACTTTACGACGATGCTTGCGACCGGACCCAGGTGGGCCGCAAGATCCGACGCCATACGCTTGAGCGCATCTGCATCGAAACCGGTTGCGCTGGTCGTGTGGCTGGTGTGCCCTGGATGCGGCGTCTGTGTGGGATGGGACGTGTGTTGCATCACGACCGTGGTGTCGGGCATCTGGGTACTACCGGCAAACCCCGAATGGTTGCGCGTGGCGCCTCGGTCGAGCAGAGGTTCGAGCGTCTGGCACAAGGCTGCCGCCGTTTGTGGCCGAGACCGCTCAGCCGGTGCGAGCGACCAGTCGATGGCTTCCAGCAAGGCCCTCGGGTAACGGGTAAGGTCGCCCAGTTGCACCGCTAGCGGCATGGAGTCGTGTGGCACCCGTGCGGTTGCCTCCATCGGTTTGTGCCCGGTGATGACCCAGTACAGCACGGCGCCCAGGGCGTAGATATCAGTCCACGGTCCCTGGTTGCCGTGCGCGTGGTACTGCTCCAGTGGTGCATAGCCTGGCGACACGATCGCCGTGCGCTCGGTGTCGGCCGACGAGGCGCGGGCCGAACCGAAATCGAGCAGCACCGGCGTACCGTCCTGGCGCAGGAAGATATTGCCGGGCTTGATATCGCGGTGCAGGTAGCCGGACTGGTGGATCACCGCGATGCCGCCCAGCAGCGCCAGCGCCATTTCGGTCAAGCCCTCGGCGTGCACGGGTCGCCGGGTCTTGACCCATTCGTTGAGCGGCTGGCCGGCTACGAATTCCATCACCATGTAGGCGGTCTGGTTGGCCTCGAAGAAGCGCATCACCCGCACGATATTCGGATGCCGGAACGAGGCCAGGGTGCGCGATTCATCTAGAAAACGCGCCCGACCCCAGGTGAAGCGCTCCAGCGTATGGTCCGACTTGGAGCGAATCGACTGGTCTTCGGCGCGCAACGCCAGGTCAGACGGAAGATATTCCTTGATCGCCACCTGCATGTTCAGGTTGGCGTCGGTTGCCAGGTAGGTCAGCCCGAACCCGCCTACCCCGAGGGTTGACTCGATACGGTATTCCTGCAGCTGGTAGCCGCGGGGAAGCGTGATTTCGCTGTGCATGCTCGGTTTGCCCGCTATCAGCGGTCGTCGATCAGGCTGATGGCCTTTTCGAGGCTGCGCCGCATCCGGTTGAAAGCCTTGCCAAGCAACGCGACTTCGTCCTTGCCAGACTCCGAGAGTTCGGGGATGTCCATTTCGCCGACGCTGATCTTGTCCGCCGCCGCCGACATGGTGCGGATCGGGCGCACGATCAGCAGCGACAGCATGAGGTTGAGGATGATGAACAGCACGACGAAGACGCCGGTGAGCGATGCCATGAAGGTGTAGAACGTACTGTTGGCTTTCTCGATCGGCAACGACATCGGCACCGACACGATCTGGGCGCCGATGATTTCGTTGAGTTTCCAGCCGAAACCGTTGCTGCTGCCGTACAGCTTGACCATGGCCGGCGGCGCCGACGCGGCGGTCGTGTGGCAGGCCAGGCAGTTGGGATCCTTGATCTGCATCGGTCGGGCCAGGAACATCGAGGGCCCCACCGGCGTCGTGCGCTCGCCGGAGAACTCCTTGCGGCTGCCATTGTTGCGAAATTCCGCGATGATGTCTGACTCCCATCCCACCGCGCGATCGCGCGGGTTGGTCGGATTAAGCGCGGCCTCCTTGTAGGCATAGTTGGGATATTTGCTGTGCAGTTGCCCCATGATTTCTGTGGCAGCATAGGCGGGTACGCTGTGGGGCAGAAATTCATTCTCGACAACCCGCAGGTGCGGGCGAATCTGCGTCACTGTGTATGTTCGCATGGCCAGCGCTGCCTCCATCATGACGCCGGCGGTGCGCAGTACTTCGTCGCGTGCATTCTTGTGCAGCAACTGGTATGAGGCATAACCGGTGACGGTCAGCCCTAATATGAATACAAGCAGCAGTACCAAATTGAACTTCAGCCGCAATCCCATGATTTTGTCTCCTCAGGCGGCCCCGGCCACCGGGCGACGGCGCCAGGGGCATAGTGCCCCTCTGCGAGAAAGTATACGCGTCGATGCAGATCGGCAGGCGCTGCGAAGCGGGTGCATGGCCTTCGCAGGGGATGCAGGGGTAATAGAGCTTGTCGGAATGCCGCTCACGCGGTATCGTCTTTTCGATGATTGATCTGAGTAAGCTGGGCATGGCGGACATCATCCGGCTGCAAAGCAGTTTGCAGCAGGAGTTGACGCGCCGATTCGAGCGCCCGATGACATTGGCATTTTCGGACATCGTGGCCTCGACGCCGTATTTCGAACGGTTTGGCGACGCCGCTGGCCGGCAATTGCAACAACTGCACTTCGATCTCCTTGACGCGTGTTTGCTCGAACACGAGGGGCGCATTGTCGATACCGCTGGAGATGGTGCGTTCCTGTCTTTCCCCTCCGCTGATGCGGCAATGGCGGCCCTGATCGCATTCGAGCAGAACATTTCGCGCGAGAACGCCACGCGGGCACGCGACCATCAATTGCAGGTGCGCGTCGGACTGCACCATGGCCCCGTGCTGGCAGACGGAAACGTGGTTAGCGGCGACGCCGTGAATTTGTGCGCACGGGTGGCCTCGTCCGCCCGCAGCGGCGAGATCCGGCTGACACGTGAGGTGTTCCAGGAGCTGGCATTGGTGCATCGCCTCAATTGCCGGCCGGTCGAGACGCAGGAGCTCAAGGGTGTGAGCCGGCAAGTGGATCTACTTGCACTGGAGTGGCGTGATCACTCCGTGTTTCCGAAGCGGGTCCGGTTCGAGGAAACGGCAGAAGAGCTCGAGTTGCCGTTGCAGGACATCATCACTTTCGGGCGTCTGCGCGACCATGAGGGCACGCTGGCCAACGACATCGTACTGACTACCGCGGACCCGGCATTGTTGCGCCAGATCAGTCGCTGGCAATTTGAATTGCGCCGCTTCCCTGATGGTTACCGGTTGCGATCGGTGTCCGACGCCCTGACCGAAGTCGACGGTGTGCCGGTGCCCAAGGGAACGGACGTCTCCGTCCGACCCGGCGCACGAATCCGGGTTGCCCGGTTGCTGACGTTGGTGCTGGTGTCTCCGCAACGGGTCTTGGCCGAAGACAATGCGGCGACCAAGCTGGTGGGGTGACGTGCGCCCAATACGCCCTGGGCCGCGTTAACGACGGCTCCGACGTCCGTGCCCACCCTGGAACGTTTTTGGTTCAAACAAGGAGTCCACATGTCTTTCCTCCGTAAGTCCTCCCTGGCCTGTTCGGGCCTTCTGGTGTGCCTGGCCGCAGCGGGCGCCGGATGGACGGTGCCGATGTACATGGCTGAAACAACAGGGCCGGGAGCGGCCATTGGCAGCGTGAAAATTGAGGACAGCGCCTATGGGCTGGTCTTCACTCCGTCGCTGTCGGGGCTGGCGCCGGGAGTGCACGGGTTCCATGTCCATGAGAACGATTCCTGCGCGCCGGGAACACGTGACGGAGCCGCAGTGCCCGCGTTGGGCGCCGGAGGTCATCTTGATCCGTTGCGCTCCGGACACCATGGCCTTCCGTGGGGTGATGGCCATCTCGGTGACTTGCCGGCACTGATGGTTGCGGCGGATGGCAATGCCGGCATGGCGGTGCTCGCACCGCGCCTGAAGCAGTCCGATGTGGCAGGCAAGGCGCTGATGGTCCATGCCGGCGGTGACAACCACGCCGACCACCCAACGGCGCTCGGGGGTGGCGGAGCACGCATCGCCTGTGGGCTGATTCCACGCTGAGGCGACCCGCCACGCGCAGCGATGCTATGGGCGGCAGGGTAATTGCCGGGGTTGCGGCAGGCATGAATACGCGTTTGCGACCGTAAAATCCGGTTCTCCCCGCCAGCGTAAGGGCCCGGTTGTTTCTGGCCGGACGGGGTCGACACCGGCAGTTCCAATTCCAATGTACGGAGACAACCATGACACCCATTTCAATCCCTCGCGTTTCTGACTCCCGCATGGCAGGCAAGGCGCAACGCCTCCGCCGGTTGCCGCTGGCGCGGGCGTTGTCCGTCGCGCTGCTGGTCGCCGGTTGTGCGCTGCCGGCACTGGCGCAGACCGTTACGCTCAAGGCCTCGCACCAGTTCCCGGGCGGCAAGGGTGATGTACGCGACGAGATGGTGCAGATGATTGCACGTGACGTGGCGGCGGCCAAGGTCGGACTGGAGATCAAGGTGTTTCCTGGCTCCAGCCTGGTCAAGGCGCAGGAGCAGTGGAAGGCCATGCTGACCGGCCAGATCGATATGACCTCGTTCCCCCTGGACTACGCGTCGGGTTTTCATCCGCAATTCGGTGCCACCTTGATGCCGGGTCTGGTCAAGGGCCACGCGCATGCGCGCCGCATGAATGATTCCGCCTTCATGAAGGACATCAAGGCCATCATCGAGCAAGGCGGCGTGCATGTACTGGCCGATGCCTGGCTGGCCGGCGCGTTCGGCGCCAAAGAAAAATGCATCAAGCGGCCTGAGGATGCCGCCGGCCTGAAGGTGCGCTCGGCCGGTTCCACGTTCGCCCAGATGTGGGCCGGCGCCGGGGCATCGATCGTGTCGATTCCGTCCAGTGAGGTCTACAACGCGTTGCAGCAGGGCGTTGCCCAGGCCACCGACACCTCGACCGGCAGCTTCGTGTCGTTCCGGTTGTACGAGCAGCTCAAGTGCGTGACGGCCCCTGGCGACAACGCCTTGTGGTTCATGTATGAGCCGGTGCTGATCTCCAAAAAGAGCTGGGACAAACTCAACGACGCGCAGAAGAAGGCCTTGAGCGCCGCCTCGCAGAAGGCCGAGGACTTTTTCGAGGCCGAGTCCAAAAAGCTCGACGACATCATGGTCGAGACCTACAAGAAGAACAATGTCGAGGTCGTGACGTTGAGCGATTCCGAGGCCGATGCCTGGCGCGCCGTAGCCCAGAAGACCTCGTACAAGGCATTTGCCGAAAAGGTGCCCGGCGGCAAGGAGCTGATCGAGAAGGCGCTGAGTGTCAAGTAGAGAAACCGCACCGCTGCCCGCAGGGGTGGCGGCGGTGCACGCGGTCTCGCGTGTGTTCGGTGTGGTCGCCGCCTTGATGATCGTGATGTCCATCGGCGTGATCTGCCAGATGGTGTTCGTGCGCGCAGTGCTCGGGCAGTCATCCATCTGGCAGACCGAATTCGTCACCTTCTCGCTGGTGGCGGCGACTTTCATTGGTGCGCCCTACATCCTGCTGACGCGGGGCCATGTCGCGGTCGACGTTGTGCCTTTGATGCTGCGCACGCCCGCACGCCGCGTGCTTTTCATCATGGGCAACCTGGTTGCGCTGATCTTCTGCGGTTTCTTCCTGTATGCCGCGGTTCCGTGGTGGTGGGAAACCTGGCAAAGCGGCCAGACCACGCCGTCGCTGTGGAAGGCGCGGGTCTGGATACCCTACCTGTCGGTCCCGGTCGGACTCGCGCTGCTGTGCCTGCAATTTCTGGCCGATATTTTCATGGTTGCCACGCACAGAGCCCTGCCATTCGGGCTTTCGGCGGAGGACACGTTATGACCTCCCGGGCGGCTGGCAGCAACAAACAAGTCGCAGTCGACACTGCAAAGGAATGTCGATGAGTCCACTGGCCATCGGGCTGCTGATCTTCGTGCTCACCACCGCGCTGCTCGCCACCGGCTTACCGATCGCGTTCGGCCTCGGAGCCGTGGCCCTGTTTTTCATGGTGATTTTCGACGGCTGGAACAGCGTGCACTTCGTGCCCGAGACGATCTTCGCCGGTCTGTCCGACTTCACGTTGGTGTCGTTGCCGATGTTCGTCATCATGGGCGCCGCTGTGGCGTCGTCGCGCGCTGGCAGCGACCTGTATGAAGCGCTGGCGCGCTGGCTCCACAAGGTGCCCGGTTCGCTGGTGATCTCCAACATTGGTGCCTGCGCGTTGTTCTCAGCGCTGACGGGTTCTTCCCCGGCCACCTGCGCGGCGATCGGCAAGATGGGCATACCCGAGATGCGCAAGCGTGGTTATGATGCCGACCTTGCCACTGGCGCCATTGCCGCAGGCGGCACGCTGGGCATCCTGATTCCGCCCAGCATCACGATGATCCTGTACGGCATTGCATCCGAGACCTCGATCGGTCGCCTGTTCATCGCCGGCATCATTCCAGGGCTGTTGCTCACGTTCCTGTTCATGGCGTGGGCCTTGTTTCTGAGCTGGAAGCGGGGCACCGTGCTGGTGGACAGCGACCGCATCTACTCGATGAAGGAAAAGCTCGAGTTGCTGCCGCGGCTGCTGCCCTTCATCGCGGTCATCATCGGTGTGGTCTATGCGCTGTACGGCGGCATTGCCACCCCGTCGGAGGCCGCAGGCGTGGGAGCCATGCTGTGCCTGGTCATGGTGATGGTGATCTACCGTGTCTGGCGGCCGATGGATCTTTGGGCGATCATGCGCGATGGGCTGCGCGAGTCGGGCATGCTGCTGATGATCATTGGCACGTCGATCCTGTTCGGCTACATGATGTCGTCGCTGCAGGTGACGCAGGCAGTGGCCCAGTCGATTGCCGAAATGCAGGTCAACCGCTGGATCGTGCTGGCAGCGATCAACCTGATGCTGTTGGTGGCCGGGTGTTTTTTGCCGCCAGCGGCGATCATTCTGATGACCACGCCGATCCTGATGCCGGTCATCACGGCGCTCGGGTTTGATCCGATCTGGTTCGGGGTGATGCTGACCATCAACATGGAACTCGGGCTGATCACGCCGCCAGTGGGACTCAACCTGTTCGTCATCAATGGCATCACGCCGGACGTGCGCCTGCCCACCATCCTCAAGGGCGCCTTTCCGTTCATGTGCTGCATGATCCTGGCGATCGTGATCCTGTGCGTGTTCCCGGAGCTGGCGACATGGCTGCCAGCGAAGGTGATGGGTTAGCGGGAGAGGTACGCAAGCTTGCAGCCTTCGGGGGAACCTGACCGCGGCCAGTGATCCTGGCACAGTGGCCGAACCGCCACACGTTCAGCGTTTCTGCATCTGTGCGGGGGTAGCGTCCTGAACCGGAGGCAACCAGAGCTCCATCACCCCTGGTTTGGCTTTGAGCGATGTCGGGATATCGCGCAGCCGCACGGTTTGTACTCCGGGCTCCGTGACCCAGGGCGCGCCGACATAACTGGCAATGGCATTGGCGCACTGTCGACTGGCCGGGTCGTGTAACACCATGGTCGGTGTGGGCCAAGCGACTGGCCGGCGTTGCTGGCGCAGGTCGGCGCTGCGCACCACGTTCTCGATCGGTGCGACCAGCAGCGCAACGCCACCGGCGCTCTGCAATGCCTTTCGCAGCGCAGTGGTCGCAACGCGGGTGTCCTCATCGTAGATCTGGATGTACAGCGTGCTGTTGCCGTTGTCGCGTGCACAGCTTTGCAGTGTCGGCGTCGCCGCAACACGCACATTGCTGCTTTTGCGCACCTGCTGTTCGGATTTCGGCGCCACGATGAACGGGGCCGGCATGAGGGGGCCGGCACCGCCTTGCATGGCCACGCCGGAACCGGTCTCTGGCGGGTCCGCCAACTTGGTGACCTGCTCCGGCGCCGGTTTCGCCTTGGGCTCAGGCTCGGGGGCCATGGCGATACGCTCGTCCGCGGGCAGTGCTGCTGCGTCCGGCTTCATCAGGGAGCCAAGCAACGGAAACCGGTTTGCAGCGACCTGCAGCACGGCTTTGCCATCGCTCGATTGCTCCTCGGGTGAGGCGCCAGGATGCCAGTAGTTCAGTGCCGTATTCTGTGTGGCGGGTTTGAGGACCAGCGCGCACAGGCTGCCCTGGACGCGCCGGTAGCGCGCCACGCAGGCTTCGCTGGGTGCCGGGGCCTGGGCGCACTCCTCGGTGATGCGTTCTGCCAGGCGCTCGAGGCCGGCCTGCTCTAGCGGGCGCATCGACGGGCTCGTGCGCAGTTCGAGCAGCATCGCGGCCTGCGTGATCACATGTTCCGGTACCTGGGGGCAGGTTCCGTCGAAGGCCTGCAGGCCCTTGGATACTTCGGTAAACAGCTGCCGCGCCTCGGTCTGCTGGTCGGTCCGGTTGCGCTGGAATTGGTCCTGCATCTGCCACAACGACAGTAGCACGGTGCCGGATGCGCCAAGCCCGAGTGTGGTGCCGATGGCTGTTGCCCGGACATTGCGCCGCCATAGCGGCTCGTTGCGAACCGTATCGGATACCACCGGTCTCGGTACCAGGCGCGCCGCAATGCGGATCTTGTGCCGCGCCGGTGACTGCCAGCCCGGTACACGCGCGAGCCAGGTTTCCTGCATCGCGCGGCCGAAATCCTCGCCCAGGCGGTGGTAACTTTCCCACTGCGCTTCATCGAACGACTGGTCGCCGGTCGACTCGTGCGGAAAGCTGGAGTGGTTGCGCGCATAGGCCAGCAGGTCGATGTCGAGCGCGTCATGCAGGTTGGGCTTGATCACCAGCAACGTGCCCTCGGGACGAACGGGCAGGCCGGGTTGCCCATCGGCCAGCGCTGGGCCCGGCCGTTCCCGGTAGCGAATACGCGCCAGCAATACCCCGCGGCTGGAGTGCACGTTTCCCATGTCCTCGGGTGACAGCACCGTCAATTCGCTGCTGCCTTCGGGGAACAGGCTGGCCGCTTCTTCGCGGGTGTAGAACTCGATTTCGGCGCCGAAATCGATGCGCGCCTTGCGCACCAGGTTTTCGAGATCGGCATATTCATAGCGCGTGTCGGCGCCGGCGTCGGACAGGATGATGAAGTCGAGTTCGCGCTTGAGCAAGGCGTAGACACCACTGTTCTCGAAGTGGCCGCCATCGGACAGATACCACCATGGCCGCTCGACTCCGAAAAACGTCGCCGATGCTTCACTGGCGAGCATCATCGGCTTGGGCACGAGGCGCCACGAAAGCTTACTGAGCCAGCGCAGGCGGGTCTTTTTGCGTGGCGCGCGCATCCAGTGACCGAGCCGCACGCCGAGGAAATACAACAGTAGTGCCAGGCCGCGCGAGGTGTAGGAGCCGGCCCCCGGCGAAGCCGCGGCGCCGGAAACGGCCACCCAGCGCCCGAGCGTGCCGGCATCGTGTCCTTCGCGCAAGGCGACGAATTCGCGCGGGCCGACCTCCAGCCCGCGCCAGCTGGCGGTCACCGCGGTGCCCTTGCGGTCAGCGTTGAACAAGCCGCTCTTGTCGTCACGCGTCTGGTTCAGACAGGTCGTGAGCAGGTGGATCGGGCCGCCACGGTATTCGGGCCGGTAGTGCTGTAAGCTGGTGTCGTCGCCATCGACCACCCGGGTCACGTTGGCACGCTCACCGTTTTCGTCCGCCAGGTCGCGTTTGAGATTACCCACCGCCAGATAGGCCCGCACCAGCCGCGCACGGTAGAAACTGTGCAGCGACGAAGTGTTGGCCATCTGGGTGTTGCCTGCCGACAGCAGAATCCAGGCCATCCAGATCCCCGCCAGCAAGCTGGCACGCATCCACGCGGGCACGCGGCGCAAGGCCTCGAAGGTATCGGGCGCAAATACGAACCACTGGAACAGCACCAGCCATGCCATGACCAGCACCAGTACACCGAACAGGCTGGAAATGTCGAGCAGCCGGGGCAACCATTCCCGCGTGCGTATGTTGGTCTCGGAGGCGATTTTCTGCAGCGGCTGGACCAGGGCACGCAACACCACCACCAGCACGCCGCCGACGCCGACGCCGCGCCACAACCACTGATTGCCAGTCTGCAGTTCTTCCAGGATCCACCAACTCACCCGGTCGAGCCCGCCGATAGCTGCCAGCGCCAGTGAGGCGAGCATGACCCAGCGCAGGTTGCGCGTCAGGACATTGCGTATGCGAGCGACTTTCAATGCATGGGGTGCTTTGTCCAGCGCCAACCAGCCCATCGTAGCGACCTGGCCGATCACGACCGAGCCGAGCGCGAGGGCACCGGCACCCGGCCAGGTCAGACTATGGCGTATCGGGTCCAGTACGCCATTGGTATACAGGCTGTGCAACAGGCTGAAGGCGCCATAGGCGATCACGAGCACGAAAACCAGGTCGCGCCAGCCCAGGCGTGTCTGGGTGGTGGCCGGATTCGGTCCGTCGCGTGCGGCCCAATAGCCTGCGATCATGCCGGGCGCCAGTGCGGTCCACCACGCGAGCGACAACGCCCACCATGCGGTGTACCAGGGCTCCCAGGCGTTGGCATCGAGCACCTGCATACTGTGTTGCCACAGGTGGGGCAGGATGACAATCAGCCCCAGGGCAATGCTGGCGAACATGAACTCTGCATGAATGGCCAGCCAGGCCCGCAGATAGGTGACGATGGCCGTGCCGATGTCGCGTGATCCGCCGGGTGTGAGATAGCGGCCATTGCGCCGTAGCCAGCCCAGCACTGGCGAACGGCTGCTCGCCATCAGTTGCAGGGCCCGGTGCAATCCATAGGTGGCCACGAGTCGTCCATACATGGCGCCGACATAACCGCCGCCCGACACCGTCGACAGATAGTCCAGCCGGCCGAGCAGACTTTGCCGTGTCAGTCCGGCATGCGGCGGGTCGGTATGGGACGGGTCGGTCGCTGAAGGGCGTCTTTGCGCCATGGCGCGCATCAGTCCGAGCGCGAAGGTGGCGCTGCGAATGCCACCACCAGACAATGCCATGCCGACCCGGGGCAGTTCCGACTGGGGGGGAGCTGGATCGTCTGTCGCGTCGGACCGTGCATGTCTTCTGCGTTCGTCGATGGCGCGTTGTTCAGCCGCGATCAACGCCGACCAGTCGTCCGCGAGGCCGGACCAGGGCGGTGTTCCGTCTGAGTGGGTGTTGGCCGGATCAGCTGCGGGTTCGGCTCGCATGGCAGGTCCCTCGTGTCACGATCTGCGCGCCAGAATGGAACTGGCGCCGGCGCCGTGTTGTTGGAACCTTAACAGGTTCCGCCGCCATCGGCCCCTGTGCCGACTGGGTTGCCGACTTGGTCTGCGCCGGTTGTGTTCGGTGCCGCGCGCAGGCGCCACAGCGATGTGACCTCGGCCGTTCGTGCGTAGTGCAACGCGTCGCTGCGATCCATCGCTTTCGGGTGTTGTGGTTGGGTATCGCTGCGTCCGGCTACCTGCAGTCCAGCTTGTGCAATCGCATCGAGCAATTGGGCGCGGCTGCGCAGTCCCAGGTGTTCCGCCAGATCGGACAGGATCAACCAGGCCTCTCCGCCGGGAGCCAGATGGGCGCGCAACCCGCCAAGCAGGTCCTTGAGCATGCGGCCGCGCTCGTCATATACCGCACGCTCGATCGGTGTGCCAGGGCGCACCGGCAACCAGGGTGGGTTGCACACCACCAGGGATGCGCGGCCTTCAGGGAAGACATCGGTCTGCAACACCGCGACATCGGCCTGCAGGCCCAGTCGCTGCAGGTTGTCCCGCGCGCACGCTAGCGCCCGTGGTTCTGTGTCGGTGGCAACGATATGGTGCAGGTCGCGCCGCGCCAGCACGGCGGCCAGCACACCACTGCCCGTGCCGATGTCGAATGCGACGTAGGGCGTCTGGCCTGTCACAGGAAGGGGTTCCTGTGCGACCAGATCGACATATTCACCGCGCAACGGTGAGAACACACCGTAGTGCGGATATATGCGGTTGTTCGGTGCCGCGCCGAGCGCTGCGACCTCCACACCCTGTGTGCGCCATCCATGGGCGCTGGTCACGCCCATCAGCTCACGCAGCGCGACCACCGATGCGGCAGCCCCTGGTACCGGTGGCCCCCAGGCCTGGCTGCAGGCCAACAGCACGTCCGGCGCCCGGCGCAGATTGATCCGGTAGTCCGGTTCCATCTGCACCAGCAGCATGCCCAGAATGCGGGCGCGTTGCGACTGGGCCATGCGATGGCGATGGAACTGGTCCGCCGCAGACAGCGGCGCGTCGGGCGCACCTGCCAGTTTGCGGCGTTTGCGTTGCGGTGTGTGGTCGATGCGCCGCGCCAGCGCCTGCAACAACTGGCGTGCCTGGTGGAAGTCGCCGCGCCACAACATGGCCGTGCCCTCGCATGCGAGCCGGTAGGCGGCATCTGCGTTGGTGCTGTCGTCCGCCAGCGTGACGGTGTGTGCGGGCGGGCTGCCGCGCTCGCTACGCCAGTGCGCCGCGTTCGCCACACCTTTTTCGACCCAACGGATCATGGTGGGCTCGGTCGCTGCGGCGCGTGTGGTCGGGGAGGGCGGTGTGTTGTTGGTCATGGGGGCTGCGGCGATCCAATATGCGGCTACTGTTTTTAACAGATGAAAGGGGAGGCGTTGCATCGGCCATGTGCTCCGGCTCACATCGGCATCGCTTACAGTTGGTCGCATGAACCGTTTGAGTGAATTTCTGAGTCAGCACATCGGCGTCGAATTGTGGGTTGCGTCGCTGATCGTGATCGCGTTGCTTACGATTGGCCTGAACCAGGGCGCACAGGTGTTGTTGCGTCATGCCGCCAGGGCCGCCCAACGCAGCGCATCGGTGTGGGACGACGCGCTGGTGCAGACCGCCAGCCGGCCGGTGCTGGCGGCCATGTGGGTCATCGGCGCCAGCATCATGGCGCGCGTGATCCAGCGCCAGGTCCAGGAACCCTTCCTGCCCGAGGCAATGGCGTTGCGCGATGTCGCACTGATCATTTGTGCGGCGTGGTTCCTGTTGCGCTTCATCGGCAAAGTGGGGCGCAATATCGTCGCATCGCGCCAGGCACGCGGCGAAGAAGTCGATCACACCACGATCGACGCCCTGGGCAAATTGTCGCGCCTGGTGACGTTTATCGTGGCCCTGCTGATGGCCGCCCAGACGCTGGGTTTCCAGATCACCGGACTGCTGGCACTCGGGGGCGTGGGCGGTATTGCCGTGGGTTTCGCTGCCAAGGACCTGTTGGCCAATTTTTTCGGTGGACTGACGATTTATCTCGACCGCCCTTTTGCGGTGGGTGAGTGGATTCGCTCGCCGGACAAGAGCCTCGAAGGGACGGTCGAGTACATCAGCTGGCGGCACACCCGTATCCGGGCCTTCAACAAGAACCCGATTTATGTTCCGAACGCGGTTTTCACCACCATCGTGGTCGAAAACCCGTCGCGCATGAGCCACCGTCGCATCAAGGAGGTTATCGGCCTGCGGTACGACGACTTCGCCGTCGTGCGGCCTATTGCGGACGATATCCGTGCCATGTTGCGGGCGCACCCCGAGATCGATGCAACGCAGACCTTGATTGTGAATTTCAACCAATTTGCAGGTTCCTCACTGGACCTGATGATCTACACGTTCACCAAGACGACGGTCTGGGTCAAATACCATGAGGTCAAGGAGGACGTTCTGCTCAGGATTGGCAAGATCATCGAAAGCCATGGAGCCGAGATCGCGTTTCCCACGCGCACCCTGCATCTGCAGCGCGATGGTGATCCGGCGCCCGATGCCGGTGATGCATCCCGGGTAAAGCCGGAACCACCGGCAGGTTAGATGCAAGGGGCGATGCGGTTGCGCGCTCAAGGGCGTGCCGCTGCGAGAATGCCACGCACCGTGTTGCGGCTGTGCGCCCCGAGCCGGCCCAGCAATTCGGCCACCTGTTTTTCGAGTTCGGCGCGTTTGCCTGGACCGGCCTTGTCCATTTCGTCGAGCAGGTCGATACGGGCCTCCTGCACGCCGAAATCGAACGCGGCATCAGACACGAACCTGGCCGGCATGGTCGCCAAAATGGTTTTCGCCGTGGCACCGCCGCTGGCATGGCCTTCGCGCGCCACGACGTCGCGCGCATACAGAACCGTCCAAACCGGGTAGGCCGCGTCACGGCGCTGATCGCGCAACGCCTGTTCCAGGGAGGTGTCGGCCCTGGCCCGTGCATTGGTGGCCATCGACGCGTTCTGGAACTTCTCCAGTGCAAGGTGCCGGTTGGACAGCAGCACGATCAGGTCGTCACGTCGCTTCGGAAAGCCGGCCATCGCCATCACATTGGTACTGATCAGCCCCAGGGTAGAGTCACCCGGTGACAGGTCGGCATGGTAGGGCTGGGTCAGGTCCTGGATGTAGTGCAGTGCCAGACCGGAAAACCGCCATCCCCAGTAGCGATGCCCGGTACGCATGGCGAGTGCTGCCAGGCTGGTGTATTGCTGGATCCGCATCAGCGGGTAGGTCCGCTGCACGAATGGCGCGGCCTTGTAGATCAACCAGTCCTGGTGGTAGAAACCCATGTGAAACGGCGCCTGGGTCGAGAAGTAGAGCGTTGGATTGCCAAAGGGCAGGGTGCCGAAGCCGTAACGTTTTCCCCAGTCGCTCGGGCTGTCGTCCCACAGGTTGATGTCCAGCCCATAGTCGGGCTCGTCGGAGGCCGAGGCCAGTACGGCGAGCGGGGCAACCAGTTCGCCAGCCTGTATCGCGACGAAGCGCCGTTCGTCGTTGGGCTGTTCCGGCAGGAAGTTGACCGCGTCGTGGGCCAATAGGCGCGTTGGCTCTGGTGTCGTTTGCAGGTCCGGCTGCAGGAAAAGCGCGAAGCGGCTCAGTGGCGAGATGCGCAAGGCTGCGACAAAGGCGCTACGACGCTGCGCGTCGGTCCGGTTCGGGTCAGGCCTGAAGACGAGCGAATCAGCGCGCGGTGCGTACTGGGGCATGTTGGCGCGGGCCCAGGTTTCCTGGCGTGCCAGCAGTTCGGCGATCGCGCCCTCTTGCGCCTTGAGGAACACCTCCAGGGGTTCAACTGCCACGGGCGCTGCGCCAGCGACTTCCGCCATGGCGTCGAACGCCCGGTACGTGACCAGCGCATGGTTGCTCCAGGCCACAGCCGGCGTCGTCGCTATGGCCAGCCATGTCGCAAGGATCAGAACAACAGACTTCATCGGTGAAACTCCAACAGGTGGGCCCACCGGTCGAGGCACCGGCCGAACCCAGGACAGCAAAACCGCCTTCACGGCCATTGTGGCCGACCGCAGACCGACCCGGTCAACGGACCATGGCGCTTGCGAGGATGGCCTGGTTGCCCGCGTCGCCAATATACAACTGCCTTCAAGCGCCATTGCCAGCCCACGGGCCAAAAGGGTGGATGAACGCCGTTTGAAAGAAAGCACGGGGCTCGTGCGACATACTGCGGTATGACGACAGCACCTGAACAATCCGATGCAGTGCTTGGCTGGCTGGGCCAATGGCGTGACAAGCCCGACCATCGCCTGCCGGCCAGGGTCGAGCGCTCGCTCAAGAACCTGGACCGCCGCAGTGAAATACTGATTGGCTGGGTCCAGGCCGCGCTGATTTCGGTTCTGGGTGGACTGTTCCTGGTGGCGCCGGGCACCGCGCCGCCCGATGCGATGATTTATCCGGTGCCGTGGGCCTTGAGTTTCTATGGCGTGTTCACGTTGCTGCGACTGGTGCTCGCATATCGCGGTCACTTGTCGACCCCGGTGCGTATCCTGTCGGTGCTGGTCGACGTCAGCATGCTGATGATCACGATCTGGAGCTTTCACCTGCAGTACAGCCAGCCGGCGGCGTTTTACCTCAAGGCGCCAACGCTGCTATATGTCTTTATCTTCATCGTGTTGCGTGCCCTGACGATCATGCCTTTATATGTGTTGTTTACGGGTTTGCTGGCTGCAGCGGGCTGGTTGGGGCTGCTGTCGTTCGCGCTGATGGCCCCGGGTGGCGCTGATCTCGTGACGCATGACTATGTCGAGTACATGAATTCCAGTCGCATCCTGATCGGAGGCGAGATTGACCGCGTCGTCTCGATCGTCATAGTGACACTGGTGTTGTCGGTTTCGGTGGCGCGGGCGCGCCAGCTGTTGTTCCACGCCGTGGGCGACCAGGCGGCGGTGTCGCAGTTGTCGCGCTTTTTTGCGCCAGAAGTGGCGGAGCGCCTGTCCTCGGCCGACGAGTTGCTGCAAAGTGGCGACGGCGAGCAGCGCCAGGCCGCTGCAATGTTTATCGATCTGCGCGGATTCACGGGCATGGCGTCGTCCTTGCCGCCTCGCGAACTGATCGAGATCCTGCGCCGCTACCAGGGCATTGCGGTTCCCATCATTCATCGCCACCAAGGCAGCATCACCACTTATCTTGGTGACGGCATTATGGTGACGTTCGGTGCCACCAAGGCGTCTGATCGATTCTGTGCCGATGCGCTGCGTTGTGCACAGGAGCTGTTGCAGGCGCTGGAGAACTGGCGCCAGGAGCGTGCAGCGGCCGGCTTGCCGGCCCCGGGGGTCGGTATCGGCGTCGACACGGGCACCGTCACCTGCGGTGTGATCGGTGATGAAGGGCGGCTCGAATATGCGGTGATCGGTAACCCGGTGAATCGGGCCGCCAAGCTGCAAAACCATACCAAGGTCGAGGCGATGCGTGGCTTGGCCAGCCAGCAGTGCCTTGCGCTGGCACTTGATCAGGGCTACGCACCGGTTCCGCCGCACCTGCCATTGACCGGACGCAGTGTGGCTGGAGTCGCCGAACCGATGGATCTTGTCGCGATGGGTGACCCGCAGGAGTGGGCCGGTGCGGCAGGCGCTACAAGCCGGCCAGCCGGTTAGGCTGTTGCCAGCAGTTCCTCGGAGGCCTGCCACAACCGGTTCGCCAGGTCGGTGTCCATGATGTGGGGGGCATAACCGGAAATACGGTTGCCCGGCTCTGCCAGAACACCCTGGCGGCAATCCTCCAGAAACAGGCCGCCGCGACCACGCAGCGCCTGCGCAGTAGCCGCCCAGACACTGGTCGAGGCGCCTTGCGCCGCGTTCTTGAACCGGTCGATCGGTGCACCATCGTCCTTGAGCCAACCCAGTGCCCGCATCTCGTCGGTCGCCAGGTGTTTCTGCAGACCGGTCATGATGCCGCCGGGATGCACCGCATTGGCGGTGATGCCCTCTGATCCGTGGCGCAGATGCAGCCCCAGCGAGAACAGGGCGTTGGCGCTTTTGGCCTGACCGTAGCCCTTCCACTTGTCGTACGCGCGCCGGTCGAAATGGATGTCGTCCAGGTCCACGGTGGCAATTTTGTGGCCGGATGAACTGAGGCAGACCACGCGCGCATCGCCGCCGGTGCTGGCTACCAGATGCAGTGCGGGCAACAGCCCGGTCGTCAGCGCGAAATGACCCAGGTGGTTGGTCGCGAACTGCGACTCCCAGCCATGCGCGTTGCGCTCCAGCGGGCATGCCATGATGCCGGCATTGTTGATCAGCATGTGCAGCGGTTTGCCGGCGCTGGTCCACTGGCTGGCGAACCGGCGCACGCTGATCAGGTCCGCCAGATCGAGTTGGGTGACCGTGATTTCGGCATAGGGAAACTGCTGGCGCAAAAATGTGGCAGAGCCTTCGCCCTGCACCAGGTTACGCACGGCCATTGTGACGGCTGCACCTGCCGCCACCAGCGCGCGCGACGTTTCCAGACCCAGGCCGCTGGCGCCACCGGTGACGACAGCATTGCGGCCGCGCAGCGACAGACCCTCTACGACTTCGAGCGCCGTGCTGCGGGCACCGAATGGCGACGTGATGGGTTCGTGGGAAGACGGCAGATCGGAGTCGGAAGTGTGGGTCATGGCAATGTCCGGTTGGTCGGTTTCAGGGATGGAAAAACGGCAATCAGGGGCTCAGGCCATTGTCGGCGAGGGGGGACCAGGCAAACAGGCCGTCAATCCTTCGTTGGAATATCGGGGTTGTCCGGCACCGCCGTCTGCGTTGGTGGGGCCGGTGTTTCTGTCAACCCGGCCTCGGCCGATTGTGCCGCGCCCGGACGACGCAACGAAGACAGCAGGGCATTGACCCCGGGGAGTCCCGCATTGGCCGCTATGCCACCGGTACTGGAACCAGCGGCACCGGCCGGTACCAGCTCCAGCGTGATCGGGGTTGTCCCTTGCCCGGCCGGTGACAAGGTGGCGGTGCGGGTGGCCACGCCCGTCAGCTTGTAGCCGCCATCGAGTTCACTGCCGACCCGGTAAGGCCGGGGCGGCTCGCCATTGAGCGAGATCAATGCAACACCGGCATGCCGCCGATCGGCAACGACGCCCAGCAGGCGCATGCGGGCGCCGGAATCCACCGTCGGGACGATGGCAAGGCCCGTGGCCGTGACCGCACCGGCATTGGAAGGTCCCAGGACCCGGGCCAGATCCTCGGGTGCAGCGGTGGGGGCCTCGGGTGCCACCACGCCGGCGGCTGACGACGTGCGAGTCAGGCCGGCGATCTGCAGAGTCCAGTACGTCGCCGATGCTGCCACGATCAGCCAGAGAAAAAACGCCATCAAGCGGGACGGCCAAAGCTTGGTCATGGCCGATTATCATGCAGCGTGGGTTCGGGCCGTGCCGGGTCCGCGCCATTGAGGGAAAGCCACCATGCCATCGTTTTTCATTGCCCGCCCTGCCGTTCGCGCTTCGCGCCTGAGGCGCGGTTTCACACTGATTGAACTGATGGTGGTACTGGTGATCATTGGTGTGCTGGCTGCGCTGATCGTGCCCAATGTGCTCGAGCGCACCGACGATGCGCGCGTTGTGGCGGCGCGCACCGATGTCAACAACCTGATGCAGGCGCTCAAGCTGTATCGCCTCGACAACCAGCGTTACCCGGCCGCCGAGCAGGGACTGACCGCGTTGGTGACCAAGCCGAGCAGCGGCCCGATTCCGCCGAACTGGAAGCGCTATCTTGACAAACTGCCCAACGATCCCTGGGGGCGGCCCTACCAGTACCTGAGCCCGGGGCTGCACGGGGAAGTCGATGTGTTGTCCTTCGGTGCCGACGGACAACCCGGTGGCGAGGGCAGGGACGCCGATGTCGGCTCCTGGCAATAGACCGTTCAGACAGGGGCATGCTGGCTCCGGCAGAGCCGGATTCACTTTGCTGGAGGTCATGCTGGTGGTGGCGATCATCGCCATCGCCAGTGCCGGCGTCGGTTTTGCGCTGCGCGGCCTGGGTCAGACCCAGCTTGAGCGTGAAGGTTTGCGCCTGACGGCGATGCTTGAGGGAGCACGCGCACGCTCACGCGCCTCGGGTGTCCCGGTCTATTGGCGTGCGACCCCCGATGGTTTTACATTTGCCGGCCTGCCGCAACGTGCCGGGTCGGACGGTGAGCGGGCGACTGGCGTGAGCAGCCGTGAGCTGGCGCCCAGCATGTCCTGGTTGGCCGAAGGCGTCACCGTGCAGGCAGATGCTATCGTGGTGCTGGGGCCCGAACCGATCATCGGGCCCCAGCAGGTCATTCTGGTGCAGGGCGACCAGACACTTCGGATCCGCACCGATGGTCTTCGCCCTTTCGCGATCGAACCCATGTCCGTTGCACAGGCTGACGCAGCCGGTGCGTCCCGATGACCCGCCGCGCGCAGGCCTCGTCGATGACCTGGCGTGGACACGGATTCACGCTGATCGAGGTGCTGGTGGCACTGGGCATCGTGGCACTGGTGCTGGTCGCGGGTCTGCAGGCGACGATGGCGTTGACCAACAACGCGCAGCGCCAGTCCGATATGCTGCTGGCCCAGGTGTGCGCCGAGAATGAACTGATCCGGCTGCGCCTGGCACGCCAGTTGCCCCCCGTCGGCGAGTCGGACACGCCATGCGTGCAGGCGGGGCTGGCGCTGAACGTGAGACTCAGCGTATTTGCCACGCCCAACCCGATCTTCAGGCGCGTCGAGGCGCAAGTGCGCGATGGCGAGTCTGTCGTGCTGCGCGTTATCACGATCGTTGGGGGTTTCCGGTGATCGGGCCGATGCGCCCCGCACGGGGTTTCACGCTGGTGGAGTTGTTGGTGGCGCTGGCTGCAATGGCCATACTGAGCCTGATGGCCTGGCAAGGTATCGACAGCATGGGGCGGGCGCAGGAGGCCACCCGTGTGTACAGCGCCGACGTGCAGGCATTGCGGGCGGGCCTGGCGCAATGGGGCACGGACCTCGATGCAATGACACCCTCGGATCCTATCCAGGCGCTCGATTTCGACGGTCGGGTGCTGCGTATCACCCGCCAGTATCCATATGACGATCCGTTGGCTGCAGCCAGCGGCCTGGGTTCCGAGGGCGGTGGCCTGCGTGTCATCGCCTGGGGAACACGCGATGTCGACGGCCAACGGCGTTGGCTGCGCTGGCAGTCGGCGCTGTTGCGTTCGCGCGCCGAGTGGACGCTGGCCTGGCAACAGGCGGCTTGGTGGGGCCAGAATCCGACCGACGAACTGCGCCGGGCGGAGGTCTCTATTGCGGCAGTGGATGCGTGGCAGGTATTTTATTTTCGCAACAACAGTTGGACAAGCCCGTTGTCCAGTGCCTCCGATGGTGGTGCCCAACTTGTCGGGCGGGTCCCGTTGCCCGACGCAGTGCGCCTTGTCCTGACCCTGTCGGACGGGCAGGCGGTGAGTGGTCAGCTGACGCGCGACTGGGTACGTCCGACGCTGGGGCCGGGGGGCTCATGATGCATGGCCGCGCAGCGTCCTCGTGGGTGGCGCCTGTATGCCGAGCAGGTGCACGCCAGGCCGGGGCGGCCCTGCTGCTGGCGATGATGACCGTGGCGCTGGTGGCCACCATTGCCGCGGGCGCATTGTGGCAACAGTGGCGCAGCGTGGAAATCGAGGCGCGCGAACGCGAACGCCTGCAGGCCAGCTGGATCCTGGTCGGAGCGCTGGACTGGGCCCGGCTGATCCTGAGTGAGGACGGTCGCACGGGGGGCGCCGACCACCTCGCCGAGCCCTGGAGCATCGCTTTGCGCGAAGCGCGCCTGTCCACGTTCCTTGCCATCGACCGCGACAACACTGACCTGAGCGAGGATGCATTCCTGTCCGGGCAGATCACCGATGCACAGGCGCGGCTCAACCTGGCCAACCTGGTGATCGGCAACCGTGTGTCGGAGCCGGATCTGCAGGCGTTCAAGCGCCTGTTCAACCAACTCGGTCTCGATACGGCCGAGCTCGACCGGATGGTGGCGAACCTGTTGCTCGCGCTCGACGTGCGCGAACCGGAAGACGCGACCGTGGTCGTGCCGATCGTTCCCAGCCGCACGTCGCAGTTGCAGTGGCTGGGACTGTCGACAAAAACCGTGCGTGTAGTTGCGCCTTTCGTGACGGTGCTGCCCACGCGCACCCAGGTCAACCTGAACACTGCCAGTGCCGAAGTGATTGCCGCCCGCATAGACGGGTTGGACCTGTCGGATGCCCGCAACCTGGTGAGCGCCCGGGGCCGCACGCCGTTTCGGTCGCTGGTGGACGTGAGCAGGATCCTGCCTGCGGTAGCCTCGAAGCTCAACCCGAGTGAAGTTGGCATGGCGTCCCGATTTTTTGAAGTGCGTGGGCAACTGCGTTTGCAGGACATGGAGGTGGTGGAGCGCTCACTGGTGCAACGCAATGGCATCAGCGTGACCACGGTCTGGCGTGAGCGCGCCGCCTACGATGAGCGAACCGCTCCGCCTTGACTGCGTTGTCCAGTCGCCGTCACTACAATCCGCCCATGCCAACCCTGACCCTTGCGTTGCCCCTGGTGCGACCGACGGTCGCGACCGAATTCGACTATGTGGTGTCTTCAGACGGACGCACTGTCTCGGATCACGGAACCGCGCCGCTGGCTTTGTTACCGCGTGCCGAAATCGTGGTGCTGACCGTGCCGGCGCGGGCGTTGTCGTGGCATGCGGTACAACTGCCGCCGGTGTCCGCGAGCCGAACGCGTGCCGCCCTCGACGGCCTGCTGGAAGATCTGTTGCTCGATGATGCAACCCAGATGGCCTTTGCTGTGGTGCCCGGCCGCCTGGGCAACGGAAGGACCCTGGTTGCGGCGTTTGACAAGTCCTGGATGCGCGCGGTGCTGGAGTTTTTCGAGCAGGGCGGACGAACGGCGAGTCGGGTGGTTGCCGAGTTCGTGCCCACCGCCGCTGACGCCACGGACCTCCAACTGCGGGTGACCGGGCCGGCGCATGACGCCATCGTGGTGTTGCTCGAGCCCGATGGGGTAACCTGCTTGCCGTTGGCGAGTGCGACTGCGGTGCTGAGCAGCCGACTGGCGCAAGCCGAAGGCGTCGATATTCGGGCGGAGCCCGTGGTTGCCGAATTGGCCGAGCAGATTCTGGGGCACACCGTGGTGGTACGGCCCAAGACGCAGGCGCTGCTCGACGCGAGCCAGTGCGACTGGGATCTGGCGCAGTTCGACCTTGCCCTGTCCGGGCACGGGCGCATGGCCCGACGCTGGCGCCAACATGCGACGGCACTGTGGCATGCCCCGGGGTTGCGGGCAGTCCGTTGGGGCGCCTTGGCGCTGCTGTTGATCAATATGGTAGGTCTCAACGCATGGGCCTGGAAACTCGACGCTGCAGTAGCGGACAAACAGGCGCAGGTCAGGTCGGTATTGACGCGCACCTTTCCCACGGTGCGAACGATCATCGACGTGCCATTGCAGATGCAACGGGAACTGGGCCTGCTGCGCCAGGCCAGTGGCGGCCTGGCTGGTGGCGACCTCGAGACAATGTTGTCCGCACTCGGGGCGGCCCTGCCGCCGGCCAGCCATGCCGGCGCGATTGACTTCGCGCCGGGGCGCCTGACGGTGCAGGGGATCGATGTGGCCGAACCGCAACTCGAGGCCATGCGTGCGCGTCTGGGGACTTTCGGCTTCACCGTGCAGCGCGAAGAGGGTCGACTCGTATTGCAGGCGGCGCAGCGGCAATGACCATGTTGCAACAATTGCGACTGCACTGGTCCCGCCTGGCTGTACGCGAACGCTGGCTGGTTCGCCTTGCCGCCGCCGTGGTGCTGCTGGCATTGTTCTGGATATTGGCAATCGCGCCGGCCGTGCGGGTGTTGCAAACCGCACCGCAACGCCTGGCGCAGCTTGACCGCGAGATGCAGTCGATGGAGTCGCTTGCCGCGCAGGCGCGTGATCTTCAGTCCCGTCCGGTGGTGCGGCGCAGCGACGCATTGCGAACCGTTCAGTCCTCGCTGCAGCAACGCATGGGCAACCTGGCCCAGGTCAGCAACGCAGGTGACCGGGTAACGGTGACTTTGACGGGCGTTCCTCCTCCCGTGCTGGCGCAGTGGCTAGGGCAAGCCCGCAGTGCCGCCCGCGTCGTCGTTGCCCAGGCCCGTCTGACCCGCGGCCCCGAAGGCTGGGACGGCAGTCTCGTGCTGCAACTGCCGCCAGAATGACCCGCCGGGCCGCTCCCAAGGGTCACGCCGCAGCGCGTTGCGCGCAGGCTTTATTGATGACCCGCCGGGCCGCTCCCAAGGGTCACGCCGCAGCGCGTTGCGCGCAGGCTTTATTGATGACCCGCCGGGCCGCTCCCAAGGGTCATGCCGCAGCGCGTTGCGCGCAGGCTTTATTGATGACCCGCCGGGCCGCTCCCAAGGGTCATGCCGCAGCGCGTTGCGCACGGGCCACGCTATGAACCGTTGGGGGCTCAGTGGTGCGCTGGTTGGCGTTGTGATGGCCATGGTGCTGTTTGCCCCTGCTGCCTGGGTGGCCGCGATGGTCAGCCGGGCCAGTGCGCAGCGGGTCCAACTGGTCGAACCGAGGGGCACGATCTGGAACGGCGAAGCGCAACTGGTGCTGTCGGGAGGGCCGTCCAGCAGCGAGGCGCTGGCGCTTCCAGGTCGTGTTTCCTGGCGGTTGCGCCCGGGTTTCGGTTCGGTACGGGTGGAACTGCAAGCGGACTGCTGCACGCATGAGGCCGTCGCCATGGTGCTGCGCCCGCGTTGGCGCAGCGCCCACGTGCATGTCAATGATGCCACCAGTACCTGGCCTGCCGGCGTGCTGGCCGGCCTGGGTGCGCCCTGGAACACGGTGCAGGCGCGCGGTCGTCTGGTGTTGCGCACCGAAGGCATGTCATTAGAATGGAATTCTGGCAGGGTGGTGGTGGTGGGGAGCGCAACGCTGGACGCGCTGGGTTTGTCATCGCGCCTGACGACGTTGCGGCCGCTTGGCAGTTATCGACTGCAGTTGACGGGCGCGGGACCGTCGGTTCCACCGCAACTGGACCTGCAGACACTTGAGGGCAGCCTCCAGCTTTCCGGGCACGGCCAATGGAACGGGGCGCGATGGGGTTTCCGCGGGCGAGCCAGTGCATCGCCAGAGCATGAACTGGTGCTCGGTAACCTGCTCAACATCATCGGACGCAGGCAGGGCGCGTCATCAGCCATCGCGCTGGACTAACGTAGCATTGGGCTGGTGATCTACGCTAACTATTGGGCTGCGATATGAATGTGACAGGGGTGTGGAGGTTTTTCCTGGTGTGGGTGCGTGTCGGGCTGTGTTGTGCCTGCCTCGCGGGCACCGCATGGGCGCAGAAAAGAGGCGAACCGATCACGCTGAACTTCGTGGGCGCCGAGATTGAGGCGGTGGCCCGGACCATGGGTGTCATCACCGGCCGCACGATGGTGGTGGACCCACGGGTGCGCGGCACCATCAACCTTTCGAGCGAAAAGCCGCAGTCGCCAGTGGCGGCCTACAACCAGTTCTTGGCGGCATTGCGGTTGCAGGGTTATACCGTGGTCGATGCAGCCGGCATCAGCAAGGTGGTGCCCGAAGCCGAGGGCAAACTGCAAGGCAGCGTGGTAACCGTCCCCCCCGATCAGCCCACAGGCAACCAGATCGTGACGCAGATTTTCCGTCTGGACCATGAAAGCGCGCTCAATATGGTGCCGGTTTTGCGTCCGCTGATCAGCCCGAACAACACCATCAACGTCAATCCGGGCAGCAATTCACTGGTGATCACTGATTACGCCGACAACCTGCGCCGGCTCGGCCGCATCATCGCGGCAATGGACATGCCCAATGCGACCGGGGTCGAGGTGATCGCGCTCAAACATGCGCTGGCGTCGGATCTGGCCCCGCTGGTGCTGCGCCTGACGCAAACGCCCGCAGGCGCGGCGGCACAGGGGCAGGTCGACAACTCCTTCCGTACGGCCATCATTGCCGAGCCGCGCAGCAACGCGTTGATCGTGCGGGCGGCCAATCCGGCGCGGGTAGCACTGGTGCGCTCGCTGGTGGATCAACTGGACCAACCATCGTCAGCCGATGCGTCCGGCAATATCCACGTCGTCTATCTGAAGAACGCTGAAGCGGTGAAGCTTGCCGTGACGCTGCGCGCCGCGATGGCCGGGGCCGGTGGGTCCGGCCCGCAATCGCCGGTTATCCAGGGGCTCGGTGGTGTCGCCGCCGCAGCTGCGGCGGCGGCTGCCAGCGCATCGTCCACGCAGTCGGCGACCGGTGGCCAGATACAGGCCGACCCGGCGACCAATTCGCTGATCATCACCGCAGCCGAGCCGCAATACCGGCAGATGCGGGCGGTCATCGACAAGCTCGATGCGCGCCGGGCGCAGGTGTTCGTCGAGTCGTTGATCGCCGAGGTCAATGCCGACAAGGCAGCTGAGTTCGGTATCCAGTGGCAAGGGCCCATCGGCCGCAGCGGCGACGGCAGCATCGGGCTGCTGGGCACGAACTTCAGCGCTGGCGGCAACAATATCATCACGCTGGCGACGCAGGGAGCCAGTGGCGCGGCCGTTCCCGGAAGTGGCCTCAACTTCGGAGTTGCCAACCGCACCAATGGCATCTATGTGCTTGGTTTTCTGGCGCGTTTTCTGCAAACGACCGGCGACGGCAACATCCTCTCCACGCCCAATCTGCTGACGCTGGACAACGAGGAAGCCAAGATCGTGATCGGCCAGAACGTGCCGTTCGTGACCGGCTCGTTTACCAACAACAACTCGGGTGGTTCGGGCTCTGTCAACCCGTTCCAGACCATCGAGCGCAAGGACGTCGGGCTGACGCTGCGCGTCAAACCCCAGATCAGCGAGAACGGGACCATCCGGTTGTCGATCTTCCAGGAGGTGTCCAGTGTGCTGGCATCGTCCATCAATTCCCCCAGCGGCCTGATCACCAACAAGCGTTCGATCGAGTCCAACGTATTGGTCGAAGACGGCGCCATCGTGGTGCTGGGCGGCTTGCTGCAGGACGAATACGCCGGCAATGAGGAAAAGGTGCCCGGTCTGGGCGACGTGCCGCTGTTCGGCAATCTGTTTCGCAGCGAGTCGCGCTTGCGCAAAAAGACCAACCTGATGATCTTCCTGCGCCCGGTCGTGGTCCGTGATGCCGCTGACGTGGATGCGTTGTCGCTTGGGCGTTATGGCGCGATGCGTCTCGAGCAACAGGCCATCCAACCCAGATCCAGCGCAATCCTGCCCGACCTGGGTGTCGTGACGCTGCCGCCGCCACCGGCGCCCCGGCCGCCACCGGCGGCTCAGCTGCGGTCATCGTTTTCCGATCGCTGAGGCGCCATGCGGTTTCCTTTGCCGTATGGTTTCGCGCGGGCCAACCAGTTGTTGCTGGAGGAGGACGGCGGAACCTTGACACTGGTCGTGCACACAGCGTCGCCGCACGGTGCCGTTGGCGAAGTGTTGCGTAAGTATCCGGCGGCGAGCCTGGCTCCGATGGATGCCGAAGCGCTGGTGCAGCGCATCAGCGCAGCGTATTCGCAGGGTGAGTCCAGCGCCGCGCTGGTGGCCAGCGAGGTGGCATCCGATGCCGACCTGCAGCGCATGATGCAGGAACTGCCGGCGGTGGAGGACTTGCTGGAGGCGGCAGACGACGCACCGATCATCAGGCTGCTCAATGCCTTGCTGACGCAGGCCGCGCGTGAAGGCGCCAGCGACATCCACATCGAGCCCTACGAGCGGCACAGCAGTGTGCGTTTTCGCGTCGACGGCAGCTTGCGCGAGGTGGTGCAGCCCAACCGCGCATTGCATGCCGCGCTGATATCGCGGCTGAAGATCATGGCCGAACTTGACATTTCGGAAAAGCGCTTGCCGCAGGATGGCCGTATCAGTTTGCGCATCGGTACCCGCGCGGTGGACGTGCGGGTCAGCACCTTGCCCAGCGCCCAAGGTGAACGGGCAGTGCTGCGCCTGCTCGACAAATCCGGCGCGCGACTCAACCTTGAAGCGGTGGGCATGGAGGGCCAGACGCTGCAACGGTTCGAGCGGCTGATTGCCCAGCCGCACGGCATCATTCTGGTGACCGGTCCTACCGGGTCAGGGAAAACTACGACGCTGTATGCGGCGCTCAGTCGGCTCGATGCAGCCCACACCAACATCATGACGGTCGAGGATCCGATCGAATACGAACTCGACGGTATCGGCCAGACCCAGGTCAACGCGCGCATTGATCTCAACTTTGCCACCGCGCTGCGTGCCATCCTGCGCCAGGATCCGGACGTGATCATGATTGGCGAGATCCGCGACTTCGAGACCGCGCAGATCGCCATCCAGGCCTCGCTCACCGGCCATCTGGTGCTGGCCACGCTGCACACCAATGACGCGGCCAGCGCGGTCACGCGGTTGATCGACATGGGGGTCGAGCCGTTTTTGCTCAGCTCGTCATTGCTGGGAGCACTGGCGCAACGCCTGGTGCGCAAATGGTGTCTGCATTGCTCCGGCGCCGGATGTGACCGTTGTGGTCAGACCGGTTATGCCGGACGCACCGGCGTGTACGAATTGCTGGTGGCCGACACAGCGATCCGGGCCCAGATCCACAACCAGGCTGCAGAAGCTGACATTCGAGCAGCGGCAATTGCCGGCGGCATGCGCCTGATGCGCGACGACGGCGAGCGATTGGTGGTGGCGGGCGTCACCGGGCGCGAAGAAGTGCTGCGCGTAACCCGCGACTGATAACGCGCCGACCATGCCCGCCTATTCCTTTGAAGCCGTTGATGCACAAGGCACGTTGCGCAAGGGCGTGATGGACGCCGAGACGGCGCGCGCGGCACGCAGTGCCTTGCGCGCCCAGTCTCTCGTGCCGTTGCAGGTGGTGGTGGTCGGAGCGCCGGTCGATGCGGCGGGCGGTGAACAAGCAACAGGGTTCTCCTGGCTGGCAGGCCGGGCGTTCAGTACGTCCGATCTGGCGATCTGGACGCGCCAGCTGGCCGGGCTGGTTTCTGCCAGCTTGCCGCTGGAGCGGGCCTTGACGGCATTGAGCGACGAGGCCGAGGATCCGCGTCAACGCAACCTGGTGGCCGCGCTGCGTGCCGAAGTCAATGCCGGCAGCAGTTTTGCCAAGGCACTGGGCCAATACCCGCGCGAGTTTTCATCGATCTACGTGGGCGTCATTGGCGCTGGCGAACACAGTGGCAATCTTGGACTGGTGCTGGAGCGGCTGGCCGACGACCTGGCCGAGCAGCAAACGCTCAAATCGCGGTTGATTGGCGCGGCCCTGTATCCGGCGATCGTGACCGTGGTGGCCATTACCATCGTCATGTTCCTGGTCGCCTACGTCGTGCCACAGGTGGCCAACGTATTTGCCGGCACCAAACAGGCGCTGCCGTGGCTGACTGTCGTGATGCTGGGCCTCAGCGCGCTGGTGCGCAGTTATGGCTTGCTGGTGCTGGTGTCACTGGCGCTGCTGTGGTTGGCCGGCTTTCAACTGCTGAAAAACGAAACCGTGCGGGAGCGCTTCGATGCGGCCTATCTGAATTTGCCGCTGGTCGGCAAGTTGGCGCGCGGCTACAACGCAGCGCGTTTCGCCAGCACTCTGGCCATGCTGGCCGCGGCCGGCGTGCCTATTCTCAAGGCGTTGCAGGCTGCGGCCGAGACCCTCAATAACCGTGCGATGCGGGCCGACGCGCTGGCCGCGCTGGTGCTGGTGCGGGAAGGTGCGCCGATCGCATCGGCACTGGGGCGACACAAACGGTTTCCAGGCATTTTGTCGATGTTTGCGCGCCTGGGCGAGCAGACAGGTCAGCTGCCGCTGATGCTGCAACGCGTGGCGACCCAGCTCAGTGCCGACGTGCAGCGTCGGGCAATGCAGCTGGCCACCATCCTCGAGCCGCTGCTGATCGTGGCTATGGGCATGGTGGTGATGCTGATCGTACTGGCGGTGATGCTGCCGATCATCCAGCTCAATTCGCTGGTACGCTGAGCACTGTGGGGCTATTCGCCTTGGGAGTGGCCCGGGCCCGGCGGCTCACGGGTCTCGACGACCTGCAGCCATGGCCAGCGGTCGCGGTAGCTGCCGGCCTTGAGGCGAAACAATGCCCGGTGGTCGCATAACGGATTGGGCCGCAATACGCCCTGGTATAGCTCTTCCAGGCCGTACGGCGCATACAGGGACTCCGCCCGGCCACTGGTATCTTGCAGGCCGACGCAGGTGCACGGCACCAGAAACCGGTCGATGCCTGCACGTGAACTGGCCAGTGCCGGGTATGGCAGTCCGAACCATTGCGGATACCAGGTGTGGACGCGGGCCTGATTCTTGGCCTCGATGGTGATGGTCAAGTCGCGAAAACAGTGTGCGACCTGCTCGCCGATGGCGGTCTCTGCCTGCTCCGACAGGTCGGAGGCATCGAAATAGAATAGGTCGTAGTCCTTGATGCCCGCCGTTGAAGGGCGGCCGTCCCGCAGGTTCCAGACGGTCTGGAACAGGCAGCCTGCCACCAGCCAGGCATCGGGCAGGTTCAGCGCGGGCAACCGTTCAAGGATGACCCGGTTGTTGCGATTTTCGAGTGCCTGGCCCACGAATTGCGCAGCCAACGCTGCGCTGACCAGCGCCACCCCCGGCCCATCGGCGCAAGTCACATCACCTTGGCAACGGATGCGCAGACGTAGTCGAGATTTTTCTCGTTAAGCGCCGCCACGCACATGCGGCCGGAGTCGGTGCCGTAGACGCCGAACTCATTGCGCAGGCGCACCATCTGGTCCTTGCTCAGACCCGAGTAGCTGAACATGCCGACCTGGCGTGTGATGAAACCCATGTCCTGCTGGACGCCTGCCGCCTTCAGGCCATCGACGAGCTTCTGGCGCATGGCCTTGATACGCACGCGCATCCCGGCCAATTCCTGTTCCCACAAGGCACGCAGCTTGGGGTCGGTCATGACAGCCGAGACCACAGCCCCGCCGTGGGTCGGCGGGGTGCTGTAGTTGGTGCGGATCACGATCTTGAGCTGGCTCAGCACGCGTGCGGCTTCGTCCTTGGACTCGCACAACACGGTCAGTGCGCCGACGCGCTCGCCGTACAGGCTGAAGCTCTTGCTGAAGCTGGTGGAGACCAGGAAGCTCATGCCGGCGGCGACAAATTTCTGCACTGCGGCACCGTCTTCGGCGAGGCCGGCCCCGAAGCCCTGGTAGGCCATGTCCAGAAACGGTGTCAGGTTGCGCGTCTTGCAGACAGCCACCACCTGGTCCCATTGCCCGGGTGTGATGTCGTAGCCGGTAGGGTTGTGGCAGCAGGCGTGCAACACGACGATAGTTCCGGCCGCGGCGGCGTCCAACGCTGCCAGCATGCCGGCGAAATTGACCGACCGGTTGGCCGCATCGTAATAGGGGTAGCTGGTGACCGGAAAGCCGGCGTTGGTAAACAGCGCAAGGTGGTTTTCCCAGCTGGGGTCGCTGATCATCACGGTGGCGCCGGGACTGAGCTTCTTAAGAAAGTCGGCGCCGATCTTGAGTCCGCCGGTGCCGCCCACCGCTTGCACGGTGGTCACACGGCCGGAACTGACCGGCTCGGATTGCGCGCCGAATACCAGTGCCTTGACGGCTGCATCGTAAGCGGCAATGCCGTCGATTGGCAGGTAACCGCGCGCCTTGGGCGAGTCCATCATGGCCTTTTCAGCGGCCTGCACGCACTGGAGCAGCGGCAACTTGCCGTTTTCGTCGTAATAAACGCCTACGCCCAGGTTCACCTTGGCAGGATTGGTATCGGCGGCGAATTGTTCGTTCAGACCCAGAATCGGGTCGCGCGGGGCCATTTCTACGGTGGTAAACAAGGACATGGTCGGTCTCTTTTGTGGTTCAGCGGGTGTTCAAAGGGCGAAGGCGCCGACCATCTCAAGCGCAGGGTGGACATCTGCGGTACTCTAGTCGGTTGCCCCTGATTTTAGCCGCCGCATCGCGCCCGGCACCAATGCCATGTCTGCTTCTACCCTGACCCTTGTTGATGATGTGTTGCCCGCCGGCGACACGGCCGAAGTTGCGCCGCAGACCGGGACGTTCGTGCGTTTCCCGGGCTCGCCGTTCGAGTTGTTCCAGCCTTATCCGCCGGCAGGTGACCAACCCGTGGCGATCGAAAAGTTGATCGAAGGTGTCAACGACGGAGAGGTTTTCCAGACCCTGCTGGGCGTGACCGGCTCCGGCAAGACCTTCACCATGGCCAATGTGATTGCCCGGCTGGGACGCCCGGCGATTGTGTTTGCACCCAACAAGACGCTGGCCGCACAACTTTACAGCGAGTTCCGCGAGTTCTTTCCGCGCAATGCGGTGGAGTATTTCGTCAGTTACTACGACTACTACCAGCCCGAGGCCTATGTGCCGCAGCGTGACCTGTTCATCGAGAAGGACTCGGCGATCAACGAGCATATCGAGCAGATGCGCCTGTCATGCACCAAGAGCGTGCTGGAGCGGCGTGACGTGGTCATCGTTGCCACCGTGTCGGCGATCTACGGCATCGGCCAGCCGGAGGCCTATCACCAGATGGTGATGACGCTGCGCGTGGGTGACAAGATGGGTCAGCGCGACGTAATCGCCCAGTTGGTGCGCATGCAGTACCAGCGCAACGAGGAGGATTTCTCGCGCGGCAAGTTCCGGGTCCGGGGCGACACGATAGACGTGTTTCCGGCCGAACACAGTGAGCTGGCGATCCGGATCGAGCTGTTCGACGACGAGATCGAGACCCTGCAGCTGTTCGACCCGCTGACCGGGCGCATCAAACAGAAAATCCCGCGCTTCACTGTATACCCGAGCAGCCATTACGTGACTCCGCGGGAGCAGGTGCTGGCTGCGGTCGAAACCATCAAGCTGGAACTGGCGGCCCGTTTGAAGGAATTGGTGGCCGACGGCAAGCTGGTCGAGGCGCAGCGGCTGGAGCAGCGGACCCGGTTCGATCTGGAAATGCTGGCTGAGGTCGGGCACTGCAAGGGTATTGAGAACTACAGCCGGCACCTGTCGGGTGCGGCGCCGGGCGATCCGCCCGCCACGCTGACCGACTACCTGCCCAAGGACGCGGTCATGTTTCTGGACGAGTCGCATGTGCTGATCGGCCAGTTCGGTGCCATGTACAACGGCGACCGCTCGCGCAAGACCACACTGGTGGAATACGGGTTCCGGTTGCCGAGCGCGCTGGACAACCGGCCGCTCAAGTTCGAGGAGTTCGAAGCCCGCATGCGGCAGGCCGTCTTTGTGTCGGCCACGCCCGGGCAATGGGAAAAGGACCATGCCGGACAGGTCGTGGAGCAACTGGTGCGTCCAACGGGCCTGGTCGATCCCGAGGTCGAGGTGCGCCCGGCGACCCACCAGGTGGACGATGTGCTGCAGGAGATCCGCATCCGGGTCGTGAAGTCCGAACGGGTGCTGATCACGACGTTGACCAAGCGCATGGCCGAGCAGCTGACCGACTACCTGAGTGACAACGGTGTCAAGGTGCGGTACCTGCACAGCGACGTGGATACGGTCGAGCGGGTCGAAATATTGCGCGACCTGAGGCTGGGCGCCTTCGACGTGCTGGTGGGCATCAACCTGCTGCGCGAGGGGCTTGACATTCCCGAGGTCTCATTGGTGGCGATCCTCGATGCCGACAAGGAAGGTTTCCTGCGCTCGGAGCGCAGCCTGATTCAGACCATCGGGCGCGCGGCGCGCAACCTGGAGGGGCGTGCCATTCTGTATGCGGATCGGGTCACCGATTCGATGGCGCGCGCCATGGACGAGACCCGGCGCCGGCGCGAGCGCCAGGTGGAGCACAACAAGGTGCATGGCATCACGCCGCGCTCCATCATCAAAAGTGTGCGGGACCTGATCGATGGCGTGTACAGCGAGAAGGCCGGGCGGGAACTGGAGCGCCTGGAGCAGGATGCGATGCAGCGCGCCCAGGTCGAAGAGATGAGCGAGAAGGATGTCGGGCGCGAGATCAAGCGACTCGAAAAGCTGATGCTCGAACATGCGCGCAACCTGGCCTTCGAACAGGCCGCGCAGGTACGGGACCAACTGGCCAATCTGAAAAAGCGGGCGTTTGGGGCCAGTGGAACCGATTCGGTGGTGTCGTTGGTTCCCAAGGTTTCGTGACAACCTGATGGCAGACCGGTCGCGTCGGCCTCCGGCCGGGCGGCTGGAGGTGGTCGTCCGCCCCTACACGCCGTGGGATATGTCGGATATGCCGGAGCCGAGCCGGCCCGTGGCCTGGTGCTTGAGCAGCCTGCGCATGTGAGCCGAGTCGCCTTGCGCGGCCTGCCACACGACCTCCGGTGCAAATACATGGTTGCCGCCAGGGAGCTCCCGCAGCGCCAGGTCGACGAATTCGGCCACCTTGGCCGCGCGCACCGGCTGCCCCGTTTGCGGCACCATGGTGCCGGTGATGCCCAGCATCCAGGACGCCACCTTGTGCAGATGCCGGCGCTGCGCGGCCGGCCCGGGTTTTTGTGCAGTCCGCACCAGCAGCAGTCGATCGACGCGCAACGATGCCAGGGCATGCTCGTCCAGATTGGCGAGTCCATGCTTCAAGGATTCGGGCAAGCTTCCTTGCGCGACGGGCAATACGATCGCCAGGGTATGCACGCCACAGGCTTCGATCCATGCGCCCAGCGCGGGAAGCTGGTGCGGTATGGGCGTCCACAAGGCCTTTTCGCGGCCATAAAACAGTCGCGGCCGGTCGAACATGACCACGGCGATCTCGGCCGGCAATATCGGCCATGCTGCGAAATCGTCTTCACCATGACGCGCGGGCGGCACGACATGGGCACTGACATGACGAATGCCGGGATGCATCGGCATGGTTGCCAGCACCTGTGTGTGCCGGGCACGGTGCATGCCGACCAGTCGCCGCACCATGGCGTGGCCCATCAGGCCGGTGGCTCCGGCAATCAGGATGCGGGGCAAGGCCGGGTCTTGTGGGCTGGCGCGGCGCGCGGCGGCCAATGCGAGGTCGGGTGAAATTGACACGCCGCGATGCTACCGTGGGCCGTCCGACGAAATCCCGGTCCGTCACCGATGTTGGCCACAGGCGGGGCGCACCGATGCGAGGCGCTCCCACTGGAAAGCGGGGCTGCGGCGCGCGATACGGCGCCTCGCTTTGCCGGGTTGGCAAAAGCAACAGCAAAGCTGGCCGTGAACTGTTATGATAGTTTTATGACCAAGCAGTCTAATTAGTTGACTAAATTGATCGGCCTTAGGCTATACTTGAACTAATTAGTCAAGAACTTCTCCATTCATACATGGACATCCGGCAATAAGTCTTGCCGGGAGTCCTTGAGGATGGTGCCAGGGGCTCACAAGGCTGCTGGTCGGTTTATTGAACAATCCAATCCAACTGAAGGAGTTTGCCATGCGTCTCACAACCAAAGGTCGGTTCGCCGTGACCGCGATGATCGATCTGGGTCTGCGCCAGAGCAACGGCCCTGTCACGCTGGCCGCCATCAGTCAGCGTCAGCAGATTTCGCTCTCGTATCTGGAGCAGTTGTTCGGCAAATTGCGCCGCCATGAGCTTGTGGAGTCCACCCGTGGCCCCGGTGGTGGTTACACCCTGGCGCGCAAGGCGGCAGACATTACGGTGGCTGACATCATCGTGTCTGTGGACGAGCCCATCGACGCCACCCAGTGCGCAGGCAAGGAGAATTGCCTGGGCGAGGGCTCTCGCTGCATGACCCACGACCTGTGGGCCTCGCTCAATGTACGCATGGTCGAATTCCTGGATTCGGTTACGCTGCAGAAGCTGGTCGATGAGCAACTGGCCAAGGGCTTGCAGATCGAAGACAAGCCCCATGTGAAACGGGCCATCTCGGCAATGCCGGTCAGCAAGCCGATGCGGATCAACGCACCCAACTCGGTGTTTGCGCTGGGCAGCGTCTTGATGAAGTCCTGACGCGGCGCCTTTCACCTGATCGGCGGTGGCGCGGTTGCGTTACTGCCATTGAAACCACCATTTGATTGAACCTGAAAATCAGTAAAGAGTACGTTATGGATACCACCCCGCATTTCCCGATCTATATGGACTACAGCGCCACCAACCCGTGTGATGAGCGCGTGGTGGATGCAATGGTGCCTTGGTTGCGCCAGCATTTCGGCAACCCCGCTTCGCGCAGCCATGCCTGGGGCTGGGAGGCTGAAGCCGCGGTCGAGGCCGCACGTGGTCAAGTCGCGGCGCTGATCGGAGCTGATCCGCGCGAAATCGTCTGGACCTCCGGTGCCACCGAGTCCAACAATCTGGCGCTCAAGGGCGCGGCGGGCTTCTACAAGACCAAGGGCAAACACATCATCACGGTCAAGACCGAGCACAAGGCCGTGCTTGATACTTGCCGCGAACTGGAGCGCCAGGGTTTCGATGTGACCTATCTAGAGGTGCAGGAAGATGGGCTGGTCGATCTGGAGGTGTTCAAGGCCGCCATTCGACCTGACACCATTCTGGCCAGCGTGATGTTCGTGAACAACGAGATCGGGGTCATCCAGGACATCGCCGCCCTTGGCGCAATCTGTCGATCCAAAGGCGTGATCTTTCACGTTGATGCCGCGCAGGCCACTGGACGTGTCGCGTTCAACCTGGCCGAGTTGCCGGTTGACCTGATGAGCTTGACGGCGCACAAGACCTATGGTCCCAAGGGTGTCGGCGCGTTGTTTGTTCGCCGCAAGCCGCGGATACGGATCGAGGCGCAAATGCATGGTGGCGGCCATGAACGCGGCATGCGTTCGGGTACCTTGCCGACACACCAGATTGTTGGCATGGGCGAAGCCTATCGCATCGCGAAAGAAGAGATGGCACAGGAAAACCTGCGCATCCAGGCCTTGCACGATCGCATGCTCGCAGGATTGCACGGTATCGAGCAGATATTCATCAATGGACACCCGGAAAAGCGGGTTCCGCACAACCTCAACATCAGCTTCAACTATGTCGAGGGCGAGTCGCTGATCATGGGCATCAAGGGATTGGCCGTGTCCAGCGGGTCGGCCTGCACCTCGGCCAGCCTGGAACCAAGTTATGTGTTGCGCGCCCTGGGCCGCAGTGACGAACTGGCACACAGCAGTCTGCGCATGACCATTGGTCGATACACCACGGAACAAGAGATTGACTACGCCGTCGAGACGATCAAGGTCAATGTTGCCAAACTGCGCGACCTGAGTCCGCTGTGGGAGATGTTCCAGGACGGTATCGATATCAGCACCATCCAGTGGGCCGCCCACTGATCCTTTTGTTTTGAGAGAGAGGTAACACCATGGCATATTCCGAAAAAGTTGTAGACCACTATGAAAATCCGCGTAACGTCGGTTCGTTCGACAAGGGCGACGAGGCGGTGGGCACCGGTATGGTGGGCGCACCCGCCTGCGGCGACGTGATGAAGCTGCAGATCAAGGTCAATCCCCTGACCGGCGTGATCGAAGATGCGCGTTTCAAGACCTATGGTTGTGGCTCGGCGATTGCGTCGTCATCGCTGGTGACCGAATGGGTCAAGGGCAAGACGCTTGACCAGGCAGCTGCGCTGAAGAACAGTCAGATCGCCGAGGAACTGGCCCTGCCGCCGGTCAAGATTCACTGTTCGATCCTGGCCGAAGATGCGATCAAGGCCGCTGTCGACGACTACAAGAAAAAACACGCGCACTGACATGGGTGTCTCGTTATCCGAAGCCGCCGCGCGGCATGTCAACCGGTACCTGACCAAACGGGGAAAAGGTGTTGGCGTGCGTCTGGGTGTCAAGACGACCGGCTGTTCCGGTCTGGCCTACACACTCGAATACGTCGACGAAATGTCAGGCGAGGATGTCGTGTTCGAAGAGCACGGTGTCAAGGTGTTGGTCGACCCCAAGAGCATGGCCTATATCGACGGCACAGAGCTCGACTATGTGCGTGAAGGTTTGAACGAGGGGTTCCGGTTCCACAACCCGAACGAACGGGACAAGTGCGGTTGCGGCGAGTCGTTCCGGGTGTGAGCGAGGCAGGGGGTCAGACGGTGCGGGGGGCCTGCAATGTCTGAGGCGCCGCTGACACTCTCTGCCAACGATTTCGAGCTGTTCGGTGTGCCCAGGCGCTTCGCGCAAGACCGTGCTGCGCTTGATGGGCGCTGGAAGCAACTGCAGCGTGAAGCCCATCCGGACAAATTTGCGGCCCAGAGTGCGGCGAGCCAGCGTCTCGCCATGCAATGGTCCGTGCGTATTAACGAGGCGTATCAGCGCCTGAAGGATCCGCTCAAGCGTGCCGCTTACTTGTGTGAGCTGGCAGGAGCACCTATTAATGCCAATGACAATACGGCCATGCCGGCAGCGTTTTTGATGCAGCAGATGGCATGGCGCGAGTCGCTCGAAGAGGCCCAAGGCGAAGCGCAGGTGCAATCCCTGCTTGACGAGGTGATGGGCAGCCGAACAGATCTGTTGGCGCGCTGCGAAGCGTCGCTGGATGGGAGTCACGATGCGGCGCGAGCCGTAGGCCATGTCCGCTCACTGATGTTCATCGAGCGGTTTTGCGCCGACATCGATGCGCGTTTTGAAACATTGCAGTCGCACAGCGTGGCGCCGGCCGTTGGCCGGCCTGCCGCAGAGCGCGACTGATTCGGGCCGAGGGCCCCTGGTTAAACATAAAAATGGCGTTGTTGCAGATATCCGAACCGGGTCACTCCCCTAACCCGCACGAGCGGCGGGTGACGGTGGGCATTGATCTCGGGACCACCCATTCACTGGTCGCTGCGGTGCGCAGTGGCGTAGCCGAATGCCTGCCCGATGCGCAAGGTCGCGTCATATTGCCTTCGGTTGTGCGGTATCTTGCTGGCGGCGGCCGCGAGATCGGCGCCGACGCGGTGGCCTCGATGCAAAAAGATCCTCAGAACACGATTGCGTCGGTCAAGCGGTTCATGGGGCGTGGACTACAAGATGTCGTGGACAGCGGCAGGCTGCCGTACCGCTTCATCGACAAACCCGGCATGCTGGCGATCGACACGGCCGGCGGTGAGAAGTCGCCTGTCGAGGTCAGCGCTGACATTCTCGCGACCTTGCGTTACCGCGCCGAAGACAGCTTGGCTGACGACCTGGTAGGCGCGGTCATCACTGTTCCGGCATATTTCGACGATGCCCAGCGGCAGGCGACCAAGGACGCCGCGCAATTGGCGGGCCTGCATGTATTGCGCCTGATCAACGAGCCCACGGCTGCCGCAATTGCGTATGGCCTGGACAATGGTAGCGAGGGCGTGTACGCGATCTACGACCTTGGTGGCGGCACCTTCGATATTTCCATCCTGCGCCTGACACAAGGCGTCTTTGAAGTGATCGCGACCGGTGGCGATTCGGCCCTGGGTGGCGATGATTACGACCGTGCGCTGGCTGCGATGGTGCAGGTACAACAGGGTGGACTGGTCATCGCGTCAGCCGCCGACAAGACGGCGATGGCGACCGCAGCGCGGGCGTGCAAGGAATTGCTGACCATCGACGCGCGCGTCACCTTCAACGCCCAGTTGGAAAGCGGTACGGTGAGCGCCCAGGTGACGCGCACCGAGTTCGAGCAGGCGACCCGGGACCTGACGGACCGGACCGTCGCGGCCGCGCGCAAAGTGATGCGCGACGCGCGTTTGACAATGGCGGATATCAAGGGCGTCGTGATGGTGGGTGGCTCCACCCGCATGCCACAGGTGCAAGCGGCCGTGACAACACTGTTTGGATGCGAGCCACTGAACAACCTCAATCCGGACGAAGTGGTGGCGTTGGGCGCCGCAATCCAGGCGAACCAGCTCGCGGGCAATAATCCACAAGGGGACCTGCTGCTGCTAGACGTGATTCCGCTGTCGCTCGGAATTGAGACCATGGGCGGACTGGTCGAGCGTATCGTGCCGCGCAATCAGACGATTCCAACCGCCATGGCGCAGGATTTCACGACCTTCAAGGATGGCCAGACTGCATTGGCGCTGCACGTGGTGCAGGGCGAGCGCGATATGGTGGCCGATTGCCGCAGCCTGGCGCGGTTCGAACTGCGCGAGATTCCGCCGATGGTGGCCGGTGCAGCGCGCATTCGTGTGACCTTCACCGTCGATGCCGATGGCCTGCTCAATGTGGCTGCGCGCGAGCTGATCAGCGGAGTCGAAGCCAATATCGACGTCAAACCCAGTTACGGCCTGGACGACACTGCCATTGCCAAGATGCTGCAAGACAGTTTCTCCACCGCCCAGTCCGACATGCGTGCGCGTGCGGTGGCTGAGGCACGGCTCGATGCCGAGCGCATGCTGCTGGCGACGCAGTCGGCGCTGAACGCCGACGCCGACCTGCTGGCTCCGGGCGAACGCGCCGCCATCGATGCGTTGATGGAGGGCTTGAAAGCCGTGCGCGATTCGGACGACGCCGGTGTTGTCGAAGCTGCCACCAAGGCCCTGGCCAACGGTACCGAGGCGTTTGCCGCGAGCCGTATGAACCGGGGAATCCAGAAAGCCCTCTCGGGCAAGAACATCGCGACTGTTTGAGCCGCGCGCGTCAGCCATCCATGCCCATCATCAAGATCCTGCCACACGCCGAATATTGCCCAAATGGAGCCGAATTGTCGGCACCCACCGGCACGTCCATTTGCGAAGCCTTGATGGACAACAACATCAACATCGAACACGCCTGTGACCTGAGTTGTGCCTGCACAACCTGCCACGTGGTCGTGCGCGAAGGTTTTGACTCTCTCAACGAGCTCGACGAGAACGAGGAAGACCTGCTTGACCGGGCCTGGGGCCTGGAGCCCAACTCGCGCCTGAGTTGCCAGGCTATCCTGGCCCAGAGCGATGTGGTGGTGGAGATTCCGCGCTATTCCATCAACCACGCCAAAGAGAACCACTGACCGGATTGCTGTCATGCGTCAAGTTTTTCTGGACACGGAAACCACCGGCCTGTACCCCGATAAGGGCGATCGGGTCATCGAGATCGGTTGTGTGGAGCTGATGCACCGCAAACTGACCGGCAACAACCTGCACTTCTACCTGAACCCGGGGCGCGACAGCCATGAGGATGCCTTGCGCATCCACGGCATCAGCAACGAATTTCTGCGTGACAAGCCGGCGTTTGCTGTCGTTGCTGACGAGTTGCTCGCCTATTTGTCGGGCGCCGAGGTCATCATCCACAACGCCTCGTTCGATGTGGGATTCCTGAGCAAGGAACTCGAGCTGATGGGCCGTGGGCCGTTTCCGCAGTTCGTCGGCAGTGTGACGGACACCCTGGCCATGGCCAAGGAGCTCTACCCGGGAAAACGCAATTCGCTCGACATGCTGTGTGATCGGCTGGAGGTCGACAACTCCGGGCGTACCCTGCACGGCGCATTGCTCGACGCAGAATTGTTGGCCGACGTCTATATCAACATGACGCGCGGGCAGGAGGCACTGCTGATCGAATCCGATTCCCGGCATGACGAGTCGAGTGGCGCCGTTGCGGTCGACCTGTCGGGCTTCGACCTGCCCGTGCTGGCGGCGAGCGACGCCGAAAATGCCGCCCACGACGCCATTTTGAGCGACCTCGACAAGTCAAGTGGCGGAAAGACGGTCTGGACGGGCGACAGGGCAGAAGTGGTCGCCTGAGCCTGTGGCATAATCTGCGGCTGTTCCGGTAACGGCAACAGGGCGGTTAGCTCAGGGGTAGAGCACAGCATTCACACTGCTGGGGTCGGAGGTTCGAAACCTCCACCGCCCACCAAGAATACCTATATAAATCAATGGCTTACTGTAAACGGTAGGCCATTTTTTGTAACTATTCGGTGAACAGGTGTGGTCTATGCAGCTTGCTGGCACAGGATTACTCGGAAGTTGTTGTGTAGCGGGTATAGCCACGCCCCATCGACCGAGAGTTTGTGGGCAACATCTTCGACATCCGCAATGCGCTGGAGGTGTTGATGGTGCGCAGGGCCGCTAACCTGCGCGCACTCGAGCAGGTGGAGCGCATGTGGGCAATCGCGCACGATCTCGAAGCCTGCGCGCAGTAGCAGGATTATCCCGGTGCACTGCTGGCAAACCGGCATCTGCACCAACGCATCAGCAGCATGGCGGCGAACCCCGATGCGCAGGTGTTGCTCGACCGGCACTGGTTGTTACTCGCCGGTTTGTGGCGCGAAAACAAATACAACCCGGAACGTTACGACGGCGTCATCAACGACCACCGCCACATGAGCGAGGCGATCAGCGCTGGCGATGCGGAGGCTGCCGCGATCGTGATGCAGGCACATGTGCTCAAGGCCAACCAGGTCTTGCTCAGGCTGATCGACTAGAGGTACGGCAATGTCAAGCCGGTGCGCGCGTCACGCCGCCCAGTCAGCGCAAGCAGCGGAGCCGTGCTGAAAGCGAACCGACAAAAGGCGCCCGGAACGGGTCGGCAGGTTGCGCCCGATCAAGCCTGCAGGTCGGACAGTCGAGGGTGTGTCAGAATCTGCGTGTTCTCCAGGTAAGGTGGACATGGGTTCCCAGCCAGCAGGCCGATGGCAGTGGCGCAGCTGCGATTGGCCTTGCTGCTGAGTTCGTCGGCATGGGCCAGGTTGCGTGTCCCAAGATCACGTTGTCCAGCCCGAGCAAAGGGTTGTCGCTTGCGGGCGGCTCGCGTGCAAACACGTCGATGCCTGCGCCGGCTATTCGTCCGCTGCGCAATGCGTCGATCAGGGCGGCTGCGTCCACGACCTCGCCACGCCCGGTATTGATCAGCACCGCATGACGCTGCATGTGGGCCAGCGCCCGGGTGCCGATCAGGCCGCGCGTGTGGTCATTGAGCGGACAGCGCAGCGCGACGAAGTCCGATTCGCCCAACGTATGGAGCTGTGGTGCCAATACCTTGAACGCAAGGGCTACCGCGTTCAAGGAAGGGCCGTGAACGTCAGTGCGCCATTCAGCGCATGCGCCTGCAACACGGAGTTGTTCAGCGCCACCCCCATTCCGGCGCCGTCGGGCAGACGGCAGTGACCGTCAACCACCGGGCCGAAGCCATCGGTCACCAACTGGTCGAACAAGGGGCTTTCGTCGAATTGCAGCTCCAGCATGTCGAACGATGCCGCTGCCGCAGCGACCTGCAGGCTGGCCGCGTGGCAAATAGGGCCGGTCGGGTTGTGGGGCGAGAACTGCACGCCATATGTCGCGAACTGCTCGGCGCAGTCCCGCATCTGCTGCAGGCCACCGAAATATTTGACGTCAGGCATCATCACGTCATAGGCGCCGGCCTCGCAGAAGGGGCGAAAGGCTTCGAACCGAACACCTTGTTCCAGTCCGGCCAGACGTATGCCGCGCGTGTTGGCCAGGCTGCGCAAGCGCACCAGGGCATCGATATGTGCGTCGACCTCGGGCAGCGGGCATTCGATCCAGTGCAGGCCGTATTCGGCGGCTGCATGGATCAGCTCGGTCGCAGTGGCCTCGTCGAAACGCCAGTGGCAATCGACCATCAACCGCCGCCCGGGGCCGACCGCGTCGCGCACCGCCGCGATGCGCGCCAGCCCGGCTTGCATCGCCTCCACACCTTTGCCAGCCGCGCACACGGCGAGACTGACTTCGTCGAACGGCGCCAGCTTGAAGGCAACATGGCCCCCCGCCATGGCGTCGCGTGCGCTCAGCGCAAAACCTTCCGGGCTGCGGTGTTCGGTACGGCGGTTGATATTGGCGTATACGGCGATCGCGACACGTTGGCGCGCGCCCATCATGTCAGCGACACAGCGCCCGTTCTGGCGCGCATGCAGGTCCCACAGCGCCTGGTCCACCGCCGACACCACCGCGGCCTCGGCCAGCGAGGCTGGAACGATACCAGCGGCCAGTGCACCAGGTGTGCTGGTCGAGGCTGGCAGGACACGCTTGCTCAGCTGCCGCGCAGCGGCGATCACAGCGGCTTCCTGCCCTGACAGCGACGCCTCGCCCTGGCCAACGATGCCGTCGGCCTGCAGCAGTTGCACAAATATCCAACAGGTCTTGCCAGACGCCCTTATCTGGTGCCAGGTGGCGCTGCGCAGCGCGTGCCCGGTCATCGCCGAGCGTCCGCAGACGCGCGGGGACGAGACAGGGCATGTGCCGCGTACAAGCGGGTGTGGGCGCGGACCACGGACATTTTGGTACGTGTTGCGTGGTGCATGGACGGGCGCCAAGTGGCTTCAATCCAGTTGGTCAAAAATTCGGATACTAATCCAATTTTTGAGAATCCCATGCAATTTCTTTGATTAAAAATGTCTTGAAAGTCATCTAAAAGTTGATGGTAATAGGGCCGGCGGCAGGCGTGCGGGTACTTGAATGCTTTAGAAACGCAGGGCAAGGGCGTGCCGGGCAAGGGGCCTGCATCAAGGCGGTTTGATGTGGCGCAGCCCGAGTCGGCCCTGATGCCTCGCACTCGCTTGTCCTTCCATCTGCCACCTGGAGTGCAGCTGCGCACCGTCCGGACCCGGCGCCACAAGCTGACATTGGATGTGATCAGCGGCGCCGGCGAGTTGTACGACCTGCAGCAGGATCCGCGCGAGCTGGACAACCGCTTCAACGATGCGGCTCTTGGCACCACGCAAGGCGCGCTGATGGACATGATCGAGTACCGACCCATGAACGCCTGCGCACCGCTGCCGCAGTTGGGCATGGCCGGATCGGGACCTGTGATCGCAGCCGGCACGCAGCTACGACAGTCGCTGCGCGTGCCAGTGGGCCGCCGGCGTGAACCCACGGATGATGGCGGCGACGCAATCCACCGCCGGGGTCGGATGCCTTCGCGACGCCAATGCCATGTAATAGGTATGGCGCAGTTCAGGATCGACCAGTTTGGACGCGGCCAGTTCGCCGCGCCCGACTTCGATGTATACCGCAGGCCATGCCGCGACCGTGCACAGGTCTGCTTCGGCAACCACCCGCTTGATCAGGCCCAGGGCGTTGATCTCCAATTCCACCCGCAGTGCCATGCCGCGCCGGCTGGCCTCCTCCTCGACCAGGACACGCCCACCATTGCGCGCAGTCGATAACACCAGGCGGATGTCGGCCAGCCGGTCGAATGGAACTTCAGGTTGCCGGGTCGCCGACGCGCCAGCGCGCGACACCAGCAGCAGGGGAATCGAGAAAAGCGGCCAGGAATCGGCCAGCGCGGCGGACGGCGCCCGCGACAAGACGCCGATGTCGCTGCGCCCTTCCCCCAACCACTCCTCGATCTGGTGGGTCGTGCCTTCGGTGATCTGCAGGCGCAGAGCGGGATACTGCGTGCGGGTCTCGCGCAGAATCGCTTCGAGCAGCGGCCAGCCGATGCCCGGCTGTATCGCCAGACGCACCGTTCCGGCAACCGCTGCCTTGCATTCCGACATCCGCAATGTGATGCGCTGCGCGTCGGCCAATAGCGTTTCCGCCTGCGGCAGCAGTTCCAGCCCGGCCGGCGTCAGCGTCGCGCCGCGGCCAGTCCGGTCGAACAGACGTACACCTAGCCCATCTTTGTCACTTTTCAGCGCCTTTTCGCCAAAACCGCCCGTAAGTCCGCGTCAACATTGGGCTGGTCTGGAAAGGTGAAATGTAGTGCCATACT
>Ga0335398_10000618_pt1 | contig 62752 bp, 72 predicted proteins | sample BON03_FD_205742 | JGI IMG/M metagenome (GOLD analysis project Ga0335398, IMG submission 205742) | Freshwater microbial communities from Lake Bonney liftoff mats and glacier meltwater in Antarctica - BON-03 (spades assembly) (version 2) | ecosystem: Environmental > Aquatic > Freshwater > Ice >... | reverse complement strand
ATAATATGGCCCAGAGTTTCAAACAAGCATTCGCAGCGGCGCGCAAAGCCAAAGGCGCGGGGGGTACATTCTCGTGGAATGGTAAAAAATGGAATACTGATTACGAGGGGGAAAAAGCTGGTAAGGCCGCCCCCAAGAAAGAAACCGAGGCTGCGGCCAAGAAAGAAACCAAATACACAGGCTCATTAGCGGGGAAAGGGTTTACACCCCCAGCAGCGAAAAAACCTTCGGATGCTTTACGCGCTGCTGCGGCCAAGAAAGAAACCAAATACACAGGCTCATTAGCGGGGAAAGGGTTTACACCCCCAGCAGCGAAAAAACCTTCGGATGTGAATAGTAAAGACCTCCCAAAAGCGGGGGGCACCACCAGAGGTACCAAAGTTGTTGGTGGGCCACAGAAACACCCTACGTCTATGGTCGTAGATAAAGACTCCTTGGCAAATAAAGCGGGTCCAGCCGTGCGTAAAGCTATAAGCGATATTGGGAGCTGGGCGAGTGAAGTGCGCAGCAGAGATATCCGCGAAACAGAAAAAAAAGCCGCGGCCTCTCAAAAGCGAAGGCTCGCAGCGGCTAGTAGCACCAAAGCCGCCAAGGGGGGTAGTATCAAAAAACTCGCCAAAGGGGGCCGTGTAGGTGATGGGTGCGCCAAAAGTGGGCGTACTAAGGGAAGGTTTGTGTAATGAGTAAGTTGGGTAAAATAGCTGGCTCTATATCCCCCCTTATAGGGGCTATTAACGGCCAAGGCCTTTTTGGTAAGTTGTTGCGTCCCAAGGACGACAGTGAGGAAGCCCTTGCTGCCGCCATGGAGGGGGAAAAGAAAAAAGGTGGGGCCAAGAAAATGGCCAAGGGCGGCAGGGTAAACAACAACGTTAAACAGAAGGAACCCGTAACTGGGGGTCCTAAAACTGTGCCAGATACCGCGGAGCGCAGAGACTTCTTGGAGCGTATGCAGAAGCAGAACAAAGACACACGCGCTAAATCCGCTAAGAAAAATCCCGGCTATGCCAAAGGCGGGCGTGTAGGCGATGGGATTGCTAAAAGAGGCCGTACTAGAGGAAGGATGATATAATACATAAAGCTGATGGATGTGCAAAGCGGGGTAAGACCCGTCTGCGCAAGCAAGCCAACCTAGAACTTATTCGGGAGGGCAGGGGCTTAAACCCGCTATGAACGCAAACACCAGTCTTTTGAAACGTGGTGGTAAAGTGAAGAAGAAGAAGTAGTATTACATGAAAGCTACTGCACGCACTAGAAAGCTCCAGCGGGATAAAGCAATTTATCAACCGGGGAATATGCGTAGGCAGTTGAACATAAAGGAGAGGCAGGCAAAACCTGCCTCTGAAGCGGAGTCCGAGAAGGTCAAACGTGACCGGAAGGATAAATGGCATACGAAAGTGAAGTTGAGGACGTAATGGCCACTACTGGCACAACATCTGCCAATCTGGACTTGAACGCTATCGTTGAAGAGGCGTTTGAACGGTGTGGGCGCGAGGTCCGTACCGGCTATGATATGAAGACAGCCCGCCGCAGCCTCAATCTCCTTATGATGGAGTGGAGCAACCGCGGCATAAACCTATGGACTGTAGAAGAAGGCTCTATCCCGCTGGTTGCAGGCACGGCCACTTACGATCTTCCAGCCGACACAGTAGATTTGATGGATCAGGTTATACGCACGGGTTCTGGTACAACCCAGTCTGATATTAACATCTCCCGTATAAGTGTATCTACCTACGCAACTATACCTAATAAGACCAGCACCGGTAGGCCCATACAGCTATGGATTAACCGGCTAGCTGCCCCCACGGTTACCGTTTGGCCTGTGCCGGATAGCGGTGATTACACTATGCTATACTGGAGGCTACGTAGGATTGAAGATGCTGGTGATGGACTGAACACACAGGATGTTCCCTATCGTTTCCTCCCCTGCCTTGTTTCTGGACTAGCTTATAATCTCTCCCTGAAGCTCCCCGGCGCGTTAGAACGCTCTGCCCTGCTGAAACAGGAGTATATAGAACAGTGGGGGATGGCGGCTGACGAAGATCGTGAGAAAGCCACTCTTCGTATCGTTCCGCATATAGGGAGATAGAATATGGGCACGCGCTTCGCTGCCGGTAAAAAGGCTATTGCTATATGTGACCGTTGTGGATTCCAATATAAACTGTCTCAGTTGAAAGAAACCGTAGTAAAAATGCGGAAGACCGGCCTGTTGGTTTGCCGTGAATGCTGGGAGCCTGACCAACCACAAAACATGCAGGGTATGTACCCTGTGGTTGACCCTCAAGCGCTACGTAAGTCCCGCCCTGATAATAGTGAAGAACAGTCCCGCGACATTCAGTGGGGCTGGAACCCTGTGGGAATGAATAATGTCTTGGGGTTATCAGGCATTCCTGATACTATGGTAGGGGCAGGAGCCGTAGGAACTGTGTCTGTGGAGATAAGCTGATGAACAAGTACAACCAACCAAAATCCGTCCCAGTACCTAATGTATGCGGGTACCCTAACAAAATTGCGAATACGCAGACCCTCAAGGTGCGCGGCACTGGCGCGGCTACAAAAGGTACTGGCGCTAGCCAGAAAATGGGCTGATGAATTACACTGTCCTCCTCAATACAATAAAGGCGTACGCCGAAAATGATTTCCCGGATACTCCGGGGTCAGGTGGCCTTACGTCTACGGAGCAGATAGACACCTTTATCCAACAGGCGGAAAACCGTATATATAATAACGTAGAGTTGCCCAACTTCCGCAAAAACCAGACAGGTAACTTCACTGCTAGTAACAGGTATCTGACAACCCCCACAGACTGGCTGGCTACATATGAACTTTCTGTTGTTGATGGGGATGGCAAGTACAGCTTTCTGTCTAATAGAGAAGTTAGTTTCCTTCGGGAGTCCTTCCCGGACCCAACAGTTACAGGGCTTCCACAATATTACGCTATTTTCGACGACACTACTTTTGTTGTAGCCCCAGTCCCTGATGCGTCTTACGTCTCGGAACTACATTATTACTACCAACCAGAGAGCATAGTCACAGCTACAACCACATGGCTTGGGGACAATTTTGATCAGGTACTTCTATACGGCGCGTTGTTGGAAGCTGCTGTGTTCATGCAATCCCCAGAGGATGTGATTGTTGTTTACAAGGGCCGGTACGACGAAGCCATGGCGGCGTTGAAAGTACTTGGAGAGGGGAAAAACCGCTCCGATAATTTTAGGAACACCCCCGTACAGATACCAGTAGGATAAAATATGTTTACCGATGAAGTAGGTACTTTTCTTGGAGGTGTAACAGTAGAGACGACTTCTGGGCGCGGCGCGTCAGTAGAGGAGTTGGCAGAACGGGCATTATCGCGTATACTATCTGTAGGTACCAACGTAGACCCAGTATTGCGGGATCAAGCTGAAACTTATAAAGAGAGTATACGGCAGGTGCTTGTGTTCTACTTGAATGAAGCAATGCGGAGTAGGAATGTTAGTCTGGTGAGTAAGTTCAAACAGGCAGGGCACCCTGAATTGGTTGGTATTTTAGATTTATAGGGGGCGTAATAATGGCTATTTCCCAAGCAATGTGTACTTCGTTCAAGGCAGAACTTCTCCTTGGGGTGCATGATTTTAGGGCTACAGGTGGGGGTGATACTTTCAAACTAGCGTTGTATACGTCTACCGCAACAATTGATGCTAACACAACCGCGTATTCAGCTACCAACGAATCTACAGGCACAAATTATACTGCTGGTGGCGCGGCACTGGCGAATCTTGGTGTGGTTACAACTAACACCAACGCTATTGCGGGTGTGGGCTGGTTGGACTTCACCGACCTTGTATTCACCAATGTGTCCACAACGGCGCGTGGGTGTGTGATATACAACAACACCCCTTCCGCGAATAGTAACGCTAACACGGCCTTAACTAACGCCGCGGTAGCGGTGCTTGATTTTGGGACCGACAAAACAGCCACCGCGGGTGATCTTACTATTGTGTTCCCGGCAGCAGCTTCAACTACGGCGATTATCCGTATTGCTTAGGATGAAGGAGGGGTAAAACATGGCATATAACTTAGGGGCACGCTCGCTCACTCGGATGAAAGGTGTCCATCCAGACCTTGTAAAGGTGGTGCATCGCGCCATCGAAATAACAGATATTGATTTCACCGTGCTTGAAGGGGTTCGCCTGCTCTCGCGCCAAAAACAATTGATGAAGCAAGGTGCGACCAAAACCATGAATAGCCGCCACCTGACCGGCCACGCTGTTGACCTTGGCGCTTGGGTTAGTGGCAGGGTGGCTTGGGATTGGCCGCTGTACTATAAGATTGCCAAAACCGTGAAACAAGCGGCGGAAGATGTAGGGGTCCCAATTGAGTGGGGTGGGGATTGGCGCACATTCAAAGATGGGCCACACTGGCAGTTACCATGGAATAAATACCCAAAATGAAGTGGCCCGTGCCACCTATCTCCACTCATGATGGGCGGCGTGCGTGGGCTTTTATTGCAATCTGTGGCGGGTGTATGGTGTTCACACTGTTTGCCGCGGTTGGGGTATACCTTGTCCGTAACACACCACCATATGCGTTCTTACTCGCTCTAGCCGCGCATGGACAGGTTCTGGTAGGCCTAACCGCGTTAGGGTGGGTTCTTGGGCGACGGGCGCATATACAAATAACAACTGACAGTATGACGATTGAGGATAATAAAATAGCCGCAACAACCAAACACGAGGAACCCGCCCCATGATGCCAATTTGGGCTTATGTTGGTGGGGGTGCGCTTCTGGTGGGCGCTGCTGGTGGATGGACAGTCCGGGATTGGAAGGCTGATGCGGAGGCGAAAGCCGCGGTCGAGGCAACCAATAAGATTAAAGACGACATGCAAGAAAAAATGGACCAACAAGCCGCAGCGTACGAAATATGGCGGCAGGATTTGGAGCCACAAAAAGTAGAAACTCGCAATACAGTGAGGGAGATATACCGTGACCGTAAAATTCCCGTTCAGTGCGCTGTGCCTGCTGGTGCTATCAGCCTGCTCGAAGCAGTACGTGCTACCGCCAATTCCGCAGCCTCCGGCGAACCTCTCCCAACCGTGCATGGCGGTCCAACCAATACCGAACCCGTTGGTAGACCCCGATAGGTTGCAATGGGAAGCCGACCTACTATTCCTTTATGCTGAATGCGCCAAGTCGAAGCTAGGGCTTATAGGGGCATGGCCCCAAACCAAACAGGAGGACTAATACGTGTCTTCCGGCCCTCCCGATGCTTTTGGTTACACGCCTATACCTATAGGACGGGTCGATAAACGCTGGCTGGATATACGTGATAAAATCTCACTCCCCGAGGATATGTGCCCCGACATTGCGGGAATCCGCACTGTGGATGTTATGGTGAACAGGAAGATTATGTACCAAGCGGACGCTACGGATGAATGGACCACCCCGAAGGAAACTTTGGAGAGGGGTTATGGGGACTGTGAAGATATAGCCCTTGTTAAACGGGCTATCCTGCTATCCACAGGATACAAAGACCCTGATATATACCTTTTTCTGGTTAAGGATTTGGTAGCTCGGCGGGACCACGCGCTACTTATAGTGCGGGGGAAAGAGGAGTGGTTTGTGCTGGACAGCTTCAACTCCCTCTCCCTGCCGTTGCGGCTAGTTATAGATTACGTACCATTACTAGCGTTCTCCGGTGACAAGGCTTGGTTCTTCGGGAAGAGAATCAAATGACTACCGTAACAGTCACTGCGACCGGGACAGGCAGCTTCACTATCCCTTCGGGCGTCACGTCGATCACGTTCGAGGCGTGGGGTTCAGGATGCTCAGGGTTAGGGGACGGGACCTCTCAGGGGGCGGGCGGCGGAGGTGGCGCTCCCAATTAACGTAGCAACTACTGGTATTTCTGCTACAGCTAGCACAGGAACTGCTACCATAAAGCTAATTTATCCTGTATATGTCGCAGGAGTTAGCGCGTTTGCCCTTACAAGCGGGGTGTTAAACTGGAGTAATGTAGTTGATGGGCAGAATCCCGGCTGGAGTGCCGTGCCTGATATTCAAATCCCTGATTGGGGGGATATTCCGGTAGTATGAAACAACAATTGTAAGGGTAGATAATGGCTAGCACATATAGCAACCTCAAGTTCCAGTTGATGGCCACAGGTGAAAACAGCACCACTTGGGGGAACGTCAGTAACGTGAACCTCGGCACGGCTGTGGAGGAAGCAATCGCGGCTACAGCCAGCGTTACCTTTACCTCTGGCCCTGTGACGCTCACATTAACAGATACCAACACCACGCAAGCAGCGCGTAAGATACGGCTCAACCTTACTGGTACTTCCGGGGGGGCGCAAAACCTTATCGTGCCAGCAATTGAAAAAGCATATATTATCAGCAACGGCTGTGTGGATACCATTACGGTGAAAAATTCCACCGGTACGGGTGTGGCTGTCCCTTCCGGTAAGACGATGTGGGTCTATAATAATGGCACCAATGTCGTCGATGTAACAACGCATTTATCTTCCCTGACGCTATCCTCTCCTCTTCCTGTAGCGTCAGGGGGGACTGGCTCAAATTCGGGCAGCGCAGCCTCGCTAACCAACTTTAATGGTTCTAACGTAGCTTCCGGCACTGTGGCAGTGGCAGTGGGTGGTACAGGGCAGACTACCTACACAAATGGCCAAATACTTATCGGGAATACCACAGGGAATACCCTATCTAAAGCCACCCTGACGGCTGGCACAGGCGTTACCGTTACAAATGGTACCGGAACAATTTCTATCGCTGCGGATAACAACGGGACTGTAACCAGCACGGATGCTTCGGGCGGAACTACAGGACTTACCTTTTCAGGGGGGCCTATAACTACTTCAGGCACCCTAACCCTTGCAGGCACGTTGGCTGTAGCCAACGGTGGTACGGGGTCCACAACGGCTTCGGCAGCCAGAACAGCCCTCGGTGTTCCAGCTTTGGCAGGCACCGGGGCCACTGGCACTTGGGGTATATCTATTAGTGGCAACGCGGCAACGGCTACGTCTGCGACCACGGCTACGTCTGCGACCACGGCTACGTCTGCGACCACGGCTACGACGGCTACGACGGCTAATGCTACCGCGGCGGCGTCTACGTTTAACAATGGTGGTTTGGGGGCAGCTTCAGGGACCACTTTTGATGGCTCTACTGCACGCACCATCAGTTACAATACCATAGGCGCGCCAAGTACTACTGGTACGAACGCGACAGGTACATGGGGGATAGCCATTTCGGGTAACGCGGCCACCGCTACCAATGGTGTGGTAACCACAGGCTCCTATGCCGACCCAGCATGGATCACCTCCCTTGCGGGTTCCAAGGTAAGTGGTAATATCGCCGGTAGTTCTGCAAGTCTTAGCGCGACCCTCGCGGTTGCCAGTGGTGGTACAGGGCAGACTACTTACACAAACGGCCAACTACTTATTGGGAACACCACAGGGAACACCCTGTCTAAAGCCACCCTAACCGCGGGGGCAGGTATTACAGTTACAAACGGCACCGGGACTATAACTATTGCGGCGACAGGCGGTGGGGCTGTTACTAGCGTGGACGCGGCGGGTGGAACCACCGGCCTTTCCTTTTCAGGTGGGCCTATAACTACTTCAGGCACCCTAACCCTTGCAGGTACGTTGGCTGTAGCCAACGGCGGTACGGGGTCCACAACCGCGGCAAATGCGCGGACGGCTCTAGGTGTTCCAGCTTTGGCAGGCACCGGGGCCACTGGTACTTGGGGTATTAGCGTATCAGGTAGCGCGGCGAGTCTAAGCGCTACACTGGCGGAAACTAGCGGCGGCACAGGTGAAACGACCTATATGAACGGCCAACTCCTTATCGGGGATACAGGCGGCGGGCTTACCAAAGCCACTCTGACGGCTGGCACAGGTATATCCGTGACTAATGGTTCTGGGTCGGTGACGATAAATTCTACCGCGGTTACTAGTGTGGATGCTTCGGGTGGGACTACCGGTCTTTCCTTCACTGGGGGACCTATTAACTCTACCGGTACTCTAACCCTTGCGGGCACGCTGGCTGTGGCCAACGGTGGTACGGGCGCTACGTCTGCCTCCGCTGCGCGGACGGCTCTAGGCGTTCCAGCTTTGGCAGGCACCGGGGCCACTGGTACTTGGGATATAGGTATTAGTGGTAATGCAGCGACAGCTACGACAGCTACGACAGCTAACGCGCTGAACACGGGCAACACCTATACCGCTGTTGGGTATGTTTCTACGGCAACGGAGGCCACAGCCTTACAGATTGGTGATAATTCTGGGGTACGTAACTTCGGTACTGCGTCTACAATCTATATTGATGTAGCTGGGGGCAGCGCTTCTGCTGGTTCTCTTATTCTTCGGAACACTAACGTATTTACTTCTATGGCGATCTTTAATGGCACCGGTACGCAGCTTGTTTCCCTTGGGGTAGGCACGGCCCCATCAGGCACTACGGGTGAAATCCGTGCAACAAATAACGTTACTGCATACTACTCTTCGGACGCCAGACTGAAAGAAAATATACAACCTATCAGCGCAGCGCTTGATATTATTATGGCTGTTGGGGGGAAAACTTTTGATTGGACAGATGAATATATAGAAACCCATGGTGGGGTAGATGATTATTTTATGCGCAAAGCAGATTTTGGGGTTATTGCGCAGGATATTGAGCCGGTATTCCCACTAGCAGTACGAACCCGCAACGATGATACGCTCGCGGTGGATTATGAAAAACTGGTTGCTGTAGCATTCCAAGCGATCAAGGAATTGAAAATAGAAGTAGATGTGCTACGTGGTCATGCAGTGAAGGTAATAAATAATGGCACTACCCGCAAATGATACCACACCCTTATCCTTATCTGGTATCCAGACGGAGTTTGGTGGGGCGAACCCAATAGGGTTAAGTGAGTATTATGCTGGTGGGGCATATGTCCCAACGGGCACTACTGGTACTTATGGGGCAGTACCCACTACTGGGGCGATTTCCATACGTAACTTTTATGGTACATCCCAGTTTGCGGTTTTGGGGGGGTCCACTTTTGTCTCCGGGGCTAACATCCGGTCAGGTGCAGGTAATGTAACGACAACCACATCCTCGGCCACTGGCGGTACGGTTGTGGGGGGGTCCACTCCATACACCTACCTATGGGAATACGTCTCTGGGGACGTGGCCACAGCTAACACTGCTACTTCAGTATCCACAACTTTTACCCGCACAGTGGCCGTTGGAACAGGGCAGACCATAGTAAAATCTGGTGTGTATCGGTTAAAGATAACAGATAACCAGACAAATGTGATTTATGGCCCCAACTGCACCGTACAAACTACACACTGGAGCATAATATGGCGTTCATAAAGCTCCAGTTTCAACCGGGGATTAACCGCAACACCACCAACTATTCCGGTGAAGGGGGCTGGTGGGAGTGTGATAAAATTCGCTTCCGCACGGGGTATCCAGAAAAGATAGGCGGGTGGAAGAGCGCTACTTCCACCACTTACAGCGGGGTGTGCCGCCAAATGCACAACTGGGTGACTTCCTACAATGATAACATACTTAGTTTGGGCACAAACAGTAAACTCTATCTGGAAGTAGGGGGGTATATTTATAATATTACTCCTCTGCGGGCCACTAACCCTGTTATGTCCACCCCAGATACGGATAACTCCATTGGGACTACTATTAGCACTACTACAATAACAGTATCCCTAGGCACGGTGCATAACGCTAGTACTGGTGATTTTGTCACGATTAGTGGAGTTGTAGGGGATATTGGTGGTGTTCCTGTGGCGGAGTTAAATGGTAACCACGAGGTTACTGTAGTAACGACTTCATCTTTCTCTTTTGAAACTACCTCTGCGGCGACCTCTACCACCACAGGTGGGGGCACTACTATCAGTATAGATTTTGAACTCGCCGCTGGTAATCCGGTGTTAACCGCCGGGTATGGGTGGGGTACGGATACTTGGGGGAGAGACGCCTGGGGGTTAGGTTCTACTACCCCTATATACTTCTCGCAGCGGGATTGGTGGCTTGATAATTTTGATAACGACTTAGTGGCGGCCCCACGGGGTGGGTCTATATATTACTGGGCGCGGGGGGTTTTGGCGGACCCCGGAACAGCATTAGATACTAAAGCGGTTACTCTTGCTTCGCTGGCCACCGCGGCTGCGTTTGACCCCGACGCCGTTCCTTCTAAAGTTAACCAGATATTGATATCCCAAAATGACAGGCACCTACTAGCGTTTGGCGCGGTGCCCTTCGGGTCTACTGATACCACCGATTTCGACCCTATGCTTATAAGGTGGGCGGATCAAGACACGCCTGAAGACTGGACGCCATCGGTCACAAATACCGCTGGTGATCTGAGAGCATCCCGTGGTTCTATGATAGTGCGCGCGATGCCTACACGGCAGGAAATATTGGTGTGGACGGATAACACCCTCTACGGCCTCCAATTTTTAGGGACCACAGATGTATTTGGGATGCAGGAGTACGCTAGCAACATATCCATTATGTCTCCCCGCGCCTGCGTAACCTCCGGGAGTGTCGTGTATTGGATGGGCAACCGGAAATTCTACACATATACCGGTCAAGTACAGACGTTGGAAAGTTCGGTGTCGGATTATGTGTTTGGAGATTTCAACTTTGGGCAGGCGGAGCAGGTTGTCTGTGGGACCAACGAAGCATGGGATGAAATTTGGTGGCACTACCCCAGCGGGTCTTCTAACTGGAATGATCGCTATGTGATTTATAATTATGTGGAGCAGGTGTGGTACTACGGCACTATGGGTAGGACAGCTTGGCTTGATACCTCTGTGCGAAACAACATTGTCTCCGCAACAAGTGACTGGGACGGGACGACTGTAACCAACAGCAAGTTGTATAGCCAAGAAGATGGGCTTGATGCTGATGGTGTAGCAATGACTAGTTATATACAGTCTAATGACTTCGACCTTGCTGATGGGGAAGATTTTATGCTGACCAAGCGGCTTATCCCTGATCTACGGTTCGATGGCTCTACGGCAACTACCCCCACAGTGAGTCTAGAGATACGCCCGCGGCGCTCTCCGGGTAGCGCGTACCAAAATGATCCCGCTGATACGCAGGATGTAATTGAAGCCTCTGCTGATATTTACACAGAACAGGTGTTTATCCGCGCCCGCGCACGGCAGATGGCTATAAAAATAAACTCGGATACCCTTGGGGTGCAGTGGAGGCTTGGTGCCCCGCGGCTAGACGCACGGTTGTCAGGTAAACGATAATGGCGCTAGTAGGCTCTAAAGCCCCTCCTTTACCGCTGGCGACCACAGAGTACAGCAAAGCGCAGCAGGACCAGCTTCTTCGCTCGTTGTCTATATACTTTAATAAGTTGGATAGCCTTACTCCAAACCAAGCAGAATCCTATACCGCGGATAGTTTTATAGGGGGTACGATAACCCTCACTACTGAACTAGCCACAGCCTATGGCGGCACTGGGCAGACTACATATACTGATGGTCAGTTGCTTATAGGGAAAACTGACGGCACATTAGCGAAAGCCACCCTGACTGCGGGGGCTAATATATCCATCACTAATAGTGACGGGGGTATTTCAATAGGCGCAGCAGGACTTACCACAGGTACTGTGACTAGCATAAATGCTTCTGGTGGGGCTACCGGGCTTACTTTCTCTGGCGGTCCTGTAACCACCTCTGGCGTAGTTACGATGGCTGGAACCCTTGCTATAGCCAACGGCGGCACTGGAGCAATAACGGCACCTTTGGCGCTTACAGCCCTTGGAGCCTATGCGGCCTCCAACCCTAGCGGCTACACCACCAACACCGGTACAGTCACTTCTGTCACCACTTCTGGCTCAGTCAACGGAATCACTCTGACGGGTTCAGTCACCACCTCTGGTAGTTTAACCCTCGGCGGTACGCTTTCTGGAGTAAGTCTGACTACACAGGTTAGCGGGACGTTACCAATAGCCAACGGCGGCACTGGAGCAATAACGGCACCTTTGGCGCTTACAGCCCTTGGAGCCTATGCGGCCTCCAACCCTAGCGGCTATACCAACAACGCTGGAACCGTGACTTCGGTTACTACGGCAGGCTCAGTCAACGGAATCACCCTGACGGGTTCAGTCACCACTACCGGCGCTCTCACCCTCGGTGGTACGCTTTCGGGCGTGAGCCTGACCACACAGGTTAGCGGTGTCTTACCTGTAGCAAACGGCGGAACGAATAATTCCTTCTTCGCAGTCAGCGGCCCATCTGCATCGGCCAAAACATTTACTTTCCCCAATGCTTCGGCCACGGTCTTGACTTCCAACACAGCCGTTACTGTGGCGCAAGGCGGTACGGGACAAACTGCATATACGAACGGTCAATTGCTAATCGGGAACACAACAGGCGGCACACTGGCTAAGGGTACTCTAACTGCGGGAACGGGCATTACCGTAACCAATGGAGCCGGATCGGTTACAATTGCAGCACAGAATAATGGTACAGTCACTTCTGTTGGAACGGCTGGATCGGTCAATGGAATAACGCTCTCTGGAACAGTCACCACTTCTGGTAGCCTTACCCTTGGCGGCACCCTTTCAGGCGTGAGCCTGACTACGCAAGTAAGCGGAACATTGCCTATCGCCAACGGCGGTACAGGCGCTACATCTGCCGGTGCTGCACTTACTGCGCTAGGTGCTTACGCCGCTGCCAACCCATCTGGGTTTACATCGAACACGGGTACAGTCACTTCTGTCACCACTTCTGGCTCAGTCAATGGAATTACCCTGACGGGTTCAGTCACCACTTCTGGTGCGCTTACACTTGGCGGAACGCTTTCAGGTGTCAGTCTAACTACACAGGTCAGTGGGACGTTGCCAGTGGCCAATGGTGGCACAGGAGCAGCCACACTGACCGGCTACACCAAAGGCAACGGCACATCTGCTTTTACCGCGTCTGCAACAATTCCCGCAGCCGACGTTACGGGATTGGCCACAGTAGCCACATCAGGATCGTTTGCCAATCTGTCAAACAAACCGGGCATTCAGTCTAACTGGCAGAACGTCGTCGGGGCTTCTAAGACGCTAGGGGCCGCCGACAAAGGAACGAATGTGCTTATCGTAGCTTCGGGAATAACAATAACATTCCCGTCAACAGGCTACGCATCGGGGGAGGGTTTGATGCTCTCCAACATTAGCGGTGGCGCGGTCACTTTCGCTTACGCTTACGGAAGCGATATGGGTACTAACTTCCCCGCCAATGCCTCGATAATAGCTATCTGTGATGGCGGCGGGTTTTGGCGTCAATATTGCTACTCCACCAGCCGGTTGTGAGAGGGAAAAATATGGCACAAATCGTAAAAACTTGGTCGATCACTGAAATGCAGTGTTATTCTGACGTAGCGGGTAAATATAACGTGGTCTCCACTATCGGATGGATGCTGGCTGGGACGGGTGGTGTTCATTCGGCTACCATACGCGGGGTATTGAACATCCCGCTTGTCTCTGCCAGCGAGTTCACGGACTTCTCATCACTGACACAAGCCCATGTCGTTGGCTGGGTGCATAGCACTATGGGGGCGGTTCAGGTCGCAGCTTACGAAGACAACCTAGGTCTTCAGATCGAGGCGTTGGCAAGCCCGCCACTTGTGACCCCGCCCCTCCCTTGGGCATCACCGGCTGAATCATGAGCGTCTCCGACCAACTCCTTAACCTGCTAACAATCCGGCAACTGCTTCTAGAGCGAAAGCATAAAACATGATAACCCCGTTTAACTTTTGAGGAGTATATGATGAATATTAAACTAGAATTGTCTATAGACGAAGTACAGACTATTGCTAACGTGCTAGGCCAGACCCCTACTTCAAGTGGGGTATTCCCACTGCTTATGAAGATTAAAGAGCAAGCTGACGCACAAATGACAACGTTACCAACCCCTGAAGAAAAGTGAGTTGTTCCCTTGGCGGCGTTTTCGTACTATAAGCGTAGCCACAAGCTAGATAGGAATCATACGTGACCGACCAATCCTCCGCATATCACGGCATGGCGCAGCAGATTCAGTCACGGGGCCGTGGCGAAGATACGCAGCTTATCCATATGACCCCCAACGAAATTAACAGCCTGCAAGGGTTGGCTATGGCGCATGGAGGCTCCCTCACTATTAACCCCGATACGGGTCTTCCAGAGGCTGGGTTCCTATCCAGCATTCTCCCTATGGTAGCAGGTGGATTGCTTGCAGCCACGGGAGTCGGTGCGCCTCTTGCCGCTGCTATGGTAGGTGGAGGCACCGGGATACTTACTGGTGATCTTAACAAAGGCCTTATGGCTGGCCTCGGTGCCTTCGGTGGCGCGGGTCTAGCTGGGGGCCTTGGCGTAGGGTCGTCCCTTCTTGGGGGTAACGCTGGCGGGTTGTTAAGTAGTAATGCTGGTATGTTTGGGGCAAATATGGGCACAGGCGCGGCAGCCAGTGGCGTAGGGGCAGCAGGGGCAGCAGGGGCAGCAGGGGCAGCAGGGGCGGTTCCGGGCGCGGCGGCCACTGGCGCAGGAGCGGCAGGTGGTATTGGGAACGTGATATCTCCCGAGATTCTAGCGCAAGCTGCTGCTGAAGGTGGTGGTGCAGCGGGCGCAGGTGTAGCTGCTGGAGTGGCACCAAGTATACCGGGTATGGCGGCACTCCAATCCTCGCCTGAGTTTTTGGCAAAAATGGCCGCTGAAGGGGGTATGGCAGCAGGCGCAGGCGCACCCACAAGTATCCTCCCCGCCGCGGGCATAGGCTCCGGTGTAGGGGCGTCCCCTATAATGGTAGGTAATGTTCCCCAACAGGGGTTCATGGGTGGATTTGCGGACGCCACACGTATTGCAGACAGCGGTATGTTGAAGAACGCTGGGCCTATTATGGGCGGTCTGGGTATCCTAGGAGGTGTTAGCGGTGCGCTTGAAGGTGGGGCGTACAAACCCCCCGAGAAAAAAGATAAATACCCATACGAAGGACCGTATCTCCCGAAAGATCGTGGATATACAGAGCGTGACCCGCGGGCCACTTCGTCCGAGCAAATGTGGTTCCAAAACCCTAACGCGGGATATTATGCCTCCCAGAACCCTCCCGCGGGATATGCTGGTGGCGGTGAGGTAGACCATGGGTTCTCTCAAGTATCAATGGCACCTACCAGTGGTGGCGCTGGAGGATATGGAGGATATGGGGGAGGTTACGGAGGTATGGGCGTCACGAGTGGCGCAGGTGGTTTTGATTTACAGCAAATGATACAAGCCATGCAAAAGCAGGGGGGTGGCCCAACAGGTCCAACCCCTTCACCGCAGGCACAAACGCAACCGCAGGCGCAAGCGCAGCGTAACCCGTTCAGTTTTAATAATATCCCAAACCCAAATAACCTCCAAGCACCTGACTGGCATAAACAGGCCATGCAGGGGGGAGGGCAGCCTGTACCGTTGCAGGACGACTCCTTTGTAGTTGATGCGCGCACCGTATCTGAATTAGGTAATGGTAGCAGCGGTGCGGGGCAGGAGTTCCTATCTCGTTATGGTGGTACGCCTGTTATGGGCCGCGGCGATGGGGTCAGTGATGACGTACCTGCGAGTATTAACGGTAGCGCACCAGCCAGAGTAGCCCGTGATGAAGTGGTCTTCTCCCCTAACTCTGTTAGGATGATGGGCGGCGGGAATGTGAAAAAGGGCGCGGACAAGCTATATGCCTTGATGGATAAAGCGCAGGATTCCCGCCGAAAAGCCAAACGTGGGCACGATAGCAAACTAGCCAAGAGCGCAATGTAATGTTGGTAGAGAAAATACCCATGCAGGCGTCCATGGTCCCTAATGAACTAGCAAGGGAATTATGGCCCGACATTGAGGAATATATAGAGAAGGGCGCTGCCTACTCTGGTGGCCGTTATGAATCGGAAGATATTCTCGCCCTTGTGGAAACTCTGGGATATAAACTCTGGATTGCTTTCGATGGTACTGGTATTAAAGGAGCCGTAGTCACAGGGTTTGTACAATACCCACGCCTAAAGGCTCTGGATATGATGTTTATTGGTGGCGAAGACGGGCCGGAATGGAAGATACCAATGCTGGACCTGCTAAAAAAGTGGGGGGCAGACAACGGCTGTGTGAAACTAGAAGCTATGGGCCGTGAAGGCTGGGAGCGTATGTTCAAGAATGAAGGGGCCAAGCGGCGTTGGCTGGCTTTTGAAATTGATATTACCCCTGCTGAAGTAGCTAAAGAGAAGGTGGTTGTATAATGGGCGCATCTAAAGCTCCAACAGAGCAACAAGTCACTACTACCACCAGCAATCTGCCGGAGTACGCAGAACCGTACTTCATGAATATGATGCAGTCGGCACAGGCAAATCTCAACCAGCCTTACCAACCCTATACTGCCGAGCGCCAAGCGGATTTCAACCCCTACCAGTTGCAGGGCCAGCAGAATATAATGGGGATGCAACAGCCGGGGCAGATGGGCACTGCGTCCAACTTAGCCTCTACGGCGGGTCTAGGCGCGCTAGGTGCGTCCCAGTACAGCCCGTACCAGTTTTCGGCGCAGCAAATTGGCCAGCCAAATCTAAACCAATACCAGATGGGCGGTGTTGGCGGTGTTGGATATCAGAACGCCAGTAGCCCACAGACGGGTGCGGCGCAGACAGGGTATCAAGCGAATTTACAGAATATGCAGATGGGTTTGCCCGGAATGGTGAACCCGTCCACGCAGCAGGGTGGCTCTATGCAGGCCGCGCAGTCTGGCTATTCGCCTAACCTGCAAAATATCATGATGGGCAATGTGGGTGATGTAAGCGCACAGCAGTATGGTTCCCCCCAGATGCAAGGTGGGCAGACTAGCTTTAACCCCAACCTGCAACAATATCAGATGGGGCAAGCGCAGCAGGTATCCGGGTTTGGTGTGGACCCTAACACTACCCCACAGATGCAAGGCGCGCAGTCTAACTACAACCCCATGTTGCAGCAGTTCCAGATGCAGCAGCCTGAAATATTTGGGCGGCAGCAGGCTGACCAGTATATGTCGCCATATATCCAGAATGTGGTGGATACAACCAAACGGGAAGCCATAACCGACGCCAAGAAGAGCCAGCTTGTAGATGACTTAGGCGCGGCGCGTCAGGGCACCTACGGTGGTTCACGGCAAGCCCTTGCGGGGTTGGAGCGCGAGCGAGGCCTGAACCAGAACCTAAGTGATATTCAATATAAAGGCCTACAAGGGGCATACGAGAACGCGCAGCAGCAGTTTGAGCGGGATCGTGGTGCCGGAATGTCCGCGGATCAGACCAACCTACAGGCGCGTCTTGGTGTGCAGGAATTGGGCACGCGGACTGGCATGGAGCAGTCACTAGCAAATATGAGTTCGCAGCAGCAAGCGAACGTCCAAAACCAAGCCGCACAGCTTCAGAATCAAGGGCTTAATGCTGAACAGGCTATGCGCGCTGCCCTTGCGAACCAACAGGCTGGCTTACAGGTAGGGCAGTCTAACTTACAGGCGGCTCTGGGTACGCAAGAACTGGGTGCTAATGTTGGTATGCAGACTGCGTTTGCTAACCTCGACGCAGGCCAACAGACTGCGGTGCAGAACCTTGCCGCCAGCCTAGAGACGCAGGGGCTTAATGCAGACCAAGCGATGCGGGCGGCTCTAGCCAATCAGGGTGTTGACTTATCAATAGCACAGGGCAACCAGCAGTCGGGCTTGCAGACGCAGGGCTTGCAGACGCAGTCGGATATGCAGATGGCGTTGTCTAACATGGACAGCCAACAACAAGCGAACGTACAGAACCTCGCGGCCAAGCTGGAAACACAGGGGCTTAATGCAGACCAAGCGATGCGGGCGGCGCTCTCCAACCAGCAGATGCAGTTTGGTACCGGACAGGCAAATTTGGACGCTGGGCTACAGACCCAAGGGCTACAGACGCAGGCAGATATGCAGACGGCGTTTGCCAACCTAGACTCCCAATCACAGGCGAATGTCCAGAACTTGCAAGCGCAGTTACAGACACAAGGTATGAACGCAGAGCAAGCGATGCGGGCGGCGCTCTCCAACCAACAGATGCAGTACAACGTAGGCCAGACCAACCTTGGTGCGGCTATGGATACGCAGCAGCTTGGCACACAATACGGGTTCCAAGCACAGCAGGCTAACCAACAAGCTAACCTTGATGCACAGCGTATGTACGAGCAGTCCCGTCAGTTCGGTGGTAGCCTTGGTATGCAGGGTTACCAGACTGCATTAGATAGCGCCAATAGCCTAGGACAACTTGGTCAGACGCAGCAGCAGATGGACCTCCAGCGTTATGGTGCGCAGCAGGGTGTGGGCGACCAGTACCAGCAGATGCAGCAGACACAGTTGGACCAACAATATGCCGACTTCCTACGCCAACGGGATTATAGCAACGAGCAGCTTGGGTATTATAACAACCTGCTCCGTGGGCTTCCTATGACGATGGGGTCTACATCAACGACTTACGCTCCCCCTACTTCCCTAGCCAGTCAGATTGGCGGTTTGGGGCTTGGTGGGTTGAGTATGTATAATATGTACCAAAGAGGATGATATGGTGGACCAAACAACTTCCTTTGATATGATGCAGCCGGAAACAATCGCCAAGGAATATGGCGGTAGCAAACAGAAAATAGCCTTGGCGATGCAGCAAGGGCTTGTTGACCCCACAGCGGGCACGTTGGCGGGGATGTTTATTGACCGTATGCGGTCTAGGGATATGTTAGGACAAGGCGCACCACCTACTGTAGTGCAGCAGGTGTTCGCACCTCCGCAGCAGCAGCAGCAGGGCGCGCCTCCGCAACCGGGAGGACCGGGGGCCATGCCTCCTCAACAAGGCATGGGTGGTCCTCCCACGGGTATGGGCGGTCCTCCTCCTGAGGGTGCGATGATTGCTCCACCTATGCAGGGGTTGACGGACTTGCCTGTACCCGACCAAATGTTCGGCGCGGAGCAGCCGTCTATGGCTGGTGGAGGGCTGGTTGCGTTTGCTGGTGGGGGGTCAACTATAGAACGTATGGTACCAATAACCTCCTATAGTGAGAGCAGGAATAACCCTAACGCAGTGAGTCATAAAGGGGCGAAAGGGCTTATGCAAATAATGCCAGCTACAGGGCGCGATCCGGGCTATGGTGTGGATGCGTGGGATGGTTCAAAAGAGGATAACCTACGTTTTGGTACCGACTATCTTAACGCTATGATGAATGAATTTGGTGGCGACCCAGCGAAAGCGTGGGCAGCGTATAACGCCGGTCCGGATGCCACACAAAAGGCGATTAAAAAACACGGGAAAAACTGGCTGTCCAAAATGCTAAAAGAAACCCGTGACTACGTGGCTACGAACACTAGGGCGCTTGATGGGAAGACAAACGAAAAACCCCTTACCACTGACCAAGCAGCGACAGGACTGCCCAGCCTAGAACCCGGAATAGCCAGCGAGTACGTTGGCGAATACAAACAGATGGTGCCCAGAGATTATACCAATAGGGATGAACTTATGGCAGCGTTGGCCAAGGAGCGTTCCCCTGAAGCCAAGAAAGCACAGAAGGATCAGGATATGTGGTCCATGCTGGCGCAAGTTGGTTTCGGCACGGCTGCGGGTAAGTCGGGTAATTTCCTTACTGACCTTGGCAGCGCGGCTAATGCTGCGCTACCTGCTGCACAAGAAGCCACAGCAGCGCGTAAAGCATCCGATATGGAAACCCTGAACGCGCAAGTTGCGCTTGAGGCCAGCGGCAACGCAGACCTCGAAAGAGACGCAGGTGTCGGTATTGCTTTGTATAAATCTTCTGTCGATAACCTGTTGCGCAAAGAACTTACAGACCAAGAAGACCAACTTAGACGCGACGGTATGAAGCAGGAGGAAATACTCGCAGGACGCCAGCAACGCGCAACTGCTATAAATACACGACTTACAGTAGAGGCTTCCAAACCACAGACACAGCGGGCTGCGGACACAATCTACAACGTTATGAGGGATCGCCAACGCGAGAATTACAAAACGTATGAAAATGGTAAGGCCGCAGCTTTTGGCCTGTTCAAAAAGAACGGTAATCCAAAAGCAGAATCAGAGTTACGGGCTATGGCGCTACAGGCAGCTATGGACCAAGAAACGCGAGCAGATATTGCTAAGTATGAGGCTAGACCTAGCCAGCAGCCAGATAATTTTAACCTTGGCGTCACCGCGGCGTCGTTTGATTCATAATGGGTTATAATTTGCAGGCAGCGCGTAAAGCCGGAGTCCCAGACGCCGAAATAGCTGCGTATCTAGGTGAAAAATACGGGTATGACACAGCGGCGGCTAGTTCAGCCGGAGTGCCTAGTAGTGAGATAATAGCATACCTAATTTCCCCGGCAGCGGCCAAAAAAAGAGCCGCAAGGGAGAAAGCAGCGGAAGACGACCAGAGTATCCTACGCAGTGTAGCAGATAGCCCCCTCATTATTGCCGAGAGTGCAATAAGTAGCGCTGCGTCTATCGTGGATTTATTTGGTGCAGACAATGCGGTGTCGGATACTATGAAGGATATGGCTTCATGGGTAAGCAGCTTCCGTTCCGCGCAGTCTAAGAAGGATGCAGCAGAGCAGCGGCGGTTGTTCAAAGAAGCCGAAGATAAAGGTATCTGGGAGAATTTCAAGGCTGCTACTAAGTCAATAGGGGTAGCCCCTTTGGATACGCTTTCTATGGTCGTTGGCAGTGCCGCACCTTATGTTGCCTCCATACTGGGGGGTTCGGTTGTTGCGGGTGGTACAGCCATTGCTGGTGGTGTGGGTGTCGTTAAAGGCTCTATATACGATGCTACAGAAGAAGCCCTGCTGAAAGCAGGAGTGAATGAGAAAAGCGCAGCAGAAGCCGCAGCAGAAGCCCAGTCATATGGGGGCGAAAACCTTGATATGATCGCTTTGGGGGGTGTTATTGGAGGTATAGCAAACAGACTCGGTGTGCCCCGTGTGTTGGCGAAAACCCTAGGTATCCAGACCACAAAAGAAATAGCCGCGAAAGCCGCGGCTAAGGAAGTAGCTAGAGCCGCAGGCAAAGAAGTAACCAAGAAAAGTGTGCTTAAAGAAGGAGCGAAGGAATTTGCGGTAGAAGGCCTAACTGAGGCTACACAGGCAGGGCAGGGGCAGTTTTCGCAGAATCTAGCCCTGCAACGACAGGGTTTTGATGTACCACTATCCCGCGGTGTGGCGGGGCAGGCCGCGTTTGAAGGCTTGGCTGGGGGCATACTTGGTGGTAGTCTTGGTGTGCATAACGTTAGGGTGGAGAACAAAACCCTAAAAAGGGTCAAGCAGCGCGATGCTGATGGGGTTGATAAGGCTGAAGAAGCGATTGTACTTCCACCTTCAGACGAGGAGAAGATACGTGAAGCGTTTAAGGATGATCCTACGCCGGATAGGGCGAATGAGGCGCGCAGGTTTCGCAGCCTCTATAGCGGAGTACCTATTGCCGATGCTATCGCGCAAGGGAAAGCCCTCCCCGACCCAAACGCCCCAGCCGCAGCAGACCTTGCAACCGTTGGAGACACTGTACCAGACGCCGGGGGCACCGCCGCAGCCGTTAACCCTGCCGGAAGTCTCAACGGCTTTCGCCGTACTGGTGAGTCCAATACCGTTGGCGGAACAGAACCTGCCGCCGCGCCTAGCGATGTTACAGCAGGAGGAGTGGCAGCACCTAGCCCACTGGTACCTCGGGGTGAAGCAGGAACGAGAGCAGCAAACGATACACTAGCTGTAGACGATGCTGAAGCAGCTACTGGGGTAACTCTAGAGCCTGCCAAAAAAGAGCGGGTTGCCGCTGGGTTCCTAGCAAACCCTGAAATCGCTGCAGACCCTGCAATGGCGCAGGAGGTGGTTCGCACCGCGGCTGCCCTGCCGCTGGTAAACCCACTATTAGATGAAACACCCGCCGATGTAGGAATAGAGTCTAGTCCTATAGAGCCTCTGAATACTAGAGAAGGGGTATCACTACCGGATTCCCAGCCCACAGCGAGGCTCAATAAGGAAACTGCGGATATTTCTTCGCTGCGTACAGTCGCGGAAAGAAAAGCAGCATATAAACCACTAGTGGCAGCGGAAGTAGCCCGCCGGGAGTTGGACCTCAAAACACCTGAAATACAAAAACTAGTCAATCAGACTACGGACAGGTTAGCACGCGCCACCGACCCGCTGGTGGACCCCGCAGAGGCAGTCGATGTAGTTGCTAAAGAGCGTGGATTGAACACCATACCAAAAACTACTGCACCGATGCCGGAAATATCCCCTGTGGATGCTGACCCAGATCAGGAAAGCTTCCAACAGTATAAGAGAGGGGAAATACAATATGGGGATATGACTACCGGCGCGGTAGAAAGGCTTAAAGTTGCGCGCGATGCGGAGAATTACGCAGCGGTGTTAGCAGACGAACCAAACATTACACGCGAGGAATATGAGCAGCGGAAAACCGGTGGTATGGGGCTATTCCGGGATATGATGGAAGGTAAGGTTAACCAAGATGGCAGCCTTGCGCCAGTAGAGGAAGCACCTGCGCCTGCGCCAGTAGAGGAAGCACCTGCACCTGCGCCAGTAGAGGAAGCACCTGCACCTGCGCCAGTAGAGGAAGCACCTGCACCTGCGCCAGTAGCCATAGAAGACGTACAAGTAGACTCTACATCTACGCCTGTAGCTATGGAGGAAGCACCTGCACCTGCGCCAGTAGAGGAAATATCCCCTGAAGCGGAAGCCGAATTAGCGGCCCTGCCGTTCTCTGAGCAAGCAGCGCTGGTTAACGACAGCATACAAAACACTAGTGGTATTAACCAAGAATATAAATACCACTATCTCCCCAAGGATACCCAACCCTACCGGCTGTTGCAGATGAACGATGGGAGGAAAAATACTGTTGCCCTCAAGGACGGCACCCTTGCAGGGCTAATGCGGCAGATTGCGGGTGTGGAAGCCAATACTGTGGGTAAGATAAAAAAGGCTAACGCCACAGAGCATAAAGCAAACGCCAAGTTCAAAGAAACCGGGGAGCGCGCTGTACTCCTAGCGGATCAAATAGAGCCGGGGGTAGCACCTGAAATAACCCCCTTCATGCGGGATATGCAGAATTTATATGGTAATCTGGCGGGATTGGTGGAGTCGGGTAAGATAAACCCTAGCCAGTTCGCGAAGATTAAAAACGCTATCGAAGAAGCCAACGCGCTACCTGAAGAAGCACAGACGAAAGAGGCGTTTAACAAAGTTGTTGTTAAAGCGGGTGTCCAGCAGAAGTTGATGGACGCGGGGCTGGCGTTCCGTGGGCTAGACGAAACCAGTAAAACCCCCACTTCTCCGCTACACATGAACCGCAATGAACCAGTATCGGAAAACCTCCGGGACTTGCTGTGGACGGCGCAGTTCCAAGTAGACGCGCTAGAGAAAGCAGGTAAGTTACGTACACGTACTGGGTCTAAACCTGCTATCCCTATTACAGTAGACGTACTAAAGGATTTGGTTCTCCCTATAACGCGTAACTGGAAGTCCCGGCTGGAGCCAAAATTCTACGAAACCTTCGCAGACCTCCCTGCCGATATACAGACCATAGTAGACGATATGGGTGCGGCAGACACCATACAGGGCATGGCTATCGACAATGCTCTATACTTTGTTGCCGAAAATATTGCCTCCGAGGCAGAGGCGAAAGCTGTGCTGTTCCATGAAGCCTTGGGGCATGTTGGGCTGCGGGCTAAATTTGAAACCAAAATGGACAAGGTTCTTGAAGACATATACGACACCAACCCGAACGTACGGGCGCAAGCCGACGCTTGGGCCGCTGCCCACCCCGACGAGTACGTAGACTTCAAAGACCGTGGTAACGAAAAGGCTCTATCCGTAGAGGAAGTGCTTTCGGGTATGCAGGAGCAGGGAGGGCCAATAGTAGGACCGATGGCCAAAATAGCCGCGGTGGTACGTCAATTTGGTAGGATGTTAAGCAGAGCCTTCAAACGTATAGTACCGTACACAGATGCGGATGTTCGAGCTATCCTAGCGTCTGCTGCTAAAGAAATAACTGGTAGTAAGGGAGTTGTGGCCCGCAATTCCCCCGAAGGGAGAGCCGCGCTGAAGGCGCAAGCGTCGAATAATAAAGTGTCTGCGAAAGCGGAGGCTTCACATTTCGGCACCAACCAGAGAAGTTTCAAGGAACTTACTGACTCTATCTGGGAAGCTGTAGCGGACGGCCACGCTTGGGAATCATGGAAGGGGTCTGTATCGAAACTCCTACCTTCCCTCCGCGGGAAACATTTTGATACTATGCTTAACGCCCTGCCCACGGATGCCATTATTGATTGGCATGATGATCTGTTTATAAAAGCACAGAAACTGGCCCCTAGGACTGTTACCGCTCTACGTAGTATGGCACGTATAATACCCAAGATGACCTCCTTCCGGTCTGCACTGGCTGATGCGACAGGGAGATTGGCTGACGAACTAGGCGATTTTGTGCGTGTGTACGGGGTAAAGGAATTGTCCGACGCACAGCATGGCTCGCGGGTTGGCGCAGTAGACCCTGAAACTTTCGGGAGTAAGACCCTTGAGGAAGTTTACGCCACTGACCCTGTGGTGCAAGATCAGACAAGGATGATGAACGCTACAGCTAACAAGGCTGCGAAAGGCGCACACAAAGGCAAAATAACCATACGTAAAAAACAGATAGAGCCAGTGTATAACGCATGGAAGGAACTTGGCAGGCAGGCTGGGGGGCAAAAACTATATGCTAAGATGCGGCAGTATTATAAAGATATGAACGCGTTGGAGCGCACGCTGCGTAACCAAAAGATCAAGAACATGGGTCTAGACCCCGCTTCTGAGGCTAAATTGCTCGACACTATACGGCTGGAGCAAGAAGAAGCCTTTGGAGAGACTGACGAACACGATACAGCTTCATCGCTATACCCAAAAGTATACTTCCCACTTATGCGCCATGGGGACTATTACTTGTCCATTAAGAACCCTGAAATGTTGGGAGGACGGCAGTTTTTTCTAAGCGATAGCCCCGGCCAGAGGGACGACATTATGCGGGACCACGCTAAGTTTGTGGGTAAAACTGTAGCAGAATTGCAAGCCGACCCTGACTACTTCAGCACTGGCGACCTAGCGGAAATGAATAATGATTTTGAAGAGAGTAGCAAAATGCTGCGGGATCAATTCGAGATTATTGACCAACTGACCGCGGTAAACAACAGCAAATATGATATAAGTAAGCATGGTAGCCCCGCAGCGGCCCTTGAGGCGATGAAGCAAGACCTGAAGGACGACCTTTACCAGACCTATCTACGCACGCGCCCGGAAGCCTCGCTCCGTAAACGGTTCATCCACGCCAAGGCAGTTACGGGATATAGTAACGATCTTATGCGCACCCTTATTGTGCAGGGGAACCAATACTCCTCCCAACTAGCCAAACTGAAATTTGGGAAGGATATACAGGCCGGTATAGACGCGTCGTATGAAGCCCTAGAGGGTATGCCACAAAAGGATACAGACAAGCTACAGCCTATGATTAAGCAGGTAGCTGATATGGCGATGCAGATACTGAACCCCCCAAAAAGGGGCGCGTTTGCTTCCGCTATGAGCCAAGCATCTTTCATATGGTTCCTGACCGCGCCCGCTACTGCCGCTGTCCAACTTACTGTTATCCCTATGCGCGTACTGCCTAGGCTAACTGCTGAGTATGGAGAAGTTAAGGGTTGGAAGGCGCTAACCAAATTCTCTGCTGCCTTCAAAATTAAAGGGGGGGACCATCTTATCAGTTTGGAGGGTTCCGCTTTCCTGAAGGACCATCCGATTCTGGCTATGGCGTTCAAAACCCTGCGCGACGAACGGGAGACGTTTGGTGCGCTTGTCACGGAGGTACTGCGCAACGACGAAGCGCCTCTCAATGCCCAGAAGAATGCCTATACTTTGGGTATTAAAGTAGTTGGTGCGGCTATTTCCGCTACAGAACGTATGTCTCGTGAAGTAGCGGGTATGGCTACCTTCGAATTAGAGTACGCACGCCTAGGTAAGACACAACCTGAACTTAGCCCGGATGCGCGTTTTGAACTGGCTATCGACGTAGCCGCGGACACAGTTAACCGCACGGTCGGTAACTACAGTGAGTTTAATAAGCCAGCAGTGTTCAAAGGGGATACGGGGCGCTTGCTGTTCCAGTTCAAAACCTTCTCTGCAATCACCACGCACTTCTTCATAAGCACCGCGCGCCGTATGTTGTTGGGGCTAGTAGGCAAGGGAGTAAGCAAGGCTGATACAGTAGCGGCTTGGCGGGAAATGACCGGGGTTCTCGCTATGGGGGCCATTATGTTTAACGGAATAACTGGCCTACCCCTGTTCAGTGTGGCTATGTGGATTATAGACCTAGCCAGTGAAATGTATGACGACGATGACGATGACGAGGAAATGCGCAAGCAAAGCCCCTACGGGGCGAACAGCGCAGAGTATCGCTTCCGTTACGAATGGCTCCCTGAAATGCTAGGGCAGAAGGTAACGGATGGGGCGGAGTCAACCACTTTGGTAGACATGATCCTCAACGGTGCATTATCTGAACTTACTGATGCAAACGTCGCCTCTCGTACTAGCTACAACGACCTATGGTTCCGGGATAATTCCTACGCCACTGACTCTACTGCCCAAACGTGGTTTTCCAACCTTATTGGTAATGTGCCTATACTGTCGCTGATAGACAAAGCAGGGCGGGCCAAGGATGAACTTGATAAGGACGAATTCGGGCGGGCGGCTGAAGCCATAATGCCCGCGTTTGCTCGTACATCTATCACCGCTGCTAGGTTTAGTAGCGAAGGGGCAAAGTCACGCGCTGGGGACACTATATTCTCTAAACACCAACTCAGTGGCGCAAACATAGCCATACAGGTACTTGGCTTCCCCCCTGCGCGCCTATCCCAAGTGCAGGAAGAGCGTATGGAGCGGGACAAACTAGCCGGTGAGGCGAAACAAGAGCGTACTGCCCTACTGCACAAACTCAACCTAACGCGCGTTAGTTACCCAGTAGATAGAGAAAAAGTGGATGGTATCCTCCAAAAAATGGAGGAACATAACAAAAAATGGCCTGCTCCAGACTTGATGATTTCCCGCGAAACAATCAATAAATCTTTCGACACCTCCATGAAGGGTAAGGAATTACAGTTCGGTGGGGATACCTTCACCAAGAAGGATGCGGCGCGCGAGTTGCCCGGAGCAATGCAGGCTAGAGGTAAATAAGGAAAAACCCCCGCCATTTCTGGCGAGGGTCCTAGTTCTGAGCAAGTGAACCACACTTAAAGGTAGGAGCAAACTACCGGTGGCCACTATATCTAGATTCTCCACACTCGTAAACCCCTAATCCCGTCTACAATCACTACCTTCTGGACCGTAGTGATACATAGTGAGGCTAAATGGAGTCTAATTTCCCGTCTTACACGCTTGCAATCAAGGCATGGGAAGAACAAGTCGCTACCCTTCTTAAACCTATCCCATGGTATTTCGTACAGTACTCCTTCAACTATCATCGCCGTCGGCCTGCGCGGTTTTCACAATATCATCAATGTCAAAAAAGTCTGGGTGGCCTCCATCCAATACTAGGCAATGCACAGGAGGGTTGCTTATTTTCATCCCCTTGGTAATTCGCTTCGCGTCCGCGGTTTTGAATATACCTTTCGACTTCAGCAGCTTTATAGTTTCGGCGTAGTCTATCTGGTATTCCACACAGTATTTTTTGAATGGTTTGGTGACTATGTATATGTCCTTAGTATCAGGCTCGTATCGGATGCGTAGTTCCCCGTAGGTAGGGTCCAATGCTGGAGGGGCGTCTAGCAAGGTGCGCGAGTCTGCATCGCCCTTAATCACCAACGTGCTTTTAATGTTGGAATTCATATAGTCGCCAATAATACTCACTACATCCACGACAGGGGCGGTGACTTGGCCGCGCATCGTATCAATCATTTCCATTGTGTAGTCCAATATTGGGTTCAAATCCCACGATAGTAAGCCACACTTATCTTTAGCGATCATCCCACCAGCAATGTTGGATGCCGCTACAGCGGACCATATGCGCTCCCGCTGCGTCAGCCCCAATTCACGGTCGAGGTTTGACTGCACACGCGCTACTATGTCCACAGCTTGCTTCTTGTTCTCCACCAACCAGCGCGCGTATTTAGGACCGGCGTGGCCATAATTATGCAGCAACTGGTGGTCAAAGAATTGTTTGGCTTCTGCTTGGTCTATGGAGTCTGTCTGCCGGATATGGTACTCAAGCAACCGCATCATTTCGCCATCTGCTCCAGTCTTCTTACCACCTAGCTTCTGGTAAAAGGACGAGTTGGAGGAGCATAGGGCGATTGTCTGCCAAGAGGTAAAATTCTGACGTAGTTCATTCGTGCTGCCCTTCATACGCTCCTTACCCTTACCCTGCGATACAGAGTACGCAAGTTCGGAGAACTCCATGTCACTCATATTGGTCATTTCGTCTATGGTGTATGGCAGGTTGTTGTAAACACCGAGACGCGTGATCTTCGCGTTCATCGTGTCCTGCTTAATAGTACACATCCCCTCGGGGGAGCCGTACACGCTATTGCACATATGCAGAATTGTGGTCTTACCTGTGCCGGAAGTAGGGTAAATCACGTTGACAATAGCCCCGCGCTGCCCCGTAAACTTCAGTAGGGGCGCGCCAAACGCCGTCAGGGCTGCAAATGCGTGGGGTTCGTGGCCCGGACGCCCATAGAGGTCGAATACTTCTTTCCACTTCTCAAAGCTGCCCCTTGGGCCAATATGCGGCACAAGTGGGGCTGTAACCGTGGAAGGGGGGCTGTTGTGGAATCCATCCGCTGCAACTTCTACATCACCAATAATAAACTTGGTGTCCTTGTCGGTCCACCCAAACTGCACGCGCATATTTTCTCTCCTCCGCCCATTGTTTTGTAGTTCACCTATCATGCGAATTATATAGGTTACTAACCATCGAAATTGTTTGTCCTCGCAGGCTACCCCTTGGGATGCTAGCACATCACGCCAATCCCCGTTGCCTTTGATTGCTTTAAGGGGCACCATGAATTCCTGCACTCCCTCCGCTGGTAGGTGTAGGCGCATAAGTAGTGTCTCGCCGTCCGCAGGGTCGTGCATACGCTTCACTACATATAGATCGTTGGCGTATACCAACCTAGGTTCGGACTCTTCATCCACTGCGTCTAACCAAATACCCCCTGTTTTAGGGCGCGTGAAGCCCCAAGGGGCTTTGGTTACTTTATATTCTACGCCATCTTCCGTTAACTCCCGTTCCTCTTCGGTTGCGGGGGTTATGACTTTACCTAGTTGGATAGGGGTCTTTATCTTGCCCCAATGGGGGCATGAGGGACATATGTTCGGATTTTCTTGGTCGAATATTGCGCAGTTTTGTGGGCCACCTGTCTTGGCGGCTTTTTTATCCGCCTCTGTGGGGTCATAGTCGGGGTGGTTTTGGGACACGCCCGCTATCGCCTTGTCGCGCTCAATACATCTGTCTGCTATCGACAGCGCGGCGCGCCATAAAGGCTCTGAGAGGGTGGTATTGTCCTGCACACATTGTAAAAGCTGTTCGCACCCGTCCCCGGCAAGGGAGCGGTCCATGATACGCTTGAAGCTGGAGTCTATTGTGTCCAGAAGCTTCTTACCAAGTTTGGTCTTCCCCCTTGGCGCGTTACCAAACAGGCTGCTCCCCGCCACTGGTGTAGCAACTGATGCTATCAGACTCGACATGAAGGGCGCAGCAAACTCGCTAAGGCTCTGCGACGTGTATCTATCCTGTATTACCTTTACGTCTCTAGGTGTATCTTCTTTGAAATTCTTTGTATTTGGAATACGCAGGATGCGGGATACTTCAAAGACAGCAGGGTCAATAAGCAGGCCATGTTCCCTGCATCGGGCCTTTAACTGCGCCGCTACAGGTTCCCACTGCTCTCTGGTAACATCCTCCGTCAGCGGCCAATACACATGAAGCCCACCACCGCTGCTAACAATGATAGGCCTTTTCATGCCTTCCGCTTTTATGAAGCCTTGTAGTGCCGCAATAGCATCATCTTGGATTGCGTACCCCTTACCAGTTTTGGCCTTATCTTCACCACAGTCTATATCAAGCCAGAAGGCACGCAACGCCTGCACGTTGGACTTTTTGCGGTCTTCCTTTGTTTTGAATTTGGCGAGCGAAAAGAAAACATTACGCTCCTTCGCAACCATAGTGGGTACGTAAGCATCCACTTCTGCGCGGGTCTTGAAAAACTTTTGTACGATGCTGCCTTTGATGCTTACTACGCAGAACCACCCTCCGGCGGGCTGCACAATATCCATAAGGTCAATAGTCACAGTGCAGCCCCATCCAATATACCGTTTGAAAGCCCCTCGTCACGCGGAGGCGTTTGATATGAATTTTCTTATTTGCGCAGTATGCTCTTTGCTAGGCTCGAAGGCCCCACGGAACCATAGGTATATGGTTTGTCGAGAAACACCAAGCGTTGAAGCGGCGTGGTGGACGGGTATGCGTTTTGATATGCACACCCGCCCTAATCTTACTCCTAGCTTGGTATCGTCAGCTAAGGCATTTTGCGCTACGAGATTTGTGTCGTAGCCTCTAGCCATTAGCTTTCCTCTTCATCGCCCCAATCTTTAAGCACTTGGGATAGGTCGCGCTTCTTCGCAGGTTCTGGGGGCGCGGTCTTCTTCTTTTTGCTTACCACAGGCTCGGCGTCGTCTTCTGCGCTCTCAAAGAAACCAGCGTTGGCAGTCGCTGCTGCCTCTACAGACTCCTCTGGTATCGGAGCGGGTGCATCATCGTCGTCATCGTCGGGTTCTTCCTGCGCCACCGCCTTCTTAACTACCTTGTCGGTTTGCGATACTTGCAGGGACACATAGGACTCCGCTTCTGGCCGCTGCTGCGCTGCGATAACAGCATCAAATTCTGCATCCGTCAGGTTCCGCACAGGTTTGAAATTGACCTTCATCGTTGGGGATGATTTATCGAAGGACACTCTGGTTACTACTGTATCAGGGCTTTCGTTGTGGGCTACCAAGAATTTTGAGTAGCTTTCAAACGGATGGGTGTTGCCATCCCCCTTGCCAAATAGGGAAGCCGCGGGAATATTCATCTGGTACAACTCACCTTCAGGGTCACCCATAAGCATAATCGCCAACCTGCGGTTGTAACGGCACGCGCGCTTCCCGCTGCTACCAGAACCCTTCACATTTTGCGGGCAGGTAGCACATTTCTTACTCTGCGGGTCGGTAGCGCCTTCATCTGGGGTGTCCCCAAGGTTAGACCAACAATCGGGCAGTTTTGCCGCGCCGTTCGGGTCATACGCATCCGAGTAGTAGGTACGCGAAACAGCGGGTAAAGCATTCACTACGATGATATTGATTTCATCAGCCACAGGATTACCAACTGGCTCTCCGTTCACCATGCGTTTGAACTGGTGCTGCGAATTAAGGGCTACGCGGCGTGTGGTGCCAACCCCCGGCTGGTCTTTAACCTGCTGCCCCAACGCGGTCAGCTTGCCAGTGCGCTTCGTCGCCACCACTGCGTTCTTGTCTTCAAAAATAGTCAGATTGGTATCAGTCATATTCGCCTCACTTGTTGGATGGTTTACGTACTTGGATGGTGTATTTGCGGTCTGTATTCAAACCTACTGGGTGTTTGTTGGGGTGGTCCTCAAGGAACTGCCGCATAGCCCCATTATTGACGCGTTTTTCCAGTAGGTAGGGGGCATTATTCTGCACAATAAACTCGTGCATTGCCTCCCAATCACTAGCCCAAAACCGTTCAGTAACGCGTCTGGACACTGTGCCGACAGGGGTTTTGATACTATCTGCCCCTAGTCTGTTGCACTCGTCCAGCAGCGCGTTGCTTACGGTTTCAAGGTTCTCTTTAAGTGGTGCTAGCCTTTCCTTCAGGGCTTCTTCCTGTTCGGCTATGCTAGCGCGTAGGCCTGTGTATGCTTTCACAAGTGTCGGCATATCAAGCCCTATTTCGGGTTCTTCGGTCATAGTTTGCTCCATTCCCTACTCTAGTTATAGATGGTGTTTTACATTGTCAAGCTAGTTTTCGATTTCCATACGATATAAATCAATTATTTTTTGGTGGTTCTCAATATTCCCGTTCAGCATTTTGTAGAGGTGGTCCTCAACAGGGCTTCCCTTTATATGCACGATGGTCATGGGGTTGTGCTGGCCCGGACGGTTTATGCGGGCATTGGCTTGTAGATAAGTCTCTACGCTCGTTACTGGGGCGTACCAGATTATTGTGTTTGCTGCCGTAAGGGTAAGGCCATGGGACGCTGCCTGTGGCTGTATCAGCAGCACTTTGACATTGTCCCCCTCCTGAAAGCCTTTCACTATGTCACTACGTCGATTGACTGAAACCTTGCCATTGATAACATCCGACTCCACCCCTGCCTTATCCAAAGCCTTTTTCAATAGGTTTATGGTGTGGGTGAAGGGGATGAACACCAAAACTTTATGGCTGCTCTCGTTGATCGCCTCTAACACTACGTTAAGCCTGTTGCTTACGTCGAACTCCATTGTATCACCATCGTCGGTGTACGCCGCGCCCCCGCTGATCTGGAGTAGTTTGTTTATGTTTGTGGCTGCGTTGATAGAGGTAACATCTTCACCCCCCGCGGAGATAAGCATCTGCTGCTTTAGTATATTATAATACTTCTGCTGCTGCGGCGTAAGCGGTGCCTCCCGCTCAACCACAGTCACTTCCGGCAGGTCTAGGCATTGATCTTTTTCAAACCGGATAGCCGGTTGGAGCGCGCTGTGTACCACGGTATCCGCATGGGCTTTGGCCACCCACTTGAACTGTGTCGCCTTATACATAACTTTATCGCGGAACGCCCCAAAATACTTGGGTACTCCCTCTGGGTTGACCAGTTTTGCTAGCCCAAAAGCATCTACAGGGCTTTGCGCTGCGGGCGTACCTGTAAGCATCCACAACCAAGGTATCTTCTGGCTAAGGCGGTTCAGCACCTTCCAGCGGGTTGTCTGTGAATTTTTGTATGCGTTAGCTTCATCAACCACTATCATATCAAAATCACCGTCGAGGATTTCCTTCTCGACTACGGCTACGCCATCAGGGTTAATGATTACAAACTCCGCCCCTACAGCAAGGATTTTCCTACGTTGGGCGGCGCTACCATGCGCCACAGAACAAGTCCGGTGCATAGCAAAGGTGAACAGGTCTTGCTGCCACGCTGATTTCATAATGGATAGGGGGCAGATAACCAGCACACGGTTGATTTCACTCTGCTCCATAAGATAGTCTGCGCTCCATATAACCGAAGCGGTCTTGCCGGTCCCTTGCTCGTTGAAGCAGAAGGCCCGCTTGCGTATAGACAAGAAGGAGGAGGTAGTGCGCTGGTGGTCGAAGGGGGTAAATTTACCCGTCCATGTATAATCCCGCAGCATGGGGGAGGGGGTGTCTGCGTAGCCTAATTCGGCAAGGGCTTTGGCCTCGGAGGTTCCCCAGAAGACAGCGGTTTCCCCGCCTCCGATATCCTTATATCTCGTGATCTTCTTTTTTAGGGCCAACAGGTCCGTGTGCTGGAAGACCAGCGCCTTGTCTTCTACGATTTCCATACTTGCTCATTTCCCGTTGCGTTTTGCTCTGTTTTTGCTCCGCGAGATTACTTTCAGGTTGCTAGCCTTGTTGGTCCCACCTTTAGATATCGGTTTTGTGTGGTCTACGTCTTTGCCATCCCCCTTCTTGGCTTTCCCTGCCTTCACCATCTTGGCTCTGGCAGCGTTGGTTTTGGCCCGCCGCTTCTTATACACTTCTGTGCCACCATATTTTTCATATTCTTTTTTATATGGGCGAGGCGTTTTGGTGTACGGCATTGCTATCTCCTAAGTATGTATACTATTCTTGATATGGTGTAGCATATTACGGCGCAAAGACATAGATATGCTAACCCTACTCCCCATAGGTTCAAAATTCATCACTGATACCCAAAATAGTTCATCTTGTATCGCTACCCGTAACTCGTCACGGATAAGCGCTCGTACATCCCCCTGTAATTTTAGAGACATAGCTGCGGTTTCTTCGTCCATCACTTCTCTCCTAGATATGCTCGGCGCGGTCGTTCATCTCGTCTTCGGTCATGGGGCGGTAGCCTTCGCCGTTGCAGTCAGGGCAGGGGTCATCAACCGTTCTCAATGTCATACCTCTTGGCGACTTAACGGTGCTACTTCCCCAACCCTTCACACTCCGGACATTCTATTTCAGGATTGGTCATCGCTGGCCCTGCCCATTTAGCGCCTGCCATTCCTCGATCCATTCAAGGGCCATCTCCGCAGCAAAGCCGCCACCAGTATCATCGCCGGGTTTGTCACCCTCTCTAATCATAGAGAACCACTGTTCTGATGGATCAGACGCGTTGTGGTGGATTTTATTGTAATCAACGCACCTCGCGTTTGCGATTGTTCCGACGAGACAGGCGCACTCGCCTTCATATTGAGAGCCATCTACACGGCCATTGCGTAGGCTCTCAGCGAGTGCGGGAACCTCGGTTTTGTTTTCGGTCAACGTCATCCACAAACATGACTTGAAAGAACGCAGGTCGGCACCGTTCAGGTCGGCATCGCTCAGGTCGGCACCGCTCAGGTCGACATCGCGCAGGTCGGCACCGCTCAGGTCGACATCGCGTAGGTCGGCACCGCTCAGGTCGGCACCGCTCAGGTCGGCACCGCTCAGGTCGGCATCGCGCAGGTCGGCATCGCTCAGGTCGGCATCGCGCAGGTCGGCATCGCTCAGGACGGCATCGCGCAGGTCGGCATCGCTCAGGTCGGCATCGCGCAGGTCGGCACCGCTCAGGTCGGCATCGCGCAGGTCGGCACCGAACAGGTAGACACCGCGCAGGTCGGCACCGCGCAGGTCGGCACCGAACAGGTAGACACCGCGCAGGTCGGCACCGTTTTTCACGCCCCACCGGACAGCCAGCCCTAGCTTGACGCTTGGTGTCATATCTGGCGTTACGGATATTTTGGCGGTGAATTGAACCGATCCTATAAAACGGTTTTTTACTTCATATTTCTCTATGGTCATTTTGCGTTTCTTTCTTTTGGTGTTTCGCGCACCGGCACACCCAAAACAGCCGCCACCGCCCGCTGCTGAAAAAGCACCTTCGGGCGGGTCAGTTCGCTGATTATCTGTTGGGTGTGCCTTGCGCTCGTCATCGGCGCGGTCGTTCATCGCTTGCCACTTTCATAATCTTTTATATACGTATGTATTTTACCGGTACGCCAGAAATCTACTTCGTTCATTTCCTCGTGGATTATCCAGACTGCTTCCTCTGGTTCCTCCACTTCTAATTTTCTACGTCTGCCGTCGTAGTACATAACAGAAATTAGCATAGCCTATCTCCTTTGCTTCCAATGCTCACAACTAGTCACAGGGCACCAACCACATAGCCCGCTGGTTTTGGGGTTCCACACACCCATTTTCATACACATATCCAAATCAGATAGCTGGTCCTTGAACGCAGCTAGGTACACATCACGGCGGTCCACCGTGTGTTTTCTTGGGAAGAAATCCTTTGTCACTACATATAGCAGCGCAGACTTAATGACTTCCAAATCCGGGCGAAGAACAAACAACGCGCCAGCTAGTAGGTCCAACTGTTTCATGTCGGCGTACTTGGAATTTTTACCCGTCTTATAATCTATCAGGTGGGCGGTGGTCCCATTGATAATTACCAGATCGGCTATGCCCCGATACCATGCTTTAGGGTCATCAAAATCGCAGGGTTTATATCCATCGGTGGTCTGCTTGACACCCATACGTAACTCTGGGAACTTATTCCCCTGCATTTCCTCTAATGTGGTTACGAAAGGAGTGATAACTCCAAACTTCTCTGGGATAGGGGTCCCATCTTTTATACGGTTCTCCGCAGCCTCATGGACAAGGTTGCCATAGCGGGCGGCTTCGCCGTAAGTGTCTTTAACGTCTTTCGCTACCTTCAGATGGTAATATTTCTTAGGGCACTGATCGAACGTCTTGATAGCACTGTATGACCATGGGAAACTCATTTTTTCTCTCCTGCCATCGCCTTTAAGTGGTCAATCTCCGCATGAAGCGCGTCAATCTCGGCGTCTCTGCGGTCTAACTCCTTAACCGCCTTCGCACAAACCTGCCCCACTACGACCAGCATTTTGCGGGTGTCTTCATCCATGGTAATCCTCCTCTGTGTCGGCCCATTCCCATGCCCAATTTATAGCGCCGTCTTTGCGGCGCGCGCGTAATGTTACTGCCATTAGGTAAGCAGCGCTAAAGCTTGCTGCCAGTGCGAACACTAGCCAACCGTTCGCTACGTTCTTCATCTTCTCTGTACCTCTGTATGCCACGGATAACACTGCTATGGTCTTTATTGAGGAAGCGCCCGATTTCGGCCACGCCTACCCCGCCCATAAACAACTTATAATACACAGTTCGCCTAGCCCTAGCGGCTTCTGCATAACGGCGCGGGCCAAAGATAATTCCAACATCCATATGGTGGCGGTCAGCAATATTCTGCGTAACCTCCAGCATTTTGTCCATATCCATTGGCCCGCTGTCCATCATACTTCCTTCTTTAACGGTTAAGTGCATCGGCAAGAACGCGCAGTCTACTCGCTATCCTGTTTGGGGCTTGTCCATTCTCAAGGTCTGTCACTACGTCGCCAATCATAACAGCAAACGCAGTCTGCCAAGGGGCTATTCTGCCCGTACCCTGCGTCACCATATGAGCAGCCGCTGCCAAATCCTCTTTCGGCACCTTCCGACCAAAACTTTCTGGCAAGGGAGTGGTAGGCTCCGCGCTTACTTCTGGCGTAGGGGTGATAGGCTCTATCCGTGGGCGTTGCCCCTTCTCACCTCCCAAGTCCTTAGTCAATACATCCTCGGGTATACCACGTTCCTCAACAGTTCTGTGTTTGGCTTTTCTATGCTTCTTGTACTTCTTGTACGTAGTAACCTTACCTTTCCACTTGCCTTCCTTCTGCAACGCGATGCGCGCCTTCTTCCTTTCTGCGTAGGCAGTAGTATCGCTTTTCAGGTTGAACATTTTCTGGACTTCCTGTGGGCTGTCGTCAGGGTTCATCGTGAAGTGCGCGAACAGCTTCTTGTAAATTGGAATACCGTCATTGCTCGGTGTAGGGTAGCGATGCTTACGCTTCATAATCTGTTTAGAATTATTCAGTACGTAATGGCGGCGGTCAAATTTGATGCCGTTATCTGCGATAATAAAATGCTCGTCTACTTTCATAGTCTGCTCCTATGTGTTATTTCAGGTTGCCACCTGACTTCAAAATGTCACCACCAAAAACATAGGTGCCAACATGGCTCAACTGGATGAAAGGGTTAGCATGGACCTTTCCACCGTGGGTTTTCCACAACTCGCAGAAATGGTAATCCTCCGATAGAAGGGCACCCGTTTCGTCTATACTTGTTGCGAAAAATTCATGGGTAAGAGGGTTGGTGTACTCCCCATCCTCCCCTTTATGGCTACTGACGCGGTAGGTAGGTACGTGGGGAATAAGCTGCTCGAATACATCACGCTTAATCATCATGAACCCTGTGCCGGAATGGCGCACTTCAATCATACCATCCTCGTCACTCTCTTCGTCTTTGTTGTTCATATTGAACACAAACGAACCAGCGAAATCCGCTAGGTTTTCTTTACCTTCCGTTGCCGCCTTCTGGACGCTATCCCAATTCACTTCCTTCTTAGGATAGATACCGCACGCAATGTCTTTGTCTGCTGCTAGCAGCGTACACACTGCTTCAGGGGTAAACCCGATATCCGCATCAATGAAGAGTAGGTAGTCGTACCCACCCTCAAGAAACATGCGCGCTAGTTCGTTACGCGCCCGAGTGATAAGGCTTTCGTTCATTATGTGCGCCCACAAAAGTGGTACACCTAACTCCCTAAGCCGAGCAGCGGTCTTCAACAGTCCTTGGACATAATGACCACTACACATACCACCATACATAGGGGTGGCAATCATCACACTCGGGCGCGGCTTCTCCTCTTCCTTTTTCATGTGTTATTTAAGGTCCGTTGGGTTGCGTGGTTCACGGCGACCACCAGAACCCGTTGTCCCGCCGCTATTGCTGTTCGTTTTCTTGATGCGGGTATAAACAAAATACCCAAGAGCGGCGAGCATAACAACGCCTACTACAATCTCTACAATATCCATATTCTCAATCCTTATTTTGTTTTGGCTACCGCGAATTGGTAACCAATATGCACGATACTCAGGCTCTCTCCATAGATTGTAACAAACGCGTCTATGGATATCTTGGGTTTATGCAGTACATCACGCGCATCCCCCCATAGATAATCGTCAAACACCATAATCCCTCCCACTTTAAGAAGAGGCCATGCCATGACAATATCGGACATTACATCGGGTGCCGTGTGGGAACCATCAATGTAAATGAAATCATAATAGCCAGTATTATCCGCCGCCATACTGGATAATATACCTACCGAATTCCCCTTGAATTTATGTACACGCCGTTTGGGGAATTTTTTCACCGCTAACTGCACGTTATAATCAAACAGCTTTTCCGCCGCGTCCATAGGAACATCTTTATGCTCTTCACTACCTAGCCAGTTATCCACACAACGCAGTACACCGCCGTCTTCAAGCATATGCTCGACAATCCACACACTGCTGCGCCCCTCAAAAGAACCTACCTCCAGCACATGCTTGCGCTCTTTCATCAAAGGTACAATCTGCGGCCACACCTGCTCCCCCGCTTCAAACCACGATTGGGTAAATTTATATTCTTTACTCATATCGTACCTCGCAAAAGGGAGCCTAGACTATTAAGCGCACCACTGGCACTGCTCTGGTTGTTTGAGTAATTATTAGCGGCTTGCTGCGAAGCGGAAGAATAGTATGTTCCAGTCGCAGACTGAGTGGTTTGGGCGCTATTCTGTATTTTACCAAGGGTGTCGTTAAGAATATGCTCCATCAAGTCGTTGTGCATCTTCTCCAACCCCATATCGTACACAGCAGTTTTGATAGCGGATAAGTCCGCCCCTTTGGTATGGGTTTTGAACCTCTCTAGAAGATGATATCCGTTAGTATGAAACACAAATTCTTCAGGGTGGCTACGGATGCGCCGCACCAAAAGCACCACGCCTTCGTGCAAGTATGCCTCCCCCTCAATAGGTATGCTTTCTTCCTTATCCATAAGTCGCTCCAGTCTTTGTTTCACAGTTAAGGGGTAGCCCCGCTGCCCACGTAGGGGTGGTACGCATTTGTTTTTCGATATAGGCAACAGCGCGCTCCTTATCTTTGGAAAGTGCTAAAGATACCACACTATCGTGAACAGTCATAACGACGTTATATCTCTTCGATATGTTCAGTAATTGCTCACCGACGATTATACGGGCGAGGGCTTGGCATATATTCTCCACCAATTTACCGCCGTATAGTTTGGTCTTTATTATCGCCCTACCTCTACGTATATCGTAGTAGGCTTGTCTCCGACCATCTTCATCCTTTTCCCATCGTAGGTTCGGGAACTCTAGGTGTAGGCCATTAGGGAGAAGGATGCGGTTGCCGCTAACTATAGTTATGACACCCTTACGCCCGAGGGGAGCCGTTTTCCCATCAATCATAGCTTCAATAGCTGCTTGTGCCTGTCGCCATAGCGCCGGAATACAAGGGAATGTACCGCGATAAACATCAATAATATTCTGACACTCGGCCAAAGATAGAAGCACCCCAAAGTTTTTCAACTGACCTTGGAATTTCAACGCCCCCATTCCATACCCTGCGCCCAAAATTGTCGTCTTACCAACAAACCGTTCAGGGTGTGAATTTATGTCCTCCACTGGCTTCATGTATATCGAAGAAGCCATAATCTTGTAGGGGTCGAACTGCATTTTATCTTTTGGCACCCCTGCAAAAATTTCAGCATTGTTTTTCTCAAATACTTCAACCAAATCCTGCTGCCCTGAAAGCCAAGCAAGCGTGCGCGCTTCTATCTGGCTACTGTCGCAGTCAATAATGACTTCCCCCAAGCCAGCCTTGATCGCTTTCTTGATAGGCGAACCACGCCCAAGGTTCTGCATATTGATTTTGTCGTCACCACCCCAACGCCCTGTATGGGCTGCATAGTAGCGTAGTGGTACGGGTAGTAGCCCGCGACTCGCAATCTCAATAAACCTTTCGGTGCGGGTTTCTTCCAACGTGGATTTAACCCCTAGCCGCGCAGCAACAATAGCTTGCACGAAGATATTAGGGTGTTCTTTCAAGGCCACAAACTCCGCATCGGTCTTGGCAAAAGCAAAGGTTTCCTTACCTGTAGTGGGGCTGATTTTCATAGGGACAGTTACACTCAGACCATCCAGCAGTTTCGCCAACGCAGGGTTGCTCATTAGCTGCTTCTTGCTAATCATAGCCTTGTTCAGCAGACCATCTTTTTTCTTGACTACATCGGCAAGATGATCGGTTAATAACTGTTTATCCAGCACCAGTTGTGGCTCGGTGAACATACGTATCGTCTTATCAATCAACCGCAGTTCTGACAGCGGGAACCCCTCTACCAGTTTCAGGAAAAGTTGGTATGTGAGGCTGGTGTCGTTACAGCAGTACACGCCGTACTCGGCAAGCCGTTCTGCGCTAAAGTCCTTACGCCGTAATCCTATGGCGGTTAGTACTGCGGTGCCTTTCTGCCCCAAATTGAAATGTTTGGCTAATGCTGCTAGGCTTAGGCTCACTTGCGTACCCAGAAGGGCGCGGGCCATACTCAACGTGTCTACTATACGCTTGGGCCGGATGCCATATATCCAGCACATTATTGCCATATCAAACACAGCGTTGTGGGCTACCGCCGTTGCGTTCTGCCAATCATACTGGTCTAGGAAAGCCTCGGTGCCATCAAAGTCACCAGAAAACCATACGGGCTGCCCATCGTCTATCTGTACAGATACACCAATAGTCTCAAACAACGCATCACGGATATATTCCTCCGTAGTTAGTTTGGATAAACTATATGTCTTATCGTAAAAGGTTTCAAAATCGACGGTAAGGACGGGCATTATATATTCCCGTCTTGTGGAATAGGTTTACCAAAGGCGCACACACCGCATATCCCTGCGGGAGCAACCAGAACAGTTATATCCCCACAGGTAACGCACTCACCCCATATTCTATCTATGTCCTCTAACCGCTCCACTTTGTCTTCTGGCACTTTCATATGGTGCATGGGGTATGGTTCCGCTTCCCTTCTCATAATAGCTTTAACCACCCTTCCAATTCGTGCAGGTTGTTTTCATTCACTATCATAGATAGCCCTCCAGCGGTCTTAATGGCGGCTAGTTCGCGTAGTTGCAGGATTGTAGCCTTACCCGTTCCAGCCTTGCACTCTATACCTATAAACCTACCGTTGTGACACGCTATGATATCGGGGATGCCGCTACGTCCGTAGCCGTGGGTCATGGGGGAAAAGTTATACGCGCCGTACTCCTTGAGTAGTGCGGTCACGCGCTTCTTTACTTTTTTCTCGGGTGTGTCGGCCACTGTGCTTGCTCCTTGTCCGTCAACTATACCACGCGTTATGCACATTACAAGCACAAAAAAGGGCGCGCAGGATTTTATTACCCGCGCGCCCCTAACCTTGTTAGTGCTGCTTACTTATCTACAAGTCCTCCCTCTGCCTCCACTCCCGCACATACTTGTCCAATACCCTGCGCATACCAGCGGAAGGATTATCTTCGGTGCTCTTAAAATAATCGTACACCTCCTGTGGTATACGCAACGTAAAGTGCTTCAGTGGTGGGTTCTCACCCTTCGGTCTTGGCATCGGGTTTATCCTTCTTGCAAATAAAGTATTCCTTATCGCTTATCCTTACCCCGATATCGGGAAGCGTGTCACCGTCGGCTACAATTTTTAACATACCATAGGACGCCTTTATTTCCTGTGGGATATTTGTTTTTTCGTACTCAGCGAAAGCCAACTTACCTTCAGGGTCGTACTCATATGTCAATACACGGCTACCCATGTCCAATATATATACACCCTTGGAGGTGTCAATTTGTGCGTATAGTTTATCCGCTTCTTCGCTGCGCGCTTGAAGTTTTACAACGTTACCGGCACCATCCTCTGCATTTTCCGGTATATTCAGCCGCGCCATGGTCGCGGGTATATCCGCAAAGGCTTCCTTCCAAACTATTCGCTGGAAGGTTTGCGTTGCCCTACGTTTATCGCAACCCACCGTTGTAGAATATTCAGCCGCTAATTTTTTAGCCTTACCAGTTATCTCACGCATACGTTCTAGGTGGTCTTTTGGGCGGAAATACTTTTCAATAATCCTCTTGGCCGTATCAGCCTTAGCGGTAGTCTTATCTGATTTTCTCTCCATGCTGTCTTCTATACGTTTGTTATGGATAACAAACCCATAATAGGAGTCGTATCTCACCCGACCAAGCATTTCGTCGTTCAACGATATGCACACACCCCTTATTAAATGACCCCCTGTAATTGTTAGATTACCCTCAAACATCCACTTTGGGTGGCGGACGCGAAGTATATCCAATAACGGTAACAACCTATCTTCTACTTCAAAAGTAGTATGGCCGTTCGTTGGGTCCACATCTGTAAGTTGGATATATGGCGCGTTGTGAACTGTTCTTTTTTTAATTTCTTCCATGGTACTTGCTCCTAGTGTAATAGCGATAACAATGTTAGTCGTGATTAGTTAATCCTACCATTCATAGTTTTTGAGGATGCCGCTAAGTTGCTCCTTCATAGTCTCGCGGGTTCTATCGTCCTCGCGTACATCGTCAATGGTCACACCCATCATGGCGCGTTCAAGGTCTTTCCTTGCTAGCTCCAGCTTCGGGTCACCTGTTACGTTAAGATGGGTAAGCATCTGGCACAACGTCGTAGCATTGTTAATGAACGAGTCGTACCAGCGGGTATCCTTGCCCTGCTCCTCGCGCCCCAACTTATCGGTCATGCTGATAAGCATTTCATGCAACCGGTTCCACGGCGTCTGCATGGCTTCGGCTACGCGCTCGTCCACACTTGCTTCGTACTGCTTGCGTAGTTCCTCCACTTCCGCAGCGGGTGCGTCTACGCGGAAGTCTCCCGAGTCAGGCAGTGGGGAGAACACAAGGCGATAGCCAAACTTATCCGCCACTTGCGCCGCACTAGGGTAATCGTTGGGGTCAAACAAATCCCCAAGGTGTGCTTCACTAGCCGCAACATGGTCTTCGTAGTTAGCGAGGAAGTCCGTCACCATAACATCGAATATGTCACGGCGTACGGCGGCCTCCTGCTTGTAGTCCATGAATAGCGACATAGGGATAAGCCGCGAACCCTTATCAGACCAAGGCAACGTCTGCTGGTTATGCCACAACCGACACTGTGCCGCGTAGTCTGCGATAGCCTTGCGTTTTGTCGTACCAGCCATAAGGTTCTTGCGGTACTTGCCCGCATCGCTGCTAGCATGAGAGGTTGAGTTGACTTTGATAGACGCGGCCCGGTCTATCTTATTTGCTGTCCATACGCTGATATTCATTTCAACGAGGATTGCTGCTGTATTGATGCTCATGATGTTAGTCCTTCTTGCTCAGTTTGGTTATGAAAGTGCCCACCTCTAACATTGTTAGGCGTCGCCTACTGGTTTGCCAGCCAGCTTGGCGATATTATAGGTTGTCTGGTCCAAAAGATGGATTGCCCGAGTAGGTTCAAGTGGTGCCTCTGCTTCTTCCCATATATGGAAAGTCGCATTGTCGCCGTAACCTTGCCGCTTGAACCGCTCGGATTTCCCTAATATCTTTGTTATGGTTATAGCTTCTTCCATATCCATAACAAAATGTACCATCCCCATTTGGAGGATTACTTTTTGGTTTGCGTTGTCCATCACACTCCATCCATGTTGATTGTGCGTCCGTTGGGCGCTTCGATATGGCTGCCCCCATTCTGGATTACCCAAAGCAATGGGTGCTTCCAGTTATCGCCCCAATCCCCAATATACCCATCGGTGAACATAAGTACGGCGACAGGCTCAAGGTGCTTTTCTTCGATATAGTCCATCACACAAGCTGGTGACGTACCACCGCCCCCACATGGTTTGGTCGAGGTCGTTAGGCTTTGCAGCGTATTCATATCATATTCTTCGTGGCCTGCTATCTTGTGGTCCCAATAGATCAGGTCGATGCCCTCTGGATGCACAAGGTCTACAATGCCCGCCACTTCGGATAGGAAGCGGGTAATTTCTTCCTGCCGAATAGAACCAGAAGTATCGATGCCAATAACCAACCGCCCGCACTGTTCACCGACAAGGCTAGGCATATATATGTTCTGGTACAGGAACCGACGGTTAGGCCTACGCCACGAGGACGTATCTTTGTTAGCGCAGGTCTGATGGATAAATTCCCGCAGCGCATCCTTCCAATCAATCTTGGGGTTAAGCAAATCATCCAACTCGCGGCCCATATTCCCCGCGCCTTTGCCATTCAACCGCTCATGCTGCATCTGCCCTTGGCGCACAGCCTGTTCGATTTCCCGCTCCAGTTCCTTTACTTCTTCTTTGGTCAGGCTTTCTGCCCCTTCCCAATCATGTTTGTCAAAGGACTGCTGGCCTTCTGGTTTCTTTTTCTGCTCCTTCTTGAGTAGGTCGAACACCTGCTTGCTGTTCATACCGGCATATTTCTTGTCGAGGAGGCCGACTGTCTTGCCATCCATTGTTGGCTGTTCGATGAACTTATGCTCAGGATCAATCTCTTCGAGCATAAGGTTAATCACGTAGTCACAAGCCATGTTAGCCAACCGTGCATTTTGTTTGAACAACCCACGCCAGATAGACAGATGACGAAACGCCTTGTGCAGACATTCGTGCAGGATAACATAGGCCAAGCCCTTATCGGTTTGTTCCTCTACAAACTTACGGCCATAGATTTCATCCCTCCCATCGGTACAGGCAGTACGCACGTTGTCGTCTACGATAGTATCACCTACCATCAGGATGCCAGCCCACAGCGCGAACTTGGGGTTACGCATCAGGGCAATTTTCACACGCTTCAGCTTACGTTCGGCGGTGTCTTTATGTGCTGTTTGAATATTCATTTGCTCTTTCCTCTTGCTCTGGCACTTATGATAGTGCCCACCTCTAACAATGTTACCCCCGACTACCCTTACCCTGTTAATTATGTCACCAGTGGACAGGTTTAACCAACATACACACGCGTTGGCAGGATAGTCTTGATTAGTGGACTAGGGGGTGTCCCCACTTGGAAATTCCACTGGTTATTTCTTATATCTTTCAATCCTTTTTGTTCCTTTTACGAACGCATCCATTTCATCAACTGCTGAAACAATGAAGATATCCGTATAATCATTCTTCCTTGGGTCAAATAGATAGAACTCCACCACATAAGGAAACACAGGTGGGCGGTCCTCGAATACTTTTACAGGACTGCTAGCCTCCCGAGTGTATTTAACAGGACTGCTAGCCCCCCGAGTGAATTTATTCACCGAGAGACGCACTTCCTTTATGTCATATGTCTTAGCCATTACAGAAGGTCCCCTCACTTTATAACAGGTCTTCGTTTTCCAGCACCCAATTACGGAACGCATCGCTGGTAAACGCTACCTTCTGCTTGTTAGGGTTCTTGGCTACGTTGATAGCGAAAGCGGCTTGCCATTCTTCCTGAAACCGTGAGATATATTTCATGAAGGGTTTGATGGTTGCATCGTCCACCTTGGTAACCGCGCCATAGACCAGCACTGAACAAGCGCCCGGACTTGTGGGTACTACAGCAGTGTCAGGCTGCTTGATGATGGCGTCCCAAGTAGGAAGCTGATCTTGGTAGGCGACGAACGCCTGCAAGTCCCGAGCGGTTGCCTGTCCTACAGTACCAATAAGAGACGCCGTAAGGGTGTTCTCGTTAGGGAGTAGGTGGCGATTTTCCACGTACCGGCTAGCCTTGACCAAAGACCGTGGCGAAGCATAGGCTTGCTGCATAGTGCGGGGCTGGAAGATATACTTATTTTCCTTCTGCCCCTCGTTAAGATAGCTTTCCAGCACATCGGGGTACTTGTCCACAAAGGCTAGCACAGCAGGGTCAACCTCCCCGCTGTTCAACGCCCATGTAATCCACTCCTCGGCGGTTGGCTTGGACACCAATAACCTTGTTAGGCGGTTGGCGCTATGCGCTGCGAGATTGTCCCCTACCCCATCGCTGGACAGATTGCCCGTCAGGAACACGTAGCTGTCTGGGTGTAGTGTGATATCCCCAAGGCGCGGGTTGCTTTCCTCCAGCAACGGATGCAGCATATTCTTAACCGGAGCCATGCCCTTGGTGAACTCGTCAAGCATGATGATAACCGGCTTATCCTCGGTCAGTCTGAACCGCGCATTAGGGAAGTAGTTGCACACGCGGTTGTCATGGTCGATGACAGGCATAGACGTATCCCCAAGGTCCATATTGGGTACGTCGATATACGCAAGGTTGTGGTCAGGTAGCGCCTTACCTAACATCGTTAGGAGTGTGGACTTGCCAATTCCCGGCTCACCCTCCAGAATGACGCGGTTCTTAGGGCAAGCCAGAATGACGCTGGCTGCTTCAGAAAGGGTAACGGTCGAACCAAAAGATACTTTATTAGACATGATTTATGCTCCTGTAAAACCTAACATTGTTAGGTGTGATTGCACCGGATGGTGCGGGTTGCTCAGTTGTAGTCACGGCGTCGAGTTTATAATGTAGCACAATAGTGTGCTTACTTCAATAGGGGTGGGGGGCCTCCTAGACAGGGGGTTTGTTTATCTCCCGCTTCCATTCCCCATAGGGAAGCACTTCTTTCCGCATAACCTTATTGCCATAATAGGTTGTCAGGCTGCGGGTTATCATACGCTCTACAGTGTCTACGCTCCAATTGCGCCACCTATGTTGCAGCGTTGCGTACCATTGCTCCGAGTCCTCTCCCTGCATAGCTGTGACAATCTGCTTTGCGTATGTGATAGTGACCAGCCTTTTTTTAATGTCAAAATCCATATACTCGTGTGGTTCTTTACCCGCGAGATTGAACATCAGTTTCACATACTTCCTGAAGCCAGCTACTGTGGCTCGCACCTTAGCCATAGCCTTACGGTTGACGTACCAACGTACTTCCTTGACGGGGTTGATTGGCCGCATTGTTGAGTATAGCGCGTAGTCCGTGTCGTCTGGCACTCTGAATACCCCAAGCGCGTTGCTCAGGCATATTACACCTCGGTTCATAAACAAATTAGTACTCCATTGTAGGCGACCAGAGATAAAGTTAATGAGCGAATAGTATTGGTATATACCAGTATTGATAACTACCTGTCCGTTCTTCTTGAACCGTAAGCAGTCATGGGTTCCGAAGGATATTACAATATCGTCCCCCTCTCTGCGTATTTGCTCCCAATTTCTCCGCCTATCCCCTATAGGTATCTTGCCTACACACCGGCCTTTAACAAAAGGCGTAGTGGTTCTTATAAGGTTACTATAATAGGCATAGGTTCCGTACGTATATGTTTTTCTCTTGTTCATGCTCTTGCTCCTAACAATGTTACTTCTGCTTGCTTCTTCTCCACAGGAATCCATTGTCCTGCGTGATACACATATTCCCAATGGCGGAAGCTACCGGCTTGCTCTGCTTCCTTGGGCGTTTGTTTATTTTCCTTCATTTTCTTTCCTTTTCTTACTTCCAATCCAAACCTTGGCGGCATGGGACTAGCGCGATAGTGGCATGGTGAAGCAGGGATATAATATCTGTCTGCGCATCCAATACAGTCTCTTTTGAAGGTCCCTCCACGGCAAGCTGGTTAAGCCCTCGCGAAGTACCCCATACCCGTATTGTCCTAGCATTATGCAGGTGGAAGAACATATCATCCTTGGTTACCTGCTCGGCTACCCAGACATGTCCAGCGTTCCCGATTATTATAGTGCGGTTCATTGGTTCCATATTTGTGTTTGTCATTTTATATTCCTTTTGGTTTGGTAGGCACGTAGTAAAATTTCTATCCACCGTAGCCTTCGCCTTCGCCTTCGCCGTAGCCTTCGCCTTCGCCTTCGCCGTCGCCGTAGCCTTCGCCGTCGCCGTAGCCGTCGCCGTAGCCTTCGCCGTCGCCGTAGCCTTCGCCGTAGCCGTAGCCGTTGCTAACGTTAGTTAGAGTCACAGGGGTCTGCGAATTAGACACTAGCTTTGGTATTACGTGTATTTGCATAAGTGCTTCCTTTACAAGAGTAACTCCTCCGGCGTACGCATACCTTGCGCCGCACAGCGTTCGCGTAGTTTGTTTAGACATGGCGAACATACGTTAGCTATGGTTACTTCGGGAGCAGTTAGCTTCAGGTGCCACTTGGCGGGGCTGGCTATGCACCCCGTACACGACCAATCTTCATGGGTTATGGGTGCACGGACTATGCGCACCTCTTTCTTGTCCTTGCTCTTATATTTGAAGCCAAACTCCCGCAGGGCTACAACCATAAGCGCAAAATGGTCGTCACATAATATTATGTCTGTATATCCCCCTAGAGGCCCACCCTCGCGCCAGACGCCCACCCTCGTGAGCGCGTCCTTGAAACAGTCTACATGTAAGCAGGTATGCAAGAGGCTATCCCGCGATATGTGTATATGCAGTTGTTTCCGTTCGATGATTGATACTTGTTTTTCTTCCTTGCTCATGATCTTTCCCCTAACAATGTTACTTCTGCTGCTTCTGTTGTCCTTCCTTCCTAATCATGAAAGTAACTCCTTCGGTGTGTGCAGCACCTCGACAGCGAAGTCGGTTGCATCTTCCAGAGATAACCCTTGGTGAGTGAGAACTTCCTCGCCGTATAGGGCGTAAATGCTCCAAGATAGTCCTTGGGGTGCGATAAACACCTTATCGGGTAGTTGGGCAGGGGTAGTGAGTGGTGGGCCTGTACGGCGTCCTACGAGGCTAATCATGCTATTTGCTCCTAACATTGTTATTTCCTTTCTCTAGTACGCGTTGCTTGGGCCATGCTGGCTCATGGTTATGTTGATGGTACGGTTAGCGAACCAGTGCTTGTGAAACCCACGGATATAATCCTTGGGGCAGGAATGGGCAAAGATAGGCTTCCTAACGACGTTAGGGTTGCGCGCCGCCACGCGCCCTGCATGGCAGCCAGAGTAGTAGTCAGTGCGGCCCTTGATAAGGATGGGGGTGTGTTCGTTCACTTTGTTCATCCGGTGGGTGTTGTATGCGATGCGTTCTGAGCGGGTCATAATATGATTTCCTTCTTTCCTGTGGTTGGGCCTAACAATGTTAGGTTGGTTAGTGTGGTTTCTGCGGGTGCGTCTTGGCTCGTTTTATTCTCTTGATCTCCATTTTTTCTTTTAATGTAGCACATTATTGTGGTTACTTCAATAGGGGTGGATGGGTCGGTGAGAAGCATACTGGAGGAGGGAAAAGCACTGTCATAAGGGGGTGTAGTTAACGTGACACATTGTAATATTGTAATGGGTTGTAAGAAAATTGAAAAAGGGGTTTTCTTACAATAGAAACGGCAGATGGCGTAGGCGTTGCGAGGAAAAAGTAAGGTATTGTAATAATGTAATGAGTTTTTAAGATTATGGAGCAGTTTTTGGGTTGGTGGCGTGATGCGGGAAAAGTGCATATGCTGGAGAGGACGCGATCTGGAATTCAACCAAAAACCTCCATTACAATATTACATGGCTTACAATGCCCGGAAAACTGCCATTTATTTTCTTACAACCTTCATTACAATAGGGGGTGTTTTTCTTACAATATACGAAAGTGATGCATGATATACGACAGGTTGACCCGAGATGTATACGAGTGTATACCATAGGTGTCATACAGAAAGGACACAACTATGGGACACCTCGACGAGACTAATCCTACAACTGACATAGAGTTCTGTACTATACGTGCATCGGTTGGTACGAGAACACTACTGAAACGTATAGCAGAGAACGACGATAGGACTATGGCATCTTGTCTTCGACTTCTCATACAGGACCATTTTAGACGTATTTTTCTCATAGAAGACGTAGAGAAAGATACAACAAATGTAGGTGAAAGCACATACAAAAGTAAGGCAAATGTCGTACATGAAAACACCCAAAAACCCCCAAAAGTCCACCCCGACGTACAAGCAATCCTTGACTGGGATGATGATGATCTACCCGAGCCACCTGAAGACCCAATGGCAGGTATGCCAGTAAAGAAGCAGAAGGAACAGATGACTTGGGCAGAGGCAAACGAGGAGCCTGAATAAGCTAACATTGTTAGGGCTGCGCAGCTAATGACAGGACAAACGCGTCCTGTTTTTAATCCCTCGGCGTGCGCGCTTGGTCCCCTCACTATAGAGTCACTCTCATAAACGGGGCTAACAATGTTATCCCTGCGCAGCTAGCAGGGTGGTGGACGCGGGCGCGGCGCGTGCGGGCTTGGTCCCCTCACTATAGAGTCACTCTCATAAACGCCGCAGGCAAAAAAATAGGCAGCCATTGCTGGCTGCCTATCGGGGAAGTTAAGACTTGAGCGAGCCAATATCCACCTTGAACACGTCAAGTAAGATAGCGGCAATCGCAAGGTTAGCCTTGCAAGCGTCGCTATTGCAATCATCGGCGGTGAAGAAAGCCTTGTAAAGCTTACTTAATTCATCTTTCTGCCTTGCATCAATCGCTCTAGGCGCATTGGCTCTTGCACCTTTCTTAGCAGGGGCAGCAGCAGCCAGCTTCATCCGTCCCCAGACAACGCTAGGGTTTGAATGCCCCTTACCCTTTAGCATAGCATATAGAACACTTTGCTCTACTTTGATTGCCTCCCTAACTTTCTTTTCATTTGGGGTGCAAGGTCCAGCCAGCTTAATCTTCTCCCATCCCTTCCCAAACTGGATGGTAAGGCTATTCGCATAGGCTAATGTTTTTCCATCCCCTGACATAACCGCCGTGACAAATGCCATACGCAAGGCTGGCAATGGCTTAGTTTCTGCCGCCTTGCGGGCACCATTGGCGATAGTGGCAATGGCTTTAGCTTGGCGCGCATCCTCTTTTGCTTTGGCCTTGACGCGACTAGCTGCCAATATCTGGCTGGCTGACTTAGCGGCTGGCTTGCGGGCTGGCTTAGTTGTCTCTGTTGTGTTGGCCATAAGTAAATATTCCTAGTTAAGTATACGCTAGCAGAATTGCTAACGCCCTTATTATGTAGCACATGGAAACGGAGCGCCAAGAGGTAACGTTGTTAGACGCGCGCACCGTACCTCCCCCCTATCCCCCGACACAGAGAAAATGTTACCGCCCCCCTTCATTACTATTAAGCACACCCGATGGGTAATTTTTGAAATTTGGAGGTTTGTTCTCCATATTTGGAGGTTTGTTCTCCATATTTGGAGGTTTGTTCTCCATATTTGGAGGTTTGTTCTCCATATTTGGAGGTTTGTTCTCCATATTTAGAGAAAACGAGGAGTTACGAGGGGTAGGGGCCTATTCTCCAGACCCCCCCGCCATGTTTTCAAACGAAAACCCATAAAAATTTTTCGCAAAATTTTGGAGAAGGGTAACCCTACTTGCGCAGGAGAAAGAAAAAATATATAGGCACTACAAAGGGGACAAGACCCATGAGCGAAGCGCAACCTACAAAAACAATACTTCTCGAACCAAGCGAAGAACACCCGATCCCCTATGACCTATCGGATGAAGAACCGAAGACAAAGTTGGATGATCTGAAGATCACTGCAAGTACCGCTGACCTGCTTGATGAACTTGGTGCGGACGACAGTATAAACCTCCCTGAACTAGACGACGAAAAAGACGAAACCGCGCTTAAAAAGCTGCTGAAACAAGCGGCCAGTGGTAACGCCAAGGCCTTACAGTCTAATATAGGTGCGCGCAGCGCGCAGGAATTCATGCGGAACTATTCTTCCGGTCTGGCTATGGATCACGCGCGCATACGCTCCGCGTTGACAAACAAGCTTCTGGAGCTAGCAGACCATGGGGACGCCAAGATAGAACTAAAGGCTATCGAATTACTCGGTAAACATAGTGATATCGGGATGTTTACAGAAAGATCAGAAATAAATATCAACTATAACTCCCCAGAAGCGCTGGAAAAAGCAATTAAAGACAGAGTAAAACGCCTGTTGAATGCACAACTGTTGGAAGGCCCACCCCTAGCGGACACAGTAGATGACCTATTCGCAGGGGTAAGGGAAAGAAGAGAGAAGAATAACATCCCCGAAGGGGATTTTGAAGAGATAGAAGCAGAAGAAGCACCCCCTGCTGATGTTTGAAGAAATCAAAATAGAAGATATCCCGAAGATACTGCCGCTCCTGTCCCCTGCGGAGCAGGAACTTCTTCTTGCCGAACTTGAAAAACTGGACAACCTGAAGAAGCGCAAGGCTGCGCAGGACCACTTCATGCCGTTCGTGCGGGAAGTATGGCCTACTTTTATATCAGGGCGGCACCATGCCATTATGGCCGAGGCGTTTGAACGTGTGGCTGCGGGGACGTTAAAGCGCTTAATAATCAACATGCCACCGCGCCATCGGCTTGATATAAAAGAAGAAATCCCCACTACTACGGGATGGAAAACTGTCGAGACTGTAGAGACAGGGGATTATGTGTTCGCCCCAGATGGCACGCCTGTGCGGGTTATGGGTAAGTCGGCCCAGTACGAGGAAGACCTATACGAAGTCAAAACGGGTGATGGACAGGTAATAACCTGTGATGCTACCCACCTATGGACGGTGCGGTTTGGGTCGAACGATAGGCCATATCAGACGCTTTCTACCCAAGAAATCCTTCATAAGTTGGAGACAGAGAGTTGGCGCGAGTCAGGTAACCTCCCAATACTGCCCTCGCAGGAAGCCGCTAAGTACCCACATAGGCACGACTTACCCCTAACACCTTATATGCTAGGTGTATGGCTGGGGGATGGAAGTACGTACGGGGCTTCCATTGGCTGTGGGCGCGGCGACCAGCCTGCTATGCGAGCGCAGGTTGAGGCAGAGGGATACCAAACTACACACAACCCGAAATACCAGCAGTTTAATGTGTTGGGGACCCATAAAGTTCTACGTGAGCGGGGTATCCTACACAACAAACACATACCAGAAGAGTACCTGTGCGCTTCTGTAGAACAGCGCACCGCGCTCCTCCAAGGGCTTATCGACACCGACGGTGACGTTACCAAGGAAGGGAAGGTAACCTTCAATAACAGTAACGAGCGGCTTATAGATGACACACTATGCCTTCTGCATGGACTAGGGGTTAAGGCGCGCAAAACGCGCCGCCAGACTAGCTACAAAGGGAAGCCGAGCCAACCGTCATTCCGGCTGATGTTTAAGATGGAGAACGCTGCGCGCCTTCCACGCAAGGCGGAACGCTGCCGTAGTATGCGGGGTAACTGGGGGCGTAGTATAGATGTGTGCAAGACCACTAGGCGGGGGATAGTCCAGTGCTTGGAGGTGGAGAACACCGATGGTTTGTTTATGGCGGGCCGTGGGTGGGTTGTAACCCATAACACAAAATCCGAGTTCGCCTCCTACCTTCTTCCCGCATGGTTCCTCGGTAAATACCCCCAGAAGAAGGTTATTCAAACTTCCCATACCGCGGAGCTAGCCGTTGGCTTCGGGCGTAAAGTGCGTAACCTGTTCGATACAGATATATTCCATGAATTGTTCCCCGGCGTGGCCTTGCAGGCGGATAGTAAGGCTGCTGGCCGCTGGCAGACAAACAAGGGCGGCGACTACTTCGCTATTGGTGTGGGCGGGGCCGTTACGGGTAAGGGCGCAGATGTACTTATTATCGATGATCCGCACTCCGAGCAAGAGGCGGCGCTAGCGGAAATAAACCCGGATATCTACGACAAGACCTACGAGTGGTATACCTCTGGTCCGCGGCAGCGGCTCCAGCCGGGAGGGGCCATAGTCGTGGTTATGACCCGCTGGAGTAAGCGTGACCTTACAGGGCAGGTGCTGAAGTCCTCCAGCCAGCGTGGAGGTAATGAGTGGGAGGTTATAGAGTTTCCTGCGATCATGCCGTCAGGCAAGCCCCTGTGGCCGGAATTTTGGCCTATGGAGGAATTGACTGCACTGAAGACAGAACTGCCCAACAGCAAGTGGATGGCGCAGTACCAGCAGAACCCGACTTCTGACCAGTCTGCTATTATCAAGCGGGAGTGGTGGCAGGAGTGGCCCCATGATGACCCGCCACATTGTGAGTTCACCCTCCAGTCGTGGGACACAGCGTTCGAGAAGACCCAGCGTGCCGACTATTCGGCGCTAACAATGTGGGGTGTGTTCTACAAGGAGGACGAGACAGGGACCAAGCAGCCCAACATTATCCTCCTGAATGCGTTCCGGGAGCGGATGGAGTTTCCGCGGCTGAAGCAGGTTGCCATACAACATTATAATGACTGGGAACCTGATGGAGTAATTATTGAGAAGAAAGCCTCGGGCGCGCCACTCATATACGAGCTTCGGGCTATGGGGTTACCGGTGCAGGAGTATACCCCGACCAGAGGTAATGATAAGATTTCCCGCCTGAACGCCGTGGCCGATATATTTGCCTCCGGGCGGGTGTGGGCACCCAACACACACTGGGCGGAAGAAGTTATAGACGAAGTGGCAGAATTCCCCGCAGGTTCCCATGATGACTATGTTGATAGCCTCAGTTTGGCGATGATGCGGTTCCGGCAGGGTGGCTATGTCACTACGCTACTAGACGAAGATGAAGAACAGATGTACTTTAAGGGCAGAAGCTCACGAAAAGGGTATTACTAATGGCCGTTGAAAAATCAGTGAACCAAGCACCGCTCGGACTAGATGCCCTTGATCCGATGGAGGAACACCATAAGGAGATGCCTGATATTGAAGTAGTCATAGCCAACGACGATGATGATGAGGGTATGGAAATACTGCTCGGCGAAGGCGAAGATACAGAGGAGTCCATAGACTTTAACGAGAATATGGCGGAGTATCTGGACGACAACGTGCTTAATTCCCTCTCCTCTGAACTGCTATCTGATTACGAGGACGACGAAAGCTCCCGCAAGGACTGGATACAGACCTATGTGGATGGGTTGGACCTGCTGGGGATGAAGATTGAAGACCGGACGGAGCCATGGGAAGGCGCGTGCGGCGTACACCATCCCCTGCTGAGTGAAGCACTCGTTAAGTTTCAGGCCGAGACTATGATGGAGACGTTTCCGGCGTCAGGGCCAGTGAAAACACAGATTATTGGCAAGGAGACACAAGAAAAACGCGATGCCGCGGCCCGTGTGCAGTCCGATATGAACTACCAGCTTACAGAACGTATGGTTGAGTACCGCCCGGAGCATGAAAGAATGTTATGGGGGCTTGGTCTAGCCGGTAATGCGTTCAAAAAGTGTTATTTTGACCCTAGTTTGAACCGGCAGACCTCTATGTACGTCGCCGCGGAGGATGTTGTGGTGCCATATGGCGCTTCAAACCTCGAAACCGCGGAGCGCGTGACCCACATCATGCGGAAAACCCCAAACGACCTGAAAAAACTGCAAAACTCGGGTTTTTACCTACCAACAGAACTAGGGGAGCCTGTTAACACCCTCGACGACGTTGAAAAAGAGATAGCCAATAAGATGGGCTTCCGTGCGGAGTCAGATGACCGCTACAAACTGCTCGAAATGCACATCAACCTGATAATCGAAGACGACGAGTTCGTTGATGACGATGATGAAATAGCACGGCCTTATATAGTTACACTGGACAAGAGTTCTGGTAGTATACTGGCTATCCGTAGGAACTGGGTAGAAGATGATGCCAGAAAAACTAAGCGTAATCATTTTGTCCATTATTCGTATGTTCCGGGCTTTGGCTTTTATGCTTTTGGCCTTATTCATCTTATCGGTGCTTTTGCTAAGTCTGGTACTAGTCTTATTCGTCAGCTTGTTGACGCAGGGACCCTTTCAAATCTACCGGGGGGCTTCAAAACTAAGAGCCTCCGTGTCAAAGGGGATGACACTCCTATTGGGCCGGGGGAATTCCGGGATGTAGATGTAGGCTCTGGCACAATGCGCGATAATATCATGCCGCTGCCTTATAAAGAGCCTAGCCAAGTACTCTATTCGCTTCTCAATACTATCGTAGAGGAAGGTAGGCGCTTCGCGTCCGCAGCGGATATGAAGGTGTCTGATATGAGTGCGCAAGCACCCGTAGGCACGACACTGGCGATTCTTGAACGCACACTCAAGATAATGTCAGCCATTCAGGCCCGCATCCACTATTCTATGCGGCAGGAATTCCGCATCCTTAAAGGCATTATCCGTGACAACACGGACGATGACTACCACTATGAGCCAGAGGAGGGGGAAGCCTCCGCTAAACAGGCTGATTACGACACTGTGGACGTTATCCCGGTCAGCGACCCTAATGCAGCCACCATGGCCCAGAAGGTCGTGCAGTATCAGGCTGTGTTGCAATTAGCGCAAGGCGCGCCGCAGTTGTACAATCTCCCGCTGCTCCACCGTCAGATGCTTGAGGTGTTGGGTATCAAGGAGGCCAATAAACTGGTCCCTATGCCGGAAGACAACGAGCAGCCGCATGACCCCGTGAGCGAGAATATGAGTGTTATCAACGGCAAACCTGTAAAGGCGTTCATCTATCAGGACCACGAGGCACATATAACGGTCCATATGTCGGCTATGCAGGACCCCAAGATACAGCAGTTGATGGGGCAGAACCCCGCGGCACAGACAATGATGGCTGCTATGAACGCCCATATTTCGGAGCATTTGGCGTTTGAGTACCGCAAGCAGATCGAAGAGCAGGCTGGCGTGCCATACCCTGCCCCAGACGCAAAGATGGACGAACAGACCGAGGTGGAAATATCCCGTCTCGCTGCCGCAGCCGCACAGGGGCTGTCACAAAAGAACCAGCAGGAAGCTGCGCAGCAGAAGGCCCAACAGGCCCAACAGGACCCTATTGTGCAGATGCAGCAGAAGGAACTGGAATTGAAGTCTCGGGAACTGGATATCAAGGAGAAGAAGCTTGTTCTCGACGGCGCGGAAGCAAAGGACCGCCTCGATATCGACACAGAACGTCTAGCTTCCACAGAGCGCATGAAGGGACTGGAAGTAGGTGCCAAAATCGCCACCTCCAAGGCCCAGCTATCCGCGAAGGAGCAGGAGTCGGGGCTACGTATGGGTATAGAAGTGGCTAAAACTTCAGCCGCGGAGGCGGAGCGGGAAGCAGACCGTAAAGCGGCAGCAGAAACGCAGAATATTGATAGGGCTACACAGTTACTACAACAGGCTGCGCAAAGCGAAGAAACACCGGTTAACGAAGGAGGAGGAGAAGAGTAATGAGTGATACTATACTGGTACACCTATCAAAAACACTAGACGGAGACATGGAGTCTATTATTGATGGGCTATCCATGGGCGGGGCGTCTAGTTACGATGAGTATAAATACTCCTGTGGTATTATACGCGGTATGCTGATGGCCAAAAACCACGTTATTGAACTAGCACAAAGGATGGAAGACACTGATGACTGATATAAAACTCGCCACAAAAAGCGATACAGAACTTGATAAGGTCGCTGCAAAACAGCTTCCACGACCATCAGGATACCGCATCCTGTGTATGGTGCCTCCGGCGGAGAAGGAATTTGCCGGTGGACTGTTGAAGTCGGATATTACGATTCAGAACGAAGAGATACTGGCTACGGTGCTATTCGTAATGGAATTGGGTCCCGACGCCTACATAGACAATAAACGCTTTCCCGGAGGACCGTGGTGCAAGAAGGGCGATTTTGTAGTTGTTCGTCCCCACGCAGGCTCACGCTTGAAAATCCACGGGCAGGAATTTCGGATTTTGAATGACGACTCCATTGAAGCCGTCGTCGATGATCCAAGAGGCATTTACCGCGCATAACTAGAGAGGAAGTACCATGGCCGACAATAAGCCAACAATCGAAGACGAACGTGAAGACGACGATCTGGAAGTATCGCTTGAGGATGATAACCTCCAGATTGAAGTAGAGGACGATACCCCCGAAGAAGATAGAAATCGCCAACCACTACCAAAGGATTTGGTCAAGGAGTTGGAAGACGACGAGCTTGGCGAGTATTCTGATGCTGTTAAACAGCGCCTGAAGCAGTTCAAGAAGGTCTGGCATGACGAGCGGCGTGAGAAAGAGAAGGCGTCCCGCGAGCAGCAGGAGGCGCTGTCCTTTGCCAATCGTGTCCTTGAGGAGAATAAACGGCTGAAAGGCACGCTTAACCAAGGCGAGCAGGCTCTTATCTCTAGTTGGGGTGAAAACGCCAACTCGGCCATAGAAGTAGCCAAGCGGGAGTATAAGGAGGCCTATGAATCTGGCGATAGCGACAAGCTACTGGATGCGCAGACCAAGTTAAACGATGCTACATATAGGGCAAACCAAGTAAAAGGTTATAGACCTACTTTACAAGCCCCAGAAGAAGCTGTAGTATCGCCTCAACAGCAGCCAAATATTCCTCGGCCTGACCAGAAAACCCTAGCGTGGCAAGAGCGCAACGGATGGTGGGGTACCGATCCTGAAATGACTGCTTCTGCGCTCGGCCTTCACCAAAAGCTCCAGCGTGAACATGGTGACTCCTTTGTGGGTTCCGAAGAATACTGGCAAACCGTAGACACAACTATGAAACGCCGGTTCCCCGAATATTATGACGGGGATGACGACGATGCCGCGGCGACAGAAGCGCCCCGCAAAAAGGCCAAGGCTGCGAATGTAGTTGCGCCAGCTTCACGAAGCACCTCTCCCAGAAAAGTGGTACTGAAGGCCTCACAACTAGCAATTGCTAGAAAACTGGGCCTTACCCCGAAGCAATATGCTGAAGAACTCGTGAAAATGGAGTCGAACTGATGAACGATGTAAAACGCAACAATAGTGCCGAAAGCCGGGTGGACAGGGTGTTAGAAGCCCGCGAACATCAGGAACGTCCAAAGGTTTGGCAACCAGCATCCACGCTGCCAGAACCTATTAAGGAAGCCGGGTACAACTACCGTTGGATACGCGTTTCCAGTATGGGCAAAAGCGATGCCGCAAACGTATCTGGTAAGATGCGGGAGGGGTGGGAACCTGTTAGATCAGAGGAACAGCCACAGTTGGCAAAGTTGTCCGATGCAGATAGCAAGTTTACCGATAACATCGAAATGGGGGGCTTGCTCCTCTGTAAGATGCCAACTGAAATGGTAGGGCAGCGCGCCAAATATTTCAGTGACAAGAATAAAGCAAACATGGAGTCTGTCGATAACAACTTCATGCGCGATAACGATCCGAGAATGCCGCTTTTTACAGAGCGGAAAACAAAGACCTCTTTTGGTCGTGGCAATTAGAATAGGAGTTAGGCATGGCTTACCCTGCAATTGAAGCGCCGTATGGCCTTCGCCCAGTCAACTTGATTGGTTCACAGGTATTTGCCGGTGCAACGCGGCATATTCCAATTACTTCCGCCTCGGCAACCGCCATTTTTTATGGTGATGTTGTCAAGTTGGATAGTACTGGGACGTTGGCGAAAGACACTGGCACCAACACTGCAACACCTGTCGGTGTTTTCCTTGGTTGTTCGTATACTGATGCGACCTATGGCAAAACCTTCCGGCAGTCGTATCCCGGAGCCGTAACTGCTTCGGATATTGAAGCCTACGTAGCAGATGATCCAAACGTATTGTTCAAAGTAGCAGTCGTGTCCGGTACCACCGTTATTGGTGGTGTAGTGCGCACGGTTGTTGGCAACAATGCTGTTCTGGTTCAGAACGCAGGTTCCGCCACCACTGGCAATTCCGCAGTAGCCGCTAGCGCGACCACGAACACCACTTCAACGTGGCCGGTTCGTATCGTGGATGTAGTTGCTGAAACGGTGAATGCTTCGGGTTCTTATACCGAAGTCATCGTTAAATGGAACGCTGGTATGCACCAATATAACAACCCAACTGGCGTCTAAGGGAGACACACCATGGCAATTTCACGCGCACAACTGCTCAAGGAACTGCTTCCGGGCCTGAACGCTTTGTTTGGTTTGGAATACAAACGCTACGGCGAAGAGCATAAGGAAATCTACGAGAATGAAACCTCGGAACGTTCCTTTGAAGAAGAAACGAAGCTTTCGGGCTTCGGGGCGGCACCTGTAAAGAACGAAGGTTCTGGTATCGAATACGATACCGCACAGGAAGCATTCACTTCTCGGTATACCCACGAGACAATCGCGCTAGGCTTCTCCATTACGGAAGAAGCAGTCGAAGATAACCTCTACGATTCGCTGTCCTCGCGGTACACAAAGGGTCTGGCTCGCGCCATGGCCTATACCAAACAGGTGAAGGCTGCGGCTACCTTGAACAATGGGTTCGACAGTAACTACGTAGGTGGTGATGGCGTTGAATTGTTCTCGGCTTCTCACCCTCTGGTGTCTGGCGGTGTAAACGCAAACATCCCAACAACTCCGGCTGATTTGAACGAGACTTCCTTGGAAGCAGCGGTCATTCAGATTTCGGCGTGGACGGATGAACGCGGTCTGCTGATTGCGGCGAAGCCCAAGAAGTTGATTATCCCACCTGCGTTGCAGTTTGTTGCTACTCGCTTGCTCGAAACCGAGCTTCGCGTTGGTACGGCTGACAACGATCTGAACGCCCTCCGCACGAATGGGGCTATCCCTGAAGGCTACGGCGTCCACCACTGGCTCACCGATACGAACGCGTGGTTCCTTACTACCGACGTTCCAAACGGCCTGAAGCACTTCACCCGCTCTGCTATGAGTACAGGAATGGATGGAGACTTCGAGACGGGGAATGTCCGTTATAAGGCCCGCGAGCGGTACAGCTTCGGCTGGTCCGACCCACTGGGCATGTGGGGTTCTGCGGGCGCTTAACTCACGGAACAACAGTAGTAGTAGTAAGAAAGGGGGGTGTAATTATCCCCCTTTCTTTTTGTGTACTTTCTGCTATCTTACTAACTCTAGGAAAAACAACTCCCGTTGACTGCCCTAGCAGACGTAGTAGAGACAACGGGGGGCAGTGCTACTACACGGAGAAAAGACATGAGTACGACCACTTTTTCAGGCCCAGTTGTATCTACCGCAGGAATCCAAACAGGAGGCGCGGTAACCGCCCAATCCGCGGCTGTTATAACTGCTGGTGGCGGGGCCGCTCTCCTCACTGGCACTACCTCTACCATTGGTATTTACGCTGGTTCAGGCGCTCCCACCATTGCGGCTGCGCAGGGTTCCATTTACCTCCGCTCAGATGGAGCAGGTGTAGCATCTAGGCTGTATGTTAACACAACCGGCTCTACCACATGGACCGCAGTTTCCACCGCAGCTTAATAGGGGGTAACTATGCAGACCGATGTTAAAGCCACAAAACCGCTGACCGCCACTGGGGCGTTTGCAGACGCTAACGACAACGCAGTAGGGCGTACGCGTATCAAGGCGGTGTATGTCCACCTCGGTGCCGCTGCGGGGTCTGTAGCCCTTATAGATGGGGTTGGTGGGAAATACCTCCTTACGGTGAACACCCCCACAGATACACAGGCTGGGTGGGTACATATAGATTTACCGGGGCAAGGTATTATAGCTGAGATAGGGCTATACGCTACCCTTACGAATGTCACTTCAGTAGTAGTGGTCTACGGGTGATATGGAAAAGGAATCTCATTCTCTCGCTGGGCGGAAACTGTTCATAGGCCTACCCGCGTATGACTTCAAGGTATCCCTGAAGCTAGCTATCTCACTTGCGAAACTGGCACAGCACGCCCCTAGGCACGGTGTGGATATACAGATAGGTAGTATCTGCGGCTGCTCTGTTGTCTCCCGCGCCCGCAATCTGCTGGTGAATGACTTCTTGGAGTCTGAATGTGACACCCTGCTATTTATAGACTCCGATATAAATTTTGAAGCCGACGATGTGTTCCGGCTTATGGCTTGGACCGCGGAAAGCGGGCGGGATATTGTAGCGGGGGTGCCGCGGACCCGCAGCACAGACATGGTGTATATCGCTGATTTAGACGAAGACGAAGGTAGTCTCACCATGGATGCTAGGGGGCTAGTGAAGGCCCAACGCGTTGCAACAGCATTCATGATGATCCGTAGAGAAGTAATCACTTCCTATGTTGCACAGAACCCTACCCGCCAGTATTTCGACGGTAGGTTGAAGAAAATAGTCCCCTGCATATTTGATTTTCTCCTGACGGAGGAAGGGTATATTGGTGAAGATTACCTATTCTGCGACCAAGCGCGGGACCGTGGGTTCTCCATTTGGATAGACCCAGCTATCAAACTTGGGCACATGGGTGTCCAAGAATATGAGGGCGATTTTGGTGCGGATGTGCTGTATTTTATGATAGTACCTACAGTAGAAGAGGCTGCATAGTGGATGAAGTACATTGGTGGAATCTTATCCTTTCAGCTATATCGGGGTTGGTTATGTATTTGTTAAAAAGTCATTCCGATGAAGTGAAGCGGGTTAGTAAATTATTGAACCAGACGCGTGAGCAGGTCGCCCGTGACACTATGTCGCGTACTGAAGCTTCGGCTGCGTTCAAAGAACTCCAAATACGCATCGACCATCTAGGAGATAGGTTGAGCGATAAAATAGACAGTAACAACAGTAGATCAGGCGGGGGGAAATAATATGGCCCAGAGTTTCAAACAAGCATTCGCAGCGGCGCGCAAAGCCAAAGGCGCGGGGGGTACATTCTCGTGGAATGGTAAAAAATGGAATACTGATTACGAGGGGGAAAAAGCTGGTA
>Ga0335398_10000616_pt1 | contig 62789 bp, 64 predicted proteins | sample BON03_FD_205742 | JGI IMG/M metagenome (GOLD analysis project Ga0335398, IMG submission 205742) | Freshwater microbial communities from Lake Bonney liftoff mats and glacier meltwater in Antarctica - BON-03 (spades assembly) (version 2) | ecosystem: Environmental > Aquatic > Freshwater > Ice >... | reverse complement strand
CGCGCATTTGACAAGGTTTTATACCCCAAGATACAAAATCCTTGTCTTTTTTGAAAGGAATTTTACAACTATTTATACAGTAATAAATTGAATGTCAAATGATTGAACAATAAATAAGGCTCGACTATTTATATAGTTGAACATTCAAAAAAGGATATTCTAATTCATTGTTGTCCGATTAAAACTATTTACTGAATCTAGTTCAGTAAACGGTCTTGATTCTTTTGTCGGACAACAATGATAAAAATTAGTAAAAATTAACGATTTTGCCAAAGACGTTTTTTAGCATCTGAAGAGGCAAGTTTAAAAACAAAACCAACAGAGCCTTGAATGTGAGAGACCATAGCATTCGAATCTTCAGAAACAATTTTATAAATTCCTTGTCCAGTCAAACCAAATCTTGAAGAAACCCAAATAATTCCGCCACCTAATATGTTACCACTAAAAACACCTTCTGCATTTGTAACTGTTGTTGCACCATCAATGTAACTGATTCCTAATCCAATATAAGGGACTAATACTCGCTTACTGTTACCAAAATCATATCTTAAAGAAGCATCAACAGAAGTGTAATTAAATTTATTACTAATTAATTTTTTTACGTTCTCTAAAACATTAAATGTTAATGCCAAATCAACAGAAAATCCTTTAGACAATTCCCTTGTTACATTTATTCTTGGAAATTGCAAATTATATCTTTGTCCAATTTTCTCAGCAACCTCTTTATTAAAAAGTACAGAAGAGGATCCTAAACCAATAACCCATTTGTCTTTTGTTCCTTGACTATTACTTGATAAAGTGCACAAAACAAATAATAAAATTGTAAAAATTAAACTTTCTTTCATGGATGATTCTAGATTAGTTGGTGGTCAAATGTATAACTTCATTCTTTCAAAAATATTACAATCGCAAATAAATACACAAATTAAATTTATTTCTTTGACAAAGAAAAGTACATTTGTATAAAATTATAGCATTGAGTAAGCACATAATTGTAAAACACTATCAAAAATCTGCTAAAACCCAGCAAATTTTAGATCAATTACAAAAAGAGAACACCCATTTTCAACTATCGAATTTGGTAGGATCTTCATTGTCTTTTGTTATTTCAGAAACTTTTAAAAAGGCAGAAAAACCATTTCTTTTAATCTTAAATGACAAAGAAGAAGCTGCTTATTATTTGAATGATTTGGAGCAATTACTGAATGATAAAGATGTACTTTTTTATCCAGGTTCTTACAGAAGACCTTATCAATTAGAAGAAACAGATAACGCAAATGTTTTATTGCGATCAGAAGTTTTAAACAGAATAAATTCAAGAAAAAAACCAGCAATCATTGTAACGTATCCAACAGCGTTATTTGAAAAAGTAGTTACCAAAAAAGAGCTCGAAAAAAATACACTTAAAATTGCTGTTGGTGCGCATTTATCGCTCGATTTTGTAAATGAAATTTTATTTGAATACAAATTTAAACGAACTGATTTCACTACAGAACCTGGAGAATTTTCTGTGCGTGGAGGAATAATTGATGTTTTTTCCTTTTCGAATGATGAACCTTACCGAATCGAATTTTTTGGTGATGAAATAGATAGCATCCGTTCTTTTGATGTTGAAACGCAACTTTCTTTAGAGAAAAGGAAGAAAGTGAGTATTATGCCAAATGTGGAAAATAAAACGTTGCAAGAAAATCGTGATAGTTTTTTGAAATACATCTCAAAAGAAACGGTAATTTTTACTAAAAATGAAGAATTACTTTATGGAGGTTTAGATACCTTTTATGACAAAGCAAAAGAAGAATTTTTCAAATTATCTGGAGAAATAAATCATGCAAAACCCCACGAATTGTTTTGTGATGGAAATCAGATTAAAAAAGAAATTAATTCTTTTACAAAAGTTCAGCTTGTAAACACGACAAGCTTATCAGAAATAAATTTTCAAGTTCACCCACAACCTTCTTTTAATAAACAATTCGATTTACTAATTAAAAACTTAAACGAATTTTCATCCAAAGGATTTACCAATTATATTTTTTGCGATAATGAGCAACAAGCAAAACGTTTTCAAGATATTTTTGATGATAATGAAGAAAAAGTAAATTACGAAACCATCGTTTTTTCTCTGTATCAAGGTTTTGTGGATCTTGATGAAAAAATAGTTTGTTATACAGATCATCAGATTTTTGAGCGTTATCATAAATTTCGATTAAAAAATGGATACGCCAAAAAGCAATCCATCACTTTAAAAGAAATAAATAGTTTAGAAGTTGGCGATTATGTTACACATATTGATCACGGAATTGGGAAGTTTGGTGGTTTACAAAAGATAGATGTTGAAGGCAAAAAGCAAGAAGCAATTAAACTTTTTTATGGCGATAGAGATATTTTATACGTGAGTATTCATTCGCTTCACAAGATTTCTAAATTCAACGGGAAAGATGGAAAACCGCCTAAAATTTACAAATTAGGTTCTGGCGCTTGGAAGAAAATAAAACAAAAAGCGAAAGCAAGAGTGAAGCATATTGCGTTTAATTTAATTAATTTATACGCAAAAAGAAAACTAGAAAAAGGATACGCTTTTGGTCCAGACACCCACATGCAACATGAGCTGGAAGCGAGTTTTATTTATGAAGACACGCCAGACCAATTTACGGCAACGCAAGATGTAAAAACGGATATGGAAAAAGAGCAACCCATGGACAGGTTGGTTTGTGGTGATGTTGGTTTTGGAAAGACAGAAGTGGCAATTAGAGCAGCTTTTAAAGCGGTGGACAATGGAAAACAAGTAGCAATTTTAGTTCCAACAACTATTTTGGCTTTTCAACATTATAAAACTTTTACAGAACGATTGGTTGATTTTCCTATCAAAATTGATTATTTAAACCGATTTAGAACAGCAAAACAAAAAACCGCAGCAATTGACGGCGTAAATGATGGAAGTATCGATATTATTATTGGAACGCATCAATTAACAAATCAGCGAATAAAATTTAAAGATTTAGGTTTATTAATTATTGATGAAGAGCAAAAATTTGGCGTTGCCGTAAAAGACAAACTAAAAACGCTCAAAGAAAATGTAGATACGTTAACCTTGACAGCAACTCCAATTCCTAGAACTTTACAATTTAGTTTGATGGCTGCCAGAGATTTGTCTGTAATTTCTACGCCGCCACCAAATCGTCATCCTATAGAAACAAATGTCATCCGCTTTAGCGAAGAAGTTGTGCGTGACGCTATTTCTTATGAAATTTCTCGTGGCGGACAAATATTTTTTATTCACAATAGAATTGAAAATATTAAAGAAGTTGCCGGTTTAATTCAGCGTTTAATTCCCAATGCAAAAGTTGGAATTGGGCACGGACAAATGGAGGGCAAAAAATTAGAAGGTTTGATGTTGGCTTTTATGAACAACGAGTTTGATGTTTTAGTTTCAACTACGATTGTGGAAAGCGGATTGGATGTGCCAAATGCAAACACCATTTTTATTAATAATGCGAATAATTTTGGCTTGTCTGATTTGCATCAAATGCGTGGACGAGTTGGGCGATCTAACAAAAAAGCATTTTGTTATTTTATCACTCCGCCGTTTCACATGATGACAGATGATGCACGAAAAAGAATTCAAGCTTTAGAGTTGTTTTCTGATTTAGGAAGCGGAATTAATATTGCCATGAAAGATTTAGAAATTCGCGGTGCCGGAGATTTATTGGGCGGTGAACAAAGTGGATTCATTAATGATATTGGATTTGACACCTACCAAAAAATATTGAATGAAGCGATTGAAGAATTGAAAGAAAACGAATTTGCAGAATTGTATCCACAAGACACTTCCAAGCCAAAAGAGTTTGTAAAAGAAGTGACTATTGATACCGATTTCGAAATTCTTTTTCCTGATAATTACATCAATTCTATTACAGAAAGACTGAATTTATATACCGATTTAAACAGCCTAAAAACAGAAGGCGAATTAAATTTATTTGAAACAAAATTGATTGACCGTTTTGGAAAAACACCAAAACAAGTTAAAGATTTATTGGACTCTGTGCGAATAAAATGGTTGGCAAAAAAACTTGGTTTAGAGAAAGTTGTATTGAAGAACAAGCGAATGCTTGGGTATTTCGTTTCTGATCAACAAAGTGCCTTTTATCAAACAGACAATTTTACGAATGTGTTGAAATATATTCAGCAAAATCCAAAATCTGTTGTGATGAAAGAGAAAGAAACCAAAAATGGATTGCGATTGTTAATTACGTTTATTAGAATTGATACTGTAAAAATTGCTTTGGAAATATTGAATAAAATTTAATTTTTAAACCAAAACTCGTTAAAACCCAGAAAGGGTTTGAAACCCTTTCTGGGATATACTTTAAATTAACAATGGAAAACGCACACATAAAAAACTTATCATTTTTACTTTTAGCAACTCTTTTTATAAGTACTTCTGGTGTTTTAGGTAAATATATTGCAATGCCAGCAGAAGTGATTATTTGGTTTAGAGGTAGTTTTGGAGCTATATTTATTTATGCGTTCTGTAAGTTTAAAAAAGTCAATTTAAAAATAAACTCAAAAAAAGATGTATTTTCTTTTATAGTTAGTGGTTCTTTAATGGGTTTACATTGGGTTTCTTATTTCTATGCGTTAAAATTATCTAATGTTGCATTGGGCATGTTATCTATGTACACATTTCCCGTAATGACTGCACTTTTAGAGCCTTTTTTCTCTAAACAAAAATTGAACGGAATTCATGTTTTATTAGGTTTTGTGGTGTTGATTGGTGTGTATATTTTAGTTCCTAATTTTTCTTTAGAGAATGATGAAGCGAAAGGAATTTTATTAGGCGTTTTTTCTGCACTTTGTTATGCCTTAAGAAATTTAACTATCAAAAAGCACGTAAAAAAATACAATGGAAGTATGATTATGTTGTATCAATTAATAATCGTGACAATTTTATTGTTACCCGTTTTATTTTTGAGCGATGTTTCTAATTTTCAAAGTCAATTACCATTATTGGTGTTAATTGCATTACTAACAACTGCAATTGGGCACACAATGATGGTGAATTCTTTACAGCATTTTTCTGTTGCAACAGCAAGTATTATTAGTAGTGTTCAGCCCATTTTTGGAATTATAATTGCCTATCTTTTTGTTAGCGAAATACCAAGTGTAAATACGTATATTGGTGGAAGTTTAATTTTATTAACCGTTATTATTGAGAGTTTTAGGAGTCGGAAAAAATCTTAAATATTATTTTATTTGTTTTTTAATCCAATTTGGTAATGGAATGAAATTGTTGTTTTTCCAGTAATTATCATTAAAATTACTAGTGATTTTAGTACTATTTTGAACAGATAAATTTATAAATTTCAGATTAGAATCCTCAATATCAACATAATTATATAGTGTTATCCGATAATCTGTAGAATAAATTGATTGTCCATATGGCACATGAAAGTCCTCTGCTTTCTTCAAATACCATTTATCATTCTTTTTTTTAAAGGTAATATCATTCCAAATTTCATTATTTTTACTATTAATCAACGTCTTCCTTATAATTGCAAAATCTTCCATATCAATAAACAATTCCCCTTTTTTATAATGTGTGCTTTTATCAGTATAAAATGATATTACATAACAATTTCTACCTAAAATAGTTGATTTTTCAATCAAGTCATACTTGTATATTCTCTTCCCTTTTTTCTGAAGATAATCTTCTCTGTATTTGTAAATATTATCAATATACATTTTATCCATAGTAATTACTCTATGATCTTTCAACTGTTGAATTGAGTCTTCTGTTAAATATTTAACCCGCCCTTTTTCTATTTTATATTTGGTGTTGTGCAATCTATTCTGCTTAACAATACCAGAATATTCTTCTATTGATTGCAATTTGCTGTCATTGGTATAATTAATAACTCTGTTGTAAAAATTATAATATACAGGCTCTACCAAATGATTTTTCTTGAAGTTTTTAAAAACTTTATCCATAATATCATTGACATTTACCGGATTTGCAGTTATGATAACCTCCTCTAAATTTTCTATATTGACTTGCAACTTAATAACTAAATTATCAGTTGATATATTAAGTAATTTAAATATCTTTTCCTTGTAACCAATACTTGAAATTTGCAACTCATCATTTTTTGCAACAATTAAATAAAAATTACCGTCTGCATTAGTGATTGTACCTTGATTTAGTTTCGAAGAAAAAACATGAACATTAGGAATTCCTTTTTTCGAATCAACATCAATAATTTTTCCAGCAATTACTATTGGATTTGCAGCAATCTTATTGGATGCAATTATTAATAGTAAAAATATATAAATAGTTTTCTTCATTTTTTTAAATTATAGATTCATAAACATACATTTATTTGATAAAAGCGAAAACCTAATAAATAAGTTTAGCCCTGATTGAGCGGTTTGTTTGAGCTCTCACGCTTTTTAGCGTGAAGCGAGTAGCGAAAGCAGGAAATAGCTTCAAAAAAGAAAAAAGAGATTGCTAAAGTTTACAGAAAAGTAAACTTTACAATAACAATAAAACACTAAAACAACTCTTTATTAGTTATATTCAAGTAATTACGTTTTACAAAAACTAAAATAGTATCTAAAATTTCTCCCATATTTTCACATTCTCTAAAATTTACATCTCCCACATACTTTAAGAGATCTTTTTTTAATAGTTCAACATTTTCTGGAAAAGATATCGTGTCATTTTTCATACATTTTATTAAACGAGCCGTTCTTTTTGGCGCGGTAATCATTCTTTTTGCCATGAAAGAGCGTTCTTCTAATTTGTATTGGCGAATAGAACTATTCTGCAATTTTCTACCAACCATTTCTATCATTTTAAAGTTTTCCTTCATGAATTGCAGGTTGTACACTCTTAAATTTCCTTCAAAAGATTGCTGGTCAAAATCGATTGCTCTAATTTTATAAACAATGTGATCAAAATCGTGCGTTGGCGTAATTACATAATTGTAAGAACGCATATCGCCCAATAAACGCACCAAACAACGCTCTTTAAATTTGACAAATTCTTTTGCAATTTGAGCTTTTTCTAATTCGGTACATTTTGGTAAAAAATATTTTATAAAATCGTCTCCCGGTATTCCTGCAATGTGTTCTTCTATTAAAGTGTCTTCATACACCAAAAAATTCATATTGTGTGGAGATAAAATATGTTCTAATTCCAAACCATAAACACGTGAAGCATCTGCTTTTTTAACATAGAAATACGTGAAATTATCATTTAGAATATTTCTGATTTTAATGCGAAATGGTTTCGAGTTCCCAAACGTACAATAATCAATGGCATCAACATTTAAATAGGGTATTGTTTCAATATTCCCGTCAGAATGCAACATTGTGTATACCTGTTTAAGACTTCTGTCTATTTCATAGCGATCAGAATCAGAGTAATACGTTCTAACCCAAAGTGTGTCTTTGTCATATTTATCATAGACAGTTATTGAGCCTTGAAAACGTAATAAATCATCATAAAAAATGGAAATTTTAAGACTCCGTTTGTATTTTATCAAATATTCTTTCAGCATGTCATTTATAGGAAATGCTGGTTTCTTTTTTGACATTAATTTTCTATTCAAAGACATATTTTAAATTTTGTTCTTTCTTAATAATTAAAATTAAGCACAGTTTTTTTAATTTTGATAAATTTTGAGAAAAAAAAGATTTTTTTGATAATCTATAAATGTAAGAATAAGTTAAGCAACCGCAAACAACTTTCCTGGCAAAGGTTTTAAAATGCCCTTCATTTCCATTTGCAATAAAATGGATGATAATTTATAAACAGGTATATTGCAACTCAATGCAATAATATCTAACAATTGTTTTTCATTCTTTAATAAAAAATCATAAATATTCTGTTCGTCTGCATTTAATTCGATAAATAATTGTTTCTGAATTGGTTTTTTTGCTTTTTCTTGAACGTCCCAATTCAACATTTTTACAATATCTTCTGCAGATGTTAGCAAAGCAGCTTTATTGTATTTAATTAAATTATTACATCCTTTACTGTAAATATCTGTAGTTTTTCCTGGCAATGCAAACACTTCTTTGTCGTAAGAATTGGCAATATCTGCAGTTACCAAAGAACCGCCTTTTGATGCAGATTCTATAATAATTGTTGCTTTAGATATTCCTGCAACAATTCTATTTCTTTTTAGAAAGTTTTCTCTTAATGGAGCTTCATTATGCCAAAATTCGGTTAAAAACCCACCATTTTCATTTACTTCATTAATATATTTTTTATGAATCTTTGGGTAAATTTGTTCAAATCCATGCGCTAAAACAGCAATGGTTTGGAGTTTGTTTTTAATTGCTGCTTTGTGTGCACTAATATCTACACCGTAGGCAAAGCCACTTACAATAATTGGATTATGTACCGCCAAATCTTCAATTAATTGGTTGCAAAAATCTCGTCCATAACTGGTGATATTTCTCGTACCAACAATAGAAATTATTTTTTTATTAGAAAAATCGAGTTTTCCATCTTTAAAAATAAGAATTGGAGCATCTATACAATGTTGTAAATGCTGCGGATAATCATCATCTAAAAAATAGGAATATTCAATCTTATTTTTGTTAATATAATTGAGTTCTTTCTCTGCTAATTTCAAGTTATTTGCGTCGAATAAATTACTTGTTACATGACTCCCAATTCCGTTTATTTTGTGTAATTTATGTATTTTCTCATTAAAGATTTCCTCAACGCTTCCAGTAGCTGCAATTAATTTCTTTGCGCTAATGTCTCCAATAGCTTTTGATCTTTGTAAACGCAGAATAGCGAGTAGTTTTTCTTCTTTCAATTGATAACAATTTGATTTTCAATATACAATATTTTTGTTAATAATTATTAACCTTTCCGCTTCTTTTAGAACATAAAGTTTCTATATTTGTAAAGATGATTTTAGCCAACTACATTAACGATTTATTATACCGATACGATTGCGTAATAATACCAAATTTTGGTGGATTTATAACCAACACGATTGGTGCAAAAGTGAATGAAAATTCACACACATTTTATCCGCCAACCAAACAAATTACGTTCAATTCGCATTTAAAACATAATGATGGTTTGTTGGCAAATTACATTGCAAAAGCAGAAGATATTTCTTTTGAAAAAGCGAATGAATCAATTTTAAAATCAGTAAATTTCTGGAATCAGCAGCTGCAATCTGGACATGTATTTATTGATAATGTTGGGAAAATTTCTTTGAGTAAAGAAAATCAACTTCTTTTTGAGCCGATAAATTCAGTTAATTATTTAACAGATGCGTTTGGTTTATCAACTTACAAATCAGCAACAATATCAAGAACTTCTCAAAAAGTAATTCCAATACAAACCGCTGAAACAAAAAACTCTGTAATTCCTGCTTTTATTAAATACGCAGCTGCGGCAGCAATTTTGCTAACCGTTGGTTTATTTGGATATTACGCGTTTCAAGAAAATCAACAGAAAGAAATTTACGCTACACAGGAAAAAGCGTTGGAGAAAAAAATACAATCAGCTACTTTTGTAATTTCAAATCCATTACCAACTATTGAATTAAACGTTGTTAAAGAAACTCCAAAACCGTATCATATTATTGCAGGCGCTTTTCAATTTGCTGATAATGCAGATAAAAAAGTAGCACAATTAAAAGAAAATGGCTACTCGGCTAAAATTCTTGGCATCAACAAATGGGGCTTAACAGAAGTTGCTTTTGAGAGTTTTTCTGATAAAGAAACTGCGTTTTCTAAACTAGCAGAAATCAAAAAAAACGTATCAAAAGATGCATGGATTTTGATTAAAACTTTCGAATAAAATTGCGGTATTCTTAATGATTTTTCATCATTGGTTTTACCACCGAATCTTTATCTTTGCAAAAAAAAGTATTGATGGATCCTAAAACGCCAAAAGAATCTTTAACCACACTTACAGATTTAGTTTTGCCTGGAGAAACTAATTATTTAGACAATCTTTTTGGTGGAGAATTACTAGCAAGAATGGACAGAGCTTGCAGTATTGCTGCAAGAAGACATTCGCGCAGAATTGTAGTAACGGCTTCTGTAAATCACGTGGCTTTTAACAAATCTGTGCCCGTTGGAAGCGTAGTAACTATTGAAGCGAAAGTTTCTAGAGCATTTAAATCTTCTATGGAAATTTATGTTGATGTTTGGATAGAAGACAGACAATCTGGCGATAGAACTAAAGTAAACGAAGGTATTTATACATTTGTTGCCGTTGATGAAACGGGGAAACCAATTCAAATTGCACAAATAATTCCAGAAACTGATATCGAAAAAGAACGTTTTGAAGGTGCTTTGCGTAGAAAACAATTGAGTTTAATTTTAGCAGGAAAATTAAACCCAAATGAAGCTACAGAACTAAAAGCTTTATTTATGAATTAAGTTTAAAAGTTATGAATAGTTTAGAAATTAAAATTATAAAAACCATAATAATCATTGGATTTGTAATTGCTGTTCGGTTACTCACTTACAGCTCATTAAAAAAAATTCAAGAAAAATTCGGCTTTAAAAAAGTTAGAATATTACTATTAAAAAAAGTAATCTCTATCGTATTTTATATCACTGCACTCATTGTAATTTGTTTTATTTGGGGAGTTGATGAAAAACAATTAGCTGTTTATATCTCTTCTTTTTTAACCATTTTAGGAATTGCTTTTTTTGCACAATGGTCAATATTATCAAATGTAACGGCAAGTTTAATTTTGTATTTTAATTATCCTGTAAAAATTGGTGATTCTTTAACCATTATGGAAAAAGAATATGAAATCAGTGGAAAAATTACTGATATTGGAGCCTTTTTTATTACGTTAAAATCTGGCGATGGTGAATTTATAACACTTCCGAATTCAGTAATTTTACAGAAAACAATAAAATTTAAGCAATAAAAAAGAGCGAGATAAATTTCGCTCTTTTTACTTTTGTTTTTCAATTCAATTTATTTATGCCATCTGCTTTTTATGCTTTCCTTCGTAAATTTCTTCTACTAGTTTCGCATTAAATGCTGGTAAATCTTTTGGTGTTCTACTTGTTACTAGTCCAGAATCTACAACAACTTCTTCATCTACCCAAGTTGCTCCAGCATTAATTAAATCAGTTTTTACAGACTTATAAGAAGTAATTTTTCTTCCTTTTAAAACATCTGCTTCTGCCAATAAAATTGGTGCGTGGCAAATTGCTGCTACTGGTTTGTGGTTTTCAAAAAAGCTTCTAATAAAAGCTACTGCTTTTTTATTTGTTCGTAAAATATCTGGATTAATCACACCTCCAGGCAACATTAAAGCGTTGTAATCTTTGTGAGAAACTTCGTCAATTGTTTTATCTACTTTAAAAGATTTGCTCCAATTTCCATCTTTCCATCCTTTTATTTCGCCAGGTACTAATGAAACTATGTGCACATCTGCTCCTGCTTCTTCTAACGCTTTTTTTGGTTCTGTTAATTCACTTTCTTCAAATCCGTTTGTTGCTAAAATAGCAACTGTCTTTCTTTCTAAATTTTCCATCGTCCTAAATTTTGTGATTCGCAATTATCGATAAATTCTTTATCATAAATAAGATTATCTTATTTTTAAACTACAAACTTACAGAAATGTGTGTAGTTTGATTAACGCAAACAATTAAATTCGTGACGTTTTTAAAAGGAATAATCTAAAATATTCTTTATTTATTTCCCTTTTTCATGGGAATGAAAATTTAAACGAATATCTCAACAAAAAGGCGAAAAAATAATTTTATCTTTTTAGAATCCATGAAGCAGGATTCAGTCTAGTCGTATTTTTGAAAAGCACAAAAATCAACTTTGTTTTTCCAGTAACTTTATCAGTAAAAACCTCACCTAATGCTTCACCCGTAGATACGGTTTGTCCTTTTTTAACGTAAACTTTTCCTAAATTGTTATAGGCAGAAATATAATTTCCGTGTCTTACCAATACGTTTCTGTGCCCTTCAGAAGTTAATAAAACATTTAAAACTTCACCACTAAAAACAGCTTCTGCATTCGTGCCTTTTTCAGTAACAAAATGCAAACCTGTACTGTTTATGGTTATTCCGCCTAAGGTTGGGTGTGGCTGGTTACCGAACGTTCGTGTTATAATTCCGCTTCTAACAGGCCAAGGTAATTTTCCTTGATTTTGCTCAAATCTCACTGCTAATGCTTTTGCTTCTGGACTTAAAATAAATTCTTCAGATTTTACATTTCCTTTTTTAGCATTCGCTTTTGCAATTTCTTCACGAATCAATTTATCAATTTTTCTAGCAACGTCTTCTTCGTCTTTTTGCTTATTTTTTAATTCTTTGGTGTATTTACGTTCTTTCTTTTTTATTTCTACAGCTAAACTTTCCTGTACTTTTTTATCCTTTTCTATACTTTGTTTCTGCTCGTTTTGTTCGGTAGCTAAAAAATCTTTTTCTTTTTTCTGAACTAAAAGAGAATCGTTTAACACATCGATAAGAGCAGTTTGTATTACGATTTCTTCACCTTGTTTTTTTCTGAAATCTGCATATTGATTCATATACTTCATTCTTTTGTATGCTTGGTAAAAACTTTCTGATGAAAAAATAAACATAACTCTACTTTGTTGTGATTTGCTTTTGTATGATTTAAAAATCATATCTGCATAATCTTTTTTAAGCGCTTTTAATTCAATATTTAATTTGTCTATTTTCTGTTCATTTTTCCGTACTCTTCGTTGTAAGATTGCTGATTCTAAAGTAATAGTTTCAATAAGTTTTTCTCTAACTTCAATCTTTTTATTGATATCTCTTAAATCTTCAAGTACATTCTTTTCGTTTTTTTGCGTTTGAAATAGCAATCGATCTAATTGCTTCATTTCATATTGCAATCTTTTTCTATCCGCTTCTAATTCCTTTCTGGTTTGCGTAAATCCAACAGCATTTATCAACAAGAAGAAACAGAAAAAAAGTAAGGTTAATTTGCGCATTATTACAGTTGAATTCTTTTATAACCACTTGGTGTTTCATGAGAAAAATCTAATGCTGTATTAAACTCAACATCATTATATTCTATAGAAACTTTGGTCGTTTTATAATTATCTTTAGCTAAAATGTTCACATTTCTTGGCATATCTACTTTATCTTGATAAAAATAATCGCTATATAAAATTTCTAAACTTTGATTTTTAGATGAATTTCTTAACGATTGATTGTCCAACTTAAAATTAATCGGATTTACCGCAAACAAAATTGAAAATAAATCTGCTTGTACTTTTGGCGTCATCACATAAGATTGATTTACAATTGCATTGTTAAATTCTTTATCTTTTAAATCAAAAACCGTTTGCCCTAAAAGTAAATTTTGCAATTGTGCAAAGGTAACATTTGTTCCTAAAAAATCTGTAATTACAGAAAAATCTGTTTCCAAATAATCTTTTTCATAAGGCGAATAATAACTCACTGTTGTAGGTGTAATTTTTACCCTAAAAACCGTAATAAATTTGGTTCCTTTCATCCAAATCACTTCGTCTTTTTTCATTTTTAATAGCACCCTAAAATTTTCGTCTATTTTACCGTTATCAAAAGAAACTTTTAGTCTTGCTTCAATAGTTTCTTTATTAAAATTTGCTGCTAAATGTTTCTTTATAATCTTTCTTGAAGACATTTCACTCACAGTGTATTCGGCATCCATTATTGCTCTTTTATTACTTTTGCAAGCCGTAAAAACGAGTAAAAAAATAAGTATATATTTTGTAAATTTCATATTACGATTTTAATTTATCAGCCAAATCTCTATATTTTTTAGCTTCGTTTGTGTTTCCATTTCCCTCTAATGCAATTGCCATTTGAGTATAAAAATTGGCTTCCATCTTCTCTTCTATCACAAAATCAATACCGTTTTTTAAAATTGCTAGCGCTTCTTTAAATTTTTGCAACTTATTTAATGCTTTTCCATTTGTTAAATATAATAACGATTGCGCAGGAAATAAAGAAATTCCTTTTTCAGAAAACTTTTTTATTTCTAAATTATTGTTTTCATTTTCTAAAATAGCACATATTTTTAAAAGTGATTCGTACGTTTTATTATCCTCAAATTCCTGTACTAAACTCTCTAATGTCTTTTCGGACTTTACTTCTTCCATTTCATTAATTTCGTTTGCAAGTAATCTACTTTTAATTTGCTTTAAACCTTTAGATAATCCTTTTTCTTTCTCAATTTCTTCCAATAATTTTATTGATTTATCAAACTCTTTATTGGATAAATACAAATAAACCAAATCACTTTTTTTATCAGCATTTAATTTTACTATTTTTTCTTGGGTTGCAATTGCTTCCTTAAAATTTCTATCTTTTTTATTTATTTCCACTAAATGCGTCAACATCCAACTATTTTCTGGCTCTTGAGCAAGTGCTCTATTTATATATTCTTTAGCTAGTAAGGTTTCATTTATGAACAAATAATTTTTAGAAAACTCAAAGAAAACAGCAACATTATTTGGCAAAAGCTGATTGCATTCTTCTAAATTTTCAATCGCCTTTTTATAATTGGTAATCGATTTTTCTGATAATGCTTTAAAGAAATAGTGTTGAAATCTTAATTCCTTTTCTTCGGATAAATCGGATGCTAACGGAATGCTATCTTGTGCTGAAAAATTTAGAGAAAATAGAATAAAGAACAAAGAGAAGAGAGCATATTTTGTGTAAACAGCTCTCTTTTTTCTATTTTCTATTTTCTCTACTCTTATCCTCATTAAGTTAATTCTGTATAATCTCCAATACTTACAGATGTATATTTTGCATTGTATTTTGCGTAATTTCCAATCATTGCATTATCTAAATCTGCATTTAAAATTTCTACATTATTCTGTATTAAAGAATTTACAATCGTAGAATTTGCTATCAAACTATTTGCACCAATAGAAACATAAGGGCCAATTTTAGTGTTTTTCAAAACCACATTTTTACCTACATAACAAGGTTGTATAATTTCTGAATTCTCTAAAACAACATCTTTCGAAACTAAATTGTTTCCTTTGTCATGCTCGAATCCTAAAATCTGTTTGTTGGTATCAACTGTTGGATCTTTCTTTCCACAATCCATCCAAACATCTACTTTTCCAGGAACAAATTTTGCGCCTTTTTCTTTTAAAGCTTCTAAAACTTCTGTTAATTGAAATTCTCCAGACGGGCGAATATCATTATCAATTAAATGCTTTATTTCCCCTTTTACTTTATCGCCATCTTTAAAATAATAAATCCCGATTATTGCTAAATCAGAAACAAAATCTTTAGGTTTTTCAACAAAATCTGTAATAAAACCGTCTTCTAATTTTACCACACCAAAAGCTTCTGGATTCTCAATTTGTTTTACCCAAATTGCGCCATCTGCATTTGCATCCAATTTAAAATCTGCTTTAAAAAGTGTGTCTGCAAAAGCAACAACACAAGGACCAGATAAAGAATCCTTTGCGCAATAAATAGCATGTGCAGTTCCCAGCGCTTCTTCTTGCACGTAAACAGCACCTTTTGCGCCTAATTCTTTTGCTATATTTAGTAACTTTTCTTCTGTATCTGATGGAAAACCTTTCGCGGCAGGACCAATAATAAATGCAATTTCATCTATTTTTTGATTCACTACAGATGCAATATCCTCAACCAATCGTTGTACAATTGGTTTGCCAGCAATTACGGTTAAAGGTTTGGGTATTGTTAATGTGTGAGGTCTTAAACGAGAACCTATTCCCGCCATTGGTACTATAATTTTCATGTTTTTTCTTTTCAATAAATAGGCTGCAATATACCAAATAATGAGTTAGTTTAAATAGAAACAAACTTTAAACAGGTGTTTTTATGAGATAATTTATTAGAAACGAATTCCCCACGAATTCACGAATTTCAATCTCTTAAATATAAACATTAATTTCATTATTGTAAAATTCCTTTGGGATTTTCAAAATAAGTACTATCATTTTAATTTACCCCACTATAAAAAAATTAATGATTCGTGAATTCGTGGCAGGTTTTATAGCATTTAATTATTATTGACCTCAAAAAATTATATTATAAAATTGCCATTTATTTACCAAATTAACACTCGAGATTTTCGTTTCTTTGCAAATCATTAAAAAAAACTGAATTGTGAATTATTTATCCGTAGAAACTATCTCTAAATCTTATGGTGAACGTGTGTTGTTTGAAGACATTTCATTCGGAATTAGCAAAGACCAAAAGGTTGCTTTTGTTGCCAAAAACGGAACAGGAAAAACATCTATTTTAAATATTATTGCTGGTTTAGACACGTCAGATTCTGGTCAAGTAGTTATTAGAAAAGATATTTCTATGGCTTATTTGGCGCAAAACATGGATTTAGATCCTAAATTAACCATTGAAGAAACCATTTTTGCAACGGATAACAAAATTTTATCAATTGTAAATCAATATGAAAAAGCACTACTAAATTTAGACGATACAGATGCGTATCAAGCTGCTTTTGAGTTGATGGAACAATACAATGCGTGGGATTTTGAAACACAATACAGACAAATTTTATCGAAATTAAAATTAGACGATTTAACGCTAAACGTTGGATTACTTTCTGGTGGACAGAAAAAACGTCTCTCTTTGGCTATTGTTTTAATTAGCAAACCAGATTTTTTAATTCTTGATGAACCTACAAATCATTTGGATTTAGAAATGATTGAATGGTTGGAATCGTTTTTTGCGACAGAAAAAATTACACTTTTTATGGTAACGCATGATCGCTACTTTTTAGAGCGTGTTTGTAATGAAATTATCGAATTAGATCAAGGAAAGTTGTATAAATACAAAGGAAATTATTCGTATTATTTAGAGAAAAGAGAAGAGCGAATTGAGTTAGAACAAATGTCGACAGACAAAGCTAAAAGTTTGTTTAAAAGCGAATTGGCTTGGATGCGAAAACAACCGAAAGCGAGAACTACAAAATCGAAATCTAGAATTGACGATTTTTATCAAATTAAAGAAAAAGCAAGTGCGCGTAGAAAAGACCACCAAGTTGAGCTAGAAATAAATATGGAACGTTTGGGAAGCAAGATTTTAGAGCTTCATAATGTGCATAAATCGTTTGACGACAAAGTAATTTTAGACGGATTTGACTATGTTTTTAAGCGTGGCGAACGTATTGGAATTATTGGTAAAAACGGAACAGGCAAATCTTCTTTTTTAAATGTTATTACGCATAAATCTCCTGTTGATAAAGGAAAAGTTGTTATTGGCGAAACAGTAAAGTTTGGTTATTACACGCAAGCCGGAATTGTAGTTAAAGAAGGGCAAAAAGTAATTGAAGTGGTTAAAGAATTTGGTGAATTTATTCCGTTAGATAAAGGTAGAAAAATTTCTGCTTCGCAATTATTAGAACGCTTTTTATTTGATAAGAAAAAACAATATGATTTTGTAGAAAGATTATCTGGAGGAGAACAAAAACGGTTGTATTTGTGTGCTGTTTTAATTCAGAATCCCAATTTTTTAATTTTGGATGAACCAACAAACGATTTGGATGTTGTTACTTTAAATGTTTTGGAAAACTTTTTGTTAGATTTTCCTGGTAATTTATTAGTGGTTTCTCACGACAGGTATTTTATGGATAAAATTGTTGATGCGTTATTTGTTTTTCGTGGTGATGGATTGGTAGAAAATTTCCCTGGTAATTATTCTGATTTTAGAGACTATGATAACTCTAAAGATGTTGAAGATGCAGTTCAGGAAATTAAAGCAACGAAAATTCAGAAAATTGAAGCAAAAAAAACAAAGAATGTTTTAAGTTTTGATGAGAAAAGAGAATTCGGAACACTAGAAAAAGACATAGAAAACCTACAAAAAAAGAAAACGTTGATTGAAACTCAATTTTTAAATGTTGAAGTTGCTTCCGAAAAAATTGATGAAACATCGAAAGAATTGCAAACTACTATTGATACTCTTGAAGAAAAAGAGAATAGGTGGTTGGAGCTGACGATGAAATTGGAGGAATAAGTTTGTAGACTTTAGCTAAAAAAAATGAACACATAGAGAGATAGAAAAACATAAATCTATTTTTTTATGTGTTAAATAAAAATCAAACACTTACAATATCTTCATCTGTCAATAAAGGTTCATTGTTAAAACGCAATAAAATTTGCGCAACAGCAATGGTATCTTTTTCGCAATACGTTACAATTCTATCAATATCTTTTTCTTTGTAGTACACTTTTGCCACTTCGCTTCCATCAATATCATCTTTTGGAGAAGGAATTCCCAAAATTGTAGTGAGTAATTTTACAGAAGAATAATGTTTGTAATCGCCAAATTTCCATAATTCCATGGTGTCTAAATGCGGAATTTCCCACGGTTTCTTACCGAATAAATTTAGCTTTTTAGGTAAGTTAATTCCGTGAATTATCATTCTTCTGGCTATAAATGGGAAATCGAATTCTTTTGCATTATGACCACACAACACATGATTTTCTTCATTGAAGTGAGTGTCTAATAACTGTTTAAAATCGGTTAAAATTTTATGCTCATCATCGCCAAAAAAAGAAGTAAGCCGCAATTGTTTGTGTTTATCCTTTTCGATAAAATAACCAACAGAAACACAAATTATTTTTCCGAATTCTGCCCAAATTCCGGCACGTTCATAAAAATCTTCTACGCTAATATCATCTTTGCGCTGATACAATGTTTTTTTATCAAACAATTCTTTAATTTCTTCAGATACTTCGCTCCAATTTTCATGCTGTGGCACGGTTTCAATATCTAAAAATAAGATGTTTTTTAAGTTGGTTTTTAAATTCATTGCTATTTTTCCTTAATAAAAATATACATAGCTGCCGTTTCAATTTTTGAAAGCCCTGATGTTGTTTTTTCTTTATAATCAAAATTCAAATTAGTGAATATTAATTTTATTCCTAAATCATCAGCCTCATTTATTAATTTCATTTCATACAATTCTCTGTTTGTATTTTCACTGCTTTTTTGTAGCAAATTTTTAAAATATCAACAATTTTATTTGCTATGCTCCATTTCCAATAAGAATCTGTAAAAGTTTCCTCTGGGTTAAAACCTAAAACCAGCGTGACTTTATTTAACGTGCTTCGCTAATTCAAATATTTTGCAATGTCATGAAATTGATTTTTTTCATCATAAATAACTTTAAAGTTTTTCGCTTTTAAATTACTCAATAAAAAAACGAGAAGAGATTAACCAACTTATTCCTAAAACAAAAGTCATGATTACTTTTTGATATTCGATATTATCTAAAGAATCTGTCTCAATTAAAATGAACACAAAAAATGTTCCTATAATTGCCCAAAAAAGCACAATTGGGAATCTGTTTAAAGCCGTTTTTGCCTTAAACTTTATTTCATCTAAAGAAGGAAATAGTTTCAAATTATTAATTTTCTTTTTAGAAAGATACAAAAATAAAAAAGCACTGACTTAAAATCAGTGCTTTATAAATTTAATGAAATTTTGTTCTTATCTAATTACTAGCTTTTTAGTTGCAACATTATTTCCTTCTTTCACTTTTAAAATATAAACCCCTGTATTTAATGAGTTTACTTCAATTGATCTAGAAGTTCCAGAAAAACTTTGTGAAACCATCTGTCTTCCTAAAATATTAAATATCGAAATTTCTTTTTCATCAGAATTAGAAGAAGTAATAGTAAATCTTCCATTAGAAACCGGATTTGGATATGTTTTGAAACCATTAATTTGATTCTCTTTTACAGAAGCAGTAGTATTATTTACAAAAGAAATATCATCCCAATAGGTAACAGCTCCAGAATACGTTCTTAATTCAAAATAAAACTGTGTTGCTCCAACAGGCGCAATAACCGTAGTTTCATATTTAGACCAAACTCCGCCATTATTATCTAAATAACCACCGTCTGGACCTCTTAAAGCACCATCTGTGGCAGCATCATTTACATTTGCTCCATTAGCATCTTTCCAATAAGACCAAATACGTGAGTCAGTTGCATCTTTTTCTACAACTTTATACCAAATGGTTATAGTATAACTGTTACCAGCGACTATCCCTGCGATAGTTTGCCCTAAATCTTTGGTTCCGCCAACATGTTTCGCTGAAAATGAACCGCCATATACTTCTGTAGACTCCTTAGTTATTTCCTCAACTTTTGTCCAGTCAGTTGGCGCAGTATCTGAATCCCAATTTTCTAAACCTCCATTTAACATCATCTCTTGTGCAAAAGAAACTGACGTTAAACAAAATGTAATCAATAAAGTTAAAATGTAATTTTTTTTCATGTGTAATTTGATTTAAGAATTTAATTGTAAATGTAACAAATAATTCGCCTTTATTTGGATTAACAGTATATTAATTAATTGTTATCAAAGGAAAAGTTAGTGTCTTTAATTTAGAACACCTCAATGTTATCTAAAAGTAAATTAAAAAAGCCTAGATTAAATGATTGTTAAGAACCTCTATTTCTATTAGAATTATCAGTATTTTTGATATTCAACATTCAAAAAGATTATGAAAAAAAGTGAAATTAAAATTTTACTGGTTGATGATGAGCCAGACATTTTAGAAATTGTAAGTTATAATCTTCGTGCAGAAGGTTATGAAGTTATTACAGCTTCCAATGGCGTAAAAGCTATAAAAATGGCAAAGAAAACAATGCCTCATTTAATATTATTAGATATTATGATGCCAGAAATGGACGGCATTGAAGCTTGTGAAAAAATAAGAAGTATCAAATCTTTAGAAAACGTAATTATTGCATTCTTAACCGCAAGATCAGAAGATTACTCTCAGGTTGCTGGTTTTGAGGCTGGGGCAGATGACTACATTACAAAACCAATTAAACCAAAAGTTTTAGTAAGTAAGGTAAAATCTTTATTAAGAAGATTAAAAAATACTGACGAATTAGATTCTACAACAAAAATTGGCGATATTATCATTAACAGAGATGAATATGTTGTGTTTAAAGCCGACAAAAAAATTATTTTGCCTCGAAAAGAATTCGAATTATTTTCTTTGTTAACCTCAAAACCTGGTAAAGTTTTTAAACGTGAAACTATCTTAGATAGTGTTTGGGGAAATGAAGTTGTTGTTGGCGGCAGAACTATTGATGTGCATATTCGCAAACTTCGCGAAAAAATTGGCGATGACTATTTTAAAACCGTCAAAGGCGTTGGTTATAAGTTTGTTTTGGAAGGAACTGAATAATAAATTATTCTTTTATGAAATTAAAAAAAACTTATAAATATGCATTAATTTCTTCATTTTATTTAACACTATTAGCTACTTTAATTAGTGTAATTGCCTATTATATTTATTTAAAATCTACCAACTTACTTGTTATTCTATTTGCAATACTTGTTTTATTCTTAATTTCTTTTTTTATAATTCAATACAGAGCAGAACATTTTATTTACGGAAGAATAAAAAAGTTTTACGATGATTTTTCTATTTTAAACAACAAAGAATTTAAGAAAAAAAAAATAAATACAGACATTGAAGAATTGTCTAAAAGCATGCAAGATTTTGTTGAAGGCAAGCAAATAGAGATTAAAAATTTAAACAAAAGAGATTCTTACCGAAAAGACTTTTTAGGCAATGTTGCACACGAATTAAAAACACCTCTTTTTACTGTTCAAGGATACATTTTAACGCTTTTAGAAGGTGCTATAAACGATAAATTAATTCGTGTTAAATATTTAGAAAGAGCAAATAACGGAGTAGAAAGATTAGCTGCCGTTGTGAAAGATTTAGATATGATTGCTAAATTGGAAATAGACGGATTAAATTTAAACAAAGAGAATTTTAATATTTTGGAATTGATTCAAAATGTGTTTGATTTGTTTGAAATGAAAGCAAAAAAAAGAAATATTAAATTAAAATTCGATCGAGTTTATGAATTTCCCGTTTTTGTAAAAGCAGATTTAGAGAAAATAGAACAAGTATTAATAAACCTCGTCGTGAATTCCATAAAGTATGGAAAATCAAATGGAAAAACAATTGTTACTGTAGAAGATTACAACTCAAAAAAAGTACTAATAAAAATTACTGATGATGGTGAAGGCATCAAAAAAGAGCATATTCCACGCTTGTTTGAGCGGTTTTATAGAGTAGATCAAAGTAGATCTAGAGATCAAGGAGGTTCTGGTTTAGGACTTGCAATCGTAAAACATATTGTAGAAGCACACAACGAAACTATTTTGTTAAAAAGTAATTATAATGTTGGTTCTGAATTTTCATTTACGCTGGAAAGAGCTAAATAAATTTGGATTAATTTTTGTTTCTTTTGCACTCAAATTTTTAAAATTCTTTTGGCTTTCAAAAATTTTTAACGTAAAATTTTCTTCGGATGAAAATGGAATTCCGAATTTATTATGTAAATAATCTGCTAAATATTCTTGCTCTGTTTGATTTTTAGTCGGAATAAAAAAGACTCTTTTCTGCAAAACTGCCAAGTCCATAATTGAAGAATATCCAGCTCTACAAATCGCAATTTCACTTGTATTAATTGTATTTTGCAATTCTTGAAACAACATAAAGTTATAAATTTTGATGTTGTTTTCTGATGAAACTCTTTGCTGACTTTCTATTTTTCCTTGAACTAAAACAACTCTTTCGCCGTAATTTTTAAATTCTGATTTTAGCTTTTTCTCCAATTGAATCCGCCGTGATTCAATGCCAGATAAAATAATTAAAACATCAATTTTTATTGATAGTTCTTGTTTTGTAAACCGACTTAAAACTCCAATAAATTTTTGATTTAGTTTCTTTGTTGAGAAAGATAATTTTCCAGAAAACTCCGAATTCATTAAATCAGGAATCCAACATTCGTCAAATCTTTTGATAATTTTCTGATGAACCTTACTTGTTAAAAAGGTAAATATGCCGCTAAAAATACTCGTTTGATGAGTTATATAAACCGAATACACTTTTTTGTTAAGAACACCAAATCGGTTATCAGAAATAACACCAGAAACATTATTCTTAGTAATAAAATCATCAATAAGTTTATGCTCTTTTTTTATCGCTTTTAAAATAGACGGAATTTGCAAAAATAAGCTCCATTTTAAGTTTTTAGCATACGAAATATTGTAAGAAGGAAGCTCTAAAGATTCTAAATTTGGAAATTCTTTTTTTAAATACGCAAGTCCATTTCCATCTGAAGCAATAACAGGCGTAAAGTTATTTTCTAAGAGAGAAGTAATAATTGGGATGCATCGTGAGGCGTGACCTAAACCCCAATTTAGCGGTGCAACAATTATTTTTTTCATGATTTTAAGTTAAATCAAAACCAATATCTTTTCTATAATTCATTTTATCAAAAGAAATCTTATCGATGCTTTTGTATGTTTTCTGTAATGCTTCTTCAATAGAATCGCCAAATGAAGTTACCGCTAAAACACGACCTCCGTTTGTGAGAACTTTGTTGTTCTCTAATGTAGTTCCCGAATGGAAAACAATGGAATCATTACTATTTGCATTATCTAAGCCAGAAATTTCTTTATTTTTCTCATAAACTTCTGGATATCCGCCAGAAACAATCACAATAGTTGTTGCCGTTTTATCGGTTACAGAAAAAGATTTCTCATGTAACGTTTGATTTGCAACACCATCAAACAATTCAAATAAATCTGACGTTATTCTTGGCAAAACTGCTTCTGTTTCTGGATCGCCCATTCTTACGTTATATTCAACCACAGACGGATTTCCATTATCGTTCATTAGTCCGATAAAAATAAATCCACGATAATCAATTCCGTCTTTTTGTAATCCAGCAATTGTTGGTTTTACGATTAATTCTTCTACTTTGTCCAAGAATTTTTTATCTGCAAAAGGAACAGGAGAAATTGCGCCCATTCCGCCAGTATTTAAACCAGTATCACCTTCGCCAATTCTTTTATAATCTTTTGCTGAAGGTAAAATTTTATAATTTTTCCCGTCAGTTAAAACAAAAACAGACAATTCGATTCCTTTTAAAAATTCTTCAATAACAACTGTGGAAGATGCTTCGCCAAATTTATTATTGGACACCATTTCTTCTAATTCGGTTTTTGCCTCTTCCAAAGAATTTAAAATCAAAACCCCTTTTCCTGCTGCCAAACCATCTGCTTTTAATACAAAAGGCGGTTGTAAAGTTTCTAAAAACTGTTTTCCTTCGGATAAATTTTCTTTTGTAAAAGATTGATAACGAGCCGTTGGAATTCCGTGTTTTATCATGAATTTTTTAGAAAAATCTTTGCTTCCTTCTAAAGTTGCGCCATCTTTTTTGGGACCAATTACTGGAATGTTTTTCAAATCAGTATCTGCAAGAAAAAAATCATGAACGCCATTTACCAAAGGAGCTTCTGGACCAACAACAACCATCTTAATACTATTTTTTAGAACAATTTCTTTTATTGCTTTAAAATCTGTTGGATCGATATTTATATTTGTTGCAATTTTATTTGTTCCTGCATTTCCAGGGGCTACAAAAATTTGATTTACTTTTTTACTTTCCTTTAACTTGTATGCAAAAGCATGTTCTCTACCTCCAGAACCTAAAATAAGAATATTCATTTTCTATTTGTTATTGTTATTGTTGTTGTTGTTGTTGTTGTTGTTGTGTTTACAAATATATTTTAAATTGTTTGGATTCCCTCTTCTAAAAGAATGACAATTTAAAAAACCTTATTATACTTTTATTAAATTCCCCATTTTGAAAAATATTTTAATGCGGATGAAAGATGATAAAAAAATAATTTTACTTTTTTTGATGATTCTTTTCTGTGAATGTGCGAAATTTCTTCTAAAGGATAGTATAATTTTTTTAATCCTGCTGCATCGATTTTTCTACAAATGTCAACATCTTCCATATAGAGAAAATAACGAGTATCAAATCCTTTTATCTCTTTGAAAATTGAAGTTTTAAACAATAGAAAACTGCCATAAATAAACTCTGGATAAAATGGTTTCGATAAATCTAAATCTCTGTATTCTCTTTTGTGAGTGTATTTTTTGAAAATATTTAATTTCCTAAAAACTAATTCTAAAAAGGTTGGATATTTTCTACAAGTATATTGTAGTTTGCCACTGGGATATTTAACTTGTGGAGAAATGAAAGCTACTTTTTCATCTGTTTTAAGCTTGTTAATAAGAGTTGGAATTACTTTAGAAGAAAATGTAACATCTGGGTTTAAAATCAAATGAAATTCTGATGTAATTTTATCAATAATTAAATTATGTGCAGCACCAAAACCTATATTATTCCCTACAAAAACATACTCTATATTTTCGTTTAAAAAGTGATTTTCCAGATTATTATCTGGAGAATTATCTATTAAAAATAGTTTTTTTTGAAGTGGTAATTCTAAAAAACAATCAACAGTTTTTTTAAGTATTTCTATATCTTCTTTGTACAAAATAATTGAAGCAGTAATCATTTAATAGGCATTTTTTTCTCCCTTAAACACATTAAAAACTGTTTGTAAAACAATTTTTACATCTAACAGAAAAGACCAATTTTCTATATAAAAAATATCCAAACGAATTCTATTTTGAATATCTTCTTTCTTTTTAATTTCGCCTCTAAAACCACTTACTTGTGCTAAACCTGTAATTCCTGGTTTTACTTGATGTCTTTCCATGTAATTCTCCACATCTTTTTGATATTCTTTAGAAAAGCTTTTTAAGTGAGGTCTTGGACCAACAACACTCATATGCCCCTCTAATACATTAAAAAACTGTGGCAGCTCATCTATGCTAGTTTTTCTTAAAAAAGACCCTAATTTAGTTACTCTTGTATCATTTTTAACAGCGTGAACCTTATTGGCATTGTCATTTACTTTCATAGATCTAAATTTAAAGCATACAAATTGCTCACTATCTAAACCTTCTCTTTTTTGCTTAAAAATTAATGATCCTTTAGAGTCGAATTTCATTAAAATCCAAAGGACAGGGATTAACCATGATAATAAAAATATACATATCAGAATTGAAAAAACAATATCGAATATTCTTTTTAGGATTTTATTTTCAGCAAAATCAAAAGGTAATTTTTCTACCTTTAGAACAACTAAATTATTATTATAATACTCGGTTTTTTGATTCTTACTATAAAATTCATTTGAATTTGGAATTAATTTGATTTTAATGTCTTTTAATGCTGTCAATTTCCTTAGCTCCTTAATTTCTTCTTGATTGAGTTCTGTTAGTGAACAGTAAATTTCATCTACTTCATTTTTTTGTACAAAAGAAAAACTATCTTCAAAACTCCCAATATAATCTTTATTTTTACTTACAATATTTGAAAAATACCCTAAATATTTATAACCGAGACTTTTTTGTTCTTTAAATAATTTTATAAATTTTTTAGTGGTATTATCTTTTCCTAAAAAAACAACTCTCCTAAAATTATTTCCATTTTTACGATATTTTTTTAAAGCAAAAAAACTTAAAAACTTAAAAAAAGTGATGGTACTTAAAATAGTCGTTAATATTAAAAATTGATTATGAACTATATCTCCTTCTCTAAAAATACCAAAATAAGCGAAATATCCCAAAATAAACGCTATAAACTGCCTAAATAAAAGTGTAATAATCTGATAATTTGTTGTAAACCTTTTTATTTTATAAAAATCTGTTATAAGTGAAGAAATAATCCAAAATAAAGACAGATAAGTTAAAAATTGAGCATTTAAAAATTCTTTATCAAAAATTAAATAGACCACTAGATTTATAATTGTTAAGTCTAATAGTAAATATAACGGTCGTATATATTTTGAGTATCTTTTTTTCAAATTTGCTTTCTTTTTCAGTACGAATATATGTGTTTTAATTTAAAATTTTCGAAATCATAGAATCAAGAGTAAATAGTTTTTTGGATGTTATAAATTGTTCCTTTTTATCTATATCATTATCCAATAATGTCTGTAAAGCATCTAAAATTTCATTAAAATTCCAATTCAAAACTACTTTACCCAAGTTGTATTTTTTAAAAAGATATTCTATTTCGCTATTTTTATCTGTGATTAACAATGTCTTACACCCTGTATTTATTAAATTTGGCAATTTTGAGGGTAAAGATCCTTTTGAAGTATTTGGTAGTTGTGGTATTATTTGTACACTACTTTTGTTATAAAGTTCTTTTAAATTTTTTTTTGGAACTAAATCATGAAATTTAATACTATTATTTTTGTTTTTGCTTTTTAAATTAGTAAAAACATCTCCAGTTGAAAAGAAGAAGAAGCTAGTATTTTCAAGCTTCCTTGAAGCAAAATCAAAAAAATTATATAATTCCTTTGGGTTTTGTTTCTCACCTAAAGATCCAGAATAAACTATATTTATTTTACTTTCTTCAAAAATATGAGATAAATCATTTGTAACTTCCTCTGACATTGAGAAAAAAGGGTATTGAACTACCAAATTATTTTTAAGTTGATACATTTTTTTTGCCTCTTCTTTCATTTCATTAGATAAAAACACTAATTTATCGCAACTATTGAAACATCTTTTTTCAGTGAAATGAATAAAATATCTTAAAATTTTATGTAAATATCCTTTTTTATTCTTTGAATATATCTCTTGCAAATCATGAATCATACCTACTTTTATTAATTTTTTAGGCAAAAAAACTGATATCATAAAATAGGCCAAACTAGGTGGAAAAACAGGAACTATAACATCTACGTTTCTTATTGTCTTTCTAAATCTTATGATTACAAAAAGCATAAAACTAAACTCTAACTGCAACCTTCTTAAAAACGCTTTATTTGAGAATTTTATATTTTTTCCTCCTCTTATTATTTCAATATTTTCTAACTCTTTGTTTGTTTTTTCAATTTTCCAGCTTGGATAAAAAGGATGAAAACACAAAACTTTAACCTTGTGACCTTTTTTTACTAATTCTTCTGCTAAATTTGTATTAAATTTCCCTGTAGAAATTGGTTCGGGGAAAAAAAACGGAGAAATAAAGAGTATTCTTTTTTTTGAGTTATTCATTTTCTCTTATTAAAATAAACATTGCCATAAAGTAAGTAAATAATACTATTCCATGTTGTCTTGATAGAAAATTTTCTGTCAGATTTATTAGAAGAAATTGTATTAAGATAAATAGTTCAAGTTTATTATTTTTTATTTTTTTAAATATATATAAAATGTAATACAAAAATAAAAGTATAAAAAACCAACCGCCATAAAGGATTAAGTTTATGTAATAATTATGAGTATTAAATGTTTGTTTTATATAAAAATCACTGTCATTTGTATTTTTATAACAATCATTTAATTTGTTTTGTAGCTCATCTCCGTATCCAAATAAAGGCACACCTTTAATTAAAAAAATTGAACAATTTAAGATTGCAACTCTTGTGTTTGTTGAGTTATAATATTCTCCTATTATAGGTTTGTTTATCTCTGTTTTTATTTCTATAAATCTTTTACTAATAACATTTCTCGCTGGATAAATAATAAAACATAATATTACAATAGTTGCAAAGAAACTAACTGTAATTTTCTTTCTGCTTGAGTTTTTAGTTAAATAAGCAAAAATTAAAACTGCCATTATTAATAATATAACAAAAATAATTCTTGAAGAAAAAAGAAATATAAAAAACAAGGATATCACAATATTTATTAAGTTAATTAGCTTGTATTTTTTTAACCTAAAAAATGAAATTGTTAAACTTACAAGAAGAAAAGCACTAAAATAAGTTGGATGTATTTTAATAAAATAATTTTCTGAAACAAATTCTCTAAAAAAAGGAATATTATTTTGTATGTAGAAAAATTTATTTAATGGGTTAGAAATTAAGAAAAAAATAGTGTAAAAAAAACACTGTAAAAAAACACTAATCTGAAATACAGTAATAGAGAAGTCCTTAATTTCAGAGTTAATATATTTTGGCTTAATTATAAATAATAGTGGAAACACTAAAAATGGTAAATGAAGTAATATTCTATCTATATTAAAATCAAAAAAAATAATTTCATGAAAAAGGAAAATCCAAAAAAGAGATGATAGAACCCAAAAGTTTTTTTTTTGAAAACTATTTCTATTTGAAAAACAAAAACTTATAAAAGTCAAAACAAAACATAAAATTATGAGAATTGAGTTATAGTTTGTCTTAATCAAAGGAAATATTGCAAGCAGCAAGTATGAAGTTTTTGTTATATTTTCATATGTTTTATTTAGAATCATTCAGCACTTTTTTATATAAATTAATCCAATTAACAATTTGCTTCTCCCATGAATAGTTTTCTTTAACAAAAGAAAACAACTTTTCTCCATTATTTCTTCTTTCCTCTGAGCTCCATTTTATTACAAAGGACAATTGCTCCTCTAATTCGTCTGTATTTGGGTTAATAAGTTTCCCTCCATTGTTACTCCATTCCTTTTTTAATCCTGTGTTAAATGTTGTAATCATTGGCGTTTTTTGACTTGCTGCCTCTAAGTTTACCATGCCAATTACATCAGAATATGACGGACTTACCATTACCCAAGCATTTGCGATTAATTTAATTTTTGATTCCCCACTTATAGCACCTAAAAATTCAACCTTTTTTTGCAGATTATATTTTATAACTAACTTTTCTAAATATTTTTTGTATTCATTAAAATTTCCTGCAATTTTTAATTTAAAAGAATTGTTTTCTATTCTTGAGAAGGCCTCTAATAAAATATCAATTCCTTTTGTTTTATTCAACCTCCCTAAATATAATATATAATTCTCTGGTTTATAAGTAACTTTTTTGTGTGGAAAAGAAATAAGATTAGGTATTTCAACAATTTTTCGAAAATCAAAATATTTTGATAAATTTTTACTTTCATCTGCAGTTATAGAATGGAAAACTGTTGCTTTAGTAAACCATCTTTTTATTTTAAATTTAAAATATAATTTCTTTTTTAATGACCCTTTTTTCCATAACCAAGGTTGTAAAATTCCATGACTACTTAAAACAAAAGGAATTTTATTTTTAACTGCATATTTAGCACCAATATATTGCGGATACAACCAAATTCCGTGAATATGAATAATATTTATTTTATTTTCTACAACTATTCTATCTATTTTATTTTCCCATTCTTTTGAATACAACCATTTATTATTTGTTTTTACAACAAAAACATCATCTTGCTTTTCTTTGACAGAAGATAAGATATATGAGTTATAACAATCCATTTTTAACTGAATATCTAACTCCTTAACAACGGTTCTTAACCCTCCACTATTTATAGAAAAGTCTTCAACTATGTGTAGTATCTTCATCAAATTCTTTTAAAAAAATTAATAAAAAAAAATAAAATTCTGGAGGAAAATAATGCCCTTCTCTAATAATTTTCACTATCAAATAAAAGAAAGTACTTTGCCTTAATATCTTTTTATCTTGCTGAAACAACCTGTAACTTAAATAAAAAAAATAAGCTAATACAATTAATGCGATAAACCCAAAGTCACCAATCATCCTCAATAATAATGAATTTGCATCTGTTCTATTAATTTTAGATAAATTAAGTGTCATTAAATATGATGGTGGTGTCAATTTGTAATAAAATTTATCATACTCGTATTGGTAACCTCCTAATCCTGCACCTAAAGGTGTTTTCATGAAAATTTCCCTTGAAATAAAAGCATTACTTATAAAAGCATAAGAACTTAAATTTGTGTCTTCTTTAAACCTTCCTGTATTAATAGCATTTAAAGATTCGTTTGTTTGTTTTAATCTTCTTACTAATAAATTACTATTATTTTCATCAACAGGCATATTCCATTGACTATTTAAATAGTATGTAATAGATCCTAAAATGATAATTACAACCCAAGCGTATTTAATAAAATAGCTTATTTTAAATATAGGCAAAATTAAAATTAAAATTAAACCAAAATAACCAATTGATGATTTTGATAATAATATTGTAAATATTACTATAGTTAATCTTAAATAACTTTTTGTTCTAAAAAAAACATATGTTGCTGGCAACATGATTGCGGCATAATGAGCTGGTTCTGTTAATATTCCATTCAATCTATTTACTGAAAAGGAATTAATTTTAAAAATATACATTGGTATTGCTAAAACAGCAATCCAAAAGGCAAAATTTAAATAGGTTTGAAATATTTTTTTTGTGGAATAAAGTTTCAAAAGATTATAAAAAAAAACACTACTAATGGATATACCAATTAGTTGAGCAAATAGCGAATTAATTGGATTCCACAACAATAAATAACTTACAACTCCATGAGCTAAAATAAAACATAAAATTATAATTAAATTTTTTGAAATAGAAATTTTATGATTTATTGATAATAGTAAAAAATTAGAGACTAAAATGATATAGTAAAGTTTTATATCAATAAAATAATTAAAGTAAAATGCTTCTGTAAACAGAGCAAAAACACTTGAAAAAATTATATATCTATCTAATAACCGCATGTAAAATATTCTTTACCTTGTATTTGAAAACCCATTTAATAAAATCGAGTTTTGATAAGGTTTTATTTAAACCTAAATTGATTTTTGCTTTTGTTGTTTCTTGATAAACCTCAATTACCCTTTTGTTACTTACTCCTTGATTAGACATTATCAACGTAAGCTCATTTAAATGAGATGTTTTAAGTTTCTCTTTTGCCCTAAGAAGCAATTCATAATCAGCTGCAATTTTATAATCTACATTAAATAAACCATATTTTTGAAAATATTCTGCACTATGAAACCCACCAGCATGAGCTATTGACATACTTCGTTTAAATTCTTTCCATTTCCATTCTTTTTTAAAACAAATTTTATTGTTTATTTTTATATTAGAATGAATAAAATCTGTCTCAAATTTTAAACCTTCTATATGTTTTTCATAAGATGTTAAAGCCCTTTCAACATAGAAATCGTCTGAACCTAAAAATGAAATCCAAGACCCATTTGATAATTTTATTCCTTTATTAAATGCGTTGTAAATACCAGTGTCTTTTTCTGAAATCCATTTATAACGTAGGTTTTTAGCTCTAAATTTTTCTTCAAAAGATTTAATAATTTTCACTGTATTATCTGTAGACTTTCCATCAACAATAATGTATTCAAAATTATTTGTTGTTTGATTTAAAACAGATTGAATTGATTTTTCAATAGTTTTTTCACTATTATAACAAACTGTAATAACAGTTATTAAAATATTTTCTTTATTCATAACCATTGTTGTCCGGTTAAAACTATTTTAATTTCAGTAACATCAATAAATAGTAACCTTCAACGTCGTTTTTAAATATTAGCTTGAATTTGGAGTTAACTTTATAAGGGCAAATAAATATAATTTCTATTTAATACCTCTGTTTTTCATATAGTTAGAATCAAGTCCTGTTTATTGATCCTAAAAGTGACTTGTGGTGAACTAGATTCAGTAAAGGGTCTTGATTCTTGTGTCGGACAATAGTGATTTGGAATATAAAATTCACGATACCTAATTTTTAAAACTCTATCTAAATCTTGAAAGCTCCATTTGTTACTTTCTTTATTAATTGCAATTCTTATCTTATAATTTCCTTGATTAAAAGTTTACAGATTTGATTTAAAAAAATAGATCTTAAATCGATAAAAAAACTTTTTTAAAAACAACTTAAATACGTCATTCTTATACTTCCTATTATCTGTTCCATAAAAACCTTCATAAATAGTTTTTTGATTTAATAAATTCCATTCATTAAAGTCGGAAACATAACTTAAAGTAGACGATAATAAAACATGCTCTATATAAACACCTTTTTCTTCGTCAATTCTTTTAAAATTGACTGAAAAATAATCGTCGTAAAATTTCTTATTCAAAATAAAAAACCTTGAATCAGAATAATTTAAGTTATTCGTTATATTTACATAAATAGAGTTTGTTTTAATATTTTTAATTTGTTTTAAAAAGTTTTTTATTTTATATCTTCCTGTTATTTTTATAATATTATCACAAGTTTTTATAATATTAGAATGCAAAAAAGCATGACATATTATTTCTGACTCTCCTTTTCCTTTTCCTTCAATACTTTTTTTTGATTTAAAAGTAAGGTATTCAAATTTAATATTTGAATTATTTAAAACATCTAATATCATTTCAGATTTTGTGTTACTGTTTTCACAAAAAACAATAGGCAAATTAAATTGTACATAAAACTTAATTGCTTCAATATAATCGTTTTCTCTTTGCTCTTTATCTACTCTTTTTAGGTTAGGCACGTTGTAAGGAGCTATAGTTGCCGTTAATAGGATACACTTCTTCATTTAAGTAAGTTTAATAAAAATCATTCTTTTTATTTGTTCCAAATTCCTGAAATTTTATGTGTCATAATTTTTTTGTACTGAATTGGTATTATGATTGACAAAATTAACAAACAGATAGAAGACGCTAAAATAACACCAGAGGACCCCAAATGAAAATGTTTTGCTAAAAAAATTGAAAGTGGAATGTTAATTATAATAATGATTGCATAGCCTAATAATTGAATATATAATTTACCGTAAGCATTAATTATATATATATAAATTGTTGTATATGAAGATATTAAAAAATAAAAAATCATATTTAGACTAATCGTGGAGTCTATTTTTATATTTTCTTTACCCACCCAAAACGAAAGAACTTGTTCTTCTAAAAAATATAAAAAAACATATGCTAATACCACTAGCAGTAGTAATTTTTTAAATAAAGTAATTTTTATTTTTATCCAAAAAAAATCTTCTTTAGCTAACGCATCAATAAAAGCATTCCAATGAGATGAAATAAACAAGCCATAAAACACAAATGGAAAACTATAATATTTATAATAAATACTATAATTTGTAACTTCATTTGCAGAAAATAATTTTAATATAATTACATTATCCGAAGAATATAATATAATACAGCCTAATTGAATAATAAAAAAACTAAAACCTGGTTTCACAACCTCTCTTAATGTAACCTTACAAATATTATTAATTTTAGGAAATAGAAAGGAAGCCTTAAACTTAAAAAAATAGATATTATAAACTAGATACATTAAAAATGTTGGCGCTAAAGAAAATATAACTACCCAAATTAAGTTTAATTTTACCTCTGTAAAATTTAAATACAATAAACCAGTTAAAAACAAAAATTGACCTAATGTTTTAATTATATTTTCTACAAAAGGTAATTGTAATGAAGCATAAATAGTACCAATAATTTTAACAATAAATATTAATAAAACAAAAACAACTAAAATATAAATAGAATTATTAATTTCATATACATACTTATTAACCCCTAATAACGCACTCCAATCTATTAGTAAACTAATAAGAATAAAAACAAGTAAAAGAAAACCGGTAACTAAAAATATAAAAAAATAAGTAGATGCAATTAATTTATTAATTTTTTGTATTTTATTTAACGAAAAAGCTGCAGTTAACTTTAACTTTAAGCCTTCTCCTAAACCTAAATCAAAAACATTTAACCATCCTATAAATGTAAAAACGGTAACCCAAATACCGTATTTTTCTTTACCTAAGGTAACTAATAAAACAGGCACTAATAACAAACTTAAAGTTATGTTTATTATTTTTAAAATTAAGTTTAATGAAACACTTAATTTTAACCTTGATGTTCGTTTATTTGAATTTAACATTAATTAATAAATTTACACGATACTTAAAAATTATTTTATAAATTATTTACTTTTTTTTTGACTTAATTACTTGATAATAAATCTATTAACTCTACTAGGTCTCTCCTTTAGATATTTTTAAATACCAGTCATATATCATTTTAACACCCTCTTCCAGATCAACTGTATGTTGCCAATTTAAGTTATGTAACTTATCAACATCTGTGACTTTACGCATAGTACCATCTGGTTTATCAACATTAAAAACAAAATCGCCTTTAAAACCAATCACTTTTTTAATCAAATTTGCTAAATCTTTAATCGCAATATCTTTTCCTGTTCCAATATTAATATGTGTATTTCTAACTTCTTTTTTAGAAGTAATTAAATCTTTAAAATCTATATTTTCCATAATATGCACACAAGCATCTGCCATGTCTTCAGACCATAAAAATTCGCGCATTGGGTTTCCCGAGCCCCAAATTTCTATTTCAGTCGATGAAATTCTATATTTCGATAAAATAGTTTGTGCGTCTTCAAAAGTATTTACTTGTAAATCTTTTATTACGGCTTCTTTATTACCTTCACTTAATAATTTTGCCAAATGAATTTTACGAATCAATGCTGGCAAAACATGCGATTTTTCCAAATCAAAATTGTCATTTGGACCATATAAATTAGTTGGCATTACAGAAATAAAATTTGTATTGTATTGTAAATTATAGCTTTCACATAACTTTATTCCTGCAATTTTTGCAATTGCATACGGTTCATTTGTGTACTCTAAAACATCAGTTAATAAAGAGTTCTCTTTAATTGGCTGATCTGCATTTTTTGGATAGATACATGTGCTACCTAAAAACAGTAATTTTTTAACCTTATTTACATAACTCTGATGAATTATATTATTCTGAATCATAAGATTATGATAAATAAAATCTGCTCTATAAGTATTGTTTGCTACAATTCCACCAACTTTAGCAGCAGCTAAAAAAACATAATCTGGCTTCTCATCCACAAAAAAACTAGCAGTTTCTTGTTGATTTGTTAAGTCTAACTCCTTATGAGTTCTAGTTACAATATTTGTAAATCCTTTGCTTTGAAGATTTTTAAAAATGGCACTTCCAACTAAACCCCTATGACCAGCAATATATATTTTATCTGTCTTATTCATAGTTGTTCAAAATATCATGACCACCTTTAATAAGATACATTTCCTTCTTCATTAAATTAACATCGTTTTCCATCATATCTTTCACTAAATCTTGTAAAGTGAATTCAGGAATCCAACCTAATTTTTCTTTCGCTTTTGTTGCATCTCCAACTAATAAATCTACTTCTGTAGGTCTAAAATAATGTGGATCTATTGCAACTACTTCTTTCCCTATTTTTAAATTATATTCGGCATTTAAGCAAGACTTAACAAATCCTTTTTCATTTTCTCCTTCACCTTCAAATTCTAATTCTATACCAACCTCTACGAAAGCCATTTTCACAAAATCTCTTACCATAGTAGTTGTTCCGGTTGCGATAACCCAATCTTCTGGTTGTTTTGCTTGCAAAATCATCCACATCATTCTAACATAATCTTTAGCGTGACCCCAATCTCGTTTTGCATCTAAATTACCTAAATATACTTTATCTTGTAATCCTAAAGCAATTTTAGAAACAGCTCTAGTTATTTTTCTAGTAACAAATGTTTCTCCTCTAATTGGAGATTCATGATTAAAAAGAATACCATTACATGCAAATAAATTGTAAGCTTCACGATAATTTACAGTAATCCAATACGCATATATTTTTGCTACTCCATAAGGACTTCTAGGGTAAAAAGGGGTCTTTTCTGTTTGTGGAACCTCTTGTACTTTACCATATAATTCTGATGTTGAAGCTTGGTAAATTCTAGTCTTTTTCTCAAGATTTAAAATTCTAATAGCTTCTAATAATCTCAAAGTACCTAATCCATCTACGTTTGCTGTATATTCTGGTGTTTCAAAAGAAACATGAACATGACTCATAGCAGCTAAATTATATATCTCGTCTGGTTTTACTTCTTGGATTATTCTTATTAAGTTAGAAGTATCTGTCATATCTCCATAATGAAGAAAAAGATTTCTATTTTCAATATGTGGATCTTGATATAAGTGATCAATTCTTTGCGTATTAAAACTTGATGCTCTTCTTTTTATTCCGTGAACCTCATATCCTTTTTCTAATAATAATTCTGATAAATATGCGCCATCTTGACCAGTGATACCTGTAATTAATGCTTTCTTTTTCATTAACGTAAATCTTTAAACTTTTTCAAAACTAAATTTTATTTAATGAAATAAACTCCCCTTAACCATTTTAGTATAATTTAATAACTATAAACAGCTTCTTATTTTTATCAGCCAAAACTAAAATAAATTGAATATTTTACCTCTTGTAATTTGTCAAATAAAAGTTTAACCGATAAAGTAAAATCCCAAATATCGTTAAAACTGCAAAGACAAATGCAAAAAGAAAAATGTAGTTTTTTTGAATTCCTTTAACTTCATAACCAATAGTCTGAAAATTAGAAATTACGTTAATCACCTCATATTTTTCAGCTTTATCTTCAGCAATAATTTTTAAGTTTTTATTTATTTTATTGTTTGTTTCAAATAATTCTAGCTCTTTTATGGTTGTTTTATCACCTCCTAAATCTATGTTTGTTCCTGAAGTTTCTTTTTTAGCTTCGTCTAACATCACCTTCATATACACTTTCCTCAAAGAATCTATCTGACCTAAATTCTGACGTAAAACGGAATCTGTTCTGTTTAAATTTTCATTTGTCAATGTTTTAACTCGATTAAAGTATTTATTCTTAACAACTGATGAAATAATTACCTCATCCAATTTATCAAAAACATCATTTTTACTCGCTAAAACATTTATTTTATGAACTTTATAATCATAATCTGTAAACGAATTTTTAAATTCCTGAAACGTGTAGCTTTTTACTGTTGTTGTATCTACATCCAAAATAAAATCATTATAAGAATTTATAATATCATTTTCTTTTTTTACAGGTTCAATACTAAACTTTTTTAGTGAAGCCGCATATTCTTTAGAAATACCAAATGTTTTTTCAAGTGAAACTGTATCTTTTTGCTTTACTAAGTCGTTATAAAAATTAACATTGTTGTATAGCTGTCTTGTACTTTCAAAATTAGGTTGTAAAAACATTTCAGAACCATAAGCGTCGTCTTTTTTAAACTCTAAAAAAGCACCAATAATCCCTCCAATTAAAGCTGCAATTGCTATTTTAACGATATTTGTTTTCAAGAAAATTAAAACAATAATAAAAAAATGAAAAACACCTTTAAAAATACTTCCAATAAAATTGAAAAAATTTCTAAAACCTCTTCCAATAATTACAAATAAAGAACCTAAATCTACTTCTTCCTCGTTTTGTTTTTGTTGATTTGTTGACATATTCTATTTTAAATAACTAAAAAATTTGTTCTAATATTTTTTGAGTAATCGCATAAGTTGGTGTAACTCCAGTCATTCCCAATCCGCCAGAAGCCAATGTTGCTCCTGTTTCTAAAGGATTATCTGACGCATAATACGCATAACGCACCTTTACATCTTCAGAAATATTTCCTCTAATTCTTGACGCAGATTGTATTGCTTTTTGATAATGTGCACCTTCCATTTCTAAACCAATTACATTCCAAGTAGATTTATGGAAAAACCGTAAAAGGTCTCTATTTTGTAATGATGTTCCTAAAACAGAAATCATGGCACCGTCAAATACTTTTACTCCAAAACCTTCTAAATCTTTTTTCGATAATTCGTTTTTAAACGGATAGTTGTCTGCTGTGCCTTCAAAAATATGTGCAGTCGGAATCATAATATCTCCTTTACCGCCATCTAAAATACCTGCTTTACCCATAATTGAAACAGATTTAACATCTAAATGAGTTGTTTTATGCTTTCCCTTGTAAGGTTTTAACAATTCGTCCATCGTTTCAAAAGCTTGCTCACCAAATGCATAATCCATAACAATTAGTACTGGTTTTTCATCTTTAGAATGTTCTATTTGATAAGGTGATTCCTCAAAATTTATTTTTTCTGTATCAATTATCTGTACATTTATATTAGTTCCAGAAGTGTCTTTAACATAAATTAATCCGTTTTTAGAGGCGTAATCTTTTACTTTTTTCTGTTGTATCTTGCTATTTACGTTGCTTAACAACTTATACAATTCAAAACCTTTTAAGCTCTCTGCCTCTTCTGGCAAAGCAGCATTTGCATAAATGGAATTTAAAACACTGTGCATATTTGCACTAATTATATGTATTGGTCTTTCTAAAAGATTATTTTCATCTAAAACATCTTTAATCGTATCTGCCCAAATTTCTCCATAAATATGATGACCTATTTCTTCTATTAAAACAGAGCCGAAATTAATTACTCTTTTTTTGTTTTCTAGCGCTTCTTGAATCGCCAACTTACCCAACCAATAAATTAATTGAAAAAATTTATCTGGATTTTCTAACGTAGAAAACTTCTTATAAATCGATGAAACTTCACTATAGGTTCTTCCTAAAATATTTGCTAAATGAACTAAAGTTACTTCACGTTCTTCATCAGAAATATCTTTATCATACAATACAATTTCTTCTAAATTTGTCCACTCGCGTATGCATTCATCATCAACAGCGTTTACTAAAACTTTGTTTTTAATTTTATGAGATTCAATAAATAAAAAGGTTAAATGTGTAAGAATATCATAAATTTCAGATCGTCCTCTGGTAATTTGAATATTCATTTGATCACGATCTATACGATAACAATTTCGTCTTCTTTTTTCTGGAATTATAGCTTTAAAATGCGAATGATCATATCCTTCATTTGACGTTAAATTAATAAATTGACATTCTTCAATACCTTCTGGTAAACGTTCTATAACGTAAACTAGACCGTTTAATTCAACACGTTCTTCTGCAATTGTTCCGTAAATTTCTGGGCGTAGTAGTAAGAGAGATTTCCGTAAGGTTTCTCCAGAAATCCCCATTGGTTTGTAAAATCCGCGACTAAACAAATGGCGCATAGAAATATATAATTTTTCTATTGCATTTGTAGATTCTTGAGCTCGCGTTCTTTCTTTAGTTTGGTTTGTTGCCATTCGTTATTTTTATCTGTAAATATACAATTCTAGATTACTTATTTTGGCGATAAAATTTGTTTGTATCTTTTATCGTCTTTTAATAAAGCTACTGCTGCTTTAATTACTTTATCATTTTTTAATTTATGTTTATAAACGCCTTCTTTATACCCATATCTTTCTATAATTTCTTCAGTGATTAATTGCGTCAACACCTCTTCATTTTCAGCAACTTTTTCTACTTTACTTTCAGCTAATATCTCTTTTATTTGAGTGTATTCTTTTTCAATTAAACCTTCTTTATCTAATGAAGTATAAGCTTTTTTAAATAATTTTTCTTGTTTGGTTGAAAAAGTAGTGTCTGTTTTTAAATAATTTTCAAATTTTTTAAATTCAGTTTTTGAAAATGTGAAATTTATTGTTTCTCCTAAATTAGGATTTTTATAATAATAATCTGTGGCAAAATTAAATATTGCTCTAGAGCCCAATAAGGTTTCTGTTTCTTCTGTTTTAACCGAATAGCCCATAGTTACATCTGGTAAAACACCGCCGCCATCATAAACTATTCTTCCATTTTCTGTTTTAAATGTGTTTATTCCGCTTTCAGAAAATTTAGGAACTTTACCATTTTCATCTCTATTTGCATAATCTAATTCTTGAATGCAGCGACCACTTGGCGTGTAATATTTTGAAATGGTTACTTTTAGTTGCGTTCCATATGTTAATTCTCTGTAACGCTGCACCAAACCTTTACCAAAAGATCGTTCTCCCATAATTACGGCTCTATCATAATCTTGCAAAGAACCACTTACAATTTCTGATGCGGAGGCAGACCTTCCATTAATTAAAACCACAATTGGCATTTCTAAATCTAACGCATCATTCGTTCCTTTATAGGTATTACTCCACTTTTTAACTTTTGCTTTCGTCGTTACAATTATTTTTCCTTTTGGAACAAAAAAGTTAGAAATATTAATTGCTTCTTGTAAAGAACCTCCGGGATTTGAACGCAAGTCAAAAACAAGCTTTTTCATCCCTTTTTTCTTTAATTCACGAAACGCATCTTTTACTTCTGTAGATGCTTTTTCATTAAATGCAGTTAACAAAATATAACCTGTTTCGTCATCAATCATATCAGAAAAAGGGACAGCATCTATTTCTATTTTATTTCTGATTAATTGTTTTTTAATTTTATTTCCTTGACGAATTATTTCTACAGAGAAAGCACTGTTAGGTACGCCTTTTAAAAATTCAGAAAGTTGCTCACTATCCAAATTTTCTAAAGATTCCCCATCAACTTGCACAATTATATCCCCTGCTTTCAAAGCTGCTTTATCAGCAGAAAAACCTTTATAAACCTCGGCAATTGTAATTCCACTTTTATCGTATAACGCTTTAATTCCAATTCCGCCATATTCTCCAGCTCTTCTAATTCTTGCCGTTTCTACATCTTGTTCTGTGTAATAATTAGTATACGGATCTAAATTTTCTAATGTATTTTTAATCCCTTTTGATGTGAGTTCTGCAGGATTTATTTCATTTACATAATACATGTTCAATTCTTTGAATAATGTCGTGTAAATTTCGATTTGTTTTGCGACTTCAAAAAACTTTGATTGGAAAGAAAAGGACATTAAAATAATGCCCATCAGAAGAACTGCAAGTGTAATTTTTCTAGTAATTTTATTCATCTTCTGATGTAATTTTAATCGTATCTACAAAGTTTTTTAAAAGTTTATCCATGTATTGTTCCATATCTGCATAGTCTCTTATTTTTCTATCAATAAAAGTAATCATAAAAATATATGGCACATCTACAGAATTATAAACGTTGTTTTTTTGTTTTCTGTATGTTTCACGCAACAATCGTTTAATTTTATTTCTATCAACAGCTAATTTAAAATTTCTTTTTGATACAGAAACCCCAACCTGACAAGGAAAATTAGAGGTATGCTCCGTTTGCAAATAAACCATTCTTAACGGAAAAGATTTAATGACTTTCCCATCTTGATAGAGTTTGTCTATCAATTTTTTGCTTTTTAAACGCTCTTCTTTTCCTAAAGTTAGTTTCATTGGCGCAAACTTAATAGAAATCTATAACTTTTAACGTTTTCTATCTGATAACTTGATAAAAATACTGTGTTTTTAAAAACTACAAATTATCGATAACAATAAAAAAATGACAGTCGTCAAAAAAAGAATAAATTTAAGTAGTGGAAGGTTATGACTTATTGGTGATCTGATATTTCAAAAACATACAAAGTGTCATTTTCTCGAATAGCAAATGCTTTATATTTTTTTGTTATTCTAAATTGATAAATACCAGCAGTTTTCGGTTTTCTCAATTTTAATTGCACTTTATGGTACTGTTTATTTTTAATAAAATCACAGGCTTTTTTATATTGATTTACTAAATTATATTTTTCTATATCTTTTCGAGCCTGTTTATTATCTTGAATTTGCACCTACAGCACTTGTCTAAAAGAAGAAGTTGGAGAACTTATTTCTTTTTTAGCTGCTTTTGCCTTTTTAATTGTAGAAGCAGACAAAGATTCTTCTTCTTGAAAATGATCTATTGCCCAATCTAACAATTCTTCCAAATTATCAAAATCGGTTTTCGGTAATTTCTCACCATTTTTTATAGTTATAGTAGTCATTTCGTATAATTTTATACTCAAATATACAAAATATCAACGAATTAATAATCTAAACCTTTAAACAAAGCTCTATTCTAAATCTAATTGTTAAAAAATAATTGCTGCTATTTTTAAAAAAATTATGTATTTTTAAAGACTAGACCCTTACAAAAATTAAACAATAATCACTAAATTTGTTAAAAATTAAACAGACATGAGACCCGATTTATTCCAAGCACCAGATTATTATAATATTGATGATTTACTAACTGAAGAACACAAATTAATTCGTGAAGCTGCTAGAGATTGGGTAAAACGAGATGTTTCTCCAATTATAGAAGAATATGCTCAAAAAGCAGAATTCCCAAAACAAATCATAAAAGGTTTGGCAGAAATTGGCGCTTTTGGCCCTTACATTCCCGAGGAATATGGCGGTGCAGGTTTGGATCAAATTTCATACGGATTAATTATGCAAGAAATAGAACGTGGAGATTCTGGTGTTCGTTCAACAGCTTCTGTGCAATCTTCTTTGGTAATGTATCCAATTTTCGCGTATGGTAATGAAGAACAACGTAAAAAATATTTACCAAAATTAGCTTCTGGCGAATGGATGGGAAGTTTTGGTTTAACTGAACCTAATCACGGCTCAAATCCTGCAGGGATGGAAACCAACTTTAAAGATAAAGGCGACCATTATTTATTAAATGGTGCAAAAATGTGGATTTCCAACGCGCCTTTTTGCCAAGTTGCTGTGGTTTGGGCAAAAGACGAATCTGGACGTATTCATGGTTTATTGGTAGAACGTGGAATGGAAGGTTTTTCTACTCCAGAAACGCACAACAAATGGTCACTTCGAGCTTCATCAACAGGGGAATTAATTTTTGATAATGTAAAAGTACCGAAAGAAAATTTATTGCCAAATAAGTCCGGACTTGGCGCACCTTTGGGTTGTTTAGATTCGGCAAGATATGGAATTGCATGGGGTGCAATTGGCGCTGCGATGGATTGTTATGACACCGCTTTAAGATATTCTAAAGAACGTGAACAATTTGGGAAACCGATTGGACAATTCCAGCTTCAACAGAAAAAATTAGCAGAAATGATTACAGAAATCACCAAAGCACAATTATTAGCTTGGCGATTAGGAACGTTGAAAAACCAAGGAAAAGCAACTTCCGGGCAAATTTCTATGGCAAAACGAAATAATGTTGATATGGCGATAAAAATTGCCAGAGAAGCAAGACAAATGTTAGGCGGAATGGGAATTACAGGCGAATATTCTATTATGCGTCACATGATGAATTTAGAAAGTGTAATTACCTATGAAGGTACGCATGATATTCATTTATTAATTACTGGTTTAGACATTACTGGTTTAAATGCTTTTAAGTAAATGAGCTTGATTTATTTTTAGCTGATGAAAATCTCCTAAATTAATAGTATATTTGAATTCAAATGAATTGATTATGACAACGATAACTATAAAAAGCGGACTTAAAAAAGAAAATTACGTTTACAATACGCCAATGCAAGCCATTGAAGATATCTTTACCGAAATGGGAATGGTTATGCTTCAACCTATTGAAGATAGCGAAATTTCAAAAAGAACAGAAAAACACTACCAAGAAAATAAAGATAGGAATTTAGATACGTATGATAATATCTAGATTTTAATGGAGGTTTATGAAGAGAAAAATGTAAGAAAATATTTAGAAAAAAGAAATATTTTAAATCAATATAAACAAGCAAAAGAAAATTTTGTTGCTGGACGATTTCAGCAAATTCAACTTAAAAAGCGTCGACCTAAAAAATTTGAAGGGTTGCAATTTAGAATTACCAAAAAATATCGAGCATTTGGTTATTTCAAAACTTCAACTATTTTTATTGTTACAGAAATTTCTGATCATCAATAAAATTTCTACTCAGACATTTCTAAACGAATTAATAATTAATCCTCTTCCGTAATTATTTAATAAACTTTTTGACTAAAAATAAATGAAAAATTTCTATTATTTTGTTTTCTTATTTAGTTTATTATCTTTCTCTTGTTCAACTTTAAACGAAGACCCTTTCGAAATAGAAGAGGATACTATTGTAAACGATACCATAAATGATGGAGTTTCAGCAGCAAAAAATAACTTCAAAATGTTATCATTAGGCGATAGCTATACAATTTGAGAAATTGTTTGCGAAAAATGCAGATTTCCAGAGCAATTGAAAGATAGTTTAATTAATAATTTCAATGCCGAAAGTTCTTTTAATTTAAAGGTAATCGCAAGAAAAGGCTGGACAACTATTAATCTAATCAATGCAATTGATAGCGAAAATATTCCCGCAGATTTCGATTTGGTTACTTTATTAATTGGCGTAAATAATCAATATCAAAATAGACCGTTTTCTACTTATGAAAAAGAGTTTCCAGAATTAGTTGCTATTGCAATAAAAGCGGTAAGAAATTTAGCATCTAACTTAATTGTCGTTTCAATTCCAGATTATGCTTTTACACCTTTTGGAAATGGAAGTACTTCAATTTCAAGAGAGATTGACAAATACAACACATTCGCAAAAAACTACTGTGAACAGAACGGAATTACTTTTATAAATATTACAGAAATTACAGGAAACGGTTTAATAAACCCAAATTTAATTGTTTCAGACGGTTTGCATCCTTCTAAGTTAACCTACACAAAGTTTGTTGAGTTAATTCTGCCTTTTGTAGTGAAAAAATTAGGAGATTAATCTTAATTTTTTGTTTACTATTTCATGGAGCAGTATCTTTGTTAAAATTAGTATTTAATTACTTTGTTTCAAAAAATAGCTCCTTTCTACTTTGTTTTTTTATACATGCTTGCCATGTTAAGACCAATTACTCCTTTTATAGAATATGCTATTGATCAAGATTATATAGCTGAATTTTTATGTATTAACCAAGACAAACCAGAATTGCAATGTAACGGTAAATGTTATTTATACAAAGGAGTTGAAAAACAACAAAGTGAGACACCAAAATCACTCCAAATTTCTTTGAAAGAATATCCTATTGGTTTTGTTTATATTTTAAATTACCAGACGGGAAAAGAATTAAAATCATTATTAAAAAAGAAATTTTCTTACATTTCAAACTACTCTTTCTTGTTTGAAGGTTTTGTATTTCATCCAGCAATAATTACTGTTTAAGTATTTAAAAATATCAGTAAAACAATCAACAAATAAAATGTTGGTATTTTTCTGCGTAAAATTATTTTAACAAAAAATTTAAACTAATGAAATCTATTAAAATCATTTTTATAGGAGTTTTTATATTCTTATTTACACAAACAAAGGCACAAGAAAATACGGAAAATAATTGGAAAAGTGGAAGACCAAATGGTCACGCCCCTATAAGCATTATGGGCGATCATTATCACAGTAAAGGCGAGGTTATGTTTTCTTACAGATACATGTACATGAATATGGAAGACTTAAAAATAGGTTCTACGGATGAAAATTCAGGAAATATTTTAATGCCAAACGGAGGCACATTCATGGTAGTACCTATAAAAATGCCAATGAATATGCACATGATTGGTGCAATGTATGCGCCATCAAATAGAATTACATTAATGGCAATGTTACCCTATATTTCTATGAAAATGAATCATATCACTACAAATGGCGGAAGTTTCACAACTAAATCTTCTGGATTTGGAGACGTAAAAGTTGGTGCTATGTATAAGTTTTTAAATAAGCAAAGACAATCTTTACATGGACAATTAGGTTTTTCTTTACCAACAGGAACGATTCAAAATAAGGATAAAACACCAGCATCAAATGGGAATGATGCTATTTTACCTTACCCAATGCAAATAGGAAGTGGAACTTTTGACACCGACTTAGGACTAACTTATTTAGGACAATCTGATACTTTTTCTTGGGGAAGTCAACTAAAAGGAACTTTTCGATTGGGAAAAAATGACAATGAATATCGTTTGGGAAATAAATACGGGCTAAATAATTGGTTTGCAATAAAAACATCTAAATATATTAGTTTTTCTGCAAGAGTTCAAGGCTTGTTGGTTGATGAAATTTCTGGTGAAAATCCTGATTTGAATCCTGGAATGATCATTACAGCGGATACAAATAATTCCGGTGGAGAATATATTTATGGTGGTTTAGGAATGAATTTTTATTTGCCAAATGGTACTATGAAGAATATACGTTTAGGTTTGGAATTCAGTACACCATTATATCAAAATATAAACGGAACACAATTGAAACAAAAAGAAACGCTGACCTTTGGTCTGCAATATTCTTTGTAATCTAAAACTTTAATAAATTTAAGCGAGGTTATTTCTAATTAGTTATAACCTCGCTTTTTTAAAATATTATTTTTTAAAACCCAATTTCATCAAAATAGATTCTAATAAGCACCATTTTGTAAAGGCAGATTGTATTAAATTCACTCCAATAAATACGGTTAACCACATCCAGTTTGAGTTTACGTAAACAGTTAATACAACACTTAATAACACCATTGTACCCGCAATAATTCTAAAATATTTGTTTAGCATTTTATTATTTTTTTTATTTATATAAATTTTTCAATAGGAACCACAACCGCTTTTATAGGATTATTTGTTTCTAAATTGTTATTGAACGCTTTTATTAGATTAAACAAATCATCAATATTTTCATCTTCTGTAAACGAGAAAAATAAACTTGATTCATTCCCAAATTTCTGACCAGGAAACCAACTAGACGTCATCAATATCGAGGATCCATTTTTATACCCATCAATATCTGAACTACTAAAATTTTCTATATTTGCGTTTTTGAAAAGTTTCAAAACATCCTTTTGAAATTCTTCTACTGCTGTGACTATGACTAATTTCATGATTTTTAGTTTTTTGTTTCCCGCAGTCCCGATAGCTATCGGGACTGCGGGACAATTATCATTTACTATTCCTTATAATTCTTCTTCTCAATCATATAATACACTAATGGCACAACCAACAACGTTAACACAGTAGAGACAATAGTTCCGCCCATTAACGATATTGCTAATCCTTGGAAAATTGGATCAAACAGAATCACAAATGCGCCAATTACAACGGTTCCTGCAGTTAATAAAATTGGTGTTGTTCTTACTGCTCCTGCTTCAATACAAGCTTGTTTTAACGGAATACCATCTGCCGTTCTTAAGTTGATAAAGTCAATCAATAAAACGGAGTTTCTTACCATAATTCCTGCTAAAGCAATCATTCCAATAAACGAAGTTGCGGTAAAGAATGCACCCATAATCCAGTGTCCTAGAATAATTCCGATTAAAGATAAGGGTACGGCAACCATCATTACAATAGGTGCTTTAAAATTTTGAAACCAACCAACAATTAAAATATAAATCAAGATTAATGCGCCTAAAAAAGCGATTCCTAAATCTCTAAAGACTTCTAAAGTAATTTGCCATTCTCCATCCCATTTTACGGTATAATTATCTTCAAAATCTGGCTGACCTAAATACATTTCGTTTAACTCATAACCTTTTGGTAACGGAATTTCTTTCAACTTTTCTTCCATTCCTAAAATCGCATACGCAGGACTTTCTAATTCTCCAGCCATATCTGCCAAAACATAAACTACCCGTTTTTGGTTTTTACGATAAATGCTTTTTGCGGCTGTAGTTTCTTTAATAGTTACCAAATCTGCAATAGGAATCAATGTTCCTTGCTTGGATTTTACTTTCAATTGTGAAATATCTGTAATCGTTGATTTTTCACTTTCATCTAAAGTCAATACTATACCTACTTGATTAGAAGCGTCTTCATCATATAAATTAGTAATTGGGCTGTTAGATAATGCCATATTCATCGTATATACAATTTGTTGTGGCACAACACCATACAACATCGCTTTTTCTTTGTTAATTTCGAATTGATATTCAGTTTGGTCATCTTCCACCATCCAATCTACATCCACAACATCATCCGTATTCTTCAAAATATTTTGAACACTATTTGCAACTTTTATTTGCTCGTCATAATCAGGCCCGTAAACTTCTGCAACAATTGTTGACAAAACTGGAGGTCCTGGTGGGACTTCTACTAACTTCACATTCGCATTATATTTTGCAGCGATTTTCTGAATATCTGGACGCAATAATTTAGCAATTCCGTGACTTTGAATAGAACGTTCGTCTTTATCAATTAAATTCACCTGAATATCTGCCATATTAGATCCTCCACGTAAATCATAGTGACGTACCAAACCGTTAAAGGTTATTGGCGCAGAAGTACCTACATAATTTTGATAATTTACAACTTCTGGTCGTGTAGATAAATATTGAGAAATTTCTTGTGCCACAACTCCAGTGCGTTCTAACGTGGTTCCTTCTGGCATATCAATTACCACTTGAAATTCGTTTTTATTATCAAAAGGCAACATTTTCACTGCAACCGAATTGGTGAAAAACAACACCATTGTTGCCATTAAAACCACAAAAGTTCCGCCTAAAAACAACCATCTTTTCGATTTACTTTCTAAAAGTGGACGTTCAAATTTGTTATAAACTCTGTAAATAAAAGTTTCTTCTAATGGTTTTTCTGCTTTTGCAACTTTTCCTTTTTTCTCTTTTTCTCTCAAGAAAATTAAACCTAAATAAGGTGTAATTGTCAACGCTACAAATAATGATAAAATCATCGCAATCGACGCCCCAATTGGCATTGGTGCCATATATGGGCCCATTAACCCTGAAACAAACGCCATGGGTAAAACGGATGCAATTACCGTAAATGTTGCTAAAATTGTTGGATTCCCAACTTCGTTAATCGCATACAAAGCAGCTTGTTTAAAAGGCAAGCGTTTCATTTTGAAATGCCTGTGCATATTTTCGGCAATAATAATCGAGTCATCGACCACAATTCCTGTTACAAAAACTAAAGCGAAAAGTGTAATTCGGTTTAGCGTATAATCCATCATATAATAACTCAATAACGTTAAAGCAAACGTAATCGGAACGGATAAAAACACCACCAATCCACCACGCCAGCCCATTGCAAGCATAACAACTAATGTTACTGCGAAGATAGAACCTATTAAATGCCACAATAATTCTGATACTTTATCAGAAGCTGTTTCTCCGTAGTTTCTAGTGATTTCAACATGCACATCATCCGGAATTAAAGTAGCACGTAAATGATCTACTTTATCGATAATAATTTCTGAAAGTTTCATCGCATCCGCACCTTTTCGTTTGGCTACAGATATAGTTACCGCAGGATATTCAGATTTATAATCGTCAGCTTTTACACTTCCTTTTCCAAAACCTAAACTCACATAATTTAGAGGCACTTCTGGGCCATCAATAATTTTGGCGACTTGCTTTAAATAAATAGGCTGATTTTGTTGCACACCAACCACCAAATTTTCTACATCTGTTACCGTTTCTAAAAATTTACCAGTATTTATCAAGAATTCGGTATCATTTTTATCGAAACTACCTGAACTCATTTGGCTGTTATTCGCCTTTATCATTTCAGAAACCGACAAGAAATCCAAACCACTAGCCGCTAATTTATCTTTATCTAAAACCACACGTAATTGACGATTTCTTCCACCAATTTTATGCGTAATCGCTACATCGTTTACCTTTTTAATTTCGGCTTCTAACTCTTGCGCCATTTGGCTTAATTGATAATCATTATAATTTTCACTCCATAATGTTAAACCCAACATGGGCACATCATCAATCGCTCGTGTTTTCACTAATGGAAACGTAACACCAGCTGGCATTTCGTCCATGTGCTTGTTAATTTCGTTGTATAATTTCACAAAAGAACGCTCAATATCTTCGCCAACATAAAACTGCACGATAACCATTCCTTGCTCTTTCATCGATGTAGAATATACATATTCCACCCCTTTAATATTCGAAATTAATTGCTCTAATGGCTTAATCACTCGCGATTCCACTTCCGTAGGACTTGCTCCTGGATAACCCACAAAAATGTCTGCCATTGGCACATCAATTTGTGGCTCTTCTTCACGTGGAATTAAAAACGAAGCGTACACGCCAACAACCATAAATACGATCATTAACAATACTGTTAACTTCGATTGCATAAAGACTTTGGCAATTTTTCCTGCGATTCCTTCTTTCATTTTCCTATCCCTAACCCTTTCCGAAGGAAAGGGAACTTTTATGGGTTATTTTTAGTTAATATTTATTTATTATTATTTTGGGCGTTACTTTTTACTCATACCTGTCAGGTTTTTAAAACCTTACAGGATCGTAAAAAGTCAGGCTATTCGTTACAATCTTTTTTCTTGTGCTGAATTAATTTCAGCATCTTTCAACTTTGGCTAATGCTTTTTTTAAAAGAGATACTGAAACAAGTTCAGCATAGAAAAAAGGATTTCCACTGCTATCCTTAACGCGCTCACTCTTTTTTAATAATTTGCACTTATCTTGATTGATACTTACTGAAAACTGTGACTGCTGATTAAATACTGAACACTTATTTATTTTTATTTCCGTTCTTACTTCCTTCCCTTTGGGAAGGATTGAGGATGGGAACTCCATTAAACAGCTTTCCATCAGCTGAAATAATGTACACTTCATCTGAATTTAAACCAGATAAAACCTCTACTTGATTGCCGTAAGTTCTACCCAAACGCAACCAACGTAATACTGCTGTATTGCTTTGGCTTACTGTATAAATTCCAGATAATTGACCGTTTGTAATAATGGCTTCGGTTGGAATTAAAACCAGTTCCGATTTTGCTTTTCTTTCTACCGGAAACTGAACGGTTGTGAACATTCCAGACAAGATATTCGCATCTGTTTTGTCTAAATTTATTTTCACTAAATATTGTCCGCCAGTATTTTTTGATGAAATACTTACTTCACTAACTTGACCTTTTAGGGTTTTGTTTATAGATTTCACCAATACATCTACTGCTATTCCATTTTTAATTTCAGAAATTTCTGTTTCAGGAACCATTGTCATCACTTCAAAATTCCCTGGCGTTTCTATACTTATTAATGGCACTCCTGGATTTGCCATACTTCCTTCTTCAACATTTCTGCTCGTTACAGTTCCACTAAAAGGCGCCGTTAAATTACTGTACGCAAATTGTGCGTTGATTTCGTTTTTCATTTCATTTGCAGATTCTAAACGAGCTTTTGCCATTTTATAATTAGCCGTCATATCATCCATTTCTTTCTGTGATGCACTTTTTTCTGCAAACAAATTTTCAAAACGATTGTAATCTCTTTTTGCACTATTAAACGCAATTGTTGCTTCTGTAATTCCTGCATTTATTTGCGCACGTTTTGCTTGTAAATCTGTATTATTAATAGATACTAATAATTGACCTTTACTAACTTTATCACCAACATTTACATGTACTTTGTTTACAGAACCCATCATTCTGGTACTTAATTCGGCACTATTTGATGCTTGTATTTTTCCACTTACAGCTAAAAAAGGATTGTTACTATTTGCTTCAACTTGACTTGTTTTTACAGAAATTGCTGAAGAATTATTAACAACTACTTTTTTGTCTTCGCTACCACAACTTGTTATGAATAATGATGCTGTAGTTAAAGTTATTATGTATATATATTTTTTCATTTTATTATTTATTTTTTCCTATCCCTAACCCTTTCCGAAGGAAAGGGAAATATTATGATAAGGATTCGTATTTTCTTCTATTTATCTTGATGTTAATAATTTTCTTTTTTAACTTTTTACAATACCTACAAGGTTTTCGAAATCTTGTAAGATAAATATGCTACTCTATTCATATACTTTTTAATTCCCCTTTGGGATTAGGGGATTAAAAATTGTAAATATGCTTTTGCATAATTGTACTCAAAAATAGTTTGGTAATACTCTAGTTGTTTTTGCGAATATTTTGTTTCTGCCGTTAACAAATCGGATGTTTTTTCTAAACCCTCCTTAAACCGATTTGTTCTAATTCTTAAAGACTCTTCCGATTGCTCTAAAGCTAAAGTGGTTAATTTTAATTTGTTTTCAGCATCTAAAAAAGTACGTTTTGCTTTGTTTAAGTCTAAATTGCTTTGCGAGACATATTGATTGTATTCTAATTTAGATTGCTCAAATTCAGATTTACTTTTTTGTGCTTTTCCAAAACGTTTTGATCCTTGAAAAATATCCCAACTTAACTGTGCACCGAATAAATAACCATTTGCTTCTCCTTGAAAAATTTGATTGTCATGCAATTCATAACTAGCAAAAGCATTTAATCTAGGTAAAAAAGCCATTTTATCTGCTTTATTCATTGCTTCATAAGCGTTTGTTGTTAATTGCATCGCTTTAATATCTGAACGATTTTCTGAAATCGTTTTATCATCAATTGAAAAAGTTGAAACCGCTAATTCATCCGTCGGAGTATAAACAACATACGTTTCGTCATTCATCAAAAAAGATAAATAATTTGACGCATTTTGCACGTTGCTTTTTGCCATTTGTAATTGGTTTTGAACTTCCGTTACTCGTACTTCAACATTTAAAACATCTGCACGTTGCAAATACCCTTGCTTTAAAATATTATCTGCTAATTTTTTATTGGCATTTGCAGCTTCAACTGCTTTTTCTAAAACAGTAACCGCTTTATACGCTAACTGTAATTGCATATATGCTTTTTCTACTTCAAACACAAAATATTCTTTTGTGCGTTCTGTTTTTAAAGACATTGCTTCCATTTTAGATTTGGTAGCTTTACGCTGATACATACCGTCAAAATTGATTAGTGGCTGCTGAATTTCGAACTTTGTAGCATAGTTTTGAATCTGTGAAGGATTATTTAATAATGCTGGATTAAAATCATTTTGCGTTAAAATTTCCTGATTCAATTTAGCACCAAAAGCCATTAACGGATTTGTAGTTGCCATTGCAGTATGACTTGCGGTAATATTTGGTAAAAACACAGCATTAGTTTGTCTATAATCTGCTTTAGCTTGATTAAATTCTTCTTCAGAAATTTTAATAGCTATATTGTTTTCTGAAACTTTATTTAAAACTTCAGTTTTTGTAATTGGCACTACTTTTTGCGCTTGGAAAGTAAAATTCCACAAGAAAGCGAACAGTATAAATATGTAATTTATTTTTTTCATTCTTATTGATGTTTTCTACTGCAAAAATAGGATGAAGAAAAATTGTTATTAGTAACAAATGTTACCGACGGAAAAGATTTTCTTAAATCAGAAGGTTATAAAAATTTACGCTAAGCTTTTATGAGGTCTTCTTATAACTCCAAACCGCCAAACCGTTCATAACAATCGCATAAAGCAAAGTTTTTAATAACTGCGGAAGAATATCCATAAACCCAGAACCCTTTAACATTACCATTCGCATTACCTCTACAAAGTATTTTATAGGATTAAATTCTGTGAAAATTTGCGCCCATTTTGGCATACTCTCAATTGGTGTAAATAAACCACTCATTAAAATAAAAATCACGATAAAAAACCAAGCGATAAACATGGCCTGTTGTTGGGTATCTGTAAAGTTTGAAATGAACAAACCAATACCCAAAATAACTAAAATATAAATAGAAGTATAAAAATACATGAGTGGTAAACTACCAATCATTGGTACATCAAAAATTAATCTTGCTAAGATTAACCCAATGGTTAGCAAACCCATTCCTATTACCCAAAACGGAAAAAGTTTCCCTATTATAAACTGACTTTTTTTAATTGGTGTTACGTTTATTTGCTCTAACGTTCCTATTTCTTTTTCGCGCACAATATTCATTCCAGACAAGAATAAACCACTATGGACTCGAAGTCCATAGTTTTAAAATCTGACTAAAGTCAGCAGTCCGTGATTACTCGAATGAAAATCGAATAGGAAAAACCAACTTCAAATTCAATTTTCGTCCAAGAGGACTGAATAAATATTTTTAGAAGCTAAAGCGAGATGCACTAAAGTACATAGTTTTAACTTCATTTGAGACCAATAAAAAATACAGCTAAAACAACTGCTATTATTATGTACCAAAATACTTCCATAATTTAATGTATTTGAGTTTTTGGACCTTCGTTAATAGTTTTACCAACTAAGACTAGAAATAATAAGCCCAAAAGCATATATAAAGCAACAAAACCTAGCAATGTAAATAAAGTATTACCAGATGAAACTGTAGGCGAAATGCCCTCGCTTGTTTTTAATAAACCATACACTAAATAGGGTTGTCTGCCTAGCTCTGCAGTATACCAGCCCGTAATATTTGCAATGTAAGGAAACGGAGCAAGAAACATTATAAACCAAAGTAATGGTTTTAAAGTATATAGTTTTTTTCGCCATAAAAAGAAAAGTGCTAATGCCATAACTCCTATAAAAATAGTACCTAAACCAACCATTATATGATAAGAATAATAAAGTGCAGGAATGTTGTCTGGCAATTCTTCTTCTTTAAATTGATCCATTCCTGGAATTTGTTTGTTCCAATCTTGATGCGTTAAAAAACTTAAGACATTGGGAACTGCAATTTTATTATCTAATTTTTTCTCAACCATATTTGGCTGTCCTATCAAAACAATTTCTGCTCCTGCTTCTTCTGTTTCAAAAATTCCCTCCATCGCTGCAAAAGCTGCTGGTTGATATTTTGCAACGTTTTTAGCATTCCAATCTCCTGTAGGAAAAGCAACTAAAAGACTAGATATTAATCCGAAAATAACACCTGTTTTTAGAAATAGTTTCCCGTATTCTAACTGTTTATTTCTTAAAATATAAAAAGCTCCTATACTTGCTACCACAAAAGAAGAAGTTACCACAGATGCCATTTGACTATGCAAAAATGCAGGCAATAACCAAGGATTTGTAAATAGTGCAGAAAAGTTTTCTAACACAAATTTACCATTATCTAAAATTTCATAACCTACAGGATGTTGCATCCATGCATTGGTTGCTAAAATAAACCAACCACTTGCCCAAGAACCTAAAAACACTAAAAAACCAGTTAAGAAATGCAGTTTTTGCCCCATTATTTTTCACCAAAAATAAATAGTGCCAAAAATGACGATTCTAAAAAGAAAGAAAACATACCTTCCATGGCTAAAGTCTGACCAATAATTCCGCCTGTTAATTAAGAAAACTTTGCCCAATTGGCACCAAATTGAAACTCCATCGGAATTCCTGTTACCACACCCATCGTAAAATTAATAGCAAAAATTTTCATCAAAAATTTTGCAGCATTGTTGTACTTTACATTGTTATTTCGTAGATATCTCCATTTAAAAAAAACAATTAATAATGACAATCCCATTGTTAATTGCGGAAATATATAGTGAAATGTGATAGTAAATGCAAATTGCAACCTATCGTAAAAGATCATGTCTTCCATGTTAAAAATGCTTGTTATAACTTAAATTAATATCTACAAAAATATATATTATCTTACTCTCTAAATGTAACATAAGTAGCTAAACTCAAACTTTTATCAAAAGTTTTAATCAACCAAAAGTTAAGGAAGCTTTTTATTATTTAGTATTACTTTAACACCGTTTAGTAACAAAAGTTACACTCATAAAGCCTTATTTCATTTATGTTTGTACTACTTGTGAAAAATAAAACTTACATAGCGACACTGTTAACATTCCTCTTTTTGGCAAAATTTTTTGCCGTAGATGCAAATGGTCTAAATGTTTTGTTTGGCGGAAGTGAAATTTCCTTTGTAAACCCAAATTGCAAAAAAGAAAACTATAAAAAAGAAATAAAAAAATCAGCAGATTTCTCAAAATCTAACTATTTAGCTTCAGAAGTTATTGATTTAAATATTATTTGTACTTCACAATTTCAATTTGAACTATTTAATTGGGAGACAAATTATCCCAAACATACTATCGTTTTTAACAAGCACTTTACTTCAAAATTAACATTTCTCTATTTAGAGAATGCTGCGCCACCACCTCGGTTAACCTAATTATCAATAGTAAAAAAATAAGTAGGTGATTCTGTAATCGTTTTTACATCCAAATAAATAGTTATGGATAAATCATTACGTAAGACACCATTCATAACCAAATATTCTTTTCAAATCATTTTTAATGTCTGATAAAATTTTAATTAATCGTCGTTCCATACAGTTATTACGTGTATTGGTAAGCGGCATTTTTCTAGTGGCAGGATTGAATCATTTACTCGAAGTGGAAAAAACAGCAAAACGGATAGCGCATGCAAACTTTAAAGGCATCGCACATTTATTTGGCGAACCACAATTGCTCATCATACTCTCTGGAATCACAATGATGTCAGCAGGTTTCTTGTTTCTCATAGGTTATAAAACCAAATGGGCAGCAATAATTTTGATGGCAGTATTAATTCCCATCACTTTAACGGTCCAAGTAGGACAAATTACGACTCTTGGCCCACTATTTAAAAACATTGCAATTTTAGGTGGACTTCTTTTTTTTATACTGAATGATACCAATAACCTTTTAAAATAAATCAAATGAAAACATATCTTTTTAGTTCACTATTTTTAATGCTAACCTTGTTTAATGCCACTAATCTTAAGGCACAACAACTAAACAGCAGCACAAACAATTATGTGGTGCTAACCAAAAAAGTAGCGCAATTACAACCTATAATCCTAACGGCAGAAGCACTCAAGGCTGAAGAAGGGGATGCATTTGGTGACTTCCAAGTCATCATCTGTGGTAAGGAAATTGGTGATATTACCGATTCCGAAAAAATGGACAAGTTTATCAAAAAGGCTAAAAAAGCCGGGGTACAATTAGTCGCTTGTGGTTTTTCTCTTAATAAATTCAAAATAGATAAGACAAAAGTTCCCAAGGAAATGATAACGGTTGAAAATGGAATTCTTCATAATTTTCAACTTCAGAAAAAAGGATATAAAAGCTTAAGTCTATAACTATGAAAACAATTAATAGAAAAATTTTACCAACTGTATCCATTTTAGGGATCTTGCTACTATCAGTTGCCTGTAAAACTGAAAAATTGGACACCATGGCAAAAGACGCCACTTCAAAGGATACCTTGAGCATTACCATATTGCAAACTGCTGATATTCATGGTCAATTAGATACACATCCAGAATTGTTTTGGGAAAACGAAAAGGTGGTCTTCAAAAATCGTGGTGGACTCGCTAATATAAAAACGCTTTTTGATAGAGAACGTGAATCAAACCCAAATAAAACCATAATTGTAGATGGAGGCGATTTAATACAAGGAAGTGGTTATGCAGCTTTGTCAGAAGGTAAAGTAATGCAAGATATCATTAAAAACATGGGCTACGATATTATCATTCCTGGAAATTGGGAAGTCGTTTATGGTAAAGATATGATGATGGAAATTATGCAAGGTTATGAAACCGATGTTATAGTCCAAAATATGTTCGATGATAAAAATGAAAATCCATTATTTCCTGCCTATGCTGTAAAGGAAATTGAAGGCGTACGTTTAGGTTTTATAGGTATTAACGATCCAGACGTTCCAATTAGGCAAAATCCTATTTTTAGTGAAGGCATGGGTTTTAGTGGTCTTGATGATAAATTAAAAACAATGGTGGACGCTATTAAGATAAAAGAAAAAATAGATGTGCTTTTCCTAGTGACACATATTGGTATTTTTAAACAAATAGAATTGGCCAACAACCCAATTGCCGAAAATGCGGATTATATTTTAGGTAATGATACTCATGAGCGTGTTCGCGAAATGATTCAAGGTAAATATGCCAAGGTTACAGAACCAGGTGCTTTTGGTTCGTTTGTTGGAAAGCTAACATTGTATTTTGTAGATGGTAAATTAATTGGAGATGACTATGACCTTATTGATGTGGATCCGGAAATATATCCTGCAGATAAAACCATTCAAGCACTTGTTGATGAGGCAAAAGCACCTTATAAAGAGTATTTGGAAACAATTGTTGGTTATACAAACACACCAATTTATAGATATCTAACGGTTGAAAATCCAATGGACAACATGATTACAGATGCTGCACGATGGAAAACTGGTGCAGACATTTCAATTTCTAACGGCTTCAGATTTGGGAATCCTATTGTGCCACAAGATGGAAAACCGGCACCTATTACAAGAGCTAACTTATGGAATTTATTACCTGTTAACGAACCTGTTAAAACAGGAAAAGCTACTGGTAAACAAATTAAAGATTGGCTCGAAAAAGAAATGCATAACGCCTTTTCTCAAGACCCAACCGAACGTTTTGGTGGTTGGTTGGTACGTTTTTCTGGTATGAAAGTGAGTTTTAATAGTCAGAATAAAAGAGGTCAACGAATATCTTCTATAATTGTAAAAGGAAAAGAGATGCAAGATGATGAATATTACACCATTTCTGCCTGTGTGCGTCCTGGCGACCCAATTGATAATCTGTGTAGAATGGCAAATGTTAAAGATGTTGAAGTAAAAGATTACACTATACACGAGGCTGTTGAAGAATATCTTAAGCAAAACTCGCCTGTATCTCCAACTTTAGAAGGCAGAGCGTATTGCGAATATCTTGGAGAATACTCGTTTTCAACAGTTCCTAAAACAGATTATAAATTTCAATAAAAAATTTAAGAAATTATGAATAAAGAAAAAAAGAATACAAAGAAATCATGGATTAAGAATGGGATTTTTATTACAGCTCTAGCTGTTCTTTACTTCACAGGTTTACATACAGAGGTTATTGGTTTTGCACAACGAGGACTATTGGCTACTGGCTTAATGAATCCTGATGTTAAAGAAATTATACAAGAAAATGCAACTATTTCAGAACCGACAAAGGCAGATTTGAATTTAAAATTAATTGATAGAGACGGAAAAATCACTTCATTGGAAGACTTGAAAGGCAAAGTAATATTCTTAAATTATTGGGCAACGTGGTGTGCGCCTTGCATTGCAGAAATGCCAAGTATCGATAAATTACACGAAGAAATGGGAGATGATGTTGCTTTTGTAATTTTATCATTCGACGATGATTTTGAAACGGCAAAAGCGTTCGATAAACGCAAAGGTTATAATCTACCTATTTATGCTCCAGCAAGTAATTTGCCTACTACTTTTCAATCGGCTGCCCTACCAACCACTTATATTATTGATGTAGATGGAAATATTGCATTAACACATAAAGGAATGGCAGATTATAATACGGATGAATTTAAGAAATTCTTAAAAGGTTTAAAATAGTATTTTTTGAAAAAGGATGGAAACTTAAGTCTTATTTAAGCGTGTAAGGCTTCAATTTAAAACTCAAAAAAAATACCCAAAAGAGTTTTCTTTCGGGTATTATCATTAAATAAATTAAAACTTTATACTAGTCTTTGAACTGTTCAATAGCATCACTTAAATCATAAACGGTAACATCATTTATTTTTTTCTGAAGAATACTACTTCCTGCAGCACTTCGATAACCGCCTGCACAATGAACAACTATTGGTTTGCTTTTTGGGATTTCATTAACCGTTTTTCGCAATTCATTTAAAGGATGTGAAATAGCGCTGTCAAAGAACTTTCCTTCATCTACTTCACTCTTATTCCGAATATCAACAATTGTGTACGTATCTGGATTGTTTTTAAAATCTGCCAAATCTAGTTTTGCTGTCTTTTCAAGATTTTCTTCCGCAAGTGTTATCACTTGTTTCAATTGTTTTTCGTAACCAATTTTGGCAACACGATTCAATAATTTATTCTTGTTTTCTTTTTTATCGATAACTAAGGTAAATTCTTCTTTTGGTTCGATAATTGCGCCGAGCCAAGTTTCAAATTGTGAATCGTCTGATTTTTCTTGTATGTTAATACTACCTTTTAAATGTCCTTTTTTAAAAGTAGCTTCATCTCTCGTATCGACTATTAATCCTTTAGCATCAGCTTTTTCTGTAAAAGGAATTTTCTCAACCGCTGGTTCTAAATTAGCTGCACCTTCTTTATTTATATCAACATTAAAACCAAAATAAGACGGAATAAACGGTTGATCTTTCAAAATATGATTTACAAATTCATCTTCCTTTAAATCAGTAAAAGCCCAATTTTCTTTTCTTTCTTTCCCTAAAGTACTAGATGCATCTGTACTCAAATTTTTACCACACAAAGATCCTGCTCCATGAGCTGGGTATACTACTGTTGCATCTGGTAAATGATTAAATTTATGTTTTATTGTTTGATACATGCTCTTTGCTAAATCTTCTCTTTTAGCTTTCATATTGCCAGCTTTCTCTCTTAAATCTGGTCTTCCAACATCGCCTATAAATAAAGTATCTCCAGAGAACATCACGTAATTATCGGCTACATCATTAGCAATAATTGTAATACTGTCTGGCGAGTGACCTGGCGAATTAATTGCAGAAAATGTAATATCGCCTACTTTAATTGTATCTCCATCATCAAAAGCTTGGTGCGGATAATTAGCATCAACCAACTTACTCACAAAAATTTTTGCTTCTGTCTCTTTGTGTATTTGCAAATGACTGCTCACAAAATCTGCATGCGGATGCGTTTCAAAAACAACTTTAATTTTTGCGTTGTGTTTTTCTGCTAATTCGTAATACGGTTTTGGGTTTCTCGAAGGATCTACAATAGCCATTTCATTGTTACTTATTATTGCGTAGGAATAATGTGCTAATGGTTTGTCTTCAAATTGTATAATATTCATAAATTTCAGTTTTAAATTAATTTTCTAATTCTTCTTTTTTAATTCGATAAACAGCTCCATTCCCTGTCTATTTGGATAAGAATTATAACAATCTTCCATTTTGATTATATTGAAATATGGTGAAAAATAGGTTAGATATTCTTCTTTATTTCCGCCAAAAGGCGGGTGATCATCATTCAGTTTTGCTTCAAAAAGCAACCCAACTAATTTGCCGTTTTCGTTTAAAATAGAGTTCATTTTTTCAGCATATTTTGATCTTAACTCGGGATTAATTGCACAAAAAAATGTTTGTTCAATTACCAAATCAACCGTGTCATCCAAATCAAAAAAATTAGCATTAATTAATTGCGATGAAGGAAAATTTGGAACTCTTTCTTGTAAGTTTTTTAAAGGTGCTTTTGATACATCTACCACAAAAACATTTTTAAAACCGTTGTTAAATAAATATTCTGCTTCATAAGAATTTCCACCGCCAGGAATTAAAATTTTTAACTCTTTATTTTCTAGTTGATCAAAATATGTTTTTAAAGGCGGAGAAACTTCACCTAAATCCCAACCTGTTTTATTGGTTTTGTATTTGTTATTCCAAAATTCTTTGTCAAAATTCATATTCTCAAAATTACATTTTTTTTATAAGAAAAAGCATCTGAATTTTCATCCAAATGCTTAAAACTAACTACTATAAAAACTAATTAAAAACCTGAGTTCGATGTAAGAAACATGAATAAATAATAGGAAAAAAGGCAGTAGATTAGTATATTTAAGCTCTGGAAATCCAATATTTAACTAATTTTCTACCTTATGATTTCTACAGATAAAGTTACAAATATTTTTTGTGATATTGACGACTTTTGCCAAGTTTTTGAACCTTCTTTAAATAAAAGTTTAATTCCTGATGGGAAAAAGAAAAGAAGACGCTCACGTAGAATGTCAACTAGTGAAATATTAACAATCACTGTTCTTTCTCATACTAGCGATGTTAGAACGTTCAAACACTTCTACCTTTTCTATGTTCAAAAACATTTAACAAATGAATTTCCTCAAACGGTTTCCTATAATCGCTTTGTAGAATTAATGCAAAGTAATATGCTTCCATTAATTATTTTTATGAAAACTTGTTGTTTTGGTAAATGTACAGGAATCTCTTTTATAGACTCTACTCCTTTAAGGGTTTGTAAAAACAAAAGAATTAACAACAATAAAGTGTTTAAGGGTATCGCAACAACGGGAAAATCTACCATGGGATGGTTTCACGGATTTAAGCTACATCTTTTAGTAAACGATAAAGGAGAAATTCTCAACTTTATCATTACTCAAGCCAATGTAGATGACAGAAATCCAATAAAAGAAAATAATTTTTTGAAAAAAATTATAGGCAGTTTATATGCAGATAAAGGGTATATTTCTAAAGAAATTACAGAAATGCTATTTGATGATGGATTGCATTTAGTAACAGGAATTAAGAATAATATGAAAAATGTACTAATGACAATGCGCGATAAAATATTGCTTCGTAAAAGATCTGTAATAGAAACTATCAATGACCAACTTAAAAATATTGCGCAAGCTGAACATTCTAGACATAGAAGCTTTGGTAATTTTATAACAAATTTTGTAGCAAGTCTTATTGCATATTCTTTTCAAGAAAAAAAACCAGCTATAAAATTTGAAAAAGAAAATCCTACACAATTAGCACTTTTCTGCTAATCGTTAAGTCGAACTCAGGTTAAAACTATTTGGGGACAGGTTCATTGATATTTATGGAAATGTCGTCTATGAGAAAATTAAAAAGTAAAAATAATAATATAGAGGTCTGTATTTAAATTCATATCTTTAAATTC
>Ga0335398_10000604_pt1 | contig 63279 bp, 54 predicted proteins | sample BON03_FD_205742 | JGI IMG/M metagenome (GOLD analysis project Ga0335398, IMG submission 205742) | Freshwater microbial communities from Lake Bonney liftoff mats and glacier meltwater in Antarctica - BON-03 (spades assembly) (version 2) | ecosystem: Environmental > Aquatic > Freshwater > Ice >... | reverse complement strand
TTTAAAGTTAATTTTGTGAAGAGTTGAATTGACATAGTCATCTATTTTGTTATTTAAAAATACAAAGACAAAATACAATATAACAAAATGGTTATCAACAAATTGTGAGTTTATAGACAGACTCTATATAATGTCTTGATTGGCAATATGTCGATTGTGGGAAATCGTCCTTTGCCCTTATACGAGGCCGAGAAAATCACCACCGACCGCTTTGCACGTCGCTTTTTAGCTCCTGCAGGCATCACAGGACTGTGGCAGGTGACCAAACGAGGTAGTAAAGGCGATATGAGTGAAGAAGAGCGTATGATGCTCGATAACGATTATGCGCGTGATTATTCTTTCCGCCGTGATATCAAGTTGATTCTAAAAACCATTCCGGCGCTTTTGCAGAAGGAGAATGTTTAAAAAAGTTTTCAGCGTTTCGTTTTAAGTTTTCAGGAAAACAGACGCCAGAAGACAGCGAACGGCCATGACCTGTAACCCCAAACCACTTTCTTTAGCCCTTAAGTTTCAGGTAGCTTTTGCCATAATTAATAATGGCTTCAAAATGTTCGAGAATATCTCCTCCAACAATCATATCGAAAGGTTCTACGCCAATGGTTTGGTAGGTTGTTGTGATATGGTCTAGATCTAAGACTCCCACATAGAGGTCTTCGATTTCTAAGCGGCCTATTTTAAGTTTTTTGATTTTTGCCACCGTGGAATCCAGCATTTGTTCGCCGATACCTTTGGCTTGGCTTTCGCTTTCGCTAACCAATTTTACGTTCTTTAGGCTTGGCAAGATGGCTTTTCCTAATACCGACTTAGATGCGCCGGTATCAATGAGTGCGCGGAGTTTGGATTTTCCGATATGCAGCTCCATAAAAATATGAAACCCATCACCGTCGATATTATCGATGGTGATGGGTATTTTTGTGCTTTTAGCCTTTGGCATAAAAACTAGTAGTCGAGGGTATCAAGAACGCTCATTACTTCTTTTACCGCTTTGGCAGAAGTATTCAAGAGCGCTTTCTCTTCGTCATTCAATTTTAGTTCGATAATTTCTTCGATACCATTTTTACCAAGTTTCACTGGCACTCCGAGGTAGATATCTTTCAATCCATATTCTCCTTGCAACCAAGCGCAAACTGGGAAAATTCTTTTTTGGTCGCGAACGATGGCTTCTACCATTTGGGCAGCAGCAGCACCTGGCGCATACCAAGCAGAAGTACCAAGAAGGTTCACAATTTCACCACCGCCAGATTTAGCGCGCTGGATGATGGCTTCTAATTTTTCCGCATCGATCAATTCCGTAACAGGAATTCCACCAACAGTAGTATAACGTGGCAATGGAACCATGGTATCACCATGTCCGCCCATCAATACCGCTTGGATATCTTTTGGAGAACAGTTCAATTCAGTTGCCAAGAATGCACGGTAGCGTGCAGTATCCAATATACCAGCCATACCAAACACGCGAGAAGGATCAACCTTCGCGGTTAGGAATGCGCAATAGGTCATTACGTCCAAAGGATTGGAAACAACGATAATTTTTGCGTTTGGAGAATATTTAATGACTTGTTCTGTAACCGACTTCACGATTTTCGCATTGGTAGCGATTAAGTCGTCCCGGCTCATTCCTGGTTTACGAGGCAAGCCTGAAGTGATAACCACCACTTCTGAATCTGCTGTTTTAGAATAATCGTTGGTTGAACCAGTGATACGAGAATCGTACATGTTCACAGGAGCGGTTTGCCACATGTCGAGGGCTTTTCCTTCGGCGTAGTTTTCTTTGATGTCGAGAAGAACTACTTCATTCGCTAATTCTTTGTGTGCGATTACATCCGCACAAGTTGCGCCTACGTTACCGGCGCCGATTACAGAAACTTTCATGAATAGATGGAGCTTAAGATGGTTGAAAAAAGTGCTGCAAAGTTGCGATTTTTTTAGGCAAAAGACAAGGGGACCATAGACCATGGACCATAGACCATAGACCATGGACCATGCAGGCTCTGTTCTAGTCTAAGGTGTAAACAATAAATTTACGATTTGCGATACCTTGATGAGGAGTGAGGAGTAAGGAGTAGAGGGGTAATTGGGGCCAAGCAACTAATTCTCTGCTATTGTCATCATTACAGTACCAAAGCAAATGAAACAAATTCTACTTTTTTCCCTATTGATTTGCTCAAGCTTTATTTCAAAGGCGCAAATACTTGGTGGCGAAATCGATTACCGCTGTTTGGGGAATGGGAGGTATGAAGTCTTTGCTACGATTCAGGTTTACTGCGGAGATTCACTGATAACACCCAGTATTTATGGAAAAACAGGTACTACCGTTTTTATGGCCGATAGTATTGAAATGATAGCTATTGAAGACGTCCAAGCTATTTCCAGCCATTGTACGAGCCTAGATTCATGCATGCTCGACAGCAACTTGAGGCGCATTATAAGAATGCGGTATCGGGGAGTATTTGACTTTAGTGCCTATTCTTCTTGTCAGTTGCTCTTTTATGTTAGAGAAGCAGTGAACAATAATTCCTTTTCTCTTTTAAACAAATATAATTTTTATGTTTTTACCGAAATAAACCGCTGTCTCGCTCCTTGCGACAACTCACCTATAGGCACTGAAAACGCAGCCTATTATTTTCCGCATAGTCGCGATGTCTTTTTAAATCAACAGGTATATAATGCCAATTTCCAAGCAGACTCATTTGTATACTCATTCGTAGCGCCACTAAATGATTATACAGCTCCAGCAGGATATTACTCACCCTATTCTGTCTTGAATTGGCTAACTTTTTTTGGCTCTCCTAACATTAACCTTCCCTGGCCTGCTGGCTTGCACATAGATTTAAACAAGGGCTTTGTTACCTTTCGTCCTGCCCTAAGAAATCAGGAACCTACCATGGCAATCGAAATTAAAATATTTCGAAAAATAAATGGGGTAATGACTTATATCGGTAGAAAGCATACCGAAAATAGACTGCAAGTATTTAGCGAAACAAATAATTCCATGCCTCAACTCGCTGGCCCATACAGTAAATTTATATGTAACGGAGAGAAATCATGCTTCACAATTCAAGCAACAGATGCTGACTCAGCCGACAGTACCAGCCTTGCATTTTATAGTGCCGATATTCCTGAAATAGAAGTCACTCAACTAACAACTGGCAAACATCCTGAGTACACTCTATGTTGGACCCCCGATAGTTCCGATGCACAGATAACTCCCTATACCATTTATGCCGTGGCAAAAGACAAGCATTGTCCGATTCAAGGCATCGGAATTCGGGCTTATTCATTTCGTGTTAATCATACTCCCCCCAACGAGCTCACGATCATACCGAATCAAGCCTGCGACTCGACCTTTCTGCTGCATGATTCTTTGGGAATTCACCCAAACCTCATCCGATCTTGGTCCGTCTACAATGACAAGAAAAACCTCGTTAGCAGCTATTCTGGAAATCGCGTTGCCATAGACCTAGATTCAGGAAAATACTATGTCGAACTTTTTCTCAATGGATATAATTACTGTAATTTTAATCTGTCCGACAGCTTTATAAATACCGGACACGAGTCGCCAAAAATTGCTGTGACGGAGCACTTTCGTCTGGGATGTATTGGGCAAACGGATACCATTGGAGTGACATTAGCACATGGGAAATATACGTACTCCTGGCAGGACGGACTTCAAGACAGCCTTCGAATCATTCAACTTTCAACGGACACAACGAACTATGCCCTTATCAGCAAAAATGGGGTTTGTACGCGAACGGATTCCTTTTGGGTTTATGCTTCTCCAGCTCCAGACTTAATTCACCAAGCCATTTGGTCAGGAAAAGACCAACTGCATGTCGAAGTTCTTCATCCAGCATTGGGCGCGAATTATTCTTGGTATTTGGATCATTCCTCCCTTGCCATTGCCTACGATAGCAGCGCATTCATTCAAACTCCCGGCACTGTTTCGCATTTCATCCGGCTCAAAGCACAGCAGTATCGTTGTGTCGTAGAAGACACGTTTACGGTGGCCCCAGCTGTGAGAACTTCGGTGAGGAGAGGCATTGGAGATGCTGAATATTCTATTTTCCCCAATCCATTTACCGAATCCATCCATATTGAAGGAAAAGGGCTCATTCGAATTGTATTGTATGATGCGCTTGGAAGTGAGCAATTTGTGTCTTTTGTTCAGGGGGATTCATTCACGCTTGTAAATCTTGAGAAGCTCCCCGCTGCTGTCTATTTGCTCCGAATTGAAACGGAAGAAGGCCTTGTACTTAAAAAAATAATCAAGCAATAGCCCAAATTGAAGGCAACACTTGCCAGTTGAACAAGGTCTTTATAATGCGTATGAAAAAGTATTCGACCCTGCTTATTGGCTTTCTGCTTTCCCTCCCCACATTTTCACAAATCCTTGGTGGCGAAATTGATTACCGCTGTTTGGGGAATGGGAGGTATGAGGTGATTGTCTATATGAATAGGTATTGTGCCGATTCCATCATAACACCCACAATTAAGTGCATGATAGGTGCAGATAGTTTAACTGCAGATAGCACCCAATTGCTTTCCATCACTGAATTATATCCGTCTCTACCAAAATGTAATAACTTAGCACCCTGCGTAAAAGGCCCATGGAAAAGCAAGATATCACGCTACGCCTTTCGAGGCGTATTTAACCTGAATGCATACAGTACGTGTACCACTCTATTTTTTATCCGAGAGGAGACGAGTAACATTACTACAACCTTATATAAAAGAAGTCAGTTCTTTATAAGTACGGAAGTAAATAGATGCCTATCACCTTGCGATAATTCCCCAATAATGCTGAACAAGCTGCCATTTTATTTACCTCATAATCAAGAGGCTATTTTTTCGCTTTTGGCGATTAACTCCATTTATCAAACTGATTCATTAGTTTATGAGTTTGCCCCAGTGCGGGAGGATTTCTCTATTTATGGAACTTATTCAGGAAATTATTCTGCCTCAAACTGGTCATGCTATTTTGGCTTTCCAAATCAAAATCTTTCATGGCCAGCTGGTTTGCATATTGATCCAATTAATGGGCAACTAATGTTCAGGCCAACCTGTTCAAACCAAGTAGCCGCTTTGGCCGTGCTGATTCGTGTTTTCAGAAACATTAATGGCATAATGACCTTCATTGGCGAAAAATCAATTGAGCAAACGTTTTCAATCCTTCCTAGTCCAAATAACAAAGTACCCAAAATAAAGCCACCCTATTCCTACCAAATTTGCAGTGGTCAAAAGTCGTGTTTCTACATTTCCACGGAAGATGACGACATGGCTGATAGCACCGACCTAAAAATTAATTTAGGAAATTTGTACGATGCAGAAATAACGAAAAAGGGCTTTGGTAAGCATGTTGCTTATGAAGTATGTTGGACGCCCGATTCCAGTCATGTAAGCAATGTTCCGTATCAATTTACGGCCGCAGTAATGGATAATGCGTGTCCGTTGAATTGGAGTCAAAGCAAAACTTTCAGCTTTTTTGTGAATGCCCGTCCAGAATACAGCCATCATTTTAATATCCTAGATTCCGGGTGTTCAGATGTCTCATTAAATATCGTCCCCAAACCAAATATCAAAGGCTTTAACTATCATTGGGACCTTTTGGATAGCAAAGGTTCAAGCTATTTATATACAGGGCTTTCTTCTCAAAAAATAAACTTGGACCTAGGAAAATATCTAGCCATCATTCAAACTTCGAATAGCGCTGGGTGCTTCATCCAAAAATCGGATAGCTTCCAAATTACTGGCTCTTCGGCTCCCCCATACTATAACATTGACACGCATTTTATTATTGGTTGTGAAGACGAGCAACAGTGGATTGGGATTGACATGGGTGCCTCCAACTATTCCTATGAATGGAGTGATGGGTTTAAAGGCAAAAAGCGTTTAATCAGCATTGGAATGGACACCAATGCATACGGCATCGCCATTGTGAATGGAAGCTGTGCTGCAAAAGATAGCATTTGGATATACTCCAATGCAAAACCCGATCTGCGCTTTTACACTGGGTGGTATTCATCCAATATTCTTGAACTCCGCATTCTTAATCCAGAGCCTGGCATAAGGTATTTCTGGCATATAGATGGGGATAGTCAATCAACGGCAATTGGCAATCACTTACTTCATGAAATTCCAGACAGTTTCTCTCATGGTATTAGACTAGTTGGGAAAAACTTTGGGTGTACGACAGAAGACACTTTTACAGTAGCTCCAGCTTCAAGCTATACTTCCATCAATAAACTAAACACCAGCGAGATTCGCATCTACCCCAATCCATTCTCATCATCCATCCATATTGAAGGAAAAGGGCTCATTCGAATTGTATTGTATGATGCGCTTGGAAGAACCATTCAAAATTCTCAAGCCGAAGGATCGACTTTCACGCTCGAATCACTCCAAGGACTGCCAAGCACCATCTATCTCCTAAAGATTGAAACTGAAGACGGCATCATCATACAAAAAGTCGTCAAAAAATAAACAATCCTTCTACCGCGGACTATCTAAGCCGCCAACCAACAAGCCATGGTCCATCGTGTCTATGGTCCCCTTTTTACCGTCGACTAAACAGCCATCTCCTTCACCTCAGGCGAAATCGTCAATCGTCCGGCCGTAGCGGCTTTGATCTCATCGATTGTAACGCCTAGTGCATATTCGGTGCAGAGGAACCCTTCTGGAGTGATTTCAAAAACACCCAAGTTAGAAACTATCTTGCTCACACATTGAAGTCCGGTGATGGGAAGGCTGCATGCTGGAAGAAGTTTAGAGTTTCCAGCCTTGTCAGTATGTTGCATGGCCACGATGATATTTTTGGCGGCGGCGACCAAATCCATGGCCCCTCCCATTCCTTTGACCATCTTTCCTGGAATTTTCCAGTTGGCGATATCCCCATTATCCGCCACTTCCATAGCGCCTAAAACGGTTAAATCTACTTTACCAGCGCGGATCATTCCGAAGCTCATGGCTGAGTCGAAGAAGCTCGAACCTGCTGTGGTGGTAACGGTTTGCTTGCCGGCATTGATGAGGTCGGCATCTACTTGCTCTTCGGTTGGAAAGCGACCAATGCCCAATAATCCATTCTCCGATTGTAGAATTACCTCAATCCCATCAGGCACATAGTTGGCTACTAGGGTTGGGATTCCGATTCCCAAGTTCACATAATATCCATCGACCAATTCCTGGGCGATACGTTTTGCTATTCCGAATTTATCCAACATATGCTTAGCTCCTTACCGTTCTTTGTTCAATACGTTTTTCATAATCTGTGCCCTTAAAAATGCGGTGCACATAGATTCCTGGGGTATGAATTTGGTTCGGATCTAATTGACCAGCTGGCACCAATTCTTCTACCTCTGCAATGGTAACTTGACCGGCCATGGCCATCAAAGGATTGAAGTTTCTGGCCGTGTCTTTAAAGATTAGGTTCCCATGGGTATCTCCTTTCCATGCTTTGACAATCGCAAAGTCTGCCTCAAAGGCATATTCCAAGAGGTAATCTTTTCCTTTGAAGTTGCGGATTTCCTTTCCTTCTGCCACTTCGGTGCCTACCCCTGCTGGAGTAAAAATCGCTGGCATACCATACCCAGCAGCCAAACAACGGGTAGCCAATGTTCCTTGCGGAAGCAGCTCCACCTCGAGTTCGCCACTCAAAAGCTGACGTTCAAATTCAGCATTTTCGCCCACATAGGAAGAGATCATCTTTTTCACCTGCTTGCTTTTTAACATCAAGCCAATTCCGAAATCATCTACTCCTGCGTTATTTGAAATGCAGGTCAGATTTTTGGTTCCTTGTTTCACCAAGGCTGTGATGCAATTTTCCGGTATCCCACATAGCCCGAAACCTCCGAGCATGAGCACCATTCCATCTTGAATATCTTTTATCGCCTCTTCGGCATTTGCTACTACTTTATTCATGAAAATAGTTTTGAACGAAGGTAGGGAATTTGAGACAATCAGAAAGTTAGACAGTGAGATGCGTAGACTATTAGACTTGTCGACTAGGCGACTTATCGACTAAAGCATTCCTTGATTCTTCCAATCTGCTTTATGCTTCCAGCCGCGGACCAACAAGCCATGGTCTATGGCTGCTCTGTTGTACTACGTGGTGTGACTTTTTTTTCTCCGACTGATGTTTCCAGTCCTTGCTCGGCCATACTTGACGCAGGAGGCGCAAAACAGTTGCTTTCGCCAGATTAGAGGCGCAATTTTATTCTCATCACTCCTCATCAAAATTTACTCTAACCTGAGACCCAGTACCTTTGATTAAGCAACCATTAACTACTACAGAACTTCTATGGGGACTATGGACTTTTCCACTTCGAATCCAGAAGCCGTCTTATTCCTCGGATTATTGCTTTCGCCGAATTAGATTTCCCGCAGATGAACGTAGAAAAAGCGCAGATTATTTTGTTGACAATTGACCAATAAGCTTCGAACAATCAACCTATGGCTCTTTTTCCCGCCCTATTACTTTCGCCAGCTTAGATTTCCCGCAGATGAACGCAGAAAAAGCGCAGATTTGATGGTATTCATTTCATAAAAACCGTCAACCAATTTCTGGACAAGACAAGGTGATTTCTCTCCTTATCTCCTCATTCCCCATCTCCTTACGTTGGCAAGCACAAGAAGTCATTTTATAAACCACACAACAGAGTATTACAATGCCTCCATGGTCTATGGACTAATAGAAAAATGCGGACAATTACACCCTTTGCCCGATTTGCATGAAGAAACCGTTCCTGCGAGGAGGAAGGCTAGGAGAATTAGGGCGAATGTTTTCCGGGCTTTCATGGGAACAAATCTATAAAAAGAACGTCTGAAGCGTTAAAATATTTCGCAATAGCTTCTGAATCGGTAAATTCGCAGCGAATGAACTGGATTTTAACCTATTTGAAAGGCGTGGCCATGGGCTCTGCCGATGTGGTTCCTGGAGTGTCTGGAGGAACAATTGCTTTTATCACGGGCATCTACGACCGCCTACTTGGAGCCATTAGTTCGGTAAACGGGAAAAGCCTTAAGCTGCTCTTCACGGGGAAAATTATGGGCTTCTTGGAAGCGATTGATTATAAATTTCTTCTCGTGCTTTTTGCAGGAATTGCTACGGCCATCGTTTCTTTGGCGAAACTCATCACCTACCTTTTGGAACATCATGAGGTGCCATTGTGGAGCTTCTTCTTTGGGTTAATCATTGCTTCCTCGATTCTTATCATTCGTCAAATTAAAAAATGGAATGTGGTATCAGTCTCTATGTTGCTTCTAGGAACTGCCATAGCATGGTACCTTACTTCCATGGAACAAATTCAATTACCCGATACCTTGTTAGGTGATTTCTTCTCGGGTTTTGTCGCCATTATTGCTATGATTCTTCCTGGAATTTCTGGTTCTTATATTTTGGTGATGCTTGGTAAATACGAACATATAATTGGACTTATTTCCAGCCTCACTGGAGGAGATTTATCTGTGCTACCTTCGATTATTGTCTTTTGCCTTGGCTGTTTAAGTGGCTTGCTCATTTTCGCCAGAATTCTCAAATGGCTATTAGCGCATTATCACGATATAGTGGTAGCAGCCCTGATTGGATTCATGATTGGTTCCTTAAACAAAGTATGGCCATGGAAAATCACCTTAGAAACTTACCTTGATAGTCACGGCAATATTAAACCCCTCGTACAGGAGAATATTGCTCCACCGGCCTACGACAGCCGCTTCTTTATTGCCCTAGCAATTGCGCTTGGCGGATTGGCCTTTGTCCTGGTTCTTGAAAAGTTTGGTAACCAAAAAAAGGCAATCGTATGATGCTCTTCGGCCTGCTCGGCAAATCTTTAAAACATTCATTTTCTCAGGAATATTTCCTCACGAAATTCAAGGAACTCGGCATCCATCGCGATGCTGATTATGAATTTTTTGAGATTGACGACATTCAACTTTTTCCCGAAGTCATTAATCTGATGCCAAAGCTCAAAGGCATGAACGTGACCCTTCCCTATAAGACGAGTATCATTCCTTTTTTAAACCAGATGGATGAAAAAGCCAAACGTATTGGCGCGGTAAACACCATCGAATTCCTTCCAAACGGTCAGCTGAAAGGATGGAATACCGACTATAATGGTTTCCGCGACTCGCTCCTACCTTTGCTAAAACCACATCATAAAACAGCCCTTATTTTTGGCAGTGGCGGCGTTTCAAGGGCCATTCAAACTGTTTTGCGCGACCTCAATATTGCCTATACCGTGGTAAGCCGCAGTGGCGATACTCGTTACCCCGATTTGAACCAAACCTTGATTCATGAACACCCTATTTTGATCAATTGTACGCCTGTGGGTATGTTCCCAAAAGGAGATGATTGTATTGATATTCCGTATAAAGGCATCACTCCGAATCACCTTGCCTACGATTTGGTTTATAACCCAGAAGATACCCTCTTCCTCCAAAAAGCCAAAGAGCGCGGAGCTACTATAAAAGGGGGATTAGAAATGTTGCATATACAAGCAGAGGCAGCTTGGGATATTTGGATGAGAGAAAGCGAGATGAATAGTCTGGATTGATTAAAGTAAAACCCGCTAACATCTCGACAGGCTCGATGTGACTTTCGTATTAAGCTTTTACTTTACCGAATCTACCAATGCTAAAAAGCATTAAACTTATCGCCCATTGCGTGTTTCAAGTTCCATTTTTTGGTAGTGTCTAAAGCACGTTCTAAGACAATCAATTTCTGTCGGTGTGGGTTTTAAAATATTCTACTGTTTCATCCTCAATGGTCACGTCCAAACAGATCAAAGTTTAATTGTTGCCATCAGTAGCCAGTAGAATTTCATTCTTTTTAAATTCCTCTTGTTTGGTTAAAGTATAATTGAGTTTGAATCTGTTTTTGATTAAAATCTCGATTATCAATTCATCTTTATTGAAAGCAGTAACCAATTGAGCTTCTTTGTCTCGAATGTATTTTTTAAGCAACTCACTATTTTCTTCTTCTGTTTTTTCAGGGTCTGGGGCAAATTCTACTCTTGGGAAGTTTGATTTTTGAAGTTTAAAAACCTTGAACCCAAGTCCTTTTAGTTGCTCTTGCTCAGTTTCTTCTTTTTTAAACAAGTCAGGTGTTCCTTCTTTATTTTCTTTAATGATTTTTTCAACTACCCGCTTGTTGCGTTCAATAGTTATGTCGCTAATAAGTTTGTAACCTGCTTTGTAGGCTTCACTTTTCTCATCTGTTTGTTCCGGTAATTGTACTATAATGTATTTTCTGTTTCCACCATCTTCTTGGTTGAGTTCAGTAATGGCTTGTCCTGTTGTTCCAGAACCTGCAAAGAAGTCGAGAATAGTGTCGTTCTTACCTAGCAAAATCGAAATAAATTTCAATAGTTTTACAGGTTTTGGATAGTCAAACACTTCAACTCCCATTAATTTAGGGCTAAGTTTTAATATTAACAGCATTTGATTTGAGCAAATTTATCATGGAGCTAGCTGATTCGGAAGTCAGAATTGTCAGGAACCAGGCCCTCATTTGCTTGGTAGTTTGATCAAGTTCCTTCTGATAGAGGAACCAGTTCAGGTAATTCTGAAGATATTTCGTGCTGACCCCATTAAACCGATCAAGAAAGTCTCGAAGCTGTTTATGCGTATTATTAACCCGTTGCAGATTAATGACCTTGTCTGCGTTTTGTTTCTGTTCTGAGGCCTTAACGGTCCTGTGCTTTATGGTCTTTAGTCCTTTTGCATACTTCAAATAAGACGAATGCTGGTCTGTGATTAGCGTGGCGCCTTTGCTCAGTTTTTTACCAACGGTTTTACGCACCTGCTTGGCATTTATCCTTTTTGTTTCTACGGCCTTCAAATAGCGATTGCCTTGGCGATCTATTGCTGTTATGACCTGTACGGTATTTGCTGGCTCCTCTTTTGAACTTCTGCTAAAATCAGTGCCTCTCTTTCTTCCCTTACGTTCCAAGCCTAGTTCTCCCTTGTTACTAAGGGCTAACTCCATCTCATCATACTCCACCAATTCACCCAATTTCGCAGGCTCCCTCTCCGCCAAGGCACTCAATATCTTATGCCGCCAATCAAATGAGGTCTTCACGTTGATCCCCATGATTGAAGCTATGCGCTTTATACTCTTGCCCTCCTGCATTAAGCGAACATACTCTTGCCACCTATGTTTCAGATGAATCCCATCCAATGGTGTACCCGTAGTTTCGCTATACCACTTAAGGCAGTCTTTGCACTGATACATTTGATTCCCAGACTGAGTACCGCGCTTCCATACATTGACACTTTTACAATGAAATCAAGGTTTCCGCGGCTGTTTCGTCTTCACCTCTTCGGCGACATTAGCCAAAACCATTGATTTTGACTCAACTAACACGGAAAGCTCGTTCAACAAAACCTCCTGGCTTGCACCATCCAATTGCTGGAAGTCTTCTAATATCATAGCTTTTGTCCTCATATTGCGAATATATTTACTTGCTGTCAATTATAAAACTCAGCCTCAAATGGCTACCGACGGAACAAGTATAATGAACTTGGTATATCCGTAATGTTTGAACAGTTCGTAAATGGTTTTAATGTAAACGAGCGTTTTACCTGTTCCAGTCTCCATCTCGATAGTCAACTCTTGTAATTCGCTAAGTTTTGCTATTACTTCATCAATTCCATTTTCGGCTATGATGGCTTTAATATTTTCCGCTAGCTGTCCTTTTGAAAGGGAGCAAACGTTTGAGCGAATACCTTCAAGACAAGCATTGTCAAAAGTGTTTTTGCTGTTTCCGTCAAAAACGTTAATCACAGATTTAATAGCTGTTTGCTGGTACTCTAATTCTTCTAATTTTATTTCCATCAAACTCAGCTATTTTTTTTTTGGTACTGTATTTCATCTTTTGTTCGGCCACTTTAAGTGCTTTGCTTCCCAATTCTTCATCTCTTATTTCGTAAAGAATTTTTTCGCTTAAGTATTGAACAATGAGTGTTTCTTCGTCTAATTCGAGAATATTGGCAAGTTTTATTATCTGCTCTTTGCTTGCTTTTCTTTCACCTCTTTCAATCTTGCTAAGTATGGCAGTATCAATATCAAGCATAGCTGCTACCTGGCTTAGTAGCAAACTTTTTTTCTCTCTTTCTTCACGAAGTAATTCTCCTGTTGTCTTACTTTCTTTCATTTGTGAATTGTCATTTGACTAGTTTAACTTGACAATAATTGTCAATTATAGAAAATGTTTTCACTCATAAGATAAATGAATACCTTTTATTTACTAACATCCTTAAACTGAACGTTGAGTGAGACAAGACATCTCAATTTTAACTGGAAGTGAATGGATTATTGAAATTCCGAGTGCTCGCTATTTCCAGAATTGCCACTATGTTATTAATTATGAGCAGTTTCAATTTTTAAATTCCGTTCCACAGGCCTTGCAGCGGTAGCGAGATCTAACATAAAAGGGGTAGACCGTTAAAAGCACCACTACTATTCCTGTTAAAAACCCTTTGATACCCTTTAATGTCTTGAAACCATTATAGAGTTCGGTCGATCTACATTTCGGACAATGAATTTTCTGTGCCTCATCATCCACAAAGGGTCTCGATTCAATCTCCTGCAATAGCAGTGAAGCCCGTTCAGCATCCGCATCGGATATCATCAACCTGATGCCGCCAAGTGTGATATTATACAAGGGATTCAAGCCAACCGTTAATTCATCAAATATCTCACAGTGGATGCCCTCATCCTCGAGAATGGTACGATAGAGATGGGCCTCTACCGGATTGTCGAAGCTTTTGATATTGATGAGTTTCACTTGGATAAGGTACAATGTTTTTTAAAATAGACGTTCATACTGGCGTTCCCACATCTCGACAGGCTCGATGTGACTAGGTATCTATAAAAGCGAGCCGAAGAGCTACTGTACCCGCCAAACTTTTTTTCAGCGACGGCGGAAACCTTAACCTTAACCTTGAACCTTATAAAACTCCGAATACTTCTTAAAGATATTCTTAAATACAAAACTCTGAACGGATAACACATCGCTCCTATTTCCATCCAAGACTCCATAAAAGCGGTCTAGGTCATAGTCTACCGGATTGCCAAAATTATCGTGTTGAGGAGAATCTGCGGTAACGGGTTTTTTGAAAATCTTCAATTCATGATTGGTGCCATCCACGCGTGTCACATTAATGACGGCATAGGGTACTGTATTTTTCACGACAGAATCCGCCAGTACTGCGGCCAAGCCTTCATAAATACTTTCGTAATTCAGATTCTCAAAAGTTGCGGCATACTGCTTTAATAGAGGCATATCGAGGGCATTTGGGTCCTTCAGGTCTCCAATAACGTATGGCTCAAGGCGCAGACTGCGTTCGTCTTTATGGATGGTAAAAGAACCACCAGCATCACTTGGGTAAAAGAGGGATACCAATTTCAAATCCACAATGCTTGTTTGGAAGATATTCAAGCTCTTCCATTTCTTCGGATTCATATTGAAGATGGCAGAGGGATAGCCCATAAAGCCAGGAATATGTACCACAAAAGGCATGGAAGAATTCTCCAACATCATATGCGTGCCCATCTCGTCGGCGGCATTTCCACCCACATAATATACTTTGTCTTTATGCGTACCTTTGTAAATTTCTATCTTAATCGCGTTGGATGCCATCGACTTAATGACATCGTCTACTCCTGATTTAGGAATTGGGTTTTTCACCATCAAGCGCGAGAGGTAATCGTTTAGCAAAAGTTTGATCTTTTCTGGTTCCGCAGGGAATTCATCATTCACCATCCATACCCCCTTGTCATTCAAGCTCAACTTCACAAAAGAGGTGGTGCTTTGCTTGGTGGCCATAAAGATTTCGGTGACTTCTTCTGGGTTTTCCAAAGCAAAATTCTTGAGCTCTGGTTTTAAGGTTGATTTAAAATTTTTATCGATGATAGGTATTAAAACCACCGCCAAAACCAAAAGCATCGAAAGGACAAAAAGTGTTTTTGACCAAATCGATTTTTTCTTCTTATCGCTCATATTTTCTCTTTCTAATCACTCCATTAATCAATCCGAATAGCAGAATAATAATAACCGGAAGCACCATATTCAAGGCTTTCCACTTATTCTGTTCTTTAGGAAGATTGATTTTATCCTTGTCTAATAAACGCAATTGGATGTCTTTGTTCCGAACTTCAATCAAACCAAAATCATCCACCAGGTAGTCAATGCAATTCATAAAAAACTGCCGATTGCCAAAGGTCTTTTTTGATAGACGATCGTAGCCCGCCGGGTAATATTGTCCGTCTTGACGTATCAAATTAAGCATCAAATCGCCGTCACCCACCACAATCATTTTTCCATTATCAACATGGTCGATAAAGGTATTGCTTGGATCAAGCTCCTTGCGATTGGCCATGGTATAGAGCGATTCAAATTTTCCTTCTACCAATACCGCCAAAGGCTCTTCGCTATTTGGGAAATAGTCTTCTGCAGGCGGTTTGCGTACAATTTGCATATCGATTTCTACGGGATGATTGCTCACCCGAGATAAGCCCGTTGACTGCAAGAGCACGGTTTTTTTCAATAAGGAAGAACCCACCGTATCAATGGTCGCAGGGTATTGCAGCCATACCAAGTCGAGATTGCGGTTGATGGCGTGGTTATTCATGCTCGGAACTACGGGAAAATAGAACCAAGGTTTCGGGTCAACACCGCCGCCTTCTCTACCAAATGGAACAATGAGGCTATTATAATCTTGGACCAAATCGAGGTTGACGCGAACGCCATATTTAAAGAGCAGGTCCGTTAAATTTAAGTCATAATCGACCGTATACACTTTTCCATAGCGGGCAAGGGTATCCGTTTCAATGAGTAAAGGATCAATCATCCACATGACTTTTCCTCCCTGCATGATGTATTGGTCAATCCAGTATTTTTCTCTTTCTGCGAAGGCCAATCGAGGTTTGGCAAAAACAATCGCATCATAGCTATTCAGTCTTGCCTTGATGAGACGATCTACCGCATATCCCAATGAATCTTCGGGTATATCCTTTAGCTGGTCAAGGATTTGGGAATAGAAAGCCGAATCGTCAAAATTGAGATTCATACGATCTACATCATAATATTCATCCAATAAACGTTTGGCATCCAATAGCTCGATATCGGCTAACTCGGCATGTCCATCCATAAAGGCAATTGACTTCCGAGAAGTTTGCACGCAGCGCCGCAGGGTGTTTGCAATGGTGAATTCCAGTCCTTCTACCGCCTTATTTAAGGTAGCAGGGTTATTGACCGTCATGCTCGGATCAATCAAATACATCGGGTATTGTGCTCCTTTATAGAAGACATGCGCCCCTGGAACAATTAATTTCTGACGAGATCCATCATTGGTTTTTTCATAGAGGTCGGTCACCTGAATACCTGATTCACGAAGCTCTAGCAAGACATTACGCAAATCCTCCCCTTCTAAGCCTTCGAGTGGGTTATAGATTTCGTATTCGATATTTCCGCCCGAAGCATAGCGAAATTCATCCAACATCTCCTTCGTGGAGTTTCTTAAGTTCTTATAGGCTGGGGGCAAATCATCGCCATCTAGGTAAATTTTAACATAGAGGATATCATCCAGCGCTTCTGAAAGTTTTTCTGAGGCATTGGAAAGGGTATAGCGTTTTTCTTTGGTGAAGTCGAAGCGGTGAAATACCCGAGACGATAAGAAGTTAAGAACGATTATCAGGGCCAAAGCCACTGCTAGTTCTAAGATTGATTGAGCGCGCAAATTCCTTTTCTTCATATCCTTACCACTTGCGGCTCCCAAAGACCGTTTTCGTTAATAAAATGAAAAATACGATGACACTCAAAAAATAGAAGGCATCGCGTGTATCTAAAACTCCACGAGAAATCGACTCGTAATGGGCAAACATCCCTAGCCAGCCAATTACATAGTCTAGGTCGCCCAGCATTTTCATCTGGCCCATATAATGAAAGGCCGTGAAGAAGAAGAAACAGAGGAAGGTAGAGATGATAAAGGCCGAAATCTGATTGTCTGTAAGGCTACTCGCAAACATGCCAATCGATACAAAAGTGGCACCCACCATCAATAAACCAATATAGGAACCCAAGATGGCTCCCGAATCGATATTGCCCACTGGGTATGCGAGGTAACGCACGCTCAGATAATACACAATGGTTGGTATCAATGAAAAGAGCACGAGCGTCACGCCTGCAAAGAACTTTCCAAGTATGATATTCAAATCACTCACAGGGCTGGTTGTGAGGGTCTCAATGGTACCTGCCCGTTTTTCATCCGCAAAGGAGCGCATGGTGATGGCAGAGACTAAAAATATAAATACCCAAGGTGCGATAAAAAAGAGCGGATCAAGGTTGGAATAACCCAAATCGAGCACATTGGTATCAGGGAAAATCCACATGAATAAGCCAATCGCCAAAAGAAACGTGATGATCACGATATAGGCAATAAGCGAGCTGAGGAAACTCCGGATTTCTTTGATATAGATCACGAACATCCTTATTTGCTATTAGCTTTTTTAGGTTTGGCAGGGGCCGTTTGCGTCAACTCACGGAATACCGATTCGAGTTTTTGCTCTTCTTCCTGCATGGAAATAATAATCGTTTTGGCCTCCACCGCTGCAGCAAAAACTTGCTCTTTGGTGCGATCAACAGAGGCGGCATGAATAGCGAATTTCTTCTCTCCCATGCTCTCTACCGAGGTCACCCCTTCCATTTTCTTCAATATATCGCTATGGATAGGATCGCGGAATTCAACCGTGAGCTTGGCGCTTTTACTCACCTTACCTTGTAAATTACTCATGCTATCATCCGCTACAATTTTTCCTTGATTTATGATGATAGCGCGGCTGCAAAGGGCTTCCACCTCTTGCATAATATGTGAACTGAGTATAACGGTCTTATCCTTTCCAATCTGACGAATCAAACTGCGGATTTCCACCAATTGGTTGGGATCTAACCCAGAAGTAGGCTCATCTAATATCAACACTTCCGGCTCATGCAACATGGCTTGAGCTAGGCCTACTCTTTGTCTATACCCTTTGGATAATTGTCCTATTTTCTTTTTCGACTCTTGCGTTAAGCCAGTGCGCTCAATCATAGAATCCACCTGTCTTTTGCCATTCGGTCCCAACTTGCGCAAGGAAGCCATGAACTGCAAGTATTCTTTCACGTACATGTCCAAGTACAAAGGATTTTGCTCTGGCAGGTAGCCCACCCTGCGGCGCACTTCCATAGATTCATTCACCACATCGAAGCCGCATACCGAAGCTTGTCCGGATGTTTGAGGCAAAAAGCAGGTCAGGATTTTCATCGTGGTACTTTTCCCTGCCCCATTGGGGCCAAGGAAGCCAACGATTTCTCCTTTGTTTACTTGAAAACTGATAGCATCTACCGCTTTTTGTTCGCCATAGATTTTCGAGATATGATCAACGATTACCGACACTACTTTGCTCCGTTTTTTTGAGGGTTCGAAGTTAATGGAAAAATGATATGAAAGGGGAACGCAGCTTGATGGGATTTCGTTGCGTTTGTAATCAGAATTCGAATTATCGAGTTTGAGAGGTTACGAGATGGAGAGGTAACCGGTCCCTGAGCGGCTTAATTAACTTTCAGATGACCGCAATCATTAAGGCCAGTCGAAGGGAGACTATCAGACTGCCAGACAAAAAGGTAAATTATCGAGATTAAGAGGTAACCGGTCCCTGAGCGGCTTAATTAACTTTCAGATGACCGCAATCATTAAGGCCAGTCGAAGGGAGACTATCAGACTAAGAGACTATCAGACTGCCAGACAAAAGGCGAATTATGGAGATTGAGAGGTAACCGGTCCCTGAGCGGCTTAATTAACTTTCAGATGACCGCAATCATTAAGGCCAGTCGAAGGGAGACTATCAGACTAAGAGACTATCAGACTGCCAGACAAAAGGCGAATTATGGAGATTGAGAGCTTTGGAAAAAATATTTTTGATTTTGAAATCCAAGCACATTGCTATCTCCGTATATGACATCAAACAAGCTTAAATATAAAACACGTCATGAAAAAATTAACTCAATCCCTTTTTGTAGTTGCCCTATTATTTGCTGGTAGCACTGCCTTTGCCCAAACAACCTCTGTTGGTGGTGAAATTATGTATCCTGCTAAAAACATCGTGGAGAATGCAGTCAACTCCAAAGACCACACTACCCTCGTTGCGGCAGTTAAGGCTGCCGGATTGGTAGAAACTTTGCAAACTGCTGGACCCTTTACTGTATTTGCACCAGTGAATGATGCTTTTGAAAACCTTCCTGCCGGAACAGTAGAAAACTTATTGAAACCAGAAAACAAAGCAACCCTAAGCACTGTTTTGACCTACCATGTACTTTCTGGAAACTATGATTTTGCTGCCTTGGAAAAAGCCATCAAAGCCGGAAAAGGCAATGCTGTTTTAAAAACTGTTGCTGGTGAAGACTTGACCTTTATGATGAATGGTCCTCGGAACATTACAGTGACTGACAAAAACGGAAACACAGCTAATATCACTACCTACGACGTACGTCAACAAAACGGAGTGATTCACGTTATTGATAAGGTACTTCTCCCTTAAGTTTACCCTTATCATATTAGGCCTGGGGAAATCCGGGCCTTTTTTTTGCCCTTAAACTTTGATCCAACATGAAAAAAATAATCTATTTAGCCAGTATTATCCTCGGTTTATCCGCTTGCAGTGAAAGCATTCAGCCAACTAGAAACCCTGCCTTTGGAGGAGAAAAAATTACTAAAACAGATTCCACATGGAAGTCTGAATTAAGTCCGGATGAATATGCGGTGCTCCGTGAAAAAGCCACCGAAGCACCCTATACCGGTGAATACGACCAATTATGGGATACCGGCACCTATGTATGCAAAGCCTGCGGATTAGAGCTCTTTAAGTCAACAAGCAAATTTGATGCTGGCTGCGGTTGGCCCAGTTTCTATGAAGGCATCGATAAAAAGAATATCCGGGAAGTCCGCGATACCAGCCATGGCATGAACCGCATAGAAATTCAATGTGCACGTTGCAGCGGACACCTTGGGCATGTATTTGATGATGGGCCTGGTGAAGAAGGGGTACGTTATTGTGTGAATTCGCTTTCCTTGGGTTTCAAAAAGCGATGAAGAAAAAAGAGCGGAGGGCATCCGCCGTCGCTAGCGCTATGGCGGACAGGCAAAGGGCAGAGGGCAAGGGGCGGAGGGCAGAGGGCAGAGGGCAGAGGGCAGAGGGCAAGGGGCGGAGGGCAGAGGGCAGAGGGCAGAGGGCTATTTGAAATTTAAATCTGGGTTATATACTTTTACCCTAAAAAGGCTTCTACCTTGTATTTTTAGTGCTTCCTCTTTTGGCTATCTTTGCGGCACTTAAAAAATCAATCAACGCAAGCAATGGAATTCAGAATAGAACGCGATACCATGGGCGAGGTGAAAGTGCCTGCCAACCGTTATTGGGGAGCACAAACCGAACGCTCACGTAACAACTTTAAAATCGGACCAGAGGCTTCTATGCCGAAGGAAATCATCCACGCATTTGCCTATCTCAAAAAGGCGGCGGCGCATGCGAACCACGATTTGGGCGTGCTTAGTGCTGAAAAGCGTGACCTTATCTCCTCTACTTGTGAAGAAATTTTAACGGGAGCCCTTGATGCTGAATTCCCATTGGTAATCTGGCAAACTGGCTCGGGAACGCAAAGTAACATGAATGTAAACGAGGTAGTAGCCTACCGCGCTCACGTGCAACAAGGTGGCTCTTTGACTGATGAGAAGAAAGTTTTGCATCCAAATGATGATGTAAATAAGTCTCAGTCCTCGAATGATACTTTCCCTACGGCCATGCATATTGCAGCCTATATGCAAACGGTGCAGGTAACACTCCCAGGAATTCAATTGCTTCGTGATACCTTGAACAATAAAGTCAAAGAATTTAGTACAATTACCAAAACCGGACGTACCCATTTTATGGATGCAACACCGCTTACTTTGGGACAAGAGTTCTCAGGCTTCGTGCAGCAACTCGACAATGGCATGCGCGCCATCAATAATGCCTTAGAAATGGTCAAAGAACTGGCCTTGGGCGGAACGGCTGTGGGAACCGGCTTAAATACCCCAGCAGGATATGATGTATTGGTAGCGAGTAAGATTGCTGAATTCACCAAAATGCCTTTTATAACGGCTCCGAATAAATTTGAAGCTTTGGCAGCTCATGATGCCATGGTCGAACTTTCAGGCGCTTTTAAACGCGTATCTGTTTCATTGATGAAGATTGCCAATGATATCCGTATGCTAAGCAGCGGTCCTCGTTGTGGAATCGGAGAAATTGTGATTCCTGACAATGAGCCAGGGTCTTCTATCATGCCAGGAAAAGTAAACCCAACACAGCCGGAAGCCATGACTATGGTAGCTGCGCAAGTGATGGGTAATGATGTGGCTGTGACAATGGGTGGAGCTACTGGTCAATTCCAATTGAATGTTTTCAAACCAGTTATTGCCTCCAACGTACTACAATCAGCCCGCTTGATTGGAGATGCCTGTGTTTCCTTCACCGAAAAATGTGCGATTGGAATCACTGCGAACTTGCCAGTTATCAAACAGCATTTGAATAATTCATTGATGCTGGTTACGGCCTTGAATACCCATATCGGCTATGAAAACGCAGCGAAAATTGCGAAAACCGCTCATAAAGAAAACAAAACTCTCAAGGAAGCTGCTGTTGACTTAGGGCTCCTCACCGCCGAGCAATTCGATGAGTGGGTGCGTCCGGAAGACATGGTAGGTTCATTGAAATAAATGGTATCAGGTTCTGGGTTACGGGTTATAGGCTTTCCCCTAACCTGTAGCCCGGAACCCCAAACCCCTTCCTCCATGCTTAAGTATCTATTCCTCCTGCCTATCCGCCTCTATCAGTACCTAATCAGTCCTTTGCTTGGTCAGAGTTGCCGGCATACGCCTACCTGCTCGGAATATACCGCAGAGGCAATTCAGGAATGGGGTGCTTTTAAGGGAGTAGGTATGGGAATGAAACGACTCTCGCATTGTCACCCTTGGGGAACACATGGGTATGACCCCGTTCCTAAAAACGATGTAAAAAAATGCAAAAGCTAACTAACCATAAGCAAGAATCTATTAATTTGCCAGTGCATGAAAAACAAGTGGATATCCTATTCTCTCCTTCTATTGCTCCTCATGTTTGGTGGCTTTTACATTTACAGCACCATGCGGACTCCGCGGAAGCCAAAAGCGCCCACCCCAGAATATGTACAGCCAGATCCTCCCTTTACGCATGAGGCCAATATGTTGCTTACGCGCGGTCAAGACACACTAAAATCTTTGGATATAGAGATTGTGGATGATGAATATGGCATCACTCGTGGCCTGATGTTCCGCAAGCAGATGGAAGAAAACAGAGGAATGCTTTTCATTTTTCCAGATGTATCCATGCGTTCTTTCTGGATGAGAAATACCATCATCCCCTTGGACATTATCTTTGTGGCTGAAGATTATCGCATTGTTACCATTCGGGAAAACACGAAGCCATTTTCAGAAAAATCCATCCCTTCATCTGCCCCAGCGAAATATGTGCTGGAGGTGAATGCAGGATTGGCCGATACTTATGGCCTACAAGTGGGCGACCGACTCAGTTGGAACTTGATTAAATAAGCGAGCATGTCGGCATTTAGCACTTACCTAGAACTGGGCTTTTATCATATTCTGGACCTGAAAGGGCTGGATCATATTCTCTTTATCATCGCTCTCTGTGCGGCTTATGATATCAAAAGCTGGAAACGTATTCTTATTCTGGTTACGGCCTTTACCATTGGACATTCCTTGACCTTGGCCTTGAGTTCCTTAAATATCCTGAAAGTTGACCAAGACGTAGTTGAGATCATCATCGCTATTACCATTGCGATTACGGCGCTTCAGAATATTATCATTGCCAAACCAGACCTCACTGCACATCGGCTCAAATACGCCGCGGCACTGATCTTTGGACTCTTTCATGGCATGGGGTTTTCCACGTATTTCCGAAGTCTTTTGGGGCGTGAAGGAGACATCATTCTCCCCCTACTCTCCTTTAATTTGGGCATTGAACTCGGTCAAATTTGCATTGTGGCGGGCATGCTGCTCTTTTTCTTTCTTGCTGACCGTACCCTAAAAACCAAACCCCGCGACTGGAATCTATTCTTGAGCGGTATTGCATTTGGCGCAGCACTTTTGATGCTCTCCGAACGTCTTTGATTGGCAAATATTTTCTACATTCGATACATGATTCGTTATTGGGTGCTCGCTGGCTTGCTTTCCTTGAGCCTGTTCCAAGTTATGGGACAGTCGCCCGAATACCGGCAAATCAGTGATTTAGACAATCTACCTTGCAATGAAATCTACGACCTCTATTTTGATGATAGAGGCTATCTCTGGTTAGGAACTGAAATAGGTGTATTTCGGTATGATGGACAGGAATATACTAGCATTTCCACAGACAAATCTGCCGGTCAACCTTTAACGGGCCTCACTTCTGTTGACGGAAAACTTTATGTCTTCAATTTCTTGGGAGACATCTTTGAAATTAGCGGCGACAGCCTCATTAATATCCCCTTGCCCAAATGGGTTCTAAGCTCTAATTATGCGCTACTTTCCTCTGGCTTCGATCATCAATTATGGCTTAGTAGCAACCTAGGATTATTCAGTTATAACCCCAAAAATGGAGAATGGTCAAAACGTCGACCAGCTCATTTAGACACGAACGACTTTACCAATGCAAAAAGCCTGCGTTGTCGCAAAGAGGAAGTATGGTTTAGCTCCTCAAAGGAAGTATATTCTGCATCGCAGAATAAAACAGAACATTTTCCCGTGCAGTTTCAGGAGGGAGATGACAATGATCTCGGGCACTACATACTTTCACTAGGAGATCAGACAGAGTGGTTGTGTCATATCATTGAAGGCGCTGTTTATTATAAATCTGGGGACCATTTTAAAGCTTACAGTGACAAGCAACTGTCGATAATACTAAAAGGAAAAAAATTCATGAACATGAAGGAGCATGCTGGCTACCTTTATTTTATGGCGTACGACGGTTTAATTCGTCATCATATAGCAAGTAAAACCACAGAATGGCTTTTCCAAGACTTGCCCATTACGGATATGGAAATTGATCCAGAGGGTAGCTATTGGTTCAGCACACTCGGGTATGGCTTATTGTATTGTCCCTCTCTTCAAATTCGTTCTTTCTCTAGCAGTCGCTCGGGAGGAAGCGCCTATAAATTCACAAAATTAAGTGAGGATGGAAAGGGCGGCATCTACTATTCACGCTTAAGTGGAGGAATTGGATGGATTCAAAAAGGAACCAAGGAAATGATTGAAATTGAAGGGCCGATTCAGGCGGATATTAGTGCCCTTGTTTATACTAAAAACAAAAAAATTTATACCGCCTTCAATAATAATATCTATGAGGTAAAAGGCAATCAATTGGAGCTCATTGACTATTCATTTCCTGCTACAAAAGACCTTTATATCGACGAGAATACTATCTATGTTGCTTCTTCATCTGGCCTATTTTATAGCAATAAATTCAAAGAGCGCCATGAAATGCAAGCCCTAATAAAAGCATGGAGCAAGCGTATTTCTCATGCTAAAGAACCAGGCCAAATATGGGTTGGGGCGTCGAACGGACTTTATTCCTTGAAAGACAGCACCATTCTTCTTCACCTTTTCAAGGACCAGGGAGTGCAAGATTTATTATGGGTACCAGAAGAAGACCAATTATTCTGCACCTTGATATCAGGTGAAATATATACCGTAAAGAATGGAAATGTGCACTTATTGCATGATAGGTTCGCCGAAGGTCTTTTGGTCTATCACATGAAATGGCATAGAGGAAATCTTTGGCTAGCAACCTCTAAAGGTCTTGGGAAAATCCAGTTAAATGACCTGAGTGAAACCTGGTTCAGCACACGGGATGGTTTGAGCGCCAATGTTATCTACGACCTGCTCTTCGTCAAAGATCAGCTTTGGCTTGCTACGGGGAATGGACTTCAAAGCTTACCCTCATCCATAGAAAAAAATAAGAGCATTCCTCTGTTCTATCTCTTATCTCAAAAAATCAATGGATTAAGTTCCGATGTTTCACAATCAGAAATCATTTCAACAGATGAATTAAAAATTGACTTTTCAGTAATCAGCTACTATTCCCAAGGTAAGTTTGTCATATCCTATTCGTATGATGATCGTGTATGGACAGAACTCCAAGAAGGTCAACATTCGCTTTTACTCACCAATTTACCTACTGAGGCGAAATACATTATTATTCGTGCCATGGATACTAAGGGGCATTACTCCAATACAATCGAAATTCCATTAAACGTCTTCCCACCCTATTGGCAACGTAGCTGGTTCTATGTTTCTCTCGTGGTATTAACATTTGGCATTATGCTCCTCTTGTTCATGATATATCTCCGTCAGGAACGTAAGAAACAAGAAAACATGCTTGAAAGAGCTGAGCTAAAAACCAATCTCATCGAATCACAACTCACGGCACTCAAGGCGCAGATGAACCCCCATTTCATTTTTAATTCTTTGAACTCCATCTATGAGTTGATCATTTTCTCTGAGACCAAAGAGGCCGCTACCTATTTAAATAAGTTTGCCGTCTTGCTTCGTAAGGTGCTTGAAAACTCTGAGAAAGAATCCATTCCTGTGACCGAAGAATGTGAATGGCTTGAACTCTACTTGGAATTGGAAAAACTACGCTTTGGCAGCGACTTCAGCTATCAAATCATACTCGATGAGCTAGAAGACCCAGTAAATATTCATGTTCCAACCATGCTTCTTCAACCTTTTGTAGAAAATGCAGTTAAACACGGACTCTTGCATCAACAAGGCATCAAGCGACTAGAAATTGAATTTAGCGAAGAATACGGCATATTAAAATCCGTCATACGCGATAATGGAATAGGCCGAAAACGAGCAGAGAAACTTAGAAAACGCAGACCGGGCAATCATACTTCCTTTGCAACAGGAGCTATCAATAAACGTATTGAGATGTTAAATAGCTCTGGAAAATACAGCATCCGACTAGAGATTGAAGACCTAGAATTTCCAAATGGGAAAGCGGCAGGTACCGAAGTGCGTTTATTTATCGAAGATTAACCTGACTTTCAGCAGTTTGAATAGACCAATCATACATTTTCTTGTATCATCTTCCATACAATAACTAGATTTGCCTTTCAATGAAACTGCGAGCGGTTATATGCGACGATGAGGACAAAGCCCGGAGATTACTCAAACATCTCTTGGAGCAATGTCAAACACCTGTTGAGGTGGTTGCAGAGGCTAAAAATCTGCCTGATGCGGTTATTGCCGTAAATGAAAAAAAACCGGATATCCTTTTCTTGGATATTGAGATGCCTCAGTATAATGGGCTACAGATTCTGGATTTTTACCAAGACAAAGAATTGCCTTGTGAATTGGTCTTTGTAACGGCCTATAATGAGTTTGCGATGCAAGCCTTAAAGCTATCTGCTTTAGACTATATCCTTAAACCTGCTACCCTTGAGGCCTTGGAAGAGGTTATCAAAAAAGTGGAGAAACACTCTACACATCGCAGCAAAAGGGTAGAAGTTTTAAAAGGACATTATGAGCGTCCGTTTAGCCGCATTGCCCTTCCGAATAGTAGCGGATTTCAGTTTGTGGAGATCAAAGATATCCTCTATTTGGAGGCGGATGGTATGTATACCCATATCACCATGCGAAACGATGAGACCATCTTAGTAAGTAAACCTTTGGTAGATTTTGAACGGCTCTTGCAAGAAAACAAAAGCTTTTTCAAGGTACACCGCAAATACATCATCAACCTCAATTATATGAGTAGCTTTACCCGTGGCACTTCTGAGATTGAAATGGAAGGGGGTGCCCATATACCGCTTTCTCGTCATAGAAAGCAGGAATTTGAAGAAGAGATCTATTCATTGATCCCAGGACGAGCCGAACGGAGTTAATTCAATCCCATAGCTTTTTTCCATATCCCTTCTTTCTCCTATCTTGCCTTTCATGAAATCATTCATCGTCATTGCTGGCATGGCTCTCTTAGTAGCCTGCTCTAGTTCATCGTCTACCAAAAACGACTTAGCTCGCTTTGGATATCAGGGCGATGTAAAGCGACTCATCACCTATAAGTATATGAATTATCAAGACAGTCTGCCACTCGACTCTGGAGCATTCAATTATAGAACGCTCTATGACTATACGAAAGATGGCCTAGTCAGCTATATGCAGTTTGTGATGAATCGTTCGAGGCAGAATGAAACAAGCTTGGCCATCAATTATGCATACAAGCTAAAGGGCGGCAATAAAACGGGGTGGCAGCAAGTGAATATGCTCACGGAGGACACTTCTTATGGAACGATAGAATGGCTGGATCATACGCACTTATACGAAAGAAAGTATTCGAGCGCCAATCAGTTGGAATATGAAATCATCACTGAACTTGATAGCCTGAGCTTCGAAGAACGTATTGCAGAGATTAAATATCCTGAAGGTCACTTTCGGAACAACCAAAAGATTTGGAATATGAAGGCAATTGATGGGAGCAATTATTATATTGAAACCGATTTAGTCACTCGTCAAGCAGATACCGTTTGGATTTCTATACTGAATAGCGATAAGCAAGGAAATGCCACCGAGCTCATTGAAACACGGTCGAGCACTCAGTCTAAAACCTTTATCCGTAAGGAATTCAGCTATTACTAGCATAAAAAAACCCAATCAGCCTGTAGGCTAATCGGGAATCTATATCTCTTTCTGGCAAAAGATCTTTAAATCCTTCTCTCTTTGATACGAGCAGCTTTTCCAGTAAGTTTTCTAAGATAGAATAGACGAGCTCTTCTAACTTTACCTCTTTTGTTTATTTCTACTTTCTCAATGAAAGGGCTTCTTACAGGGAAAATACGCTCAACCCCAACACCATTCGATACCTTACGAACTGTAAAGGTTTCACTCATCCCACTATTTCTACGTTGAATAACAACACCTTGGAACTGCTGGATACGTTCCTTAGCGCCTTCTTTAATTCGGTATGATACAGTAACCGTATCACCCGGTTTAAATGCTGCTACATCTGTATTGGTAGCAAATTCTGCTTCAACTATTTTGATCAAATCCATTGCTCGATTTCTTAAAAGGACTGCAAAGATAGTACGGAGATACTAGAATTAAAAATGATTTTCGGAAAATCAATCTTGAATTTGTTTTGGGTAGACTTTATCCGGCACTACAAAGAGGCGAGGATATTCTTCCTGCAGCTTAATAAACCAATAATGCGCTTCAATTTTATTCGAAAAGTCGCCAATTCTTAGCTTAAAATTCGGTGAATCATATTTTATATAAATTGGAATTTCAGGATACTTCAATTGAAAGTTTTCCATTTCCAACATGGCTTCTTTGCGGTCTGTGATAGACAATATCTGAAGTCGGTATCCTTGACTACTCGAATCTAAACTATAAAACTCCACGCGGCGATTCAATATCTTATCAATACGTGGATCACCTTTCACCGTTACCTTGCCCCCATCAGGAATATTTTGGGCAATAAGCATACTTGGCAAACAGCATAATAGGATATAGATGAGTTGCTTCATGGTTCTCTTTATAAGGCTGCTGAAGTCCCAATTCGTGAGGCCCCAGCCGCAATGAATGCCTCGGCTTGCTCTTTGGTTTTAATTCCTCCGGAGGCCTTAATCTTCACTTTGGCAGGCAAATAGGCTTTTAAGGCTATCACCTTCTCAAGCTCGGCACCAATTTCAAAATAACCTGTTGAGGTTTTAACAAAATCAGCGCCCGCTTCGACACATATCTCTGCTAATTTAAGCATTTCCTTTTCACTAAGTGCTCCCGTTTCGAGAATCACCTTTGCTTTCTTATTGTGCAGATGACAAGTTGTTACCACGCTATGAATATCATTCTTGAGAACAGCCATGTCTTTGGAGAAAAAAGCGGAAAGATTCACAACCATGTCAAGTTCATCAGCTCCTTCCATCACCGCCTTCTTCACCTCCTCGACTTTTGCGCTTACCGCACTATAGCCCATAGGGAAACCGATAACCGTCACCAGCTTTTGCTTCAACTCATTCTCCCGGATATACCTTGCGGCGGCTTTAACAAAAAATGGGGAAACACAGACGCCATAATAGCCTCTTTCCTTCGCCGTCTCCAAGAGCTGAATCACCTCTTCCCAAGAAGCATTCGGCTTCAAGAGGGTATATTCGATATGGCTTTCAAAACTCGGCATTAGGCCTCCTTGCCGTGGCAGTTTTTAAATTTCTTACCGCTGCCACATGGGCACGCATCATTTCTACCCACTTTCAAGTCTGCCTTGATTGGGTTTTGAGCAATACGTTGCTGTGGTTGCTGTACTTGTGCTCTTGGATCTTGTGGCGTCTTCAGTTGATCCTCACGGCTCATTTGCAATTTGCTCATGTCGGTTTTCGGACGTTCTGCTTGTGCTTCACGAACTTCCTGATTTCCGTCATTGGTCATGATATGTCCTTTGAGCAATAAGCTCACCGTATCTCTATTCAAACGATCTACCAATCCTTCGAACAATTTGAAGGACTCCAATTTATAAATCAAGAGTGGGTCCTTTTGCTCGTACACGGCCTGTTGAACAGATTGCTTCAAGTCGTCCATCTCACGAAGATGTTCTTTCCATTCCTCGTCAATGATTGATAAGGTGATTGCCTTTTGATAGGAATTAATTAACTCACGCCCTTCAGACTCTACCGATTTTTTCAAGTTGGCAATAACTTGCAAGTTCTTTTTACCATCAGTGAATGGAACGGCAATATTTTCTACGGTTTCACCGCGCGATGTGTAAATATCTTTAAATACAGGCATTGCTTGTGTGGCAATGGATCTATTTCTACGCTGGTATTCAGCCGATACTTCATGGAAGAGCTCTTCAGCAAACACTGTGGTTTTCATCCCATTAAATGTTTCTTCACCCATTTTAATATCGAAGGCCAAGATGCGCAATAATTCAATTTTTAGGCCTTCATAATCCAAGACAGCATGGAATTCAGCAGCCAATGACTGGCACATTCCATACATCATCGTATTCAGATCAAGCGACAGCTTATCACCAAATAGGGCATTCCGACGTTTAGAATACACCACTTCACGTTGGCTATTCATCACATCATCATACTCCAATAAACGCTTACGAATACCGAAGTTGTTTTGCTCTACCTTCTTCTGTGCATTTTCGATGGATTTTGAAATCATTCCATGTTGAATAACTTCTCCTTCTTGATGCCCAAAGCGGTCCATTACCTTAGAAATACGCTCTGAACCAAACAGGCGCATCAAGTTATCTTCCAAAGACACAAAAAACTGCGAGCTACCTGGATCTCCTTGACGGCCTGCACGACCACGTAACTGACGATCCACACGACGTGAATCATGCCGTTCTGTACCTACAATGGCCAAACCGCCTACCTCTTTCACATTCTTGCCAAGCTTGATATCCGTACCACGACCCGCCATATTGGTGGCGATGGTTACGGCACCTGATTGACCCGCTTCTGCAATAATCTCCGCTTCACGTTGATTTTGCTTCGCATTCAATACATTATGCTTGATCTTACGCATGGTAAGCATCCGCGCCAATAATTCAGAAATCTCAACTGAAGTGGTACCCACCAATACTGGTCGGCCTGCTTCGCTCAATTTCACTACCTCATCAATTACCGCATTGAATTTCTCCCGGGTGGTTTTAAATACGAAGTCATTATCGTCGTTTCTTACAATCGGACGGTTGGTAGGAATCACCACCACATCCAACTTATAGATTTCCCAGAATTCTCCTGCTTCCGTTTCGGCCGTTCCTGTCATCCCCGAAAGCTTATGGTACATTCTGAAATAATTCTGTAGCGTAACGGTTGCAAAGGTTTGCGTGGCCGCTTCTACTTTTACATTTTCTTTGGCTTCAATCGCTTGGTGGAGTCCATCTGAATAGCGACGTCCATCCAAAACACGGCCTGTTTGCTCATCAACAATTTTGATCTTGCCATCTACTACGATATAGTCGATATCATTCTCGAACAGGCAATAAGCCTTTAAAAGCTGGTTGATTGAGTGGATACGTTCCGATTTCTCAGAAAAATCTTGGATGAGTTCTTCTTTTCTTTTGGCTTTATCGGCTTCATCCATATCCGATTTTTCAATCTCAGCAATTTCACCACCAAAGTCTGGCAATACAAAAAAGCTTTGATCTTCGCCTGATTGGGTAATCAATTCGATTCCCTTTTCCGTCAGCTCAATGCTATTATTCTTTTCATCAATCACAAAGAACAGTTCCGCATCCACTTTCGGCATTTCCTTTTGGTTGTCGGCAAGGTGGATATTCTCTGTTTTTTGCATGATGGCCTTCATTCCTGGTTCTCCCAAGAATTTGATCAAAGGCTTCATTTTAGGGAGACCACGGTAGGCGCGGAACAATTGCATTCCTCCGGTCTTTTCATCCCCCGCATCAATCATGCGCTTGGCATCACTTAAAGCGGTATTCAAGTATTTTTTCTGTGCATCCACCAATCGCTGTATGCGTGGTTTAAGGGTTGCAAACTCATGCTCATCGCCGCGCGGTACTGGACCAGATATAATCAAAGGCGTACGTGCATCATCAACCAATACTGAATCGACCTCATCAATCATGGCATAATGGTGCTCACGTTGAACCAAATCTTCCACATCACGCGCCATATTATCGCGGAGGTAATCGAAACCAAATTCATTATTGGTTCCATAAACGATATCAGCCATATACGCCGTGCGACGCTCCGGTGAATTCGGCTGGGTATAATCCAAACAATCGATGCTCAATCCATGGAATTGAAAAAGAGGTCCATTCCATTGGCAGTCACGACGAGCGAGGTAATCATTTACCGTAACAATATGAACGCCATGTCCACTCAGTGCATTCAGGTAAGCAGGAAGCGTAGAAACCAAGGTTTTACCCTCTCCCGTTGCCATCTCAGAAATTTTCCCTTGATGTAAAACGATACCTCCAATCAATTGAACATCGTAGTGGAGCATATCCCACTTCACTTCATTGCCTGCAGCATCCCAGTGATTATACCAAACAGCGTCATCGCCTTTGATATCTACAAAGCTTTTGCTAGCCGCTAAATCACGATCATAGTCACTGGCAGAAACCACCAACTCTTCGTTGTCTTTAAAGCGACGGGCAGTTTCTTTCACTACCGCAAAGGCCTCTTCCAAGAGCTCATCGAGAATGATTTCAAGTTTTACATTGCGGTCTTTCTTCAGTAAATCGAGCTTATCATAGATATCTTCCTTTTCATTCAGGTCCATATCTAGCTCCGTCTCTACTCTTTTTTTGAGGTCAGAAATCTCCGTCTCAATATCTGACAGATAGTCAGCAATGCGACTTTTAAATTCTGCCGTCTTGGCTCTGAGCTCATTGTTGCTCAGCTTGGTATAGCTCGCATAATGAGCATTTATCTTTTCAATCCGAGGAAGAATATCTTTAATATCTCGGTCTGATTTGTTCCCAAAAATCTTGGAGAACCCTTTAACTATCGAATCAATCATGCACTGGTGCGCTTAAAAATAGGCCGTAAAATTAATACAATTTGCCATAAGGACTACGAAAATAGTGTCCCAATCGCAAGGCAAAATGGGCTAATTTTGTGCCATGAATATTTTGATCCTTGGTTCCGGAGGACGGGAACATGCTTTTGCTTGGAAATTTTCACAGAGTCCGCTTTGCGAAAAGTTATTTATTGCGCCTGGAAATGCGGGTACTGCCCAGCATGGAAAGAACGTAGCATTAGATATCCTCCACTTTGAAAGCATCGGAAAATTTTGCCTCGAGCATCATATAGACCTCTTGGTTCCAGGCAGTGAAGACCCTTTGGTGCATGGTATTGTTGACTATTTCCGTAACACGGCTTCACTTCGTCATGTAAAGGTAGCAGGCCCAGAGAAACAAGGTGCTTTGCTTGAAGGCTCCAAAGATTTCGCCAAAGCATTTATGGCCAGACATGGAGTTCCAACTGCCGCCTATCAAACATTCACGGCAGATACTTTGGAGGACGGTAAAAAATTCCTTGAGACCCTGCAAGCTCCTTACGTTTTAAAAGCAGATGGATTAGCTGCCGGAAAAGGTGTGGTGATACCAGAAACCTTAGAAGAAGCAAAAGCAGAACTCCATGCCATGCTTGCCGACGCCAAATTTGGAGTGGCCTCAGCCCAAGTAGTTATTGAAGAATTCTTAAAAGGGATTGAAGTATCCGTTTTTGTATTGACAGACGGGAAAGACTATTTCCTACTCCCCGAAGCCAAAGACTATAAGCGCATTGGCGAAGGAGATACCGGTTTAAATACCGGCGGCATGGGAGCCATTTCTCCTGTTCCTTTTGTGGATGATGCCTTTTTAAAGAAAGTAGAAGAGCGAATTGTGAAACCCACCATTGCAGGATTGCAAAAAGACGGCATCGATTACCGTGGTTTTATCTTCATTGGATTGATGAATATGGGCGGCGACCCCTATGTAATTGAATACAATGTGCGAATGGGTGATCCAGAAACAGAGGCTGTATTGCCACGATTGGACTGCGACCTTGTGGAACTTTTAGTTGCTGTTTGTGACCAAAACTTAGGAAGCAAAGCATTAAAAATCAAGACTCAAACGGCCGCAACGGTGGTATTGGTTTCGGGGGGTTACCCAGAAGCCTATGATAAAGGGAAAGTGGTGAGCGGCTTAGAAAGCACTAGCCAATCACTCGTATTTCATTCTGGCACCAAGATGAGCGAAGACAAATGCCTCACCAATGGAGGAAGGGTTTTTGCAATTACCAGCCTAGCCGATTCTTTGGGTGAGGCCTTAAAACACTCTTTCGCTCGGGCTGAGCAGATTGATTTTGAAGGAAAAAATTACCGCAAGGATATCGGACAAGACTTATTAAAACTGCAGCAATCATGAGATTCAATAGACCAGTCACTTTCCGTAGACTTTTTAATTATTTCCTAGGCGGTTTATTAGTTTCATTGCCCATTTTTGGAACTGCCTATGTGATTATCTCTGCCTTTAAGCTGGTGGATAACCTAATTGATACCCAATATTTCTTTGGATTCACCGTGCCCGGATTAGGACTTCTATTGGTCTTGAGCTTAATCACCTTCATCGGCTTCATTGGCGAGGGGCTCCTAACCAAGCCCTTCATGGATTTCTTCGGTCATTTACTTGAGCGGACGCCTGGGGTAAAAGTAATTTACTCTATGATGAAGGACTTTATGGAAGCCTTTGTGGGTGATAAGAAAAAGTTCACTGAAGGCGTGGCCGTTGAGATGACCAATGGCATCTATAAATTAGGATTTGTTACCAGCAAGGATTTAAGCGCTATTGAATTGGATGGATTGGTGGCTGTGTATTTTCCGCATTCCTATAATTTCTCAGGGAACCTATTTCTTGTGCCCAAAGAAAGAATCAAGCATCTTAATGGCAACTCTTCCGAACTCATGAAATTCATTGTTTCTGGCGGAGTAACCGATCCTGAAGCCATACGTAAACCAGTCAAGCATGAAGAAAATCCAGCTTAGCCTTTTTTGTTTATGGATGAGCAGCTACGCCTTTGCACAGGTCGATACTGCATTATACATGGCTTATAATGATTCTGCTCGCCAAGCCACTAACCAAGAATTTGGTGACCCCAAACATTCTCCCTTAGCAGAAGATGCTATCGACGACTTTGAAGGCCTCTCCTATTTCGACTTCAACCCAAAATTCATCCTCACCGCTCGTTTTGAACCCACGCCCAATGAGAAACCCTTCCAAATGCCTACCAGCACCAGCCGTTTGCCAAAGTACGTAAAGCATGGTCACCTATTTTTTGAGTTGGATGGCAAGCAATTGCGCTTATCGGTGTACAAAAACATCGACCTGAGCAAAAAAGCAGGCTACGAAAATTACCTTTTCATCCCATTCAACGACTCTACTAATGGCTTTGAGTCCTATGGTGGCGGCCGATATATGGATATTCAGGGTCCTTTAGGCGATAGTGTCATTCTGGATTTTAACCGCGCATATAATCCCTACTGCGCATATAACCATCGCTATTCTTGTCCGATTCCACCTGCTGAAAACCGATTACCGGTGAGGATTGAGGCAGGGGTTTTGTCGTGGGATCAATGACTGTGGTGAAGGGGGGAAATATTAGTTTTTATCTCTCTGCAACGTTTTTTGAACCAATTCTCTTTGAGCAGGGCTTAGACGGTTCCATATTTCTGAATTATGGTTGTTGACATAAAGGACCATTGTTTTTACCTCTGGATGCTCTTTAACCATCTTTTTTATGGTCTTAATCAGCCGATTAGAAGGACGTCGAAAAAACGAATTCCAAAACACAATGACATAATAATCGGCGGAGGGTAAATCACTCATTACAATCGGTTTCCCATCTACGGTCATGATATGGGGTAAAAGAAAACCGAGGTCTTTATTATTATTATTGTTTAATGCGGGAATATCAATTTTCGGCGGGAAGGTGTCAAAGCACTTGTTTACATTCCAGCTCATTGGAACCGGAGGGTCGATATAACAATTTACAAGCTTAAAAATCGCCTCCCCTTTTTTGTCAAAAAAGCGCACCTAGGTAGGTTGTAAATCATCCTTAAGAACCTTGCTCCGAAGTTTAAATTGGGCTGAATCAAGCAATAAGGAATCAGACTTCAGTGAACTCAATTCAGCGAGAACCGCACGGTAATAGGAAGCAGTATCTAGTACAAAGCGATTTTCGGGTGGGATATTTCTTCTATCAAAATCTCTGATTATTTCTTTTTCCCACTTCCAACCAGGTGTTGTATCCACTCCCAAAATTACCTGATAAGCCATTTTACAACCCGACAAAGTCAAGACAAATAAGATACTAATTAGCCATGTTTTCATGCGTACTTGTTGATTTATAGGCACAAACGATTATTTCCAGAACAGCTGTTTGAGTAAGCGGAGACCCGAAGGACTTTATTACCTAAAGAGATTAACATCTAGATAAAAATCAAAATGATTAGCCTAGCACAAGAGCAATTTCATCCTTCTCATTCTAAGCTAACCATTGTAAATCGCGTTTGGTAAAGTTGAAATTAAGGAACTAAATTCACAAATACTTTACCAAAATATGAATATGACGTCTGATTTTCTGGGCAGTACGCAGTGCCTGTTTCATCGACCGTAGGGTATTCACCAACGGCAAAAGTATATTGATTTCCTCCCGGATTCCCCAGAGTTACAACTTCATCAAAGCCAAAGTCGATTTCAAAACTCTCCGGCTTTTCATCTAGAAAATACAAAATAGCTTCAGATTCGGAAATAACCTGTACACCGATCTTGTTGGTAGCTAAGCTACTATGAGGTTCGTTGCAACATCCAAAACATTCATTACAGCCACAATTTTTTCCGTCTCTACCCCTATTTAGTCCTACTCATTTGCTTTTCGGATTCCGCAAGTAATTATTCTTCGAAGTCAGAGAATAAATCACTAATACAAACCTATTAAAAAAAATGAAACTCCAAAGGAAATTACTTAAAATACGATATTTTTTGTCGAAAAATATATTATCTATCTGATTAAAAACGAATTACAAAATCATTAATTAGTATATGAATTCAAAATTCTGCGTGCAACCAACTCGAAAAATCGCAATATGCTCAACAAGAAATACCCTTATGCGTATTATATTTTTTCTACTATATTATAAGTTCGTATGTCACTCACAATATGGTTGATAAAAATTGGGTAAAGGTTGCCGAGCTCTTGTCGTTAATCTATCCAAAAAACCAAGAAATAAATTGATGTACAATTCGTATTACGCCTATAATAGCCAGAATTCCTGCCTGATTCCACCTCAAGAAAATAATTTACCTGTTCGTATAGAGGCAGGGGTTTTGAGTTGGAGTGAGCATTAAGACTTATCGAACAGTCGACTCATCGACCTAGATATTCCCATTTTATTCAATCAACACGTCATCCTGAGCGCAGCCGAAGGACTTTTTGTGGTCACCTTAATCTAAAGACTGAGCGTAGCCGAAGTCAGGGTGACTACAATTTGGAGGAGAAACCACGCAGAGAATTTCAGTTATAGACCACGTTTTGACTAAATCTAGCTTCGACTACGCTACTCTTTCGCTAATCGCTACAGCGCACGTAGTCAGCTTTTAGATTCGTTTTCAGATGCACGATCCCTTCGGCTGCGCTCAGGGTGACGGACTTATGCGGAAACTAGCAGGTAAAACCCAAAACTTCTCAAAGTCGACCAGTCGAAAGCATATCAAACCTACCTTTAGAAAAAATCCTCACTCCACTATCGATATTCTTGCGAAGTTCGGCTTGGGTCTCTTCAGGTAAATGGATGATATCTTGGCAATCAACCGAACACGTTCCTTCCATCGTATCGGCACATTCTTCGCATTGAATAAAGAGCAGGTTACACGCTTTATTCTTACAGTTCACATGGGTATCGGCAGGCTTGCCACATTGATGGCAATGCGCGATTATTTCCCCATTGATTTGCTCACCTAGGCGCTCATCGAAGACGAAGTTTTTGCCGCGAAACTTGATGTCGAGGCCTTGCTCTTTGGCGTCGCGCGCATACTTGATGATGCCACCCTCTAATTGGTAAACATTGCCAAAGCCATTATGCTTCAGCCAAGCAGAAGCTTTTTCACAGCGGATTCCTCCGGTGCAGTACATCACAATATGCTTGTCTTTTTTATCGGATAGTGCATTCACTACCAATGGCAATTGCTCCCGGAAGGTATCTACATCCGGACACCAAGCTCCTTCAAAATGCCCCACTTCCGACTCATAGTGGTTGCGCATATCTACCAAGATGGTCTCTGGTTTACTTGTTAATTCGTTGAAGGCTGCTGCAGAAAGGTGGGTTCCTTTATCGGTTACATCGAAACTTGAATCATTCAATCCATCCGCCACAATTTTCTCCTTTAAGCGCACAATGAGTTTAAAGAAAGATTTATCATCATTCTCTACCGCCGTATTCAAACGCAGTCCTTCGAGGAAGGAAATCGAATTCATAAATGCCACAAAATCATCCCAGAGTCCTTGCGGAACAGAGGCCTGCGCGTTGATGCCTTCATGCGCCACATAGATGCGACCTAGAATGCCTAATTTTTCAAATTCGATAAAGAGATAATCGCGGACGAATGCCGGATTTTTGAGTTGATAATAGGTATAGAAAGAAATGGTATTCCGTGCTTCTTTCGCGTGCAAGATCTTCTCTTTGAGGACCTCACGGCTTTCTTTATTGTGTAAGTTCATGAATGGTTCCCAATTTCAAGTTGGGCGGGGCAAAGGTAGTAAAAAGAGATTGAGAGATTGAGAGATTACGAGATTGCGAGACTGCCAGACAGGAAGACAGTTCCGCCTTCGCTGACCACCTGTATCGGCGCTTGTTAACCCGTGGCTATCGCAATGGTGTAAACTATCAGCGAAGGTGAAAAAAGCTTTGACGGACGGGGACACACAGCTAGGCTAGAAGATTATTAGACGACAAGGCCCCTATCGATTTGAAGAAGCATACCAATAGTTATGACGTATAATCCCGCCAATAGGGTATTTTAGCATGAGGTATAGGTGAGTATATAAACCCGTTATAAGTACATGACAAAAAACCATAACTCATTAAAATCGTGCTAATTAAGCAAGATAAATCTTGTACAAAAGACTGGCGTTAAGTATATTAAAGGGATAATTTCTACCTAACGCCTTTAACCATGAACACCAGTCTCAGTCACGAAAACAAGCAATTACTGACCGTTTTTAAGGCCCATTTTAGTAATCATCTCAATCTAGCTAGGATTTCCGTCTGGCCTATTGCTTTATCATGGCGCTATGCAAAGTAAAGTCGGTTAGTTATTCTAAACTTTCCGCTGGATTCGACGGCGGGGCTAGCAGTTCAAGCAACTTCAGACGAATTCAGCGCTTCATGTCCCAAGTAGATTTTTCTATGGAGCTTGTTGCTAAGCTGATATTCAGTATGCTGCCTATTGGCTGACAGGGAGTTTGTAGGGGCTCATTGGCTTGAGTTCCTGGATCTGCACAAAATCAATTACCATATCCGGATAAGGAATAACTTCAAGGTAAACGCCGCAAATAAAACAAAAGGAACAAAGGCTTCGGACTTATTTCGCAACATAAAGCTGGGGGAGTTTAGGCACTACGGTAAGAAAATGAAGATGCATGGGGTGTCTTGCTATCTTTCCGCAATGAGCTATCTGAGTGATGGCAAGCCAGATTTCCTCATTGTTGTGTCTTACAGCAAGCCGGAATATGCATTAGAATATTACAAAAAAAGGTGGCAGATTGAAACCTTGTTTAAAGGACTGAAATCAAGCGGATTCACTATTGAGGACACCCATATAACTAATCAGACTTACCATGATCGCGTTTACTTGGTGCTACCGAATTGGAGACCATATCGACACCCAGATAAAGAAAATCAAAATTAAAAAACACGGAAGAAGAGCTGTCTCCGTTTTTAAATACGGCCTGGATTATCTCTCAAGAGTATTTTTGACAGGACACAATCAACACGATATCAGCGTATTCAGATTTTTGTCATATACTTAGGGCTTTTCTATAAAATCAATTACGAGCGGATTTGCTTTTGCTCGGTTTATGTCGCTTGGGTCAAGTGAGGATGAGGTTGATTCTTTAATCCTGTTTACACAATCTTCTTTATACTCCCAAAAAACCTGTTACATTGCATTGGCTGCGCCATAGCTATGCCACCCATTTATTGGAAAAGGGAACAGACCTCCGTTATATTCAAGAACTATTGGGGCATGCTAGCAGCAAGACAACCGAAATATACACCCATGTAAGCACGAATCAGCTTCGAAAAATTAAATCTCCCTTCGATGATCTTTAGAAAAATAGAACGCACAACAAAGTTGAGGATAGCTCACCACTATGGTTTCGCTAAGCGCTATAAAAGAGGAAACAGTTGAGGATATAAACAAGTTACAAGCAAGCCTAACAGACGACACAACAAAGAACAAACGGACGATTATAAACATAAAATGAAACGATAATTTTGACAGGTAACCAAAGACATACAGACTATATTGCAACTGGACAGCAACTGAGCCGACACTCATTGCCGACCCTTCTGTATTTTTTATTTTCCCCACCGCACATTTTTTTTAATTCAATTTTAGCCAGCCGCACAAATGGCACATTTGGTTTTGCCCGCCACACAAGTCGACTCTTCGCAAAACCAAAAGAGCCATTTTTTGCCAACACCCATAATAAAATTCTATATCAACAAAATTTAAACTGGACAATATATGGCTCATAAAACTTTCATCTCATTTAAAACTCAGGACTTCGCGTATAAGAAGCATATTCTTGAAAATTTAAAAATCGACCTTGTAGACAAATCCCTACACGAGGCTATAAATTCAGATGATGAAGATTATATTATGCGTAAAATTCGGGAAGATTACCTGAGAGATAGTACAGTAACAATCCACTTAATTGGAGCCATGAGTTCTGAATCATTGGGGTGGGAAGAACAAAAATTTATTAAGCGCGAACTTCAAGCATCATTATACCATAGAGAAGGTAATACTCAAAATGGCATTTTAGGTATTGTTTTGCCCCAAGTAACTAATAATGTGTTTGGCAATAGTTATATCTGTTCAAATTGCGGAAATTCTCACAATTATGTTAATGTAAAAGACACAACGGTTACCGAATTCAGCTACAACTATTACATTCCGAATGGCAACAAATGTTCATGGTCAGAGAACGACAGGTTTTGTGTTCTAGTTAAATGGGATGAATTTGTCCTTGACCCCGAAAAATATATTGATTTGGCTTTTAATAAAAGATCCGATCCAATATCAGAAAAAACAAAGGTCAGACCATAAACTGGTCATACATTAAATAATAGAAATAAAGCTTAAAATAAAATTACAAACATGGCAAATTGGGGTTCATTAGCACAACGCTACGAAAAAGTACAACCACGTAAAATACTTTCACTCGATGGAGGTGGTATTCGAGGTGTTCTTACCTTGGAAATTCTTTTGGAAATAGAAAACCAACTTAAAGCTGAATTAAAAAAGGACGACAGTTTTAGATTGAGTGACTATTTCGATTATATAGGAGGAACAAGTACAGGTGCCATAATAGCGGCTGGACTCTCTCTGGGCATGTCAGTTAATGAACTTCTCAAATTTTATGAGGACAAAGGCGAGGCAATGTTTGATAAATCATTTTTATTAAAAAGGGTAAAACATTTTTATAATGATGGGCCTTTATTGAAAGAGCTGAAAAATACATTTGGAGAAGGGGATATTAATATTGCCTCGGATAGGTTTAAGACCTTACTATTAATAGTAACAATGAATCGATCGACAGATTCTCCCTGGCCAATCAGTAATAATCCAAATGCAAAATATAATAAAACTGACAGACCAGATTGCAATTTAAAAATACCACTTTATCAACTTGTTCGAGCAAGCACCGCAGCACCTGCTTATTTCCGACCAGAAACATTACAATGGGATCCAAATGACCCTGAAAAAACATTCGTTTTTGTTGATGGTGGGGTAACACCATATAACAATCCATCCTTTCTTTTATATAAAATGGCAACGCAAGCAGCCTATGGGCTTAATTGGAAAACGGGAGAGAAAAATTTATTGATTGTTTCAGTTGGTACTGGTTCAGCACCTTCTGCGGGAGTTTACAATAACTTATTAGATACCCTAAAGGAATTACCCACAAATCTTATGTACGCTATGCAAGTTGATCAGGATATAAATTGTCGAACAGTTGGCCGTTGCATTTTCGGAGCTCATATAGATCGTGAACTAAGAGATATGATTCCTCTTGACTCCAATGGTCAACCACTTAGTATGGATACAGATGCTAACAAGCATTTTCTTTACGTTCGTTATAATGCTGACCTAAGTGTACAAGGCTTGGAAGAAATTGGTCTTAGTCGCATTGATTCGGATGAAGTACGGGAAATGGATTCTGTAAAATATATTCCTCAATTAAGAGAAGTTGGAAAAGCTGTAGGCAAGAATCAAGTAAATGTTAGAGAACATTTTAAATTTTTTGTATAACAATTCTCAACTAAATATTAGGCAAATGAACCAAACTATTCTATTTACTGGTCACATGATTGACGAAAAGGAAAGAGAAGAGCCTCGTTTCCCTGCAAATAAGGAATCGGCAGTAAGGGCTGAAATTCGTAAGCAATTAGTTGAAGAGAAAACAAAAACAAAGAATTTATTGGTCGGGATTGCGGGAGGTGCCTGTGGTGGCGACATACTTTTTCATGAACTGTGTGAAGAAATAAGAATTAGCACTGAAATATATCTTGCTTTACCAGTTGAAGAATATAAAAAACAATCTGTTTCATTTGCAGGGAAATTATGGGACAATCGTTTTAATAGGTTAATTAAAAAGCTACCTGTACATATAATGCCTATAGAGAAAAGAAATAGTTCCGAGAATAACATATGGGCTGCGACAAACCTATGGATGTTAGAACATTCACTTGAAGTTGAAGGGAAAAACATGACACTTATTGCTTTGTGGGATTACAAAGGTGGAGATGGGAATGGAGGCACTGAACATATGATAACAATTGCTAAAGATAAAGGGGCGAAGATTAAAATCATTAATATTAATAATTTGACATAAAGCATGATACATCCAGATCTTTTGAAATTTGCACCAAAGCCAGCTCCGCTTGTAAATGGTAATTCATGGAATGTGTTTCTATCCTATCGTTCGATAAATAGAGCATGGGTTTTGAATCTTTATGATATTCTAATTGAATTAGGTCATAAGGTTTTTCTAGACCAATATGTTATTAAACCTGGAGATATTTTAATTGAGAAACTGGAAGATGCACTTGAAAAAAGCCAAGCAGGAATTCTGATTTGGTCAAATGAGGCTCGGGACTCAAATTGGGTTAAAAAGGAATACTTTGTTTTAGAAAAAAAAGCAACGAAGGAACATGATTTCTATTTTGTACCAGTGCGGGTAAATCATGTTAGTTTACCCCTTTTTGCAGACAATAGAATTTTTGTCGATTTTACAGCATATCCCGATGGACCGAATGGTGGTGATCTTATTAGACTTCTTCATGCAATAGTAGGATTACCATTGAGTCCAGAGGCTATTAAGTTCTCGAATGATCTTGACGAGTATTCTGAAATGGCCTTTGCACAAGTAAATGCATCTATTAGAAATGGTAGGTGGGAAAGGTTATTAGAATTACTGCAACAAGGAGGGCTACCATGGGAAACATCCGCAGCTTTGGGATGTAAAACAGCAAATGGGTTGATTAGCCTAAAAAAATACACTGAGGCAATACATGTGCTTGAAGAACTTGAAAGGAAATTCCCCAAATCGTTAAGACCAAAACAGTTAAAAGCATTGGCACTCGCCCGAAGGGGAATAGCAAAAGATATTGAGGATGCACAAGAAATATTGGGTGTATTAAATGATCTCAACCATTTAGATCCCGAATCTTTGGGCATTTATGCTCGAACATGGATGGATCGTTATATAATAAGCAATGATATAAATGATTTAAAGCAATCACGTAAACTTTATGCCGAAGCTTTTGAAAAAACGCCTGATGATTCTTATACAGGAATCAATGCTGCTGCAAAAAGTTTACTGATTGGCACTGATTCAGATGTTGCAAAAGCATACGAATATGCAGATAAAGTTCAAAAAATTGTCGGCACTTCACCAATTCCAAATGATTATTGGAAGACAGCTACGGTAGCAGAAGTAATGCTAATAAAAAAACAATATAGAGAAGCGGGTGAAATGTATGGTGAAGCAATTCTCATTGAACCTAAATCATTTGGTAGCCATGAATCAACAAAGAAACAAGCTATAAAATTATTGGAAAAGTTAGAGACGAATGATAATGAGAAAATGATGGTGTTGGAAGCTTTTAAACATTTAGATAATCTAAAATAAATATCACTAATTAATAATAATTTTCATGTTTAAGTCCATTTCCTACTATGATAAGGTAGCCGACAACATTCTTAATGAAAGTCAAAGAACCTTTTCCAAAGCAATCATTAATGAATCATTAAGTGCTAAGCAAAAGTATGGATTAGGTGGAAAAATAGGCGAAATTGAATTTGATATATTTTTATCACATAGCTATTTGGATAAAAAAACGGTTTTTGGTGTTTACAAAGATTTTGAATCATTAGGCTACAATAATTATGTTGATTGGATTGTTGACCCAAGCCTTGACAGAACTAAAATAACTAAAGTAACAGCAGAAAAATTAAGATTAAGAATGAAGCAATCAAAATGTTTGATTTATGCAACATCATCAAATATTCTTTCATCCAAATGGATGCCTTGGGAGTTAGGGTTTATGGACGGATTGAAAAAAAGCAAAGTTGCAGTATTTCCTTTGTTAGAAGCCAATGAAGATGACGATGAAATAATATTACCAAAATATCTTGAACTGTATTACACTTGTAGTAAAGAGATGGGAAATACATCAAGAAAAGAAGTATTATGGATAAACGAAACCTCAACAAAATATATAGATTTTAAAAGTTGGCTGACAAAAGATAAACAACCCTACCAACGCTAGTTTAAGGCTAAATTTTTCGGCAAATGAAATTCCTTAAAAATATTACAAGTTCAAAAGTTTACAAGTCCATTTTCGGGTATGATATTTTCATTTCCTATTCACGCATGGATAGCATTGGTTATGCTTATTCGGTTTCACAACACTTTCTTGATAAAGGATACGAATGCTATCTTGACCAATTATCAAGCACAACACCTGGTAAGGAATTACCACCATCAATAAAAAATGCTGCAATAAAATCATCTTCATTTATTCTTGTTGGAAGTGCTGGAGCAAAGCAATCTCAAGCAATAGAAAATGAAATTCAAGTTTTCTTAGAAAATAATCTAAACAAACCTTTTATACCAATTACTATAGATGGCGAAATTAATGAAACAGCAATTTGGTTTAATAAAGTTCAAGGCTTAGCATTTATTGAAGAAACAACGGAAAACTTAAAATTTGCCTTACCCAATAAGAAAGTGCTCGAAAGAATCGAGAGCGCTTTAAAGTTCACAAAGAAAAGTAAAAGACTTAAAACCTTGGCGCTTCTGACCGTATTGTCTGTTGTTTTTATTACGGGAATAGCAATAATCTATACTTATTACCGTGTTGACCGTTCAACAAAAGAAATATCTGAAGCAAAGAACTTAACTCTTAAGCAAAAAGAAATTGCAGACAAAGCTAAAGAAGAAACGAAAGTCGCAGTAATTGAAAAAAATAGAGCTGAGAGTCTAAAAAGAATATTGGATGAAAAAGCTGATAGCCTAAATATAGAAATAGCTAAAAGAAATCTTCGTATTGAACAATCGACAGCACTATATTCAAAACAATTCAAATCAGCTCAAGAAATGTCAAAAGAATTTGATTTTGCTATTGATGCAGTTCCTTTTATTAAGGGATATTGTTCAAGTAAAAATCTAATAATTAATAAGGGTGAGTTGCTTCTATTTGGTAAACTTGATAGGACAATTATCAATGCTTCTAATAAGGATATACTTGTAGAGACCATTAAAGACTGGCTAAACTCTACAAACAAGCCTGAAATAAATGTTGACGGCTATTATGCAGGATATAGAATTGATGAAGAAAGTCTTGACTTAATTATGCTTACAGGCAAAGGGACGTCTGCATATAATTTGGCAGTATCAGGTAAGAACAGTAATGATATAGTTAGATTTTTTATTAACAACGGTATACCTGCAAATAAAATAGTTTCTCGTTCCTACGGAGATTCTAAGAATTTATCTAAGGGAGTATTATTTAATAATAGAGTAGAAATCTACACTACCCCATAAGTCTAAAATAGATGGTAAAAATATCATATTCTCCATACAAAGGTGTAAGCACATTTGCAAGCCTCACAAGACCAAGCAAAGACCAAAGCTTGCAAAAGAGCTTCCACCTTTCCTACCCAGACAAAATTGAATTAAAAAAAATCTCCTCTCCTTCTGAAAATAAAAAATACGCAGCCGCACAACCCAACGACAGACGAAAATCAGTTGCTATACAGACACCAAAACAATTGACAGTAAAGCGTTTCAACTACTCGGTGGATAGAAGGCCAGCTTGTAACAGGCGTTTAGCAAAAGTGGCGGTTCAGTGCTCCGCAGACAAATTTGTATTTAATCAAAGTTTGGTTCTCCGCATCAACATTTGTGGTGAAAATCGCCACCTTCGCCAAGCGCCAAACCGTTATGCCTCACCCTAAAAGACGACACGACCGCCAATAAACGAAAAAAAAATGAAAGACAAAATGCTAACGCTTCGGCAAAATCAAAAGAGCTGCAACCCAGCACACAAAGCCAACGCTTTGCAGCACATTTGCTTTTGCCCCAACCACACAAGCTCTCTTCACGACAGCAGACAATTAATTTTTTAAAACGATTTAGAAATAATGCCAAATTTGTTTGACAAAACAGAAGAAGAAATTTTAAACCTTATTAAAGAGCAATCTGAAATTGGAGATGACCTGATTGTTGTAGGAAGGTTTGTAAATTATAAGGGGAAAGATAATTTCATCAATATCCGCAACAAAAATTTTGTTCCATTGACCTATGTCGGACAAGGCAACGAACACATCGGTCAAAAAATAAAAATTGAAATTAGAGAAAGGCACTCATATCCTTTGGAAAAGGAATGGTATGAGTTTAAAATAAAATTGGGAGAGGAAGGTTTGAGAAGATTCTTAAACAACCCAACGTTAATTACAATTGACTTAAGTTTTGAACCAAAAGTTTTTCAGCCAAGAGAAAAGGAATTCGTTCTTAATCTTTACAAAAGAAAATCAAATCAAAGTTTAGAAACTGACAGAGGAAATATTCAGTCGCTAAGAATTATAGAACGAGAAATAAACCGAGTGAAAGAAGCATTCATTTATGAGTTGCTGCAAAATGCTGACGATTATCCCTTAGCGAGCAAAAAAGTTGATGTAAAAATTTTCACGACCTCGAATGAATTTATTTTTTCTCATAACGGAAGTCCATTCAAATTCAATAATGTTTATGCAATATGCAATATTAATGACGGAGATAAACAAGACGATGCAGACAAAATAGGTTACAAGGGAATTGGTTTTAAAAGTGTATTTGCTTATTCAGAAAAAGTATTGGTAAAGTCAGGTAAATACATTTTCAAATTTGACAAAAAGCATCCTGAATTTCAAAGGGAGAAACCATTTCAAATAATACCAATATGGATTGAAAATTTAAATTCCTTAAAAGAACTACCAATTAAGGAGAATGTAAATATTGTTATTGAGGCCAAACAAGGTAAAAGCCAAATTGAGGAGTGGAAAGAATTATTGAATGATATTTTCTCACAGGAGTCAAGCACACCAGTAATTTTATTTTTACGTAACATTAGGAATGTATCTATTGACAGAACTCTTGTTTCACAAACCACAAGAGAATGGTGGATTAGGGAATACAAGCTAAAGTTAACGGATGAAATAAAATCAGAGATTAAAAGACATTTTGAAACCAATACAGGAAACATTCCAGAAAAACTTGTTGGAGTTGATGAAATTGAAATTCAATTTTCATTAAAGCATTTAGATTATGAAATAATTCCTTTACCCGAAGCAATTCTTTACAATTACCTTCCAACAAAAGTAAACTTAGGATTTACTTTTCTAGTGAATTCTGACTTTATCCCAACGGGTGACAGACACTACTTGTTCGAAAACGAGTGGAACAAATATTTGATGAAAGAAGTAGGTAGAAAATTCTTTGATTGGTTAAATACTCTTTACACTGTAAAGCATAAAACAACTGAACAGGCAATCTTCAAAAAGGATTACTTGAAGTTATTGCCAAGTTTGTCAAAGAACATTCAAGAGTTAAAATCAAAGACATCAAATAACTTGTTTCTATTAGAAGCATTTAAGCAAGGGTTTGACTTATCACTCTTAGGAACTGAAACAAATCCCGCAATTCCATTTATCCCAACACAAATAGGAACTTTAGAAACACTATCAAACATTTTAATTGATGAAACTGGTTTAGCTGATTTATTGAAAGAACAATTTGCAAAACTCACTGGCATCAATGGCAAATTGATTCACAATGAAGTTGGCGAAGGAGAAGAAAAAGTAAAAGCTCTAATTACAGAATACAAACAAGGAACTGTATACGGCATTGAAAATTTAAAAGCCACTTTAAAAACCGAAGTGGTTCAAGAGTGGTTAAAAACACCACCAAATAATTTCAACCTAATTCAACATTTCAATTCAAAGAAAGAGTTACAAAGTTTGCTTGAAACCGAAACAATAATTTTGTCCGAGAGCAGGCAATTATTTAAATCTCCATCACTTTTTAACAGCATTCCCAATGAATTAACTTTTGCATCAACCGAGAAAATTAGTAGTGACTTATCAAGCTTGCTAAGTAAAAACAACGTCTCACTAAAATTAGCGGAATTTGAACCAATCAAATTTTTTAAGGAGAATATTCAAGGTAAGCAGAATACTATAAACGCAACTTTGACTGACGAAGCTAATCTTCTTAACTTTTGGAAATTCGTATTTAATAATTGGGCAGTATTTGAAAGTGACACAGCGATAAAAGATTCCTTAAAACACTTTGAAATTTTATGTAAGCCTAAAAAGGAAAACGAGTTTTCAAAAAAAGCAATTTCATCTGCTTACCTTTCAGCTGAATTTAATTCAGCTAATGAAATTGAAAGTGTAGTAAAAGAAATTAGTCCTGAAGCACTATTCATTTCTAATAAATACATTGTTAAGGAAAGTGAAGCAGAAAAATGGAGGAAGATTTTCAAACTAGCTGGAGCAATTGCGGACTTACAAAAAGTAATTGAGATATTGATAACAAAACTTCCTGATATGGAAGATTCAAAACACTTTGAAATTGCAAAACAAATTTTCAAGTTTTGGAAGGATAACAAAGACACTGCTAACAAACTAACTGATCTACAAATTGCACAAGTGCAAACAAATTTGAAAATCAAATGTGCTGACAATATATTCCGCAAAACAACCGAATGCTATCTTTCTGACCATTACAACAATAATCGACTTTTAACATCGTGGATTCCTAGTTTTGAACTTACAAATCAAATTTCACAAGCGTATGCACCTAGAACAAATCAAGTTGCTGAATGGAAGATATTCTTTGGACGAGTTGGTTGTGTTGAGTTATCAGACAAGCAAAATGTATTCGATGCCAAACTTGCTTCATACATAGATAAACAAGATAGTATGCAGGATAAGCATTTTGAATTTTTAAAAAGCATTTCGGATTTACATAAATTAAAAAACGAGAACGGATTAAGCTTTAAATTTGAAAATACTTTTTCGGAAATCAAACTCCAAGCAAGTAATGAAGAATGGCATTTACCAAAAAATATTCATTTATCAAATTCATTCAAACCAAAGTTGACTTTACAGAGTGATGAAAAAATAAATTCTACACTCCTTTTTTTAAATGAAAACTATTTTCAAAATCAGATTGAAAAATATTTTCTAACTGACATTGGCGTTCAAAGCGATTTTAAGTTTTACACCTATGAATTAAAAAGAAATGAAATCCCTACTTATTACCGGCAAGAGTTTGAAAATAAATCTGCTTACATTCTTCAAAATGCACAACAATATGCAATCCAACACAGGTTGCATAACCACATTGACCTTAATTATAGAAACCTATTAAGTGAAGCCAAATACGCAGAAATATTTTGGAAGGAAGTTAAAAAGGCAAACTCAAAACATATTCAATTCCTATTTCAGGAAAGCATATATAAAATGGCTTTCCACACTGTATTATTTGAAAATCTTGTTGTCAATTTTATTAAGAAAAACGAAACCTTCCCAAATCAATCAAACGATTTGAAGAAGTCAACTGAATTGTATTCAGCATTGTTAGCAGATTATATTACGGACAAAAATGACTTACCAAAATATGATTTAAGTGATATTTATTTTAACAACGACCAATCAAAATCCTTGGAAAGCCTTTTGGGAATTCAAAAACTTCTATCCCAAAAGCATTGCATTGAATTATTCAGTAGAATTGAAAACAGAAGCAAACTTGAACAAATAACAGAACTTCAAATCGTAAAAATTCTCACAGATTACAAACTAAGCGATGATGAAAAAACGAAATTGTTTTTGCTAAATATAAACCTTGAATGGAAACCAATTAGTGAATTATTTATTTCAAAAAATGAAGAATTTCCTGTTGAGCCAAGTCAAAATCTTCACGAAGATTTTTATTCGATTGCAAATAATTTCGGCATTCAAGAATTGTCTGAAGAAAATTTGGTTCTGAAAACCAAACCTCAAACACCAGCTATTACAGATGAAATAGGATTATTTTTTAGCTACAAAGCAAAATTTATTGCATTCAAAATTGACCATACAAATTATGAAGAGGTTGAAGCGGAAATAATAGAAAAGATTAGTGCCTTTGAATTTTATGAGGTTACATCAATGGCTAAAGTTTTTCCCAAAATAAACCCAATTTACAAAGAAGAATTAAGCTTTTACTATGAGGAGGACGAAAACAAAATCTACTATAAAGGAAACTGGAAAACAAATTCAGAACTCATAATATATTTACATAAAAATATTCTTGTAGAAAAAATTCCTGAAGCTTGGTTTGAGAATGTTATTAATCGATGGGATGAGAAAGAAATATTTCATTTATTAAAAGGCGAATTTGGCAATATTCCACCTCTTTGGGAAAGTGTATATGGAGAAATACAAGCTAGTCCAGAAGATGGTACAGATTCAGGCGAAACTATCTGGGATGACTACTCTGAAGATGAAGCTTCATACATAAAAGAAATAGTTAATATAAGCTACAATAAAGAAGGCCAAGAAGACGCTAATACAACTGCTAAAATTAAAACATTAATGTTTATAAAAGACGATTACGGCACATCGATTATCACCGATGAAGGTCGCTACTTAACTGCTGGTAATGATGAAATTGTTGTCCGTTCAGCACAAAGAGGTCTGTTGTATCTCGATTTATTTGATTGGGAAAAATTAAATAGAGACAATGCAAAGCTTGCTGTTTATTCCAACAACCAAGTTAACATCTTTGATTCACAAGAAGAATTATTTCAATATTGTAAACCTCAAAATAAGTTTGGAGTTTTAAGAATGCCAGATGATTACACTTTAGATGATTATAATAATTTAGATAAAATAACTGATAAAGGCAAATGGCATTATGTGTTTATTGTAAATGAAAATTCTAAGGCTGCTAAGAATTATAATGAAGTAATGAACCTTGACGACTATAATTTTTAATAATGAAAAAACTTTCCAAAGAAGACCAAATAAAGTTTTACGAAGAAGAAATTAAGAAGATACTTTCTGATTATAAGGCATACCTTGACTCTAAGTGCGTTGATTTAATCAACAAGGTTGAGTTATATGTAGGTTGCTTTGAATACATTGATGAACTTAGAAATCAAGTTGTCTTTTCCTTTCCTAAAGATAAAATACCTAAAACCAAAATACCATTAACAGCTACAAAACCTAATTCGCCAGATTTATTAGTTTCTAACTTTAAGGATTTCACTTACAGCTTTTACAGGAAGAATTGTGTAACCTCTTTCACTGAATGTTATGGCGTTTATTATCAAGAGTTGAATGGCAAATACAACATAGGATTTAATAGTGTTGATTTAGAGTTCTTAAATACTTTAAATAAGGGAGATAAAATTGTATTTGGAATTTCTGACCCTCCGTTGAAATACTATTTTAACTTGATTCATATAACTAAGAATGATTTACAACTCCAAAAGGTTAACGAAGTAATATTAGGTAATTTTCATTTAAACAACTTTAAACCAATTCACATTGAAGATTCACTTGAGTTAATTAAACAATACAAAGAGAATTTACACAATGAAGAATCAATAATAATTCAAGGTCCTCCAGGGACAGGAAAAACATTCTTTATTTCAAGACTTCTATCATTACTTGCAAAAGAAAAGAAATCAGTTTTAGTTGCAACATTAGCGAACAGATCGCTAATCGAACTCGCAAAAAAGTATTGTGAAGTTAGTGATGCAAAAAAAGGAGTATTATTTAAGTCCAATTTAACCTTAGAAGAATCAAGAGAAGTTAAAGAATTAAAGCCTATCCCAAAGGATTTTATGCCAGCCGAAGGCAACATTTTATTAACCACATTTTACAAAATGACGGGATTATCAATAGAAAATGTCACTAAGCCGATTTATGATTATGTAATTTTAGAAGAAGCAAGCCAATGTTTTTTAGGAACTATTGCTGCTGCAAAGATTCTTGGGAAAAAGATTATTTTAGTTGGCGACCCATTACAGCTTCCTCCAATTGTAAATCAAGACAACCCAAGTAATATTTCCAAAGATATTGACTTGATGCTAGAATCTTTTACATACTATGCATCAACCATTACTTGCCCTAAATTCAGGTTAACAACCACTTATAGATTTTCGGAAAATGCTTGTTTTCAAACAAACACATTCTATGAAAATAGCCTAAAATCAAAATCAGAGATTCAAAAAGTCGATGCTACACTAATGAAGCTTCCTTTAGTATACAATAAAGATGGTGGTTCCTCTTTGTTTTTTTATGACTCAAATAAATTAGGCTTATTATATAGTTTTCTTTATGCTCAAATAAATAGCCTGCTGCAATTTAACCCCAAATTTGAAATTGCAATTTTATCATCAACTAAAAAGGGAGTTAAATTATTGCGCGACAATTTACTTTTTAAATTTAATGAATCCCAGAATCAAATAATTATCAATACTGTGGACAGCGTGCAAGGCTTGACCATTGATTTCTGCTTTTACTTTGCATATTCAGATGGTAACCCAGCTTTTTCCTTTAAAGTTAATCGTTTCAATGTGGCTTCAAGCAGAGCAAGATATTGCACTATAATTCTAATAGATGATGTTTTTAAAATCATTCCACCCTATAAAGGTCTTGTAGCAGAATTTATATCAAAATGTCATCTTGATAATGATGAAATAAATGACACAGTGACCATTTCAAAAGATTTATTTTCTAATTCAAATGTTATAATTGAAAATAGCAAGGCGAATTCTCAAGGTCTTGAGAACTCGACAACATCGGGTTTAAAGGTTATCGGTAAAATAGACCTTTCAAAGTTTGAGAAGCCTAAAAAGGAAATTAAAAATGACAAAGAAAATATTTACATCATTGACACAAATGTTTTCGTTGACCAACCTGATATTATTTCTAAAATTGACTTAAAATACAGTATTGTGCTTTCTGCAAAAGTTATTGACGAGTTGGATTACTTGAAAATTTCATTGACCGAAGAACAAAAGAAAAATGTTCAAAAAGCTTTGAGACAAATTAACGATAGCATTGACAGACGAGGAATTAAAATGGATACAGCAGACCTGAATTTACTGCCAAACGACTTTAACAAAAAATCACCAGACAATTTCATTCTATCGGTTGCATTAAAATACAGTGGTGAAAATCCCATTATGTTGACATCTGACAATGGCTTACAGATTAAAGCCAAAGGGCTAAACATAACAACAATAACATTAAAAGAATTTTTACATCAACTAAAACACTAATGCCAATGCCTTTGGTGGCACATTTGCAATTTCACACAAGCCAACACACAAGCCAAAAATTGCAAAAGAGCCACCAAACCAACGCACCAAGACAGACACGAAATGAGACGACTAAACAAGACTGAAAAAGAAGGGCGAAGGCATAACAGCACCTACCCAAAAGGCGGGGTTTCGTGTTCCAAAGACAGTTTTGTGGTTAATGAAAGTTTAGTTTTTCAAATCAAGTTTTGTGGTAAAAGTCCCGCCCTTCGGGTAGCTTCAAAACGTTGTGCAACATGTAGAAAAAGCCAACCCGCAAATAGGCACATTTGGTTTTTGCCCACACACAATCCAAACGCAAAAAACCAAAAGAGCCTATTTTTTTGCCCACGCTCGCACAGACTAATAAGGAAACGAACGAAATGTATATTGAAAAACGAGATATTTGAAAATTTTAGGCTATTTTAGTCACTTAAATTTATGCGGACATGAACCGAATAAAGGAAGTGCTTGAAGAGAAAGGGATAAAACAAACTTGGTTGGCTGAAAAGCTAGGAAAAAGCTACAATATGGTTAACGGCTATGTTCAAAACCGACAACAACCTAGACTCGAAGTACTCTATGAAATTGCCAAAATATTAGAAGTGGGCGTTAAAGACCTGCTTTTGGAACAGGATAATAAAAGCGAGAAATGAGCTTTCAAAAGATATTAGACAAATACAGAAAAATCGCTTTTTCAGAGCGAGACAAAGGTGACCGCTTCGAAAGACTGATGCAGGCCTATTTGCAAACTGACCCGAAATATGCGTTCAAATTCAAAAATGTTTGGATGTGGAATGAATTTCCGGGCAAAATAGAATTGGGTGGCGGTGATACAGGAATTGACTTAGTGGCGCTGACGCACGAAGGTGATTATTGGGCAATTCAGTGTAAATGTTTTCAAGAAGATGGCAGAATTGATAAACCTGCGGTTGACAGCTTCCTTTCTACTTCTAGTCGTGAATTCAAAAATGAGCAAATGCAAACAACACGTTTTGCGCAGCGACTTTGGATTTCCACAACAAACAAATGGGGCAGCAATGCAGAACAAGCTATTCGAAACCAAAACCCGCCTGTTACTCGAATCAACTTATTCGATTTAATTGAATCGCCTGTCGATTGGAACAAGTTAGAAGATGGTGTACATGGTGAAGCTGCCAGAACACCAAAAAAAACCCTTCGACCACATCAAAAAGAAGCTCTTGAAAATACTCACTTACATTTCAAAACGCATGACCGTGGCAAACTCATTATGGCCTGCGGTACTGGGAAAACATTCAATTCCCTGCGTATTGCAGAGAACGAAACAGACGGTAAAGGACTAATATTATTCCTTGTACCTTCTATTGCTTTACTTGGACAAACTTTGCGTGAATGGAGTGCTGATGCCAATGAATCCATAAAGGCTATTGCCATTTGCTCTGACCCTGACATCACGAAACAGAAAAAGAAAAATGAAGATTCTGATTCATTCAGCGTTGTGGATTTGGCTTTCCCTGCTTCCACGGATTCCGATTACATTCTAAAGCAATTTGAGCAAATAAAGGGAAGTGGTCGTCCGGGGATGACGGTGGTATTTTCAACCTACCAATCCATTGAAGTGATTGCAAGAGCTCAAAAGGTGTTGCTCAAAAACGGATTCCCTGAATTTGATTTGATTATTTGTGATGAAGCGCATCGTACCACAGGCGTTTCATTGGCAGGTGAAGATGAATCGGCTTTCACGAAAGTGCATGATCCTGAATTTATTAAATCAAAAAAGCGGCTTTACATGACCGCTACACCAAGGCTATACAATGATGAAACTAAGAGTAAGGCCGCCCAAGCAGAAGCGATTCTTTGTTCTATGGACGACCCTGCTTTGTATGGAGAAGAAATGTACCGGATTGGTTTTGGTGAAGCAGTAGAACGAGATTTGCTTACTGACTACAAGGTGCTAATCCTTACTTTGAATGAAAAGGATGTTCCTCCTGCTGTGCAGCGCATGATTGCGGATAAAGAAACGGAAATCACCACAGATGATGCTTCCAAATTGATTGGTTGCATCAATGCCCTTAGCAAACAGTTTTTGGGCGATGACGGAACCACCAAAGAAGCTGACCCCTTACCCATGAAGCGTGCTTTAGCCTTTTGTGCTAACATTGCTACTTCCAAAAAAATTACCGCCACTTACAATATTGCCACAGATGCTTATTTAGGCGCACTGCCTGCCGAGAAAAAGGAACAAATGGTTAGGGTGGCTTCAAAACACATGGACGGTACCATGGCCGCTCCCGAACGTGACCAAATGTTGTCTTGGCTCAAAGAAGAAACCGAAGACAATGAATGCCGAATCATTACCAATGTTCGGGTTTTGAGCGAAGGTGTGGACGTGCCTTCTTTGGATTCAGTACTGTTCCTTTCTGCCCGAAATTCTCAGGTGGATGTGGTACAATCCGTTGGCCGTGTGATGCGAAAATCTCCAGGGAAAAAATACGGTTACATTATCATTCCAGTCGTTGTGCCTAGTGATGTGGAAGCCGACAAAGCCCTTGACGACAATGAACGCTACAAAGTAGTTTGGACGGTGCTCAACGCCCTTCGTGCGCATGATGACCGTTTCAATGCCACGGTAAACAAATTAGAATTGAACAGGAAGAAACCCACAAACATTTTGGTGGGACGTCCTGAATATTCTTTTGATGAACATGGTAATCCACAAGCATGGAATGAAGATTCAGACGCTTATGAAACCACTAAAGACATTAACCGTCAAATGGCTTTGCAGTTTGAACAATTGCAATCCGTGGTATTTGCCCGTATGGTTCAAAAAGTGGGCGACCGCAGGTATTGGGAGCAATGGGCAAAAGATGTAGCAAAAATTGCAGACCGCCAGATTGAACGCATCAAACACCTGATAGAAACTAAAACCGACCAACGCAAAGCATTTGATAATTTCTTGGCAGGATTGCAGAAAAACATCAATCCTAGTATTTCAGAATCACAGGCAATTGATATGCTTGCCCAGCACATCATTACAAAACCGATTTTTGAAGCCTTGTTTGAGGGCTATTCCTTTGTAAAAAGCAATGCCGTTTCCACCGCCATGCAGAGCATGTTGGACGCTTTGGAAGGCAAATCGGTAGCCGAAGAATCGGAAACCCTGCAAAAGTTTTATGATTCAGTACGCAAAAGAGCAGAAGGCATTGACAATGCCGAAGGCAAACAGCGCATCATCATTGAATTGTACGACAAATTCTTTAAAACTGCTTTCCCTAAAATGGTGGAACAGTTGGGCATTGTTTATACCCCTGTGGAAGTAGTGGATTTTATCATCCATTCGGTAAATGATGTATTGAAGCAGGAATTTGGCCGCAGCATTTCAGATGAAAACATTCATGTACTCGACCCCTTTACCGGAACGGGAACTTTCATTACCCGTTTGCTGCAAAGCGGATTGATTGAAGGAAAAGACCTTGCCCGAAAATACCAACATGAGCTGCACGCCAATGAAATTGTACTCTTGGCGTATTACATAGCTGCCGTAAATATTGAAAATGCCTATCACGACCAATTGGGCGAAGATTCGGAATACGAACCATTTGAAGGTATTGTACTCACCGATACTTTTCAATTAGGCGAAACGGATGACAGCCAAAAGCTTTTCTCTGAAATGTTTCCGCAAAACTCTGCACGAGTAGAACGGCAAAAGAAAGCGCCTGTCCGTGTGATTATGGGAAATCCACCATATTCAGTTGGACAGAAATCTGCTAACGATAATGCCCAGAATCAGAAATACGAAAAGTTGGATGCTCGTATTTCAAATACCTATGCTAAACTTACTAATGCTACCAATAAAAATTCACTTTACGATTCTTATCTCAAAGCGTTCCGTTGGAGTACCGACCGCTTAGACCCGAAAAATGGTGGAGTGATTGCCTTTGTGAGCAATGGAGCATGGTTAGATGGCAACAGTACAGACGGATTCCGCAAATCATTGGAAAAAGAATTTTCCAGCATTTGGGTATTTAATCTTCGCGGCAACCAACGTACAAGTGGCGAATTAAGTCGGAAAGAAGGCGGAAAAATTTTTGGTTCAGGTTCTCGTACACCCATTTCGATTACGCTTTTGGTCAAAAATCCGAAAGCCACCAACAAAAAAGCGACTATCCATTATCATGATATTGGCGATTACCTAAACCAACAAGAAAAGTTGGCGATTGTCAGAAAATTCGGATCCGTTGTCAATGGAGAAATGAAGTGGAAAGAATTGAAGCCCAACGAGCATGGCGATTGGATAAGTCTACGCAACGAAGCATTTGATATGTTCATCCCCATTGGAGATAAGAAAGGAGATGAGGTCAAAAAGTCTTTTTTTGTGCCTTATTATAGCAATGGTCTCAAAACACAAAGAGATAGTTGGTGCTACAACAGTTCCGAAAAGAAGCTAAATGCCAATATTGAAAAACACCTGAATTTCTATAACGAAGAACGGATCAAATATCACAAATCAGAAAATAAAAAGAGTGCTTTGGACTTTGTTCAGCGGGATGATCAATTCGGAAGCTGGACAACAAATCTCATTAGGGATGCTGAAAACAACAAACAACTCGAATTTGATAGAAACTCTGTAGTAACAAGCTTTTATCGACCTTTCTATAAACAATATTGCTATTACTCTAGAGATCTCAATGAGAGGGTTTATCAAATCCCCAAACTCTTCCCCAACCCGTCACTAAAAAATTTGGTTATTTGTGTCTCTGGGATTGGTGGAAATAAGGAAAGTACAACTATTATAACTGATATAATTCCCGACCTAAACTGTTTAGATGCAGGTACTCAATGTTTCCCGTTTTACTTTTACGAAGAACGCCAAAAGAGCAGCCCCAGTCTATTTGATGCTACAGGAGAAAGTGAATATATCCGCAGAGATGGCGTTTCAGATTTTATTTTAGAGCGAGCTAAAAAGGTTTACGGTAAAAATGTAGTCAAGGAAGATATTTTCTACTATGTCTATGGCCTATTGCATAGCCCCGATTACCGCACCGCCTTTGCCAATGATTTAAAGAAAATGCTGCCCCGCATTCCATTGGTAGAGGATGTTCGGGCTTTTTGGAAGTTCAGCAAATCAGGTCGGGCTTTGGCAGATTTACATATCAATTACGAAGATGTAGCACCTTATGAAGGTGTGGAAGTTGTCGGTGCTTCGGCAAGCTCACCAACCGCAGACCTGTATCGTGTGGAGAAAATGCGTTTCCCAAAGAAAAACCAAAAAGAAACCATCATTTACAACAGTAAGATTGTAGTGAGCAATATTCCTGAAAAAGCGTATGAATATGTAGTCAACGGCAAATCAGCTATTGAATGGATTATGGAACGATATGCTGTTACCATCCACAAAGCCAGTGGCATCAAAAATGACCCCAATGATTGGGCAGCAGAAGTGGGCAATCCACGTTATATTTTGGATTTGTTGTTGAGTGTAATCAATGTGAGTGTTCAGACGGTGGGGATTGTGGATGGTTTGCCTAAAATGGAATTTGAAATGGAAAAAGCAGAAGTGTAATGTTTAACAAAGGAGATATATTGTTACCGCAGAACAGAGTCAACAGAAAGGATTGGCTAAACGGCTTATTTCACCCAGCAGTAGTTTGGGATGAAGCATATGATAATAACTCCGATTTTCACGGCATTATGCTTACACATAGTCAACCAAATGGTCATTTTGAGAACATATTAATGGCTGAGAATCATTTTGAAGTCGAACATGAAGTCGGTTTTTTAAATACCCATTTTGTAAATCAGATATTCGTAAAGTTTCAAACTTGGGGGGATTTTAAATTTGTTGGAAGGTTGACAGTAGAAGGAATTCAATTTATTGAAGATCATTTAGACACTAACTCTTTTCCAATTGAGTTTACTGAATACAGGCAATTAGTATTGAGATAAATGAATGACAATATCCATATCAATGTAAGTCATGACGTCCTTGTTTGGGCAAGGGAATCGCTTGTTATTAACCGTGCGCACGCTTCTGAAAGTACGGGCATCTCACCTAAGCGCATGGTTCAATTAGAATCAGGTGAAAAGCAGCCTACCCTGGAAGAATTAAAGGCATTTTCGAAAACCTACAAACGAACCATTGCGACACTCTTATTGAATAAACCACCAAAAGAAAAGCCACTTCCCACAGACAGACGCACCATTGATTCAAAAGAGCTTGGCCACTTCCATGAAAAAACCATCATGGCAGTCCGTAAAGCAAGAGCATTGGCTCAATCCTTTGTTGAATTGCGTGAAGAAATGGGCATTCCATTTCCACAATTCAGGTTATCAGCATCTATTCAGGACAACCCTAAAGAAGTAGCAGCCAAAGTTCGTCAACTACTGCAATTGGATGAAATTAGGGAAATCGAGAATATCAGATTCGCATTAGAAGCCTACATTGAAAAAGTTGAATCCTTGGGTGTTGCCGTATTTCAGTTAAGCCTCACACAAGACAATGTGAGGGGCTTTGCTATAGTCGATGATGTTATCCCAATTATTGGTATAAAAAGAGGTGGCGAACAAGCACACTCAAAAACATTTACCCTATTCCATGAACTTGGTCATATTCTCCTGAATGAAGGTGCATTGTGTGATTTACTAGTCAACCCACAATGGGAAATTGAGAAATGGTGTAATGCCTTTTCTGCTGAAGTCTTAGTGCCTACTTCGGAATTACTTCGAATGGGTTTAGTCCGTGAATATCAAAACCAAGGGGAAAAATTTTGGGCGAAAAAAGACTTGGTTGAATTAGCCAATTATTTTCATGTTGGGCCGCTTGCTATACTCAGAGGTCTGCTCGAAAATGACCTTACCACAAAAGCATACTACAAAGAGAAACATGAGAAATGGAACAAGCCCCAATTCGGTAGAGCAAAAAATCCGGAAGGTCGAAACTTAGCCAAAGAGGCGGTACAGGAAAAAGGGAAAACTTATATCGGTTTGGCATTCAGGGCATTTGATCAAAACCGTATCAACATTAAGGACTTGTCTGATTTCTTGGGCGTTAAGTTGTCCTACATTCCCAAAACACGGCAACTGCTTAACGCTTAACAATGGACTTATTCAGTGAAGGAAATACGGTTTATGTTATTGATACAAGCGGATTGATAAATCTCGACTTTACATTCAATAGAGATAATCCGGTATTCACTGCTATTTGGGAAGAAATTGAAGATTTAATAAGGCAAGGATGCTTCAAAACCATCGACTTTGTAGAGCAAGAAATAAATGATTATGAAGGTAAACAGGACTTTTTAAAAAAATGGGTGAAGAAATGGAAGAAGCATTTAGTTGAAGAGACAGATGCTGCCAGTTTCAATGCGGCAATACCAATAATCAATACCGAGTATGATACCGGGTTTTTAAATGCCCGAAAGCAAGCCGAAGGAAAAGAAGAAGCAGACCCTTACTTGATTGGATATTGTAAAGTTCATAACTGTACTTTGATTGCAAGCGAAAGCAAAACAAAGAACAACAAGATTCCGGCTGTGTCCGAAAGAAACGGAGTGAGATGCATTGACATTAATGACTTCTTGATTGAAAGAGGATTAAGAATGGAAAGAAAAAAATAAAAAGTGTTTGAATTATGTTTTACAGAAGGAAAATCATATTGAGTCTTATTGAGTTATTGGGTGGAGAAGTAGAAAAGCTTCGTTTTCAAAAGCTACTTTTTTTATATGCCATGCGGAAACAAGAGCCTGAGTACGATTTCGTGCCCTATAAATTTGGATGCTACTCTTACTCGGCAAAAGCCGATATGAATACGATGGTGAAGAAGGGCTATTTGACCGAGTCCGAAAACAAATATGGTAAATTAGATACAACCAACTATTTACAAAAACTGAAATCCGCAGATCGTAATATCTTGCAGGAAGTAGTTTCGGATTATGGACAAATGAGCAGCAATGCACTTATTAAACATACCTACTTAAATTTTCCGTTTTACGCTATTCGTAGTACGATTGCAAAAGATATTTTGCCAGGCCGATTATACGATCGTGTAGAAAAGGCACTACCAAAGAACGAAGAAACTACTTTATTTACTATTGGTTATGAAGGTGTCTCATTGGAAATGTACTTACAAAAGCTCGTTCGCAATAATGTAAAGCTTTTGGTAGATGTCCGTAAAAATCCACTTAGTATGAAATTTGGCTTTAGCAAAACATTGTTGAAGCAGTATTGCAATAGTTTGGGAATTGAATACATGCATATTCCGGAAGTCGGTATTAATTCAGACAAACGGCAGCAATTAGATACCCAAAGTGATTATGACCGTTTGTTTGCTGAATACTACCAAACAACTTTGCAGGATACATTAGTCGAACAAAATCGAATTTTGGTCTTGCTCAAAGATTACAAGCGCATTGCCCTAACTTGTTTTGAAGCAGAACCTTGCCAGTGTCATAGAACGCATTTGGCGGCATCTATTAGTCAATTACCTGAATATCAATATTCATTAATTCATTTATAATATGCCACGAAAGAAAGTCTTGCTCACAGTAACTACCTATCCACTTCCATCCAGAAGTTACGATGAGTTGGTCTGTACGGCAGGACTTTTAGAAAATGGTGAATGGATTCGGATTTACCCTGTGCCCCTGAGTTTTTTGCTTGGGCAAAGGAAGACGGGCAAAATGGAAACTTTCAAATACTCTTGGATAGAATTAGATTTAAACCAGCGTACAGACGATTTTAGACCTGAAAGTTTTTCCCCAAAAAATCATGATTTTAGAGACTTAATACTGTTTAATAGAATTGACACCAAAGATAATTGGGCATTGCGAAAAGAGTTATGCCTAAAGAATGTATTCACAAATCTTGAAGTGCTGATTGAATCGTCAAAAGCTCCTACCAACAAATCACTTGTTACCTTCAAACCTTCAAGTATAGAACGTTTAGAGATTGTTGGAGATGATCCTGAGTGGAAAAATGAATGGAAAGAACTGCGTAAGCAAGGTGATTTGTTTTCTCAGGATAAAGCGCCTGAGATATTAATTCCAAAGCTGCCTTTCAAATTTTATTATCGATTTACGGACGATTCAGGAAAATCAAGTCGTTTAATGATTGAAGATTGGGAAATAGGTGCGCTTTATTGGAAATGTTTAAGAGCTGCGGAAGGAAACAAGGCAGAAGCATTAAATAAGGTTCGTCAGCGCTACGAAGATGAATTTATGACCCAAAAAGACATTCATTTCTTTTTGGGTACAACCCGTCAATGGCATATGAGAAGATCGAAGAATCCATTTGTAATCATTGGAGTATTTTATCCTAAAAAGGAAACCCAAATGAAACTCTTCTGATATGTCAAGAAAAGCCAGATGTCAGCATTTACTCGAAAAATCGGTTCATGCAGCCTTATCGGCTATTGAGATTTATAACAAACCCGATTTCAAGTATAGGGAAGAAAGTTTTTCTATTCTAATGGTCAATGCTTGGGAGTTGCTTTTAAAAGCCAAAATCCTTCATCAGAATAAAAACAAGCTAGAAAGCATTTACATCGTTGACCCCAAT
>Ga0335398_10000603_pt1 | contig 63289 bp, 53 predicted proteins | sample BON03_FD_205742 | JGI IMG/M metagenome (GOLD analysis project Ga0335398, IMG submission 205742) | Freshwater microbial communities from Lake Bonney liftoff mats and glacier meltwater in Antarctica - BON-03 (spades assembly) (version 2) | ecosystem: Environmental > Aquatic > Freshwater > Ice >... | reverse complement strand
CTTACGGTTGAGTACTTTTTCTATCATCCTTTAAATTGTTAACCTTGTCCGCTTAAGATAAGGCTGTACCAAAACGGTACTCCCTATCGAATTTGGACGTAATCCAATGTTCAGTCCTTCACTACTTTTGTGAGACCTCCATAGTTCTTATGGCTCGTTTCTCATAGCTACTATGACCTCTGCTGACTTCTCTTAGATGTTCACGACATCTAGAGACCTCCCTCGGTAAGATGAATATCCTTTTGCCTATCCCTGCCACATCTACTATTTTGGTACTTCCTCCCTTTCGGAAAGTTGGGACTTCGGCAGCATGTGTTACCTCATCCGACCTCATAGCCTCAGTATGTGATTTCCCGCTTGGGCGGGACAGGCTATGTTCGTCAGTACAGACACCGCAGTCTGGCTTACTTCACTGCATGCCTCACGGCAAACCAGCTTGCCACTTGCTTGGCTTCGGGTAACGACTCCCGCGCTTAAGGGACTTTCACCCGTTGGAACGACCATCTTTTTGGTCTATATTCACCATTCAAGGCACACACATCACCTAAGAGCAAGCGGGCGGAAAGTGCTAAATTGAAAGTTTTTATCTTTAACCAACCTTGGTCGTAGAGGACAGGTTATTGGAATTTAATGCCCGCCTGCTCTTAGCCTTGACCGCTGACCTATTCTATCAATCATAAAAATTTTTTAGAAATTTATTTCACAGAGGCTTTCTGACATTAAATCTGGTAGATAAAAAAGGCGAGTTTATAGCAAAAAATCTAGCCAAAGAAATAACAAAATTCACATATCCTACGACCCCTACCTCCCCGAACTAATAGAGCAGATACTTTCTGATCGGAAAGCAAAGTTTTATCAAATAGTAATGATTAGAGGGTTAGTTTTTAGGATGATTGACAAAATGTGTATTGGCATAGTCAGAGATAATAAAACCAATGAAGATCGGATCATGGCTCGGTCGGTGAGGGAGCTCAAATCAAACACGAAAACAGGGAAGGTTGCCGGCTGAAGGGATTTGCCGGTAGGCTTATGAAAGACTTTGTTTTCATTTTCCAGAAGGCCATGATCTTGATTTAGAGTTTTGGCTGAGTCTTTCCTTTGCGTTTAATCCCTTGGCCAAAAAGAGCAAAGGAAGATTTCAGCCTATTTAAGATTCTAGCTTTTATCTTTGGCATATGGCCCAGTTTTTTCAAAAAAGTCTTCAGCTCCCAAGGTATCAATCCGGCTATCATCTCATTACAGCTCAAATTGAAGCAGCTATTCCTGACATCAAATCCATCCAAATCGGTTTTCTACAAGTTTTTATTCAGCACACCTCAGCTGCACTGACCATCAATGAAAATGCGGATCCCACTGTTCGAAAGGATTTTCAAACCTTTATAAATGAATTAATTCCGGAGTCTTACCCGCGGTTTGTCCATACGGATGAGGGTCCTGATGATATGCCTGCGCATATTAAAGCGAGTTTTTTTGACAGCAGTCTCCAGATTCCTATTTCTCACGGGAGACTTGCGCTGGGAACTTGGCAGGGGATTTACTTATGTGAATTTAGGCGAAATGGTGGAAGAAGAAATTTGATTCTCACGGCATTTGGACAGTAAAGTTGAATTATTGTATAGATTATCAGTACTATTTACCTTTAATATAAAAGCGTCTCTAGGGTCTTGCGAAAAGAATAACTTTGCCCCTGACTCTTGATTTATGCGATCTTATTTATACACTTTAATTTTTTGGAGCTGCTCTATTTCTGCTTTTGCTCAAAAAACAGACTCTAAAACTAGTGATGCTTTTGCCTTCAAACTAGCCGAACCCATCACACTAGATGGAGTGCTTGATGAGGCGATTTGGCAAGATAATGAAGGTTGGAATGGCAAATTCATGCAGTATTTTCCCTCGGACACTTCACAGGCGGAGGTTCAGACTAGGATCAAAATCGCCTTTGACGACAACAACCTTTATCTGGCAGCTGAAATGCTGAATCGAGGCGAAAGGGACTATGTGTCTACTTCACTTAGGAGAGATTATCGCGGTGAGCAAAATGATGGGATCACCTTTGTGCTGGATACATTCAATGATAAAACGAACGCCTTTCAATTTGGGGTAAACCCCTATGGAGTTCTGCGGGAAGGCCTGGTTGCCAACGGGGGCAATCAAGGCAGAGACCTAAGTCTGGCGTGGGATAACAAGTGGTATGCTGAGGCGACTATACTGGAAGATCGATGGGTTGTAGAAGCCATCATTCCTCTCGCAACATTACGATTTAAAGATGGCGGCCAAAACTGGAATGTAAATTTCTATAGGATCGATAGTGACACGGGCGAGCGTAGTTCCTGGTCTCCAATTCCAAGAAATTTCTCCATCATTTCTTTGGCTTTCAGTAGAAAATTGGTCTTCGAAGAGCCTATCCGGAAAAACTCAGCCAATATTTCACTGATTCCTTACGTGGCAGGGCGAACGTCGAAGAATTTCCTTGATGGTAACGAAGAGGCGCTTACCCCAGCTTTTGGTGGAGATGCCAAAATAGGAATTGGACCGGCCTTAAACTTGGACTTGACAATCAATCCGGATTTCTCTCAGGTGGAAGTAGATGAGCAGGTAACCAATCTGGATCGTTTTGAGATCTTTTTTCCAGAACGGAGACAGTTCTTTCTAGAAAATGGAGACCTCTTTGCAGATTTTGGGCATCCTCTTGCGCGTCCGTTCTTTTCCAGAAGGATAGGGGTTGATCGGGATGAAAACACAGGTCAGAATATTCAAAATCAAATTCTATACGGTGCAAGACTTTCTGGTAAAGTCACCGACGACTGGCGCGTAGGTCTAATGAATATGCAAACTGCAACGGATGAAGATGCCGGGATTGCGGGAAAAAATTTTAGCGTAGTGGCTATTCAGAGAAAGGTTTTTGAGCGATCAAATATCGGATTCATCTACGTGGATAGAGCTTCACTTGCAATAGATGAATCTCAAGTTCTCTTTGACCCAAACGAATCCAATCGCTTGGCTGGGTTGGAATACAATCTTGCCTCAGCAGATGGAAAGTGGACTGGGAAGGCATTTTATCATCGGACTTTTGAAAAAGATGCAGGAATAAATCCAAGAACATTCAATGCCTTTGTACTATTTAATGATTTGAACTGGAACTGGAGCGTAAGCTACCTCGACATCGGTGAAGGCTATAACCCTGAAGTTGGCTTTAGCCCACGGGTGAATTATAAGCGTTTTAATCCAGACATAGGCTATAGCTTCTTCCCCCAGTCCAATCTGATCAACAGACATGGGCCCACTATAGAGTATGAGTTGCTTTTCAATGAAGAGTTGGGAACGACAGACCGCGATTTGAATTTTGGATATCAGGTACGCTTCCAGTCTCTGGCACAACTTTCCATCAGCCAGAATAATCAGTACGTGTATCTGTTCAATGATTTTGACCCTACCCGTACAGGTGGAGAGCCGCTACTGGCAGGAACTGATTACTACAATAATACCTTTGAGCTGACTTTCCAAAGCAATCCGAGAAAAGCCTTTAATATCGAGCTGAACGCAGAAGTAGGCGAGTATTTTACCGGGACGATTGCCAGCATTCGTAGTCAGTTGGGTATTCGTCTTGGATACACAGCAAATATTTCGATGAATTTCACTTACAATAAGATCGAACTTCCCGAGCCGCAAAACAACGCAGACCTACTCCTTGTGGGCCCTAGAATAGATTTGACTTTCACGAAAAATTTATTTTGGACTACCTTCGTCCAGTACAATAATCAAATCGACAATCTCAACATCAATACGCGTATTCAATGGCGCTATGCTCCGGTATCCGATTTCTTTCTGGTGTACACAGATAATTATTTTCCCAGCACCTTTATGCCAAAGCAACGGAGTTTGGTATTGAAACTAAACTACTGGTTGAATATTTAATCTGAGTTTATCTGATCAAATAAATTCTCCATTTTTCGGAGGATTCTGCCTTTTAGATATCCCTTCCAAATTTGTCCGATTTCTCCGTTTGGCTTGATAAGAAGATAATATGGAAGGCTATCTATTCCATACCTTCCATGAACTTCACCCTTTGAATCCCATAAATCTGTCCAAGTAATTTTTTCTTTAAGGTTTTGAGCAGACTCTAGCCAAACTTTTTTATTCGGATCAAACCAAATAGATTCAATTCTCAAATCTTCTCCAAATCGTTCATTTATTTCCATCAACTCAGGCAAAGCTTTCAAACAAGGACCACAGGAACTACTGGCAAAATCCAATAAAATGTAGTTGCCTTCGAAACTGGATAGCTTCACAGTGTTGCCTTCTCTGCTCTCTAATTCAAAGTCTAAAAATAAATCGCCTTTTTTCAACTCGTTGGTGTTTCGGGACACCAAAACACCCTCTAAAAGCCTGTAATTCATATTATCTCTCAGGGAATTTGGAATAAAATTCATTTCGGTATTTAACTCTTCAATTGAATACTTATCAGAATAGTAATATAGTCTCTCAATACCAACGTCATTTTGCAGGTTTTCTCTAATCAGAAATTTCCTATTTTCACCTTCACTCTCTTCGATTTGGTCAAAAATATTTTGGTAAGGGTGAACTGGGGATAAAGTCCATGTTTCTGGTTGGCTGTAGGTTCCCTCTAGAAAATTTGCTCCTTCCCCGATCCAAAAAAATCTATGACTCTTAATAGTTCTACCTTTTACAAAATTCAAGTTCAACAATTCAGAAGACTCTAATCCCTCGATCGGGATTATTTGTTGGTTAAAATCAAACTCAAGAATGAAGGATTTTCCTCGCAGGGAACCCGTGATTACTTCATTATTTTTTGGTTTTTCTTCGATAAAGGACAACTTCAAAGAAGATTTTTGAGCGAAATTGGAATTTATTCCAAGGAAATAAATTAAAATAAAAACATAAGTCTTATTCATAATTAAAACTATTCCCCCTTTTTACGAGAAACTACAAATTAGGGTTCATTTTTTAAAGCCTCAATTCTCGCTTTTTCCCCCGTCATCAAAATCCTGCGATAGCCATTCTTAGTATCCGTATTCACCTCTTTGCCTAGGACTTTCACACTGCTGTACTCCTCCGGGATTTCAATCGAAAGCCCCCATTTCTTCTGACTTTGTCTGATTTCAATAGAGAGTTTGTCGCCAGACTTTTCATAAGTCATCGAGATTTCATTGTCCCCAATTAGTACTTTTTGAATACTTGCATTTTCCCAATCACTCGGCATTTGCGGGCGAATATAGATTACCCGGTTGCCCGCATCAGGCCGAATTCCGAAAAACTGAGTGATAATCGGCACGGCGAAACTGTACATATTCCATGCCTGAGTAAACATCCCGTAATCAGGTGAAACCTCATAAATCGATCCTGGCAAAGCAAAACCAAAGCTTCGGGTCATGCGCTTCAGGTAGTCCAAAGCGCCATCTGGATTTCCATAATTATTTTCTCCAATAGCTTGTACACCAGTAGGTAAAGTCATCACTGCGCCAGTGTAGGAGAAAATCTTGCTTCCTGAAAAAGTGCCATCCTCAGTGGCTGCTTGTTCGTCCCGATCAATTCCAGTGACGAATACCCCAAATGGATTGGTGTATTTTTTACCTGTGGCCAATGCAATTTTGGCTTTCTCAGGGTCAGCAATTCCCGTCTCCATTGGCGTATTGACCACCCAGTTGTGGTAGAGTACAAAGCCCTGTTTCTGGTCTTTTGGCAATGTGGATAGCATTGCTTTGGTAGCCTTCAATTCTTCCACCGCCCAAGGTTTATTTAAGGTGTCCGCTCGGATTATCGCACCATCAATCAACTGAAGTGCTTCTTCTGCTGTTCCGATAAAATCAGCATAAGAACCGAATTCAGGAACCCAAAAATCAGTGTTGATCTTTTCCGCCAAGGAATCAGCCATTTGTTGATAACTTTTTGCAAGCTCATTTTCCCCTAGTATTTTGGCCATCTGAGCAGCATCGGCAAAAGCTTTTTGACTGTAAGCAGCCACATCGATCATTTCAGATTCCAAGCCATGAATCTCCATCATGCCATAGCCATCGGGTAAGAGATTTCCATCTTTGTCGTTTTCAGTGAGCAGCCAATTCAATCCTTTTTTGATTCCTGGAAAATAGGTTTGTAGAAACTCCCGATCTCCAGTCCAGCGATAGACTTCCCAAATTGTGGAGGCCCATTGTGGAGTTTCGTTGATATTACCGGGATTGAAAACCACACCATTTGTGCTGACTTCGTGAATGATCCGGCCGTTTCCATTTTCTTTTTCGGAGAGGGAATGAATCAATTCAATAGTGGAATACACCAAGTCTTTTCTGCCCGTAGCAATCAAACCTTGAATGGTGTACTCGCTATCCACGCCAAACCACCATGGGTAATCCTGCAATCCAGCGCCAAAACCTCGACCAATTCCAGGAACGTCCCGAACTAGCCAGTCGGTGTTGTATTTGATCCACTCGTAGGCTTGTTGCAACTCTGCGTCTGGGATTTGGATTTCCGCAGTTTGTCGCAGTTTTTCATAGCGAGATTTTTTGGCAAAGAAGTCTTCAACATAAGTAGATTTTAAATCTGTAAAAGTCTCCAATGCTTCCAAATTACTCTGATCTGAACCTGCGATAAAAATGGGAACCTGAATCGATTGTCCGGCTGGGATCATCAAGTCAATTGCTGAACCTGCAGCGGCCCCTTTACCCTTTGGATTCATTTCACAACTCACCTCAGAAGGATTCAAAGGAAACTCATTACTGCTTCCCCAGACCGTAAACCAATTATTTCCGAGGTCTTTTCCAGTAAAGGTTTGGGTCTGCCTATCAAAAGAAATTACATCTGTACTATCGATCATTCCAGATCGCTCACCAAGCCAAACGGGCATTAAATCCACATAAGCGTTAAACTGGAATCGGATTGATTTTTCGGAGGTATCCACATTTTTGATTTCGTAAAGAATGACTATTCCAGGCTTTTTATCAGGCACAAAATGGACTCGACTGACTTCCAGTCCCAGTTCGCTTCCATCAAATTTGATTGCGTTAGCCATGGAGTAATTCGTAAAGGAAGTGCCTTGATCGAGGCAAATTGTCTTTTCTCCTGAATTGAGGGAAGCCGTAAATCCGTCCATTAGTTTGATCGGATGCATCCAGATTCCACCCATTTCCCCTTCCACATGCCAACCCATATCCGGAAAGCTGCCATCTTGATTTCCGATCAGATACAGGCGATCTCCTGCAGCCGTAAATGGACTTTTCAAATAGGCTGATTTACCGGTAAGTTGAGGTAATTCATCGAGGCTTTCCCAGAGCCGCTCATTTGGAGATTTCGGGTCGGAACAAGAGAAAATTACTGCTGTTAGGAGGGAAAAGGCTGTGTAGGATTTCGACATAAAGCGATTTTACTATTTTAAGAGTTGCCCGATTTCTCTCCAGGTAATCAATTTGATGTTATTTTTTTCGATGAGTTCTTTTGCTTTTTCCCCGGTGAAAAAATCGTAATCAGCTTGTCTCCACGGCGCGTGATACGTGTCATGATCCTTCGTAACTGCATTCATTTCTTCGTCATCAAATGCCAGATGTATTAAAAGGACATGCACACCAGGCTTTAAATTTTCAATTGTGTTGGTATAGAATTGATCCATTCCTTTTTCGTAATCTTCTGGATTTGCCATGATCACTTCATCGATCACAGGAATTTTATCTAACTCAATTCCTTCAAAAAGAGACTGATTTGGCTTTATCAGGCCTTCCATCATCTGGGTGTTGACCATGGCTGGAATTTTAAGCTCTTGAGCAATCTTCAAATAAGAGCGAAAGTATTCCGGGCGACCGTAGAAGATGCATCCCATATGAGAATCCAAATGTGTGGGAATGATTCCCATTTGATTAGCCGCTTGGATCTGTGCGCGAATTTCCTTTTCTACTTCCTCAGGACTTGCGTTGGCGGCAACCGCTGCACAATCAGGATACATGTGTCCTTTTTCATTTGCCAAACCAGGTACAGCCGTCTTACCTGCCTCGGGTCCCCAGCTGTAATTCAGCCATTCGCTTGTCAACGTAATATGAATTCCAATATCTGCATTGGGCATTTCTCTAGCCATTTCCCCTACTTCTGCAGACCATCCAGTAGGCACCATCATACTCGTAGAGGTCACTAAGCCCTTTTTCATGGCATCAAAAGTTGCTTTGGTCTGTGAATGTGAGACACCCAAATCGTCTCCATGAATGATTAGAAGCTTAGCGTCTTTGAGATAGCCAAGCTTTTCTGCCAGGTTTTGGGAAAAGACTAAATCAGGGATAAATGACAGAAAAAGTAGAACAAAGAATATTTTTTTCATGGTTGGGCTATTAAAAACTCAAAGTAGACAATTTTGAAGAAATATTTTTTGCTAACTCCATCAAACACTTGAATTCAACAGCCTGTTAAATTATTATGAAATTTAAGCGTGCAATTGTATGGTTTCGAAACGATCTCCGAGTTCATGACAATGAAAACTTGGTTAGAGCGATTCAGTCGGCAGATGAAATTTTGCCAGTTTATTGCTTTGACCCTAGGATGTTTGAAAAGACTAAACTCGATTTCGAGAAGACGGGAGTCTTCCGAGCCAAATTTATAAGAGATTCAGTTAGTGCATTAAGACATAAGCTCAGACATTTAGGTGCCGACTTGATTGTAATTCAGGGAAAGCCAGAAGAGGAGTTGATTCGGCTGGCAGAAAACCATCGGGTTGATGCCATATTCTTTAGCCAAGAAGTCACTAAAGAGGAGCGTGGTATTGAAAAATCAGTTGAGAGTGCTGCGTGGGCAAAAGGCATAGGAACAGAAAGCTTTTGGCAAAGCACACTTTACCATATAGATGATTTGCCATTTCCAATTTCCCAGACGCCTGAGGTTTTTACTCAGTTTAGAAAGGGTTTAGAAAAGATGGTTAAAATCAGAGTAACTTTTCCAGCTCCGATTAAAATAAATTATCCTGGAATTACTGAGATTTTCAGTAGTGGAGAAATCCCGGAATTAGAACAATATGGATTGAAGGAGCCTGAGCCAATATCCGGTTATTTGGAGTTGGTTGGTGGTGAAGATGCTGGTCTTAGGCGAATTCAATCCTATTTTTGGGAAAGAGATCTGTTGAAAACATATAAAGAAACCAGAAATGGTTTGTTAGGATTCGATTATAGTTCTAAGCTTTCTGCTTGGCTTGCCTTAGGTTGTCTCTCCCCAAGATTAATCTACGAGGAAGTGAAACGTTACGAAAAAGAGCGGAAGAAAAACGATAGTACATATTGGTTAGTTTTTGAATTGATCTGGAGGGATTATTTCCGATTTATCTGTAAGAAACATGGCGATAAGGTCTTCGATATCGCTGGTATCAAAAATCAAACAGAATCCTGGCGCAGGGATAGTTCAGATTTTCAGCGCTGGTCTGATGGAGAGACAGGTGTCCCATTTGTGGACGCTAATATGCGAGAGTTGAATTCCACCGGTTTTATGTCAAACAGGGGTAGGCAGAATGTTGCAAGCTTCTTGGTGAATGACTTGGGAATCGATTGGACTTGGGGAGCAAGTTATTTTGAAAGCAAATTGGTCGATTACGATGTATGCTCTAACTGGGGCAATTGGATGTATGTGGGTGGAGTAGGAAATGATCCGCGAGAAAACCGATATTTCAATATCCTGAGGCAAGGCAAAAATTACGATAAAAACGGAAATTACGTCCGAGCGTGGATTCCTGAATTGGCCGCTATTAAAGGGTTTGATATACATCAGCCTCAAGAGATGCCCGGATCGAAACTAAAAGAATTAAAAATTCAATTAGGCAGTACTTATCCACATTCAATGGTACAGATGGAGAAGTGGGCGTAAGATTGTTTTTTTTGTTTAACCACAAAGGACGCAAAGGTTTCAGGGAGCGCATAAAGTGAAATTAAATTCTGGTTCAAGTTTTCAAACTTGGACCTTTTTTTATGCCTCAGGCTACAGTTCGGGTCTCAAGTATCAGCTATTATTACTGTCAAAATTATTCTGAAGCTAGGTGTATCACTGAAATAAATTGATTGTGGATACTTACTCGTGTGAAGCGGCAGTTTGAATAACTGCTTTTTAAGCTACTTTTTATTTTCCCTCTCCAACTGGCCTTGCTCAATTACACATTGGTCTACAAAAAATTAAAAACAATACTGATTGGGCTAACATACCCATAATTACCAAATCTCCGATAGCTTCCAAGCTAAGTCAAAAAACCCAAATAAAAACTGAGTGGATAATATTCAATCCCCTCAGAAAACATAAACCAAATAGTTACAAACATGGCAAGAAAGTGCTGGGACTCTGTTTCAGAAAGAGTTTAAAGACCTTGATTTTGACGTTGATGTTAAGATTGGTTTACAAATTTTTTTTTGTTTAGTTCTTGCTCCATGGAGTGAATCGCTAAAAGTCGAATTTTTTTCAAGCGCCAGATTCTTTCTTCTTTAATTGTTGATGCAAATAATTGCGCTTCCAAAAGAGGAAATACCAACCAATTGTCCACATGATGTAATAGAAAGCCAATAGGATATAGGTCTCCACTTCAAAGATAAAATCGAATTCAAAACGAAGTTTGGGATAGACATAACCTTTTGCCATAAAAACCACAGCTATGGCCCAAGTGAGTCCAAACCACCATTTTCTTTTTAGATAGATTCTAAAGAGTTTCATTATTGAGATATCAGTTTATTCTTGACTAATTATTTTTCCAGCTGATTGCCAAAGAAAAATGCGCGGACCTTCGCTGATTTGATAGCATTAATGTAATTTTTTTTAGTTTATCTCTCGTAAGATTATATCAATCTAAATTTTTTTGAATAAACAGTTGAACCTTAAAAACTGATTTTTTATGACTGAAAATGACATTACCTACGCTATCCGAGGAGCGATTTTTTAGGTCTACAAAGCTCTTAGCCCAAGACTTCTAGAATCTAGTCATGAAGCCAGTCTGGGACATGAACTTATGAAAGAAGGATTAATTGTAAAGCACCAAGTCGGACTACCTTTAATTTACGACGGTTTAAATTTAGACGTAGGCTACTGAATAGACGTACTTGTTGAGAACAAAGTGATCGTTGAAATAAAATCTGTTGAAAATTTAGCAGATGTTTATCACAAACAGATTTTGACTTATTTAAGATTATCGGGGTTGAAAGTTGGGATACTAGTTAATTTCAATACCGCCAATATATCAGGAGCTATTTTTCGGAAGGTCAATATCTTCTAATGATTTCTTTAAACATTAAATCAAAATACCTGGAGTTCTGCGAAAATCTGCCTATTTCAAATCTGCAAGAATCCGCGGGAAAAATATCAATACGCAAACCGAAACTTACTCAAATCACCCGGAATCATTTTTTCCCGTTTTGATTCGATTTGATGCAAATAGTCTCCGAGCTCCGCAAAGAACGGGAAGCCAATCGAGTCGTATTCGTAGACATCATCATTGAGGATCTCATCTGCATTCACATAAATCATTGCCGTTACAAAAAACTCAACTCCTTTTTCCAAATCTACATAATAGCTGCCATCCAACAAATGCCCATAGGCTTGGCCAGTTTTGTTGAAAAGCCGAAGTGTCTTTGGAGTAGCATTTTTGTCCATTCCATCGAGATAAAATTTGGAATAGGTATCCCAATATTCTGACTTCGGATAATTTGGAAAATCACTTTCCCCTGGAAGCATACTCATGTATTTTAAAATCAGATCGCGATGATTGTCGTTCAAATTAAATCGCTCTGCATCAGGGAAAGCCATTGGGAATGTGATCCGCTGAATAACTCCATGAAGATCAGAGATTGCAAATTTATTTTTAAATGAAAAGTCCATCCCCTGTCCAATAAGTGAATCTCCGCTGTAATACGCTCTTCCTACTATAGGCTTCTCTGTATTGGAATAGATTCTTTCAGTTTGCCTCGCAGGGATTTTATAAATCACATTTCCTGACTTATCCACAAATCGAATTGGGTTTAACATTCGGTTTTCCTCAGCATTTGCAGAGAAACTCAAGCGATGATTAATGATCGTATGATTCATGCCTTTGGCTGCAAGCTTCTGATTGATGTAATCCTGACCTAGCAATTCATAAAGCCTGTTGAAAGCATCATTATCGGATACCAGTAAGATTTTTTTGATGTACTGAGCGATACTTGGAAGAGAATCAATAGCTGAATTATCTACACGTACCTGCAAATGAGATGGATGAATAGAATCCGTCAACATTATCGTATTCTCATTCAAACCCGGGATATTTTGCTCCTCCAGCCATTCCAAGGCTAAGATCGCAACCGGTAATTTCACGGTACTTGCAGGATAGAAGTATCTCTTATCATCTAGGTTAAAAGTAAAGTTCGTCATCAGTGGATTTCCATGTTCATTGCGCTCAATCTGGGTATAGAGAATCTGAACTTGATACTTATCCTTGTTTTCCAAAACCTCTTTCAGAATCGGGAAATCCTCCAAGCCATCCTCAAATGGAACAATTTCTTTAGGTTGGCAAGCTGAAAACAAAAGCATAAAAAGTGAGATAGAAAGAATCGCGCGCATGAATTAGATTTTTGCAGAAGACAGTTCAATTAATTTTTCAGCCAGAAGGTCTAGGTCCTCTTTCAGATGAAAAGCTGAAATAACGATCCGGTTTACTTGCGGATCATTTGCCGTGGGATAGGGAAATGAAGAAGTAATAAAACCGCTTTGCTCCAATTTTTCTACCCAAGAGTCGTCTGAATAGTTGACTACTGGAAAGTCTGCACTTCCTGAAATTGCCTTAAGATCAGATGTCAGATGGCTGAAGATTCTACAGTTTGTGGATAACTTTTCTTTCTGAGCCATATATATATTTTGACTCTCTATGAAAGCCTGCAAATATCCCGGAGGACAAGGGGAAGCCCCACCATAAATCGGCAATTGTAAGATTTTGATTTTGACCGATTTTTCACAGAGAATAATCCCGGCCGGCAGTCCAAGTCCTTTTCCGATGGATCCCGACACGAGTACTTTTGCAGGAAGCTTTTTCAAGTTCGCATACGTTCCAAATAGCCCATTGCCAATCACCCCAAAGGCATGGCTATCATCGATCAATAGGCTCAGCTCATGCTTTGTTCCAATATCATTCAACCAAGAATAATCGTGAATTTGGCTGTAAAGTGGATCTACTGCATTTCCCAGAATTAGGATTTTTTGAGGGGAAGCCTGCTCACTTTTTTTCAGGCATACTGATTTCCAATCTTCAAAACTTTGCTTGAGATCGGGTGTTAAATCGCTTGGCCAGATGGCTGGATGGGTATCTGGTGCAATCCAAATCTCAGCATCTGTCTGCAAATATCGTAAGGCCGCTGTACCGGCCAAATAGCCTGAACTCATTACCAGGGCTGCTTCTGACTGGGCAGAATCTGCAAAAAAAGCTTCAAATTCATCGTAGACTGCCAATCGAACATTATTCCCACGGCTTTGTCCATGATTTAGACCATAGCGTCTAAAACCCTCAATTACTTTTTCCTGAAACGCTGAATCCATTCCCATTCCCAAGTAAGAAGTTCCGCTGAAATAGCGGTAGAGCTTCTCTTGGTGGAGAATAATTCGATCGATTTTTTGCTCCAGATTGAAGATGTTCAAAGTGTATGGATTTACTTGGCGAAGATCTGTGATGGATCTTGAAAGGATTTGAATTCAAGTGCATTGCCGCAAGGATCTAAGAAAAACATGGTGGCTTGCTCTCCTACCTCATCTTTGAATCGGATATAAGGTTCGATCACAAACTCTATTCCATGTGCTTTTAGCTTATCAGCCAAGTCGTGCCATTGTTCCCAAGGAAGAATTGCCCCAAAGTGACGAACAGGCACATTCTTTCCATCCACCATATTGGTCTGCGCTAGCGCCAATTCTTCGGGCTTGATGTGGGCGGATAGCTGGTGTCCGAAGAAGTTGAAATCGATCCATTTATCGGTACTTCTCCCGATATCGCAGCCTAATAAATCGCCGTAGAATGCTCTGGTCTCTTCGATCTCTCGAATAGGGAAAGCCAAGTGAAAAGGTTTAAATTCGCTCATATTGCTAAATTAACAGGGATTTTAATGCTACCAAATTTAGGATTAAAAAGATCATAAAATGAAGTCAAAAAAGTCTGTTTCATTAGTATTAGGTAGTGGTGGCGCCAGAGGAATGGCACATATCGGCGTGATTGAAGTGCTGGTGGAGCGTGGATACCGCATTGAGGAGATTGCTGGAAGCTCTGTTGGGGCGCTTGTGGGTGGGGTTTATGCCAAGGGAAATTTGCCGCTCTTCAAAGATTGGATTTGTAATCTAGGTCGCGTGGATGTATTCGGTTTGATGGATTTTTCATTTTCCAGCAGAGGCTTTATCAAAGGGGAAAAAGTCTTTTTGGAGCTTAAAAAGATCGTCGGCGAATGTCTGATTGAGGATTTGAGTCTCCCGTTTTACTGCAACGCCGTAGATTATCACGAAGGAGTAGAGCGAATTTTTGAGCGAGGAAGTTTATTTGCTGCTATCCGAGCTTCATCCAGTATTCCTACTTTGGTGCAGCCGGCAGTGATCGATTCAAAAGAATACATCGATGGCGGTGTTCTCAATCCTTTGCCTATGGATCTTCTGAAAAACTCAAAAAAAAATCTGGTGATTGCTGTTAATCTCAATGCCCTGGGCGATAGCTATCTGAATCCGCCAAAGAAAGATCATGACGGAAAACGCTTGATCACTATGCCGATTTGGATGAAAGACTATCAGAAAAAGATGAGTGGTTATTTTGATATCGCGGAAAGATCTCCAAAAATCAAAAGCTTAGGTTCTTTGGAGCTTTTGAACAGATCGATGGAATTGCTCCATGATCGGGTGTCTTATTTGACCCTGGAAAAGCATCCTGCTGACATTCTAATCGAAATCAGTAAGAAGCAGGCGAGCACTATTGAGTTTTATCGGTCAGCCGAACTTGTAGAGATTGGCAGAATCAAGATGACGAATGCACTAAATAAGCTTGAGGATGCAGCCCAGTGAATTTAACCAATTGCTCGGAAATATTGATCTCTATCTGCTGGATCAGATTCTTAAGAATCGCTTCACCACAGATATGAAAATCCTCGATGCAGGATGTGGGGAAGGAAGGAATGCCATTTACTTTTTGAATTCAGGCTATCAGATTTTTGGAATTGACCAGGAGGAATTGGCGATTCAGTACTTACGATTTGTAGCTAAAAGCTTAAATCCAAATTACGATTCGCATCGATTTCAAGTGGGTCAATTGGAAGAAATCCCCTTTCACGCCGGAGCATTTGATGCGGTGATTTGCTCTGCGGTGCTTCATTTTGCAAAAAGTGAGTCTAGTTTCTGGGAGATGATCCATGAAATGGATCGGGTGTTGAAGCCCGGAGGAATTCTTTGGTTTCGGATGACAACAGGTTTTGGTGGTATTCTGGAGCAAAGCGAGGATTTGGGAGCCGGAAGATTCCTTTTACCCGATGAATCGGAGCGATTTGTTTTGCAACAAAAGCATTTGGATCGACTGCTGGACATGGGCTATGACTATTTGGAAGCCCCAAAAACTGTCTTGGTGATCGGACAGCGAGAAATGGGAGTTTTTGTTTTGGAAAAATCAATAAGGCCAATTTTGGAAGAGAGAAATAATTTTTAACCACAAAGGTCACGGAGGAGAGACAAAGGACACTAAGAGCAAAGCACCAGAGGTGCGGCATCTTTTTATAATAGAATCACACCGCTTTTAGGTTCTGACCGAGAAGTTGTCTACTGCAAAAGGGAAGGTTCGCCAAAACGGATGGATATTTTTAACCACAAAGGTCACGGAGGAGAAACAAAGGACACTAAGAGCAAAGCACCAGAGGTGCGGCATCTTTATAGCAAAGAATTCCACTGTCTTCAGGTTTTGGCCGAAGAGATGCCAATTAGGGGAATGAAGGTTCGCCAAAACGGATGGATATTTTTTTAACCACAAAGTTCACCAAGAAGGGCAAAGGACGCCAAGAGAAAAGCATCAGAGTTGCGGCACCTTTGTAGCAAAGAATCCGACCGCTTTTGGGTTTTAGCCGAGAAGATGTCAATTGGGAAAATGAAGGTTCGCCAAAACGGATGGATGTTTTTTTAACCACAAAGTTCACCAAGAAGGGCAAAAGACGCCAAGATAAAAGCATCAGAGTTGCGGCATCTTTGTAATAAAGAACTTCGAAGGTTTATCTACTAGCAGAAGGCTTGAACTAGACGCTAAAACCCTAAATAATATTCCTAATTTTGGGGTATGGAATTACAGTACGCATTCGAACTGACTGGAACATTTGTTTTTGCGATCTCTGGTGCGCTTGCAATTCGGGAGCGTGAAAATGATCTTTTTGGTGCGGGGTTTACGGGATTTATCACCGCTATAGGTGGAGGAACAGTTCGAGATATCTTGCTGGATAGCTATCCGCTGGTTTGGATTAGTGATATTTGGTTTCTGTATTCGATTCTTTTGGGAATCTTAATTGCCTTTATCTTCCCAAGCTTTTTGAGTCGTCTTCGCAAAACCTTTTTTCTTTTCGATACGCTAGGGATTGCATTCCTTACAGTGCTGGGAGTGGAAAAAGCCTTGAGTCTTGGTGTCCGCCCAGAGATTGCAGCGATTATGGGGATGTTTTCGGCGGTAATGGGAGGAGTAATTCGAGATACCTTAACTAACGAAATTCCGATTCTTTTCCGAAAAGAAGTCTATGCTTCAGCCTGCTTGGCAGGAGCAATTTTATATTTGGTACTGAATTATTACGGTGTGCTGAGAAACTACAATATGCTGATTTCGATTTCTTTGATTATAAGCATTCGACTGATTTCGATGAAGTATAAGTTGAGCTTACCCAGACTAAGATAGAAAGCTGAAAACTAAAGTGAGAAAGCTGAAAATTCGCCAGTCCTTTGAGGTTTCTTTTTAACCTCGAAGGTCTTATATGAAAGTATTTCGGCCTGTATTGAAAAAGCAGAAAACTAAAGTGAGAAAGCTGAAAATTTGGTAGTCCTTTGAGGTTTTTCTTTAACCTCCAAGGTCTTATTTAAAAAGTATTTTGGCTTCCATTGAAAAGTCTGAAAGCTGAAGTGAGAAAATTGAAAAAAGGTAGCCCCTTGGGGTTTCTCTTTAACCCCGAAGCTCCTATGAAAGTATTTCGGCCTGTATTGAAAAAGCAGAAAACTAAAGTGAGAAAGCTGAAAATTTGGTACTCCTTTGAGGTTTCTCTTTAACCTCGAAGGTCTTATATGAAAGTATTTCGGTCTCCATTGAAAAATCAGAAAGCTGAAGTGAGAAAGCTGAAAATGCGCTAATCCTTTGAGGTTCCCGATGGCAATCCGTAATAATCTGCGCTTTTTTTCTGCGGTAATCAACGCGACAATAAATGCTTTCCCGCAGATTAACGTTAATCTCGAATAAATCTTGGTTTACCTAGAAATCATTGGCTTCAACCTTACAAATGCCATCTCGTCGTCGATATTCACGAAACTGTAAAGCATCCCATCCTTGAAAAAAGGATTATTTGAATTAGTGAAATTTTCCAATTGCTGTTCTTTAAGCATCTTGAAGTCCTGATCAAAAAAAGTCACCACATCCTTAGTCACGACAGAGTCTGCAATCATCCGATCCAGATCTTTACTAAATCTCCAAATCAACTTCTCACTCTCCTGATTGATCATCGGACCGAAGCGAACTTGCTTATTTTTTTCTTTTGAGGATGCAAAAAGCTCTTCTCTGGAATCTACTTGGGTTGGAAAGTTCTTGACTCTTGCATTGGTCGTGAGATTGGCCTGAAATGTTTTATGTTTCAAGCTATCAGTTGACAAATCATAGATATAAACCTCGTTAAAACCTGAATTGGTAAAGACAAAATCATCGCCAATAATATGCAAGAAAATAGATTCGCCAGTTGACATCCTGCCACCTCCAGGCATTTCCAAAGTAATGTTAAATTCATCCAGCTTGGACATCGCGTCTGTAGGTACAAAGGTCATCTCATTTGTTTCTACATTGATCTTCGCAAATCCCTTCACTGGGGCTGTATAGTCCGTATCATCCAAAGATGCGACATACGTTTTCCCATCACCGGAAAATATCCCCAAGTAGCTTACCTCATCTGTCTCTCCAAACTCATAGCCGCTCAGCGTATTTTTATCGAACTCATACTTTCTTACTAGCTCACCTTTAGGATTGATTTCAGAAATTTTATTGAAGTCAAAAAGCATAATATTTCCATTGTCAAGAACCTGCAGTTTAGAAATAAAACCTCCTCCCACAGCATTCGGGCCTTCCATTTCGAGTTGGATCGTTTCTTTCAGTTTCAGATTATCCAAATCCACCACTTCCAAAAGAAGCGTCTGTGGGTTTAGGTTGTAAAGTAATTTCCTGTCATTGGTGACATCGGACATGCCCAGACCAAAATTCAGGAAAAAGAAATGCTCCCCGGCATCGACCATTACGGTGTCTGTCGTGTAGGAAAATTCAAAATTCGCCCCAGTAGCTGATTCTGAATCGGAGCTTTCTCCACAGGAAAAGAGGGCAAAAGCTCCCGCTATAGTCAGTAAAATTTTAGATTTAGTTTTCATGTAGTTTTGGTTTAATTCGTACAAATGCAAGTTCATCGTCACTATTCAAAAAGGTATAAATCATCCCTTCTCTGGCAAAATACTTGCGTGGAAGGGTAAAATCAGAAGGAAGCAATTCCTCATGAAGCTGATTGAAATCAGGATCGAAGGCGGTCAGGACGGTTTTGAATACGATGGTATCGCCTTTCATGCGATCCATTTCCTTGGCAAAGCGCCAATAGACTTCGTTTTGATCATCAAAGAAGAAGTTGCCGTAGTTTACTTCTTTGCTTTTCTCTTTGGAGATTTCTTGAAACTCCTCCTCAGACTCAGATCTACTGGGATAATTAGATTTTGCTTCCGAACTGGTGTGTTTGCTGGTAAAAGATTTGGAAGTAAGGGAATCTGTCTTGAGATGATAAAAGTAAAGCCTGTTTTGAGCGGAATTAGAGTATAAAAGTGAATCATTTTTCAGCTTAAGATAAGTTGCCGCCATCTGCATATTTAAGGGATGGATACTTTCATAGTAGAGTATGGTCTGATACTTCTCCAATTCCTTAAATAGATCCGTGGGCTTGTACTTGACTCGTTTATTTTCAAGATCAAATATTGCCAAACCTTCCGGACTATCCCCAAATTGTTGGCCGCCATAGAGAGCCAGAAGGGTTTTACCGTCCACTGATACGGTTTCATTTAACAGGATCCGTTGCTCATCAGATAGTTTTTCCCCTTCAAATTCCTGTTTCGCATAGGTTAAAGTAGAAAGCTTGTTTCCTTCTTGATCAAAATGGTAAACTTCATAATTGTCCGATAAGTAAAATGTGCCATCAGGAAGCACGTAAACTTTCGAAATATAAGGTGATCGAATTCCATTAGGGCCGTCTAGGCTCATGGGAATGACTCTGTCAAGTTTCAGTTTTTCGAGATCTATAACTTCTAGTCCAGTTGGTGCAGCACCAGTTTTGAAATTGTAGAAATACTTTTCGTCAGTAGATAGATCGGAACTGGTCAAGCTCCAATTGAGGTAGATAAAGTCTTCGCCTGAGTCCACCCTGACGGTATCTAGCGTGTAGGAAAAATTGAACTCGGAAGTTGATTCCGAATCCGAGCTTTCTCCGCAGGAAAAGAAAAGTGGGATTGAGAGTAAAAGAATTAATTTTTTCATAAGTCCTTGAAATTAGGTTTTAGTCGTACAAAAGCCAGTTCATCGTCGATATTGAGAAAACTATAAAGCATACCATCTTTGAAGAAAGGCTTCCTGAAATCATGGAAATTCTTCAATTCTTGCTCTTTGAGCATATTCAGTTCAGGATCAAAAAAAGTGGCTACATGCATAAATACTGTAGAATCTCCGATCATCCTATCTTTTTCCCTACTCACTCTCCATATTAGTTTGTGTTTTTGCATTTCATAAAATTCACCAAAATCAACTTGCATTTTTTTCTTTTCTTGGGCCTCGTCAAGGTCCTTTCCGTTATCCACGACAGTGGGAAAATCCCCAGTTTTTTTGTTTTCCGTGAGATCCGTAGTGTAGGTTTTGTGAATCAAGCTATCCATGCTCCAACGATACCGAAAGGATTCATTGAATGCTGTAGATGATATAATTAAGTCTTCATCCATGAAACTCAAGAATATCCCCTCAGAAAACACCATGCCTGGACTATCGCCTGATTGCATGAGAATTTCAAATGGCTTAAGCTCTTGAAATAAGTTCATAGGAATGTATTTGATCGAGTCAGTCTCTAAATCTATCAGTACAATTCCCCTTGCTGGCTTTTTATAATCAACATTGGAAAGTGTGCTTGCGAATAGTTTTCCGTCATCTGAAATCACACCGCTCCATCCAATCTTCTCATCTTCTTGCAGCCCGTAGTCTTTGAGTTGGATTTGATCAAATTCAATGGAATTGACAAGTTTGCCCTCCTCGGAAACAATGTTGATTTTAAATTGACCAAACAAACAGATATTGCCATTTTCCAAGACCTGAATTTTTCCGTAATAGTTGGATCCAACTCCATCAGGACCTTCTTTTTCTAACTGGAGGGTCTTTTTCAACTTGAGATTGTCCAAGTCCACTATCTCGATTAGGTATGTTTGGGGATTAAGGTTGTATAGATATTTCCTGTCTTGGGAGATATCAGCTAATTGCAAATCCCAATTGAGGAAAAAGAAATGCTGACCCGCATCGACCATCACGGTGTCTGTCGTGTAAGAAAATTCAAAATTCTCCCCGTTAACAGAATCTGTCCTTTCTCCGCAGGAGAAGAAAAGTAGAGGAATCGCGAATAAGAAAATCAAGTTTTTCATAAGCCCTTGAAATTAGGTTTTAGTCGTACAAAAGCTGCTTCGTCATTGATATTCATAAACTGCCAATACATTCCTTGGGAGATGAATGGAGCTCCCATTATCTTCCAATTTTTCGGGAGCCGCAGTTCCCCTAATTGATTTAATTCTCGATCAAAAAAAGTCAACGCTACCTTATTGGTATTTTCCTTTTCCTCATAAATCTCAGTTTGATTGGTTATTCTCCAAAACTGCTGAGTTTCCTGATCCCAGTTCATTTTATAAAATGAAACTTGCTTCCAGCGCTCCCAAATAGATTCTTTATTACCAGCACTTGAATTGGCGATTGTGGGATAGTTGACTTCCACTCGGTTTGCTGTGAGCGAAGAAGAAAAAGCGAAGTGGGAGTAGGTTCCGGCTGAAATATCAACTTTGTATACTTCATTAATGGGGGACAAGGAAACCAAAAGCTGATTGGAATACTGCGTAAAGTGAATGGGCTCTACATAGGTGTATGGGTACCCAGTATTTGTCTCAGTTTGGATTTCGAATTGGATAAGCTTTTCAAAAAGTGGTAGATCTACCTTCTTTAAGCTCATTTCCTCTAGATTAATTATCGCCAATCCCAACCTAGAACTAAACTCAGCAGAATTCCCATAAAAAGTGAAAAAATGAGTTCCATCTTCGGAGATAAGCCCTTCATACCGGATTACTTCATCTGGCTTAAGGGAATCTCCTGTCAGGTTAGTAGCGGTAAACCGATACTTTTTAACGGACTTTCTATCAGCTGAAAGCCTGACAATCTCCTCCCATGCAAAAATGAAAATCTCTCCATTTTCCAATACCTGTATGCCATCATAGAAATCGAAAGCACCAACGCCCGCAGGTCCTTCGCGCTCCATTGGAATAGTGTCGACTAGTTCCATTAAGCTCAGATCAATAACTTCAAGTTGTGGGAGTTTTTGATTCAGGTTATAGAGGTTTTTTCCATCTTTTGCTAAGAAAGACCTGCCTAGAGCTTCTGATAAATAGAGAAAATGACCCTTAGAATCGATCATCACGGTGTCGATGGAATAGGTGATTTCCATTTGACTTTTCGAATTTTCAGACTCTTTAGTTCCGCAGGAAGCGAGGAGAATTAGACTTAAAAAGGGGATTAGTTTTTTCATGATTGGTTAGTTAAAATCAAACGTGAATACCGCAAATCCTAGCTCATCCTCCACATTTACATAGCTCCAGAGCTTGCCGTCTTTGAAGAATGCAGATTCTGGAATGCTCTTCAAGTCATTTACCAAGGTCTCTCCGACTAGTTTCATATCAGTATCAAAAGCATATAGAAACACAGAAAAACTCGCAGGAACATCAGGCGAATCACTTGGTTTGGTAATACTTCCAATCTTGAAAAACAGCTTACGCGTTTCGTCCCACATCAGGTCTTGAAAGGCAATTTGAGAACGGACTTTTTGCGATTCCTCCTGCTGCTCCGCTTTGGATGAAACCTCTGATTTTGGGAATTCTGTCTTTTCCTTGGGACTTACAGTGATGGGAAAAGAAAAAAGCTGTATCGAGTCATTTTGAAAGTCGTAGCGATATAGGTCGCTGGTCACGGAAGAGGACAGGTATAAAAAGCCTCGGTATTCGTCTAGATAATATTCCTCCAAACTAATCTCCCCCATTCCATCGCTAAAAAATGAGATGCTAAATTTCCCGGTATTGTCCAAAGCCGGGATATCAATCAATTTTGCCGATTTGGTTGAGCGATCTATCACGGCTAGGTCTCTTTCTACTTCCATAAAATTCCCGGGTAGCGAATAGAGGTAACGCTCATCTGTACCGCGGTTAATCTGGAAATTCAAATCCTGACCATCCTCTACAGCAAGCGCGGGGTGCTCATTTGCTTTCAAGGAAATATCTTCCAGTTTGATGGAATTGGCATCGAAGACTGCAGCGCTCTCGAAGGAAGCAAACATGAATTTTTCATCAGGTAAAACCTTAAAATCCATGATATAAGCTCCAATTCCATTTGGGCCTTCTTTTTCGAATACTATTTTCTTTTCTATGTTTAGTAGATCTAAATTGATCACCGTCAGTGAGTACTCCGGTTGAGAGAATAAGTATAAGTAGTTGGAATCTTTGGAAACATCTGACACAAAGAGTCCCATCGAAAGGTTGATCAGCTCCTCACCCGGATCTACCACCACAGTATCCACCGAGTAGGTCAGATTTTCGAGGATATTAGCTGATGTAGCATTTTCAGAATTACCTTTTTCACCGCAGGAAGCGAGAAGGATAAGAAAAAGAAAGGGGATTAGCTTTTTCATCGTGGCTTAAAAATCAAATGTGAATTGAACTAAAGCCGGATTTTCTCCTACAGTATAATAGTTGAACAATTTACCATTTCTGAAAAACGTTTGGTAAAAAGGAATATTTTCCAATCCGGCTAGTTCAGCCTCTCCTTGGAGATTGAACTCCTCATCGTAAGCAAATAAATAGATTATTGAATCATCTTCATTGGTGACACTTCCCAGGCGGAAATACTGCTTTCTACTTTCATCCCAATAGAATTTATTAAATGTAATCTGCTTCCTCATTTCCTTTCCAAGTTCCCATCGGCGCTCATTTGAATCTACGACGGTGGGAAAGTCGCCTGTTTTTGCTTTGGCCACTAATTGATGTGGGAATGTGCGTAGCCTCAGCGAATCGGTATTCCAATCGTAGGTATAAATGTCCGAAGTAGCACCGCTGTAGATGACAAATTGATCATTTACAATCTGTAGGGTATGAAAATCACCCGAGCGTGTGATTCCATTTCCTTGTTGGAAGGTGATATTGTACCCATTAGTGAGGTCAAGTGCCGGGATAGCCCTGAGTTTACCCGCCATGCTTTCGATATCAATCACTGCCAAACCTACCACTGGACCCGTGAAGGTATTTGGAAGGCTGATGATTTTCTTTTTATCGGGACTGATATGCATATTATTGGCAAAGGAAAAACTGGCTTCTGGATCAAATCCACTCACATTGTCGCGTTGTATTTTGAGTTTAAGCTTATTTTCGCCTGATAAGGAAAAAACACCTGCTTGAGCATCATTTGCCATAAAAAACTCTTCGTTCGGGAGCGATTGAAAGTAATTGACATAGTCAGGAATGGCATTGGGTCCATCGGATTCAAAGGGATGAATGGCACGTAACTTTAGCCCTTCTAGATCATATTCGTGAATCTCCTTTTTAGGATCATATAATCGATACCCTATTTTTTCATCCGCACTCATCGTGCTCCCATAGTAAGCGCCGGGATCAAAGATCTCCTCTCCTATATCCAAGATCAGGGTATCCACCGAGTAGGTCAGATTTTCAAGAATATTGCCCGATTCAGATTTTTCAGAACTTCCACTTTCACCGCAGGAAGCGAGAAGGATAAGGAATAAAACAGGAAGCAGTTTTTTCATGGTTTATTAGAAATCAAAAGTGAATACTGCAAATCCCAACTCATCGTCCACATTGACATAGCTCCAGAGCTTGCCGTCTTTGAAGAAAGAGAAACCGGGTCTATTAAAATCTATTTCTTTTTCATAGAGTTGATTTAGATCAGAGTCGAAAATTGTAATGACGCTTTTGTAAGCAGCTGAATCCCCAATCATTCGGTGTAGATCTTGGATAAATCTAAAGACTTTGTCACTTTTATCATCATATATAAAACTGCCAAAATCCACTTCTTTTTCAGCTTCGTCCGCCATTTCTAGCATTTCTTCAAAGGTATTTCCCACGTTCTTTTCTCTTACTTTTTTGGCATTGGAAGTAAGCTTAGAACTGAATACTTTATGAGTCAAAGAGTCTGTGGATAGATCATAAAGAAATGCTTCATTGAAATTGTGTGAGGAGATGATCAGCTTATCCTTCATCTGATATAATTGTAGCATCTCCATACTTTGTGATTGTAATTTACCACCCTCAATGAAGCTACGGACGTATTGATTACTTCGCGCGAATAGATCCAGTGGTATTTTTTTGAAATTCATTGTTCCTAAATCCACGATAGCTAATCCGGTATTTGCTTTTTGGAAATCTTGTACTCCATATGGGGCAAAATACTTGCTGCCGTCATTTGAGACCAAAAGGCTAAATTTAATTTCCTCGTTTTCTGTTAGCCCATTATTGCTAAACTCAGTTTTCGCAAACTGAAAAATAGTGAGGGAATCTTTAGGCTCGTTGAGCTTCCTCAAATCTGACCAACCGAAAATGAAAAGCTCTCCTGAATCTGTTACCTGAATTTCGCGAGGATATTTTCCTATTCCCAGAGGCCCTTCTTTTTCCAAAGGAATTCTACGACGGACGAATAATTGATCGAGATCTATCACATCGATTTCGGATTTGGTTGAGTTAAAGTTGAAAAGTGTTTTTCTATCTGGAGATACTACAAGACTGTTTACAAAAAGTAAATCCTCTCCCGAATCTATTATCAGTGTATCGACCGTATAACTAAGGTTTTCAATTTTAGTATTGAATTCCGATTTTTCAGAATTGCCCTTTTCTCCACAAGAAGCGAGGAAGATTAGACTTAGAAAGGGGATTAGTTTTTTCATAGCGGATTAGAAATCAAATGTGAACAACGCAAAGCCTGCTTCATCACCTATTGGGGTGTAAGAGTAGAATGCACTGTTGTAGAAATATCCGGTGTAGGGAATATTTTGGAGCTCATCCAAAAACTTCTCTCCCACCAAATTCAGGTTTTCATCATAGGCAAATAAATAGCAGTCAGCACTTCTTTTTATGTCTTTGCTAGGCACAACAAAATTTTTGGTCCCAAATCGGAAATACATCTTTCGGAGGGGATCCCAGTAGAACTTCTCGAAAGTGATTTGCTTTCTGATTTGTCCGACAATTTCCATTTGCTTGTTTCTGGAATCTGCTTCATGGGCGAATTCTCCAGATTTGTTATTTTCTACCAATCGATGCTTAAAAGAGATCAGTTTGAGCATGTCCAGACGATAATCATAGGTATATATATCTGCCGTCGAGCCGCTGAAAATTATAAATTGATCATTGACTAATTGGAGCCTAATATTATCCCCAAAAAATGAGGCAGAATTTTCCTGTTGAAAAATGACCTGAAAATTATAGGTTAAATCTAAGGCTGGTAATTTCAGAATTTCACCTGTTTCCTTTTCTATTTGAATCCTTGCCAATCCCTCTACTGGCTTACCAAAACTCATTGGTAGAGATAAAAACTTGGATTTATCAGGGCTAATGTGAAAGTCGTTTTGAGTAGAAAAAGGACCCTCTGCTTTGAAACCTAAAATGGATTCTAAATCCAACGTATATTCTTTAGTTTTCACACCATTTAGGAGAAAGAGATTAGGACCAACCTCGTCAACTAGCAGTATTTCGTCTCCTGCAAGCATTTGGAATTCGACCACCCAACCACCTTTAATACCATTTGGACCTTCGCGTTCAAATGAGTGTCTATTGAGAAGCTTCATCTCCTCTAAAGAAATCTCGAAAAACTGAACATCAGGTTCGTAAAATGAGAAGATCCTCTTCCCGTCTGAGCTTTGAGCCTGAGCATAGAGCATGTCCGGTACAAATATTTCCCCTGCGGCATCCACTACCACACTATCAATAGAGATTTGAAGATTTTCAAGAATGTTCACCTGTTCTTGATTTTGGATATCATTACCTCCACAAGCGGCAAAGAAGAATAGAAATGAAATCAGGATTAGCTTTTTCATAGTTGTCTAAAAGTTAAAAATCAAAAGTGAATACCGCAAAGCCCAGCTCATCCTCCACATTCACATAGCTCCAAAGCTTGCCGTCTTTCCAGAAATAGGATCGGGGCTCCGGTTCCAATTCACCGAGTTTAGTCTCTCCCAATACATTGAAGTCCTTGTCGTAAGCAAAAAGGTAAAACTCATAGGAGCTAGGGTCTCCTGGGTTTTCACCTAAATACGTTTTCTTGCCAAGACGAAGGTACATTTCTCTCGACTCGTCCCACCTGATCGCCATGAAGTTCAGTTGCTCATTGACTTTTCTTCGGTCCTCCATAAAAGTCGCTTCGTCACTTGGAGTATTGTTTACAATAATACTCCATTGATTGGGTACGGTCTTATGCTGTATATCAACAAATTCAAGACTGTCAGTTTGGGCATCCAATCTATAAAACCCACTCATTGGTGCTGCTGAAATCAATAATTGACCATTTTCTTTTTCCATAAAGCCACTCACGCCGAAATAGCGATACATGGTGCTTTCACCGGATTTGGTGGTGTAAGTGCCACTAAATTTATCAATTACCTTCATTTTCGGAATAGGAAAGGACTTCACTTTCTTGCTCAGCGGATCGATGATAAAGAGTTCATTCTCTTTAAACACTTCGCTGGTAGGCTGGGTATAGATCCGGTTATTTTGGGAATCAAAAACTGCCCTGTTATATAATTTTTGATAGTCATTTGCCAGTTCAGAATCTATTCCGTCAGGTACCACTTTTAGGCTTTCGATTAATTCTCCAGACATGTTGAACTTAGAATAGCTATTAAAACTCTGGATTACCAGCTCGCCATTTGGATCAATCTGAAAGCCAATTACGGAGGAACCAACACCATTTGGCCCTTCTTTTTGAAATTCTGTTTTGCCTAATACTTTGAGCTGTTTTAGATCAACTATAACCATTTTAAGCGGATCTCTTTCGAAAAACATCAGCTGATTTTGATCTGGTGTCAGATCAAAAGCCCCCAATCCATAACCCATATTGACAAAATCATCTCCTGCATCCACCACGACGGTATCCTCAGAATAAGTGAGGTTTTCGAGAATGTTAATTGGTTCATTGGATTCAGACGCTTTGCCTCCGCAGGAAGCAAGTAAGACTAGAAACGAGATCGTGAGTAGGTTTTTCATAGTTGTCTAAAAGTTAAAAATCAAAAGTGAATACCGCAAAGCCCAGCTCATCCTCCACATTCACATAGCTCCAGAGTTTGCCGTCTTTGAAGAAAGGATTGGTTGGACGACTGGTAATGGGTAGTAAAGCTTCTCCGATTAAATTGAACTCTTGGTCATAGGCATATAGAAATATTTCACTGGAAATAATTTGTTGTAGACTGTCCATTTCAGTGGGTTTTCTGGAAAAACGGAAATAAATCTCCCTTTTTTCATCCCAAATCAATGGCCCGAAAAACATTCCTCCAAAGAAACGACCCATTTCCGCACTGTATTCTTCGACCGATTCTACTTGCCATTTGAGTTGGATATCATTTGCTACCGGACTTAACTTGTGAATAAAAGAATGATAGGTCAAAGAATCAGTCTCCTGATCATAGCGATAAAAAGCAGCCGAAGCAGGGCTTGAAATCAGAATCTGATTATTCAGCTCGTGGAGATGTAAAGTCTCCTGAAAAGAATAGCCCCCCATATAAACCACTTTAAGGTCAGTGATCCAATCTAGCTCAGGAATCGAAAACTCTTTGATTTCAAAACTTTCCAAATCGACCCCTGCAAAGGATTGGGAACCCATGAAACGAGTTCCGGGAATTGAAAAGAGACTTTTTTGATCCTTGGAAAGGATAATCCCATAATCCAACTCATCCAAATCCGATGATATAGGAAGCGATGAAATCGAGAGTTCTTTAACCTTGCTTCCTAAGGCATCAAAAATTCCCAGCCTGCGGTAGGAAGTGATCAGAAACTGATCCTCGCCTAGGTATCGTGTCGAAAAAACCATGGTGCTGATTCCATTTGGTCCTTCTACCTCAAAGTCATAATCTTTTTTCCAGACTAACTTATCCAAATTGATCTGCTGAACCTGGTTTGAATGTGAATTGTATAGAAAGACATACTTTCTGTCTTCGGAAATCGAGGATTCGGAATAGCCTCTTCTCATGTCCAGGATTTTCCCTCTTGAATCTATCATCACGGTATCGATAGTAATAGATAGGTCTTCAAGGATATTCCTAGCTTCAGCGGATTCGAAATCGCTATTGTCACAAGCAGAAAGTAACGCGAGAATTGAAATCGTGAGTAGCTTCTTCATAGTCTTTTAAAAATCAAACGTAAACACTACAAATCCCAACTCGTCATTCACATTGACATAAGTCCAGAGCTTGCCTTCTCTAAAAAACTTAAAGCCCATATAATCACCAGGTATTACTTGCTCATGGAGTTGATTGAGATCCTTATCAAATAAGGTGACTACCTCTTTGAAAACTGCTGAGTCATCTATTTTTCTGTCCAAGTCCCTTGAAAATCGCCAAAACTTCTTGTGAAAATCATCATAATAAAACTGACCAAAACTTACCTGCTCTTCCATTTCAGTAAGGATTGCAGGGATTTGTTCTAGGTTATCAAAACTGGTTCTGCTTGGAATTTCCCTGAGATCTTCCGTTAACACGGAATGATAGACTTTGTAAGAAATGGAATCTGTCAACAAATCAAGTATATATATTTCATTGAAATTGGCGGATGATATTAGAACTCGATAATCCACTGGGTCGATATAGGCTGATTCAATAGTTCCAAATACCATTTGCCCGTCCTTGAAAAAACTTCTGACATAGGCATGCATTCGCTCAAAAATATTCATAGGGTAAGTTTTCAACTTCAAGTTTTCTAGTTCCATCACAGCCAATCCGACTCGGGCTAGATCATTATTTTCAGGCCCATAGGAGGTATAGACTGATTTTCCGTCTTGTGATAATGTCAAATCTAAATCCAACGATTGATCCAGATCCAATCCTTCAAATTTCTCTCTTCGGATGTTATAGGTTTTCATATTCGTTAATTGAGGATCGAATTCTCGCAAATCCATAAAACCTGCAAAGAATGTTTTTCCATCTTGGCTAATCATTATCTTTCGCGGCCTTCCTGTGCCTGTTGGACCTTCTTTTTCCATTTTTATCCGATCAGTTAATCGTAGTGATTCCAGATCAATGATTTCCATTTCGGAGTTAGCCGGATTGAAGTTGTGTAGCTGATTTTGATCAGGACTTAGGGCTGCGGTGTTCAAGCCTAACCTTAAAAAGATAATTCCATCTCCCGCATCTACCATCACAGTATCTACAGAATAAGAAAAGTCAAAATCGTTACCCTCTTCTACTTGTGTTGACCCGCCACAGGAAAAACAGAGTGATGCTAAAAAGATGATTGCTAATTTTTTCATAGTTGTCTAAAAGTTAAAAGTGAATACTGCGAAGCCTAGCTCGTCAGCGACGTTGACATAAGACCAGAGCTTGCCGTCTTTGAAGAAAGGTTTTTCAGGGACTTGTTTTAAATCCTCTAGCTGAATTTCTCCGAGTAAATTTAGTTCGGGATCAAAAGCAGAAAGATATACTTCACTTTTTGTGCTTGACTCTGGAGAATTACTGGGAATCATGATGGTGCTGAAGCGGAAAAACCGATTCGATTTATCATCCCAAAGCAACTCGTAAAATCTAACTTCAGAGTTCATTATTGCTACTTGCTTATTCATCGCTCCTTCAGAAGAGACCTCATTTTTGATTTTTTTTGACTTTTCTGCGGCGGTCAGCGTAAGGGGAAATGTGATGTAATCCAAATTGTCTTCCAGAGGGTCGTAGCGATAAATGCCATTGTGCACCGGGGTAGTGATGTAGATTTTGAGATCGATTGCTTGAACCGTCAACACTTGCGCCCAATTTATTGTAAAGCCATCATCCTCTAAGACTACTCTATAATCATTGGTTCTGTCCATCTCCGGCAAGTCGATCACTTTAGAATTTTTTTCTTCAAAATTGATAGAAATGAGATTGAACACAGGATCAGAAAAATGGGTCTCCAAGAAAAAACCCATTTGGTTTTTCTCCATAAAAGTAAACTGCGATTGCATATTACCTTGGGATTGGGCTTCGTCAATCAGGTCGTGCAACTCATAATCAAAGGGAAGTAAAAGTTCACCTGATTTCGAAAACTCACCTATTCTTTTCTGTCCAGCAAAAATAAAATTACCATTGCTCAACGGAGCAATCGTTCGCCCATAGCGTTCAACTCCATTGGGACCTTCCCGTTCAAAGGAATAACTGGCTATGAGCGCTAACTGATCCAAATCAACTTCTTGTAGTTGCATCCTCGTAATGTCATATTTGTAGAAGTGCCGATGATCTGGGCTTAAAGAAGAAAAGAGCATCCCGTAATTAAGGTTGATGATTTCTTCCCCTGAATCCACCACCACCGTGTCCACCAAATAAGTCAAATTTTCGAGGATATTCTCAGGTTCAGATTTTTCGGAACTGCTTCTTTCACCGCAGGAAGCGAGGAGGATAAGGAAAAGAAAGGGGCTTAGCTTTTTCATGGCGGATTAAAAATCAAAAGTGAATACCGCAAAGCCCAGTTCGTCTTCGACGTTGACGTAAGACCAGAGCTTGCCGTCTTTGAAGAAAGGAGAACTTGGAACTCTTGAAATGTCAGGCAATAACGCTTCTCCGATCAACTTGAACTCGGGATCATAGACATACATGAATACTTGGCTTTCGCCAATTTGAAATGCTTCTGCCATAAAAATGGGCTTTCTGCCGAAGCGGAAAAAAACCTGCCTCTTTTCATCCCAAATGGGCGGCCCAAAGGTGAAACTCATAAAGAACTTCTTCAGCTCCTCCTGATACTCCTCGTCCGTTTCGACGGTGTTTTTCAGCTTGACGTCATTTGCCTCCGGACTAAACTCATGGACAAACGAATGATAGTGTAGCGAGCCCCTCTCCAAATCATAGCGGTAAAATGCACTGGTCGATGGGGTCAGCGCCAAGATCTGCTTGTTTAATTCCTTCAGATACATATATTCGTCCAACAAGTAGTGAGTGGATCCGCCGACTTTTAAGTCAAAAATCCAATCCATCTCCGGAATCGGAAAATTGGCTATTTCAAACGTTTCCAAATCGATCTTTGCAAAAGTTCGGGGCCCATGAAATCGAATCCCCGGCAGGGAAAAGATGCTTTTTTGATCTTTGGACAGGACAATTCCATAATCCAGCTCCTCCAAATCCGAGGAAATGGGAAGCGCGCAAATCGCGAAATCTTTGATTATCCTACCCGATTGGTCAAAAACCCCCAGTTTCCGGTAAGCCGTGATCAAGAATTTTTCGCCACCAAGCGTTTGCGTAGAAAAAACCGCATCACTGATTCCATTCGGCCCTTCAACTTCAAAGTCAAAGTCTTTTTCCCAAACTAGCGCATCCAAATTTATTTGCTGAATCTGGTTTGAATTTGAATTGAATAGAAAAAGATGTTTTCCATCCTCGGAAATCGAAGATGATCTTGGACCCCAGTTGAGTTCAAACAATTTACCTTTCGGATCGATCATTACGGTATCAATCGTAAATGACAAATTTTCCAAGATATTTTCTGATTGCGTCTTATCTGTACTACCTTTTTCACCACAAGAAGCGAACATAATAAGCACCAGAAAAGGGATTAATGTTCTCACGATATGGGTCTTAAAAATCAAAATTGACAACGACGAATCCGGGATTCTCCTCCATAACCCTGTAGCCATACAGCTTTCCGTCTTTCATAAAGGGCAAATTTGGAAGCATGGTGAGTTCCTCGGACTTGATTTCTCCGGTAAGATTGAAATCTTCGTCATAACTGAAGACAAAGACCTCACTGCCCAAATACTTGTTTTCCTCTGTGTAGCGAGGGTTCTGGATGGCAAAGCGCCAATATATTTTTCTATTATCGTCCCAAAAAAGTCTGCTGAAACTGATTTGCTTTCGGATCTCATTAGACACTTCCCTTCGACGTTCATTAGAGTCAACTTCAGTCGGAAAGTCTCCCGTCTTCTGATTTGGGACCAGTTGATGATTAAAGGTGATCAGCCTCAACGAATCGAGATCAGGCTGGTACAGATATATGTCTGAAGTAGATCCACTATAAATGACAAAGTCGTCCCCTAATTCCTGCAAATCAATATTATCCCCCGAGCTGGAACTCCCATTTCCTTGTCGAAAAGTGACGTTGAAGCGATTTGTGATATCCAGTGCGGGTAGCCGATGAAGGGTTATGGTTTCGTTTTCCAAATCCAAAACCCCGAGCCCTTCCACTGGCTTGGCAAATGGACTCGGTGTTGCCACAGCTCGTTTTTTATCGGAGAGTACTCTGAGGTTAGAAATTAAATTTAGACTACCATCGATTTGTAATCCTTTCCACTCGGTCTTTTCGATACCGAGATCTTGGAGCTTTTTTCCACCAAGGGTATAAATCCCCTGAGCACCATAACCAAGGAGAGCGACTTCATTATTTGGAAGTACACTTAAATAGCTGATAAAAGAAGGCGCCTGATCCGGGCCATCAGTAGTGAATTTGTGACGCTTGACTAGCGCATAATCCGTCAAGCTGATTTCATGAATTTCAGGACCTTCCGAGTAGCCGTAAAAAATCGATTGCTTATCATCGCTAAGATCATATGCGTAATAAGCCCCGGCATTAAAGATCTCCTCACCAACATCGATCCGAATAGAATCTATACTGACCTTGAGATTTTCGAGAATGTTTTTTTTTAGAACTGGAATCTGATTCTGAGTTTCCCCCGCAGGAAAAAAAGCCACCTACAAGGCAGATAAAAAAAAGCTTTTTCATAGATCGTCGTTTAGCCTACTAAACTAAACGATTTCTATAAAAACGGAAACTTCGTACTGTTAAATAACTTGAAATTAATCAACCGCCTCCAAAAGACTTCTGAAAGCCAATGCCTTTTCTCCGTAGCGAGCCTGAGTCTCATAGCGCAAGGCATTGGCAAATCGATTTTCATATTCGATCAGCTTGGCGGTAGATTCAGCGAAAAACTGAATACTGTAATTGGTAAAGCCATCATTGGTGCTGTTCATTAGGCGATAGAATCGGTGCTCCGTAAACAAACCTGTCGCAAATACATCCGGAATATGAGTCGTTTTCATCCAGCTCACAAAATCATCTTCGATGTCTGTAGCAACGGTGTAGGTAATATTATAGAGAATCATAAGTGGGGATATTGATTGATGTTTACTTCTTTTGCCAAAAATTGCAATTTGGCAAAGTTAGGAATCCCAAAATGAAATCTTCAATTTTCGCCATCGAAGTATCAAATAGCCATGCACAAAGTCCTAAATAAAGTAACCCCTGAACGTAATCTAAGGCTTTTGATTGCTAGAATTTTGATTGTGGCTCTTTACGTGGTGGGGATTATAGGTCTGAGCATACCGGAGTATCGAGATCTGTTTTTGAAATTGACACCGCTCCAATTATTAACCAGCTTGTTTTTGATATTGGCATTTCACCGGGGTTGGTCTGATGCTTTTCCGATTTTTGCAGCGGCTGCCTTTTGGATAGGACTCGGTGCCGAAGTGATCGGTATTCATACTGGATACCTGTTTGGAGACTACGTTTATGGTCCTACTTTGGGTCCTATGCTATGGGAAGTTCCAATTCTTATTGGCGTCAACTGGTTTGTTTTGGCCTATTGTACAGGAATTGTTTTCAGCAAAATATCAAACGATTATTATGCCGCCTTCCTTGGGGCTACAGCTATGACTGCGTTGGATTATATCATGGAGCCAGTTGCGGTGGTTCTGGATATGTGGTATTGGAAATTTGAAGTAATTCCGGCTTCAAATTTCGTTGGGTGGTTTGGAATTGCCTTTGTGATACATTTTATCTTCAGAAAAGCCAATTTCGAAAAGTCCAATCCACTAGCAGCCCTTCTATTAATCTCGATGATTTTATTTTTTGCAATCTTAAATTTCACCCTCGAAGTATAAAGATTTTTTAGGATTGCTAAACAAAACAGGAATAATCAAGAATATAACAAAAACCATTTCAAGAAGTTGTAAAAAAAGATGATTGTAGCTATTGGATTTATTGCGCTGGGTTTTGCATTGATGGAGTTATTTGGGTGGGCCATTCACAAGTATATCATGCATGGCCCACTTTGGACTATTCACAAGACGCATCATCAGCCATCCAAGACCTTCTTCGAGTTGAATGATTTCTTCTCGCTGTTATTCGGAAGCATTGCAGTTATATTGATTATCAAAGGAGTGGCCGATTTTGACTACCGCTTTTGGATGGGAGTCGGGATCAGTTTGTACGGTATGCTTTATTTCTTTCTTCATGATGTTTTGATTCATCGAAGAATGAAATGGTTCCAAAAGCCTAAAAATGGTTTTTTGAAAGGAATTTTCAGGGCACATCAAGCGCATCATCGCACAAACAAGAAGGAGGATGCGGTGTCATTTGGATTATTCGTAGTACCAAAAGAATATTTTAAAGAGAAGAATTTGTGAGCACATATTCAATAAAAGATCTAGAACAACTTTCCGGGATAAAAGCACACACACTTCGGATTTGGGAGCAACGCTATAATTTACTAAGTCCCAAGAGAACTGATACTAATATTCGATTTTACGATGATGATGATTTGAAATTAATCTTAAACGTAGCTTTGCTAAACGATAACGGCGTTAAGATTAGTAAAATCGCTTCGATGGATCGGGTCGAAATGAGAGATGAAGTGATGCGTTTGACTGAGCGCTCACTTACGCATGATGATCAAATTCATGCGTTAACCATCAGCATGATTGAAATGGATGAAGAGCGCTTTGATAAAATCCTTTCTTCCAATATAATTAAGCTTGGTTTTGAGCAGACCATGATGAATATTATTTATCCATTCATGTCTAAGATAGGCGTACTATGGCAAACAGGCGCGATTAATCCAGCCCAAGAGCATTTTATTTCCAACTTGGTGAGGCAGAAGTTGATAGCTGCTATAGATGGACAAGTGCACACGAATACTGGAAAAAAGTTTTTATTGTTCTTACCAGAGGGCGAGCTTCATGAAGTCTCGATACTGTTTGCCTCTTTTTTAATTAAAAACAAGGGACATAAGGTAGTCTATCTTGGTCAAAACACACCAATCGAAGATCTCAATCAGGTGTATAGTATACATAATCCAGATTTCCTGCTGACAGTGATTACAACATCTCCCTCATCTGAGATTGCAGAAGAGTACATCAATAATTTGGCAGATCGATTTTCAAAAGCAAAACTATTGGTAACAGGATATCAGGTAATTGGACAAGACTTTCGATTTCCTGCCAACGTCAGACAATTCAACTACATTCGAGATATTAAAGACTTCTTGGATGAGTTCAAAGTGGTTACGCAAGAGAAATAATCAGTGCGCTTTGTATCCATTAGTAATTCTACCAACAAAAGATAATGACAAATAATATATTGTAAATATTAGTACTGCCAACACTTTGGTTATCATCAGTGCTTCGGTCAGTCAAGCAGAGGAAGTGAGTTTGCTTGTATAATTCCGGATAATTATCTTTTCCGTACGTGTATCCGAATTTGTATCCTATGAGGATAACGTGATTTAAGAAAATAACAAATACTGATATTTTTGGGAATTATTTCACCCCTCATTCTCCTAACCAAACTTATTTTTTACAATTAAGTAAGGAAACGATAAGCTTTCTCCCACAGATCCAGACAATTATATTTTTCGTAACATGTATATCCGCAATTGCACCAGTAAAAATCAAAAAGCAATTTAATATGTGGTAAACAACTAGCATTAATGGTACTTCGTCCGATGATTATCGGAATGTCATCGGCCTGCCTCGCCTTGGCGGGCCTGCCTCGCCTTGGCGGGCCTGCCTCGCCGTGGCGGGCCTGCCTGACAGTTGAGCAAAGAAAATTAGCTTAGTGGCATAATTGCAGATAATCCTATTTCAAATAAAGAAAATTTTCAGAAAGCGCCCTTTTTTGTTTTTAAAATTAAAAGTCACCTGGTAAGGTCCCAGAGCATACGTCAAATTTTTTGTTTAATCATGAGGCAAAAAAACTCAACAAAACATTTGGATACTGTTTAATGATTGCTAAATTTGATTAAACAAAAACCAGAAGCCATGACGACTCTAGAATTTAGCTACTCATTGAATCAATTATCAAGTACCCTCAAACCTTTTGCGTTAAAGTTAACTCGTGATATGGATGATGCCAACGATCTTTTACAAGATACAATGGTAAAAGCTTTCACAAATAAAGATAAGTTCACAGAAGGTACGAACCTGAAAGCTTGGCTTTATACGATTATGAAAAATACTTTTATCACCAATTACCAACGAATGATTAGAAGAGGTACATTTGTAGATACTACGGATAACCTTCACTACATCAATTCCAGCGGTTCATTAATTGAAAATGGTGTTTTCGGTAATTTTGCCATGGATGACATTAATGAAGCTATTGATAATTTGGATGATGTGTATAAAACTCCCTTTATGATGCATTTCAGAGGTTTCAAATATCATGAAATTGCGGACAAACTTCGAATTCCAATCGGAACTGTGAAAAACAGGATTCACATCGCTCGTAAGTTTTTGAAAGAAGATCTTATTGTTTACAAACATAATAATTGATTAAATGAGTAAAAAAAATGTAGTGGTTATTGGCTCTGGCTTCGCTGGATTGTCCGCAGCTACACATCTTTCAGCAGCTGGATATTTGGTGACCATTCTCGAAAAAAATGATTCCCCTGGTGGCAGAGCGAGAAAGTTCGAACATCAGGGATTTGTTTTTGATATGGGTCCAAGCTGGTATTGGATGCCAGATGTGTTTGACAGTCATTTCGACTACTTCGGAAAAAAGGTTTCAGATTATTATGATTTGATCAGACTCGATCCATCATACGCCGTGATTTACGGTGAAAAAGATACAATTGACATTCCAGCTAACTTGGATGAATTCAGAGCGATGTTGGAAGAAATCGAACAAGGTGCAGGAGCTCAATTGGATAAATTTTTAGCGCAGGCAAAATATAAGTACGAAGTTGGAATTCACGATTTAGTCAAAAGGCCAAGTCGTTCCCTCCTAGAGTTTACTTCTCCTAAATTGCTTGTGGACATGTTGCGAATGGATATTTTCCAGTCCATGTCAAAGCACGTCCGTAAGTTTTTCAAATCAGATAAAATCATCCGCTTGATGGAATTTCCAGTTCTTTTCTTAGGAGAGACTGCTGACAATATTCCCGCGCTTTATAGTTTGATGAACTATGCAGACATTGTATTAGGTACTTGGTATCCAAAAGGTGGCATGCATGAAATCATCAAAGGTATGGTCAAACTTGCTGATGAAAATGGAGTTCAGATTAAATATGATGCTGAGGTAGAAGAGATTGAGATTGAAAACGGGATTGCTCACGCTGTAAGATTGAAATCCGGAGAGCGAATCAAAGCGGATATCGTGGTGGCAGGCGCAGACTATCATCACGTAGACAGACATTTAATCAATCCGAAGTACAGCAATTATTCGGAGAAATATTGGGATAAAAGAGTTATGGCTCCATCGAGTTTACTGTTTTATTTGGGGGTTGACAAACGTTTAAAGAATCTTCGTCATCATAATTTGTTTTTTGACGAGCCACTGGGTCCCCATGCAGATGCGATTTACAAAAATCCACGTTGGCCGGAAAAACCTTTATTTTATGCTTCCCTTCCCTCCATTACTGATTCTACTGTTGCTCCCGAAGGAATGGAAAATTTGTTTCTATTGATTCCGTTGGCTCCTGATTTGGATGATAATGAGGAAACTCGTGAAAAATATTATCATATGATCATGGATCGATTGGAGAAATTCTCAGGTCAGGAAATTAGATCTCATATAATTTTCAAGCGTTCCTATGCACATAGCGATTTTAAAGCTGATTACCATGCTTTTAAAGGTAATGCCTACGGATTAGCCAACACCCTCACACAAACAGCAATTATGAAACCTTCTTTAAAGAATAAAAAGGTCAGTAATTTATATTATAGTGGTCAACTCACTGTGCCTGGACCTGGTGTGCCTCCATCACTGATCTCCGGTTATGTGGTAGCACAAGAAGTGATTAAGGAAATTAATCAGTAACTTAGAGGGTATATTAAGTCATATGAACGCAATTGAACTTTTTAACCAAACAACACTCGAATGCAGTCGGCTGATCACCCAGAGATACAGCACTAGTTTTACTTTGGGAATAAAGACGATGGATAAGAGGTTTCACTTAGCAATATATGCAGTCTATGGCTTTGTGCGCTACGCGGATGAGATTGTTGATACTTTTCATGAACACGATAAAGCTGGTCTCCTTGCAAGATTCAAAAAAGATACCTTCGAGGCTATTGATACAAAGTTATCAATGAATCCAGTTCTTCATGCCTTTCAGTTAGTTGTTAATCAGTACAAAATTAGTCCTGATCTGATTGAAGCTTTCCTCCACAGCATGGAAATGGATTTGGATTATCAGCTATACAATGACAGCAAATACCAAGAATACATCTACGGTTCTGCCGAAGTAGTCGGATTGATGTGTTTGAAAATATTTGTAGAAGGCGATCAGGAAATGTACGATCGGCTGAAAGGTCCCGCATGTAAGCTTGGAGCTGCTTTTCAGAAAGTCAATTTTCTTAGAGACATTAAAAGCGATTTTGAGGAGCGCGGAAGAGTTTACTTTCCTGGGGTGGATTTTGAGGCTTTCGATATGTCAGCCAAACTACTGATTGAGAAGGACATTCAAAAAGATTTTAATGATTCTTTGGTAGGCATTGAAGCTCTTCCCGATGGCGCTAAAGTAGGAGTGAAAGTAGCCTATTTATATTATCAGAAGCTATTTGATAAGATAAAAAGTTTGCCTGCTGAGACCATCACTCAAGAGCGAATCCGGATTCCGAATTCCAAAAAAATCACCTTGCTTTTAGGAACTTATTTCGGCTCAAAGCTAGGAATTAACTGATAATGAATAAGTGACTATAATTCGTTTTGCATCTCTTGGCTATTTCATTTTCGATAAATAGGTGTACCGAGCCGGAAATTCGTAATCATGAATAGTAGTAAGTATTATTTCCACCAATTGTGTTTACTCATTAATTTGTGGTAGTGACCTTACTGCTTGTGGAGTTCATAGATTGGTCTATGTCAGCTAAAAGCTATTTCTTTTCTTAATCCATTGTCGAAGAGTATCTTTTTTTCTTACTGTGCCATTCTCATGTATATTCATTTACAAAGAGTTGATTTGTTTTTCACGATGGATTTGCCAAAACCTACTCGGAATCCAATGGAACGTTTTATAATTCTCTCATTTAGAGCAGTTGGATTTATGCATTTAGACAAAATTTGCAAGTCTGTGAATTTTTTCATTGCAGCAGTAGTGTTATTAGTACATCTTTAGTGCAAAACGATCCTTACCTCATAGGATTTATACTGATCGATCTATTATTATTGATTATGATTTTCTTTAGGATGGGATCCTGACTAAATGACAGAAGAGTAATTGGCGATTGTACATAAATTGAGAGTTTTATAAATCTAGATTTGACTCGTATGACTCGAAGATATTAGTTATAATCCATAGTTTTTACTTAGGAAATCTAATATATTTAAGCACACAATGGGAATCAAACAATTCAACCTACTCAAAGTTTAATGACTATGAAAAATCTTCAAGTTCAAATAGATGATCATTCGGGCTTCTGCTTCGGAGTAGTGTATGCCATCGAAATGGCTGAAGAGATCTTAGATGAGCAAGGTTACCTCTACTGTTTGGGAGATATCGTGCACAATGATGAGGAAGTAAGTCGCTTGACTCGAAAAGGATTGAGGATCATCGACCATGCAGAATTGAATGAGTTGACCAATGAGCGAGTTTTGATCAGAGCACATGGTGAGCCACCTTCGACTTATGAGCTTTCGATTAAGAATAACCTTACGTTGATTGACGCAAGTTGTCCAGTGGTCTTAAAACTTCAGTATCGGATTAAAAATTCTTTTGATAAAGACGAGGCAATTTATATCTATGGCAAGCACGGACATGCTGAAGTCATTGGTTTGTTGGGTCAGACTAGCAATAAAGCAGTGGTGTTCCAGGATATTTCGGAACTAGATCTCCCGAATCTCCCTAGAAATATTACGCTCTACAGTCAAACTACAAAGAGTACTGACAAATTTTATGAGATCAATGAGATTTTAAGAAAAAGTGGAATCACTGTAAATACAAATGATACAATATGTCGTCAGGTCTCAAACAGAGATAAGGATTTAAGATCCTTCGCAGAGAAATTTGATCGAATCATCTTTGTGAGTGGAACAAAGTCCTCCAATGGAAAGGTCCTTTACAACGTGTGCAAAGAAAAGAATGAAAACACCTATTTCGTTTCAAATGCTGACCAAATCGAAACTGGTTGGTTTGACGAAAATGATAAAGTAGGAATCTGCGGGGCAACATCCACTCCACTGTGGCTCATGGAGCAAGTTAGAGAGCGAATCCTTTTATTTTAAGTAAACATTCCAAAACAGACAGTATGAATTCGGCGAAATTGATGTCAGCCATCGATCCAAAGGGAGTTATTATAGCTTCCTCAATTATTTTGCTTTGGGCAATCTCCCTTTTTTTGTTGCTTCAAGCTGAGATCTCGTGGACCAATCCGCTGATTTACATTGCGGTATTTATTCAGACACATTTGTACACGGGCTTATTCATCACTTCTCACGATGCCATGCATGGCTTGGTCTCTACCAACAAAAAGTTAAATCATTTTTTAGGATGGTTTTCTGCAATCCTTTTTTCTTATAATTTCTACTGGAGGCTTTTTCCAAAGCACCATGAACATCATCGCTATGTAGCAACGGACAAAGATCCTGATTATCACGATTCCGATAATTTTCTGATTTGGTATTTGAGTTTTGTGAAGCAACACGTGACCATTTGGCAGATTTTATTTATGGCTGTAACATTTAATATTTTGAAGCTTTATATGCCAACAGAGAATTTGATCGTTTTTTGGATGCTACCGGCCATATTTTCTACGCTTCAGCTTTTTTATTTTGGGACATACCTCCCTCACAAGGGAGAAAGTGAAAATTCACATCATTCTGCAAGCCAATCAAAAAATCATCTTTGGGCTTTCGTTTCTTGTTACTTTTTTGGTTACCACTTTGAACATCATGATTCACCTGGTACTCCGTGGTGGAGGCTTTGGAGAGAAAAAGAAAAACAAACAGTATGATTTCAGTGATTCCTGTGAAAATTTAGTGGCTAAATAAATTTTTTGTGGCTAAATTGATTTTCAGGTAATATTATTGATCCATGAAATTTATTTGCTCCTCAATTTTTATTTTTTTCCTGTCACTTTCAGCATTCTCACAAGGAGTCATCCGTGGACGGATTTTTAATCCAGTAAATAATCAAGCAGTTCCCTTTGCCAATGTTCTAGTAATGGGGACCGAGCTTGGGGCAATTTCCGATGAAGAGGGTAGTTATGAGATTACAAATGTCCCCCCCGGTTTATATAATATACGAGCCAGTTTCGTAGGATATAGGACAGTGACAACTTATGAGGTTCAAGTAACATTGGCCAAAGGTGTTCAATTGGATTTTGAACTGGCGGAGGATGCATCGGAATTATCGGAGGTAGTAGTCAGTTCTGAGTTCTCTAGATCGGAGGAGACCCCGCTTTCGGTCAGAAAACTGAATTCCAATGAGATCGAGCGATATCCTGGTGGTAATCGAGATATTTCACGAGTAATTCAATCTCTACCCGGAGTAGCTAGCACAGCAAGTTTCAGAAATGACATTATCATCCGTGGTGGAGCACCCAATGAGAATAAGTTTTTCGTTGATGAAATTGAAGTGCCGGTGATTAACCACTTCGCTACTCAGGGTTCATCAGGAGGCCCCGTGGGGATTCTCAATGTGAACCTAATCAAGAATGTAGATCTGATCGCGGGAGGATTTCCTGCAAACAGAATGGATGCATTGAGTTCCTTTTTCGAGTTTACGTTGAAAGAAGGAAGGCGAGATAAAATGGCTACTCAATTGACACTCGGAGCTTCTGAATTAACGCTGTCGAATGAGGGGCCAATCGGTGAAAAAACAACCTATTTGCTGTCAGCAAGGAGATCGTATTTACAGGGACTTTTTAGATTAATCGGTTTACCTTTTCTTCCAACCTTCAATGATTTTCAGGCAAAAACAACCACCAAAATTAATGACAAAACTGAACTGACTTTTATCGGTGTGGGTGCAATTGATAGTTTTGTATTGAATCAGGATGTGCCTGATGAGGAAACTGATGATGAGCGAGCCGATCGATTGTATCTGCTAGATGTGCTACCAATCCAAAACCAGTGGAATTATGCCACCGGACTAAAATTGAAGCGGTTCCGGGAAAATGGTTTTTGGACTTTTGTGCTGAGCAGAAATATGCTCAACAATGAATCCTATAAATATGCCGGCAATGACGAGAGCAATGAGGCAAATCTGCTTTTTAGATATATCTCTCAAGAATCAGAAAATAAGTTTAGAGCCGAAAATAGTATTTTTGGAAAAGGCTACACTCTCAAATACGGAGTCAACTACCAATATTCAAGGTATTTTATCAACAACTTTGATCGAGCTGCACTTGCTTCCTCAGGTCAGGTGATCGATGTAGAATCGACTTCGAATTTTAATCAGTATGGTGCATTTATTAGTGGGTCCAAAAAATTTTATACTGATCGCTTACTAGTGACGGGAGGAGTCCGGGTGGATGGGGCTGATTTTGCGGAAACGGCTTCCAATCCATTGAACCAAATTTCTCCACGAGTTTCCTTCTCTTATCAGTTAAAGCCCAATCTATTTGCGACAGCAAATGTTGGGATTTATTATCAAAAGCCAGCCTACACGGTACTTGGATTTCAAGATAACGAAGGAGTGCTAGTCAATCGAGAAAATGATGTTCGGTACATCAGAAACTCTCAGCTAATTGCTGGGATTGAGTTGGTCGTTCCGGAGAAAAATAAACGATTTACGGCAGAAGCATTTTATAAACGCTATAACAACTATCCTTCTTCCATTCGAAATGGTATTGCTTTGGCAAATTTAGGTGCTGACTTTGGTGTAATCGGCAATGAGGCAGTGGCATCCAATGCCGAAGGAAGGGCCTATGGAATCGAGTTTTTGGCACAGCAGCGACTGTTTAATAATTTCTATGGAATTGCAGCGGTGACTTTGGTCAGAAGTGAATTTACCAATCCGAATACCGAAGGATTTATCCCTTCTTCTTGGGATAATAAGTTTATCGTGAGTTTGACTGCCGGAAAGCGTTTTGGAAATAATTGGGAAATTGGTGCCAGATGGAGATTTTTGGGAGGTACACCTTACACCCCTTTCAATGAAGCAGAATCTGCTTTGATCAGTAATTGGGATCTAAGGGGCCAACCAATATTCGATTATACACAAATTAATGCAATCAGACTGCCGGCTTTTCATCAACTTGACTTGCGATTAGATAAAAAGTACTTCTTCAAAAACTGGAATTTCAACTGGTATGTGGATATTCAAAACGCCTATAATTTCCAGGCAGAGCAGCCACCACTATTGGTGCCAGTGAGAGATTCCGCGGGAGGAATCTTAATCGACCCGACAGACTCCTCGCGTTATCAACTTAGGTCTTTGGAAAATACCGCAGGCACACTGCTACCGACGATAGGAATTATCATTGAGTTTTGAGGAGCATTCAAGTGATCCGACACTTTGATATCTAAAATCTTTTGTATCTGAAAAAAACTCAGTTGTGGATTTAATAAAATTCCATTTTTCCTTGCCGGTAAATCTCTCCAAGTAATAACTTTTTTGAAATGAGCTCCATACGATCAAACAAAAAAAAGAGCAGGAGCTGTATCCTGCCCTTTTTTATTTCAGTTTAATTAAATCTCCAGCGAATATTGAGACCGAAGCCTCCCGCATCAAAATTCGTATTTTCTATTAAAATAAAGTACGGTCTCCAGTCGAGTCCAATAACGATAGGAACATCAGCGAATGCATATTCAGCACCTATTTCCCCAGCAGCGCCTAATCGAAAAGGATTACCTAGAAATAAAGAGGGTCCAAACCCCAAGTAATAATTGAAATCAGAATCAGCGATTGGTCTATAAATAGGATTCCAGAGTGCATCGATACCGACTCCTCCATTACCAAAACTGGCATTAGCATGGACTCTGCTGAAATTGCCTAAGGCAAATACTCCATCAATAGCCACATTATTTCCATTCATATTCCCAAATCTGATACCAACTTCCTGTGCCCGAAGTGCTGTAAAAGAACCTAATATGAGAACAATAAGAACCGCCAGAATTTTGATTTTTTTCATTTTAAAGGATATTTTATTTAGAACAGATGTAAGATTTCTATTTTTCTGAACGTCTATATCCACAATCGCGCCAGCAGACAATTTTTCTGAAATTTGATAGTTCAAAAGTTTCATTTATTTCTTTCAAAATGAAAACTCGAAGGGTTGAAACTACTCAGAATCCTTGAGACAGCCAGTTTTGGAGAAAATATACAAGAAGAAGACTTGAGAAATATAACTGTAAAGTATGGCTCTCTTACATGGTTATCGGAACGGAGTCAGTCTAATAATTCTCAATTTTTTGAGTTAGTATCAATAGCTGCCAAATTATCACATGCTTGGATATATTTACTGGTAAAAAAGCGGGTAATCATATCTCGCTAAATGGGACCTCTAAACTCCATTATGTCTTCATTTAATAAGTGTATCGGCATAAGTGAACGTTCTGGTCGAAGACGAAATCCTGATTTATAATTAGATTGGATTCTCCCTTTCTCAAAAGTGGTCTGTGTGATTTTAGATAGCAAATCAGTTTTAAGTTTGGTTATATATAACAAAGCGGATAATCAGATTATTAAATTTAAAGTAAGGTATTTCCAATCCTGAGAACTTCTCGAACCAAAATATCCATGTCTTCAAACCGAGTTCGTTGATTGACATTCGCGATCCGAAGCGTATACTTTCCATTCAGAACGGTCGAGCTTGGACAAGCGATTCCCTCTTCTTGTAGCCGGAGTAAAATCTCTCGATTCAGTGCGCGAAGTTGGCCTTCTGTCGAATCAGCAGCAATCATTCGGAAGCAGGTAATGCTCATCGATACTGGAGCGGTTAATTCCAATTGAGGGGCTGAAGTCACCAATTCAGCGAGGTATTCAGCTTGGCGATTATTCTGAGCAATCATCTTTTGATACTTTTCCAGTCCCTGTTCTTTCAGTGACATCCAGACTTTGAGTGCCTTGAACCCTCGGGAAAGCTCAAAGCCATAATTATTCAGTGAATCCAATCCTCCTGCCAATCCTCGAGTTTCAGGAAGCAGATAATTGGGAGTAATAGAAAATGCGTCTCGATGTTTTTGTTTATCTCGGATCAGCGTACAGCCGATTTCATAAGGGACGTAAAGCCATTTATGAAGATCAAAAGCTAAGCTGTCTGCTTCTTCAATGGCTTTTAAGCGGTCTGAATAGATTGGATCCAACTTGCAAAGTGCACCGTAAGCTCCATCCACATGAAACCAAAGTTGATACTTTCGGCTAAGCTTCAGCAATTCATGCATAGGATCTATGGCGCCAGTATTTACCGTACCAGAAGTGCCCACAATACAAAATGGACTAAATCCAGCTTCCAAATCTGCTTGAATCTGGGCTTCTAGTTCTTCGGGGATCATTTCAAATTGATCATTGACTCCAATTTTCCGAACGGAATCAGTTCCAAGACCAATTATTTCTACGGCTTTCTCAATACAACTATGCGTCTCCACTGAGCAATAGATAAGGAGCTTTTCAGCAGCCTCATAAAGCCCTTTTTTTCGAATATTCAGGGCTTTAAAGGAGTTTCTAGCGACCGTCAGTGCGGTAATGTTTGCCATACTTCCACCACTAACCAACATCCCTGAAGATTCTTCAGGAAACCCCATCATTGTTTTACACCAATTCACCACTTGTCGATCCACATACATGGGTGCATGTTCACCTATCGTTACATTAGGGTTCATCCCAGACGCAAGCAGATCTCCCCAAACTCCCATGGGATTTCCTGTCCCTTGGATCCAGGCAAAAAATCTCGGGTGTGTATTTCCTTTATTATATGCAAAAATAGTCTCCTTGAATTCCTGATATACTTTAGTCGGACTTTTTCCAGTCTTGGGGATTGATGAATTAAATGTAGCCTTTACCTCCTCTGGGATAGGCTTCCAGATAGGTTCTTCTCGGATTCCTTTCCAATAATCAACCAAATCGTCAATCATCTGATGTCCCAACTCGCGGATTTCATCCCAATTCTCAGGATCCAGCGTCAGGTTCTTGGTATTTTTCATTTCTATTTTTGATTAGTTCTATTTTGTTGAAATTAGCCTAATGCTAAAGATATCTCCAATTCCTCTTGGAGCCATTTTCTGCGTCTTCAATATTAACCTGTCTTTTCCTTCTTTTAGATCAAGGGTACCGATTGGGATAGTTTTCCATATTTTTTCAGGAGCTTCTCTCCGTGGTACGCGGTCAGGACTTGGGATGATTTTTCCTCGAAAAGCTTCAATTATTTTGAAAGGAATTTCTGAATTCCCAATTCGAAGCAATAAGTCAGACCCTACTTGATCATCTTCAGCTGTATATTCCAAGAAGACTTCGTAGCGGCCAGGATCCAATACATTCAATTCCCAGTAAATACTGTCAGCGGTAGTTTTCCAATTGGTCAACCAATCCTGCGCCCAGCCATGACCTTCAAAGAATTTAATTTCACCTGAAAATGTCGCTTCATAACCTGCAAGTACGATTTGTGGACTTTGATTCGAGATGGGGATTGATCGATTCATTTCTATTCCCTTTGTGACCTCTTGCCACCAAGCTTCATATTCACCCGTAAGTAAAACTGTCTGACCAGGCAAAATTGAGGTAAGATCATTTTGCTGTTCAGGATCATTTTTCAGATCATACAATTCAACGCCATTTGGCAAAAGTGCCAGTAGCAGCGAGTCTTTGCGGATTGCGCCCGGTCGGGAATTTAAAACCTTATCAAGAAATGTAACATGCGAAAAGATCGATCTGGAAACCTGCTGCTGTTCTCCACGAAGTGTTGGAGCCAACGAAATTCCATCAAGAGGAAGCTTTTCTTCAAAATTCAACCCTAACAAATCAACTAACGTAGGTAGGATGTCAATATGAGCACCTGGGATTTCTTTCATTCCAGGAACTATTTTTCCCGGTAATTTCCAAAAGGAAGGAACACGAACTCCTCCTTCATGGATACTTCCCTTGATGCCTTTCATACCAGCATTGAATCGCTGTCCATTCGGGCCGTTATCAGTTAGAAAGATAATAAGGGTATTTTCTTCAAGACCCATTTCCTTCACTTTGGCCAGCAGTCGGCCTACATTTGCGTCGATATTGCTCACCATTCCATGAATAGCCGCCAGCTCATCCGAAAGCCCCATTCTTTTATACTGATCAAAATATTTATCTGGAACTTGATGTGGGCTATGCGGCGTATTGTAGGCGAGGTAAGTGAAGAATGGCTGCGCTTTGTTTTTTTCGATAAAGTTGATCGCTTCATCCGTCAACACATCTGGAAGGTAGCCTGCGGCTTCGTACACTTTTCCATTTTTTTCTACATGGGTATCAAAATAATTGGACCAATGACCAGCTAAAAAGCCGGTAAATTCATCAAAACCCTGAGCGAGGGAATGATTGGGGTAATGCTGCCCATTGTGCCATTTGCCAAAAATTCCGGTCTGGTAGTCGTTGTCTTTAAAAAGTTCTGCCAGTGTATACTCTGCTGCGTCCATAGTTTCCAAACCATTCGAAACTGAAACAGTCCCTGTGCGTAAATGGTAGCGACCTGTCAAGATACTTGCTCGAGTCGGAGCGCAGAGTGGGCTGACATAGAAGCGATCAAAGCGTGCCGATTCTATTCCCAATTGATCCAACACTGGAGTATTAATTGAACTATTATCATGAATTCGAAGGTCGCCGAAGCCCTGATCATCGGTGAGGATTAGGATGACATTGGTAGGAATTGGAGCTCTTTTCTCCATACAGGAAAAGGATAAAATCAGAAAAATTGTAAGGTAAAGTCTGTTCATTTTTATATCCGGTTAAGAATTCACAAACTAGTCTTAATTTCTAAATTGTCAGTCAATCTTCTTCAGAATTAATATCAACAAACTACATCAGTTCTTAGCCTGCGATGGATCTTTAGCACATATTTTTCCCTAAAGTTTAGGATTAGTGACAAAAGAAATCGACTTACTATCAGGGGACCAACTCGGAACATTTATCGATACTTATCTTCCATAGCTGTAACCTATAATTTGAGGAGTTCCGACTTCAAAAGGCGTAAATCAGAAATAGAATTAGTAAAGTTCTATTGCATAAGATCATCTTCTTGGGTTTTGAAAAAGTGTTTATATAAGTTCACTCCCTTTAACCATAACAGGTATGTTTCCATAATAGTACCTGCTTATCAAAGACGAAATCTTGATTTGGAATTGGATCTGATTCTCTCCATCGCGGCGGAGGGCAATAGCCTGTCCCAAAGGATTATGGTAGAAATTTATTAAATCGAATCAGTTTAAAATTTGGCTACTTGAAAGTAAGCGGATGCAACTAAAAAACAGTATGATTACACGAGCTACTGTAGCAACTATTTATTTCTACTGGTTTCAAAAAAGCTTGAATTCCATATCCTTGTCTCAAAAAATCAACGGTTTCAGGAGTTGAACTCAAACTGGCTAGTCATTCTTTAATTCAAGAATTGCCAAGTAAGTATTATTCTTTCTCTTTTCCAGGATGAACCAGAATGAATATGAATGAGACTTAAGTTGTTGCAAAGGTGATCGCGGGATGATTAGGAAACTTTCAAAACGATTTTTCGGATGGCCACAAAAACCAAAATCAAAGAGGAATACCCAATGAAAAATGGGATGACATAAACTTCTAGATGTAATGCCAGCATAATAGCCATGATCAGTAGCTGAAAACCCAGACCAAAAGTTGAAAGCATCGTCATAAACCATCTAGGGAATGGTTCACTATTCATGGCATTGCGATCCAAGTAATAGATCGTTTTGTCAAATGAGATGTAGAGCAAGTCATATACTTTATAGAACTTATTGACTGTACTCTGCTTTTCACCCTTCATGGCAATCGGCGCAACATCTTCGAAGATCCGACTTGTCAGGTCCCCATTTACTGTATTTCTTAGGATGACATAATAGTAATTGTACAGCGTGCCTTGAAGTTGGACACCTATAAAAGCGAGAAGCATGTACCCGATTTTACCATCGGAAATATGCCAGAAGGCAAGAAAGAACAAGAAATTTAAGATGATATCAGCTATGGAGTCGTAGTATCTTCCGATATAAGAAGGCGTGTTTTTCAGTCGGGAAAGCTCGCCATCCGCAGCATCCAAGATGGATTTGAGGATTAGAAAAAAGGCAGCAGCAGCATAAAACTTCATCAGTATACAGCAAATAGCAAATAGCCCGGAGATAATAAACCAAGAAGTAATGTGTATTGGAGTTACCCAAGTTTCTTTTAGCGAGTTGGCAATATATCTAGCACCTGGTCTTCCATAATCCGATAAATCAAGGAACTTATATGCTACTGGTAATTTGGACATGTTGGGGTTTTTGTTGGGGCTTTTTGATGTTCATTTACAATTGCAGATGAGCCCCTCAATTAGATTGAGATAAATTAATCTGTGAATGTACGATTAATTTGAGGATGGAGTTAAAAGTCTTAGGAGCTTGCTACGACTAAAGGCAGTTACAAGTGGATACGGTAGGAGCGGGAATTACTTTCTTGAATATGCTAAAGCCAGTTTTTATTCAGTCGACTGGAAAAATAATGAAGCTATCATGGACCGCTCTTGCGGGAATATTTCCAAGTTCGTCTAGCGCATCTGAAAGTTGACTCAATTTATTATTACTTAATGGAAGCCGATGTTCATTCGGTTGATAAGTAGTTTCGATTGGATAATCTACTCCAGGACTTTTGGTCATCTCAATATGGTTTCCAAGGATATAGGAAATTTCATGATGTTTTGTGAATTCAGCAAGTCGTTGAATGCTCTTCTTAAAAGCATCCCAATCTTTCACGTATAATCTACCTGGATAGAAGGTGTCTCCTGTTAAAAGAATTTTTGTTGATGAGTCGTATACTGCAATTGAAGAAGCTTGATGTCCGGGAATTGGAATGATTTTCATCAAACGGTTGCCTAATTTAAAATTTATAATTTCGTTAGGCCAATCGGATATATTAAAAAAACTGGTTACGTCTTCAACTTCCAAACCAATGATCGTTGTGTTGGCCTTTTCTTGAAACTGACTATCTCCTGCATAGTGATCACCATGTTTATGGGTATGTGCTACTATTAATTCTATTTCTCCATTTTTTTCTTCCCACTCATTAATTATTTCTTTTACTGTTTCATAAAGTGGGAAGATGTCTTGTTTTTTAGTAGCGCCAGTATCCATTAATAACGCTTTGTCATCACCGATAAATAAAAATATAAAAGGCGCTTCTAATTGGTGCATTTATTCTGACGCAAAATCCAAGTATTACTACTGTACTGAACTACCTGAATTGGTGGGTCAATATTTTCTTCACAGTTTTCAGAACCGTGAATCCAATTTTGAGTGTTTAAATCCACTACTCTCTCAGTTGAGGGAGTACATGACCAACTAAGGATAACTGTTGATAGTATTAGTATAGATTTATACCTCATATTTTGTTTACTAGTAGTGCCGTTAAAGGGATGCCTAAATAGCTTAGTGCTAACGCTTGGGCTATGAGGTTTATTCGTGTTAGCGCCAAATTCCAACCTTATAAGCTAAATATCATCATGGACTTTAAGAATTGGCGTAGACCAGTAAGTATCTTTAACCGCTGCTGGCATTTTATTTTTCCAAGCCCAGCTATTCTACTTAAGTAAGTTTTCCTTCGGCAAAAAGTCTTCTGATTTCTTTTTTATCAAATTTGCCAACGCTTGTTTTAGGTACTTCGTTGATGTAGACATAGTCTTTTGGGATCTGATATTTCACAAAGTCTCTCGATAAAAATTCAATTAATTCTTCATCGGAAATTTTATCTCGATGATTCATCAAGACTATTGAAGCTAAAGGTTTTTCTACCCATTTCTCATCCGGTATCGCAATTACAGCAACTTCTCTAATTTTAGGATGCGCCATTAAAGCAGATTCCAGAGCTACACTAGAGATCCATTCGCCGCCACTTTTTATAAGATCCTTGGTCCTATCCTTAATCTCCATATAGCCATCAGCATCGATGGTGCTCACATCCCCCGTTTTGAACCAACCATCTTCAGTAAAACTTTCAGAATTATTCGTTTTAAAATAAGAGCTTACAGTCCACGCCCCTTTTATCTGTAATTCCCCCATGGTTTTGCCATCCGTTGGAGCCAAAGTCCCATCATCTGTTGCAATCCGTAATTCCACACCAGGAAAGGCAATACCTTGTTTTGCACGGATATTAAGCGTTTCATCGGCTGATAAGTGGTCATGTTTTGGCTGTATTCGACTTACTGTTCCAAGTGGGGATGTTTCTGTCATACCCCAAGCTTGGACACCTTTTATTCCAAAATCCTTTTCTAAACCTTCAATAAGACTCTTTGGAAGTGCTGACCCGCCAACAAGATATTCTTCAAGCACTAATTTTTTGGTTGGTGGATTTTTTTTCAATGCATGATAAACGCCTAACCAAATAGTAGGAACTCCATTTGCCTTATTAACTTGCTCTGCTATCATGATTTTGATAAGTGCTTCTGGCTGTAGATTAGAAGAGGGAAGCACCATATTTGACCCAGATAAGAGGCATACATACGGGAAACCCCAGGCCATGACATGAAACTGTGGTACAATTAATAAAACAGTATCTCTGTTACCTAAATTTGCTGCATTTGGTGAAATAATTGTTGATGCGTGTAAAAAGGTTGACCGATGCGAGTAAAGGACTCCTTTTGGTAAGCCAGTTGTTCCGCTTGTATAGCACATGGCACTTGCATCATTTTCATTAAGAGCTGGCCACTCAAAAACGTCGGGTTGATCCGCCAGCAAATCTTCATAGTGTACTGTATTGGGTAAAGTGGTTGTAAAATCTTTAGGCGCATTTATTAATACATAATACTCAACCGTTTCGAGTAGTGGGGCAATTCGTTCTAAAAGAGAAACAAGTGTAGCGTCTACAAAAATAACTTTGTCTTCAGAATTATTGATTATATATTCTATTTGTTGGCCGCGTAACCTAATATTGATCGTATGACAAATAGCTCCGATACCTGAAATCCCATAGTATAATTCTACATGCGGACCATGATTCCATGCAAAAGTACCTACTATATCACCTTTGGTGATTCCTAATTTTTGAGTCAAGGCATTGGCTAATTTTTTACACCGTTTATACATATCACCAAAGAGATACTCATGCCGCGTTCCATCTGGTAGATAGGTTATGATTTTTTTATGATGATAGACGTTATTACCATACTCAAGAATAGTATTAGTTGTGAGGGGGTAATTCATTATTAAGCCTTCCATACTGAGAAATTTAGATTGTTGTTTATGTATAGCTGCCATTGCATCAGTAAAAGGCAGATATGAATTAATATATGGTAAATACTAGTATCACTGGTACTTCTTCCGATGATAATCGGAACATCACCGGCTTGCCTCGCTGTGGCTGGCTTGCCTGCCAGTTGAGCAAAGAAAATTAGGTTAGTGACATAATTGCGGATAATCACATATATTAGTGTAGTTGATTACTAATCCCAGATTTTATCTAAATTTGTGAATTAATCCAATTGTCTATTTTTTCTTCTAACAATACTAAAGGTAAACTTCCGGAATTTAGCACTTGATTGTGAAACTCTTTAATGCTAAACCTACTGCCTAGTTTGGTTTCGGCTCTAGTTCGTAATTCTCTGATTTTTAACTGACCAATTTTATAGGATAATGCTTGACCTGGAGTTGCCATATAACGCTCAATTTCAGCAATAACCGATTCTTCAGATTCTGCTTCGTTATCTAATGAATATTGAATAGCTTCTTCTCGTGTCCATCCTTTACTATGTATTCCAGTATCAACTACCAAACGAATAGCACGATGCATTTCCATACTTAGCATTCCAAAATATTGAATGGGGTCTTCGTAAAGACCAAGTTCAGTACCTAAGGATTCTGCGTATAAAGCCCAGCCTTCAACAAAGACTCCCATGCTTTCTGGATGCAAAAACTCCGGTAATTCTGTATTTTCTTGTTGTAGGGATAATTGATAATGGTGGCCCGGAACGGCTTCATGTAGAAATAGTGCTTCATCTGAATATTTATTATACTTCCTTACATCAGGAATTGGTACATAAAAAATTCCCGATCGTGAAGCGTCTTTGGTCCCCGGAACATATTCCGCACTTGCCGAAGCTTCACGAAATGCTTCTGTACGTCTCACCACAAAATCTGCCTTGGGTTTCAATTCAAAAACCTGATTCAAGGTCTCATTAATTCTTTCCTTAATACCATTAAAATTATCAATTACTTGTTGTGGATCAGTAAAAGGCATTTGATCCGGACTGTTACGTATAAATTCAAAAAATGCTTTTATATCACCTTTGAAACCTATTTTATTTTTCGCATCCTCCATCTCAATTAAAATACGTGCTACTTCACTTTTTCCCAGTTCGTGAATCTCATCAGCGGTCATGGTTGTGGTTGTATGTAGTTTAATAAGATAATTGTAAGTTTCTTTTCCATTTGGCAAAACTCCAATCCCTGAAGTTTCTCTACAAGCTGGCAAATACTCATCAACTAAAAATTGCCTAAGCTCAGTATACTTGGGCTTCAACTCAGTAGTTATCATAGTGCTATATTCAGCAGAAATTCGCTTTTTCTCTTGCTCATTAATGCTCTCAGACATTGATATTATTGGCTTGTAAAATAAATGGTCATTAACTGGATTCGTGATGAATTCATCCAGTTGAGGGATTATTCTTTCAGCAAGTACTGTCGGTAGCACAATATTTTTAGATATTCCTTCTTTCATCATTGAAATCGATGTATCTAGAAAAGTAAGGTAGTCAGCTACTCTTTTCAACCAATTTTCATAATCTTCCACTGTATCAAAGGGCTGAACACTTCCTCCTGCTGCTAATTGAGCAACATATAAATGCAGTGATTGTATCTGAAACAATGGCATCAACTCAAAACTAGGTAAATTATAAATAGGAGATGCCATTGTTACAATAGAATTATTTAAGCCCGCTAACTTTACCTCACAATCCCATTTCATAACCTTCATACTTAAAAGGTCAGCTTCTGATAGTTCTTTAGTATCCAACTCATTTAACTTATTCAAGAAGTGGGTATAATTCTCTTTTAAATCTTTCTGATAGGAATCAGATATGTAATTTGCTATGAAATCATTGTATTCATAATTACCTCCTTTTGTTGCTTCAATCGGATTTATGCGATCCTTGAATTTATAATACTGTTCAAAAACTGCATCAATTGAAACTATTTCTGATGTATTCTCATTTGAAGCTTCCTCTTTGCATCCAAGTACTAGAAGAATTAGAAAGGTAAAAATTAGACTCTTTTTCATTTTGTATTGATTTATAATATGGTTTATTAAACTAATTTATTAAATAAATTATAGTGATCTCAAATATTTTTTTTGATTTGTAAAGTGATCAAAAATAACTACAAATTATATATTGTGTTTACCCTTTAGGTCCTACCACGAATTTAACGAAGTCAATTAAATATAGATTAGTTGGTTTATGAAACAATCTTGTGATTAGATGGCTATGAGTCATATAGCTGGTACCTGAGAATTATCTAGCGATACTTTTTGGTGTTATCAGCTGTATGTTCCACTAACTTAAGGGTAGAACCATTTCTATTTTTCTTCCAAATGTTTATAGCGCTCACAATCAAAATATCAAGGACGACAAGGACAATATTACCAATGGTATATTTGAAATATGTTCCAGTTTTATTTTTTTCACTAAGTCATAGCATATTTTTATAAAGCACTTTATCATTTGGTTTGTTACAATAAATTGTAAATTTTAGTATATAGTAAATAGGATAGTGGAAAGTAATATATAATTTATATTGAATGTATTTTTTATAATTTACTTATTCTTAAATATTAAGTAAACTATTTAGCGAGGCTTGTAATTAACACTAAACTCTTGTGGATCAACAAATAGTTAGTAGCTACTTTGTAAATTGAGTCAGCAAAGTTTTGATCTGAATTTACAGGTTAAGTCTCCGTATTCTTTATATATATTTTGGTTATTCTGGATGCTACCGTCTGACCAGTTTTGAGTATAATACTTACCTTGAATCTTGGAAGAAAAATTTGTCTAGCCAATATTTATTTCATTGGTAAATTGTTTAAAAGCGATACTTATTTTTGGGTGATCAAAGCTTGGTTCTTTTAAATTTAGACTTTTTTTGATAAATATATATTCAATTGGACTCATTTAAAGAGGTTTATCAAATGCTTGATTGATTTCTTTTTGGAACTCATAGTCATATTGTTCATTAGTCAAATAGTTATACCAATTCCAAAATTTTAGTGGGTTTCTTCTAAAAGTCCTGTTTAAATTAAGATTTGAATATGCTGGATTGTTCTCTTTAAAACTTGAAAATTGTTTCTCCATCATTTCAATATCTCTTCCCTTTGAAGGCATTGTCCAAAATTCAAATTCCGCTTTTTCAGTCTGAAATAAATATGATTTGGTTAGCCCTTCCGTGAATACATTGATGTAACCTGAATAGCTATTACTCAGGATTAGAATCACCGAAAAAACGGTCAGTAGTATTAGTCGTTTCTTGCCCATCTTATTAAAGCTCAATGTCCCTATATGAATTGTGGTTCACTAAAAGTACAAAAGTTTCGGTTTACCACATAGTCAATTCGCAGGATTAGCTTATTAAATTTCTCTAAAATAGTAAGTTAATCCAGCGTATGGACGGGCTATGCGAGAAGCGATAAAGCTGGGTCTATTACTGGCCAGTCATGATTTCATACACTATGTTAGCGCTTGGCAAACCGTTCCTTAATAAAGTCCGCTTTATTGAATGTTGCTAAAAGTCTATTGTAATACTCGACTTCTTCGTTACTGGGATAATTGATAATCAGGGAGTTAATTAATCTTTTTGACTCATTTGGCTTATCCAGGCGTAGCATTGCAAAGGCAATTTCGCAATTGTTATCAATGCGTTATTATTAGTTGGAGTACTGACTACGGATTCCATATTGTTGAATTGCCTTTTTGTAATTGGATTTGGCACTAATGGAATTATTCAAGTGTTCATCCAAGAATGCCATTGCTATAAATCCTGCTGCGAAATCCTCAATGTTTTCAGTTGCCATTTGTAAAGAAACCTTTGCTTCTTCAAAGCGTCCAAGCTTGACTAACGCTTGATATTTATTGTCGTAAATCATACTATTCTGACGGTCAATCCGCAATGCACTATCCAGAAGTTGCAATGCTTGGTTGTAAGTTGAAGAGTTAGCAGTGGTATTGTACATTGGTACATTGAATATCAGTTCATTTGCTTGATTGTTCAAATTTATCGCTTCTGAGTTGGGCCTGTATGTTGATTTTTCATTTCGAGTACAGCTGAAGGGTATTGTTAGTAAGATTAAGTATTTCGCTTGGTTCAGACGTTTCGGCTTTGATTAGCAGTGGCTTGGCTTAAAACCTAAGGTCTAGAAGTGTGCGCCGCGGCGTAGTCACACCTCGCTGGAGAAATCTGGCGAGGCCATCTACTCGACTGGTGGCTGTCATGTTATATTTCATTTAAAAGCTAATTACTTTAGTTTTGTAGTACTGGCATTCCTGCTTTAATTATTTCAACAAAAGAGCTTGGATAAAGAGCATCAAAATCTAAAGACCGTTGCAAAAAGACTATCTCGAAAAACGTTTCCAGTTTTTCGGTTTTTCTTGTCAAAAATCAATCGAATTCTTTCAGAAAGAGTCTTTTTGTACTCCTATCTTACTGTTTTTATTGGTTTGAACGTAAGTATGCCCGGAGACCTATACAGATTGTAGGCTATCGCCTCCATCAGATTCTGGGTATGCATTTTTAGAATACCCCTATATCCGGGACAGGTGGAATTAAACCATCTGTTTATACTTCCAAATGTCCGCTCTACTTTAAATCTGACTTTCCGATCAGTTTGTTACCAATTTTTTAGTGAATTGTCAGGGATTGTACTTTCTTAGCTTTGTGAAGGATGCTACTTTTTAAGTTTTCGCGCTTTAACAGTTCTTCGTTATTAGCAGATCGGTAGCCTTTGTCTGCATAGGTGTGGATGTTTTCCGGTAGATCTGCAGTGGCCGATACCGCTTCCAGACTGGCTATCTCATTCATATTTGCCGGAGTAGTGTATATTCCGATGATATTGACCACCAATCCGGTCGTATGATGTTTCTTGTAGCCATACCGCGTTTTCACTGCATTCTTTATCCATGGCTTCGTTGTCCACACCGGGGTGTTCCTTCTTAATGTACACCTGCGACTACTGTTTGTTTTCCTGCTCCTCTGGCGTTCTTTCTTGCTCAGACCGATCTACCGCTACTTCGTAGGTGGTCTACCTTTGATTTTCAATGGGGTATCTATGATGCTGGAACCCACAATTGCGCCGGTCTTTACGATTAGTTTATACTTTTCCAGTTGTTTGTTCATCACCTTGAACAGCTTTTCATACATCCCCTTTTTGGTGAGCTCAGTCCTGAAACGGCTAATTACGCTGTGGTCAGGAACGGGATTATCCAAGCTGATGCCCACAAAACGGCTAAAAGAAATACTATCATTTACCCGATCTTCGACCTCATAGTCGCTTAGACCGTATCAGGTTTGCAGAAGCATCATCTTAAAAAGAACGATTCCTTCATAGGATGGGCGGCCTAGGGCACTTTCACCTTTTTGATACTGTTTGTTGATGCTGTTGGAAACCGGGCGCCAATTGGTTGAATGATCTGATTAAAAAATTCCTGTTTGATTTTTGGCTTTTCAACCATGTATTCCGGAAATACTGGTTTCTGATCATTTTTTATATACTGAAATACGAAAAAGACTAATAAAAAATAACCATAAAACTTGTTTATCAATTAATTATGATGGTTTGCTCCCTGCAACGGTCTCAGACTCTAAATACCAAGAATCCCCTCATACTCTTTTTAGGGATATCGTGATCAATCAAGAAAGGATATTAAAAACACTAAATAAGTGATGAATAATTGATACTATTTTCACCGTTTAAGTGTAGTCCGAATTAGTCTCATTCTAGTTTCCAACCACGCTCGATTATCAGTTTGAACTGTAATGCCATCAAAATATTACAATATATTCTTACAATTTACAGGTTGATTAAAAAATTTGGGTGTAGTTGGAAACTACACCCAACGCTATCGGAGATTTTTGATACAGTCAGCTACTGATCAATAGAACCCAGAACTCTTTTCATAAAAATATTACCAGCTTCTTTCTCTGTTTTTCCTTCTTTAATCATCTGAGCAACTTCCAGACCCCCATATAAATTAGAAAGTAATTCTCCAATTACATCTATCTCATCGTCTTTTACAGCACTACTTTCAGTGAGATATTCAAGTACCGTAATGGCTTCTTTTACATAGTCTTCATCGTTTTCAGCAATAAAACTATTGATGTGCTTAATTAATGGTAACCTCATCGATTAGTTCTTTTAAGTTTTCGACTTTATTCGTTTGAATTTGCTTTACCAATTTTCCATCCTTGAACGCAGCAAAAGTTGGAAGATTACTTACGTCAGCTAATTTTCTCGACTCAGGAAACTTTTCCGCATCCACGATTACGAAAGTTGCATTTTCAGTATCAGCCGCAAATTTTTTGAATTTTGGTTTCATTACACGACAATTTCCACACCATCCAGCTGTATACTGAACGATTACAGTTCCTCCTTCACTTACAGTTTGCGCTAGTGAGTCGTCTGTTAATTCTTTTAACATAATAGTATTTCATTAAAATGATTTAGAAAAAAAATTAAAGGAAGAGCAAAGAAATTTGTGATTTGATAAAATTTTCTTGTCACTATTTGCTCTTCCTTTTTCTTTGGACTTTGAAATTTAGGCTAATTATTAATTACTGCTTAAATATTCAGCGACTCCATCCCTGTCAGCTTTCATTGATTCTTTTCCTTCTTCCCAGTTTGCAGGACAAACTTCTCCATGTTTCTGAAAATGAGAAAAAGCATCAATCAAACGTAAATATTCCTTTACATTTCTACCCAATGGCATATGGTTGATTCCTTCATGGAATACAGTACCTGTCTCATCGATCAGGTAAGTAGCTCTATAGGTGACAAAATCACCTGTAATGATATCGACATTGAATTCGTCATTGTGTTCAACTGATGATACATCTAAAATATCTAAAATCGAAGACAAGTTTCTGTTACTATCTGCCACTAAAGGATAAGATATGCCTTCAATACCACCATTATCTTTTGCAGTATTTAACCACGCAAAATGGACTTCAGCAGTATCGCATGATGCCCCAATTACAATTGTATTTCTCTTTTCAAATTCTGGCAATTCTGCTTGAAAAGCATGCAATTCTGTTGGGCATACGAAAGTGAAGTCTTTTGGATACCAGAATAACAAAACCTTCTTCTGATTTTTTGTTGCTTCGTGGAAAATATTGATGATTTTGTTATCACCCATTTCATCCATGATGGTAACGTTTAAGCTTGGAAATTTTTTTCCTACAAAAGGCATAGCTATAAATTTAAAGTTTTTTCTGAAACAGTTGAGTAAGCCCATTGTTTAATAAAAATTTGATCAACTAATCTATAATTCCCCTAGATACGATCAAGCCTTGTTGTATTTACGCCTAAACCTGAATTCTCATTTTTTGAAATGACTATTTAACATAAAGGTGCATACCCAGACTGGGAATAGAATGTTTGTTTAAGTCCCTGACTGGGAGTAGAACGTTTGCCTAAGTGTAATCCGTACAGTAGTCGGATGAAACTACACTTTAGTATTCTCGAGACGCAGTGAAGCAGTCAGAAATAATTTACTTTTTAAAAGTTCAAGCCCATCAGGATTGCTATTTCCATCTTCATTCTTAAGCTTGCCTCGATAGTCATCGAAGTTGCTGTATACTGCGCTGCGGCATACAGATCTTCATGATTTGACTACTTCATAGTCATAGAATTAAATGGAGGAATTTATGAAATCAATCAAACAAGTGATTTTAAAGTACCTGCTCGCCGTGTCAAGGATCAAACCCTGAATAACTTGTCCGCCGCGGCGGAGCTATGGGAAAAATCATTGTGAATTACCAGCCACCACCGCTAAGCGTGTTGAACAAATTCGAAGGGAATTATTTCCCTTTACTTCCGATCATAAGTATGTATAGGACCGTCACATTCGCCCCAGGTATTTCTGAGTTGTTTGTTAACGTTGTAGACCATTATTTCTTTTTTATTTCCATAGCAGCTTCCTGCAATTTGATCTCCGTTGGTAAAGCTTAGATTCAGGTAAAATTTGATGTCAGAACCGGAAGTTGACTCTGACTGTTCAATGGAATAGATGCCTGATGCCTGGAAACTTCCATCTTCGTTCTGCTGAGTTTTGGTGAACTTTCCATCACGTCGAAACAGGTAAGTTTGTCTGTAATACAGATCCGCTCCTTCTACTTTTTCTCCAGTCCAAGCATTGACAGATGAGACTAATTCCCAGTCTCCCGAGATCAAATTTTCAGGATCATTTTTCTCCGAACAGGCAGTAAGGGCGAAAAGTATAATCAGTGGTAAAAGTAAATTTTTCATGTCGTTTCAATTGATTAAAACTAAGTACGGAAAAATATTTTTTTTGTAACAAAAGAAGAAGCTTTTATTATCTCTACTGGTGCTAGAATCCTAGTCCTTTTCTGATTCAAATAACTGTATCGATAGTTCTATCAAAAAAAATCTTTAATTCTGTGGAAGGAAAATTCATCCCAAATTGAGCTTTGGAATAAGTTGCTTAAATGCCTGCGAGCCTACCGTATAATAATTGATCGAATGATGCAAAACTATTTTTGTGAGCTCCCCAGAGAATAATCTTGTCCATTTTTTTATTGACCCATTATTGCTTCAATCTTTTCATTTTGGTATCATTGAGAGCAAAAATATTAAACATAAGAAAAAAAATTATAGTGTGAATCGATCAAAAAGAGAATTAGGCAAAATCTGGGATCTGATCAGAGGCGGTAGACAGAAGTGGTTGGGTTACCCATTTCTACATAAGGCTTTCAAAAAGAATCACGGTTATCTATTCGATCTAAAAAATCCTATTACACATAATCAACGAATAGTACATAAGATGATTATCGACCGGAATCCTTTGATGGTTATTACCGCTGACAGAGTGAAAGTCAGGGATTATGTTTTGAAAATATTGGGACCGGAGGAGGGAAGAAAAATTCTGATACCACTCTATTTCATCAGTAAAACGGGTCAGGATATTCCGCATCAGTCCTGGGACTTTGAGTTTTTTATGAAAGCTAATCACTCTTCGGGAGATAATATGCTGATACAGCCCGGTGAAGATCCTGAGAAATTGAAGACTTTATGTAAGAAGTGGTTACGGACTTCCTATGGTCAGCCTTTTCATGAATGGGCCTATAGAGATATTCCAAGACGAATTACATGCGAGAAAGTCTTAAGAGATGGAAATGGATTAATCCCTATGGATTTAAAGTTTTACTGCTTTCATGGAAGGGTGAAAATGATTTATTTTTTGAAAGATAGATTTGGAGATCAGACCAGTCTCATTTTGGATGAAAACTTGAAGGAAATTCCGGGATCTCAAATGTTGGGAGGTAAAAAGATGGATACGGTTCCCGTCTTTTCAAATTTTGAGAAAATGATAGAAATCAGTGAGCGGCTTTCTAAGGCTTTAGATTTTTGCAGGGTGGACTTATATGATGTTGATGGAAATATTTACTTTGGAGAAATAACACATTATTCAGCAGCTGGGACACATCGATTTGATGATTTTGATACTGACCTTGCCTATGGAGAAATGTGGAAAGAGGAAAACAAGAATCAGAATTTTTTTCAGATCTACGACGAAATAAAATCTCGTTCAGAGAATAGAGTAATTTGAATGTTCGACTCAAATTATTCCTAGCTTTTGCCGCAAAGAGCCGCTTTTTACTAAAGCGTCGTTGACCTGTTCTTCCATTTATCCTAATCCCACTTTAAATAGTTAATGGAACTTGGACTTCTCTTTGTTTAGACGATAAACCAATTCTCGACCGGCATCATTTCGGTCAAAACCCGGAATTTTATCAAATTCATTCTGCGTACCAAAAGAGCCTCTGGCGCTTTTCGCAATCCTCATTTTTTACATTGACTTATCACCTCCCAAAACGCCGATTACTGTCGATTTTCTTAACCATGGATAATCGGGTAGGAAGCGGCTTTCGCCGCTGTCCCCCAATGTCATTAAGTTAAGACGATATTTGATAATTCCAGTTGGAAAATTCCTGAAATAATTTAAAAAAAAGGGCTAACTGACCTTGGTTATTGAATATCCAGTCCTTATTGATCCAC